>Ga0073928_10002468_pt1 | contig 31682 bp, 29 predicted proteins | sample PaiPotPPA55metaG_FD_76969 | JGI IMG/M metagenome (GOLD analysis project Ga0073928, IMG submission 76969) | Iron sulfur acid spring bacterial and archeal communities from Banff, Canada, to study Microbial Dark Matter (Phase II) - Paint Pots PPA... ...
ACGTCGACGCGGTGCTCGATGAAATATTTGATGGTCTGGATCAGGCCCATTTCGCGGGGCTGTCCGTTCACCACCGCCAGCAGGATCATCGAGAAACTTTCCTGCATCTGCGTATGCTTGAAGAGCTGGTTGAGGACAATCTGCGGTTCAGCACCGCGCTTGAGTTCGACAACGATGCGCATACCGTCGCGATCGCTTTCGTCGCGCACGTCGGAGATGTCTTCGATGTCCTTGTCGTTGACCAACTGCGCTATGCGTTTGATCAGGACTGACTTGTTCACCTGATAAGGAATTTCGGTGACGATGATGGCCTGACGATCTTTGTTGAAAGTTTCGATCGCGGCGCTGGCGCGCATCATAAAGCGGCCGCGGCCGGTTCGGTAAGCCTCGAAAATTCCAGAACGGCTGTGGATGATGCCGGCGGTGGGAAAATCGGGGCCCTGGACGAACTTAAGAAGTTCGGCAAGCTGCGCGGTGGGGTTGTTCACCAGTGTGATCGTGGCGTCGACGATCTCGGTGAGATTGTGCGGCGGAATTTTTGTCGCCATGCCGACCGCAATTCCGTCAGAGCCGTTGATCAGAAGATTCGGAATTCGCGCGGGCAGAACGTCAGGCTCGACTTCGCTGCCATCATAGTTGTCGTGAAAATCAACGGTCTCTTTGTCGAGGTCTTCGAGCAGCGCGGTCGAAACCTGGGCCAGCTTGGCCTCAGTGTACCGATCTGCCGCGGGCGGGTCTCCATCGACGGAGCCGAAATTGCCCTGACCAAAAATCAGCGGATAGCGCATGCTCCAGTTTTGCGCCAGGCGAACGAGAGCGTCGTACACGGCGAGGTTTCCATGGGGATGGTACTTGCCCATGACTTCGCCGACGATGCGGGCGCACTTGCGCGTGGCCCGGTTCGGCTGCAGCCCCATCTGCTGCATTGTAAAGAGAATGCGGCGATGGACGGGCTTCAAGCCGTCGCGGACATCGGGCAGGGCGCGGCCGATGATCACCGACATGGAGTAGTCGAGATACGACCGCTTCATCTCCTCTTCAATGTTGACGGGTTGAATGTTCAGCGCGCCGGGGCCATCGCCGCCGGGAGGAGGAGTGAGAGGAAGTTCGGGATTTTGATCGTCTGGCATGTTGGCTCTTAAGCTTCTAGCTTCTAGCTTCTAGCTCCTAGCTCCTAGCTTTTAGCCACACCTTAAGCAGTTTGAAGGGGAGTGACTTAGGCTCACTCAAACCTCGTAACTGCTTGTATCTACAGGGCGTTATTCGTCTGGGAGCTGTGTTTATTATATCATGTAAGATGAGCGTCAGCCGCCATCTTTTCATTGATGCCAGCACGATTGTTATATAAATGAGAACGGCCATTTCTCAAGCTCTTAGCGCAGACCGTCTTCTTCGTAGTGTACAACTGTGAAGGCTTAATTCCTTGGGTCGGCTCTCAAATCACTCTTGCAGACTATGGAGCTTTGTCCTGGGAGCAATCTGCCTGATACTTGCAGCCCCTCACGGAGGTCCAGCCCATGGTGCACGACAGGAACCTGGGGCCGGAAAAACGGCACAAGGCCATTATCTGAACACGAAACCTGGCGTGGAGTATGTTGGCGACCAGGTTTGCGGATCGTGCCACTCCGCTGAATACAAAAATTTCAAACAGACTGCGATGGGTAGATCGGCTTCGATTCCTTCTCAGGACGATCTGCAGTCCTTGGCAAAGCCCGTTACTTTCTCCAGCAGTACCCTGGACCGTACCTATAGCGTTTACAGCCGCAACGGCAAAATGTACCACGAGGAATCGCAGCGCGACGGCAAGGGCCAGCTGGTTTTTTCCGAGACCCATGAAGTCGCTTATGTTGTGGGTGCCGGCGAGGTCGGTAAGAGCTATCTGGTCGGCCAGGGCGATGCTTTATTCGTCTCACCGATTTCTTACTACACGCGGATCAATGGATGGGATCTTTCTCCGGGATATGAGGCGTCCACGTTCCGGGACTTCACGCGCCCGGTTCTTGAACTATGCGTGGACTGCCATACTGGACAACCGAGCTTCGTCGCGGATCGCCCGAACCATTTTCAGCAACCTGCCTTTCGATTTCTGAGCATTGGCTGTGAGCGTTGTCATGGTCCCGGCGCGACCCATGTTCTGGAACGCAAGGAGGGCGCTCCCCCTGAGAGTCCGATCGACTACTCCATTGTTAACCCCGCGACCATGCCCGCGGAAATCCGTGACGATGTCTGCGCGCAATGCCACTTCCTGGGCGATGCCCGGGTCCTGCGGCCGGGGAAAAACAGTCTCGACTTCCGGCCCGGAACACCGCTGGACAAAGTGGTGGCCATTTTTTCCGTTCCGGCGAAGGTCAAGGGAGACCGATTCACCGCTCTGGATCAATTTGAACAGTTAAGACTGAGCCGGTGTGCGATCGCAAGCAAAGGACGCCTCGGATGCATAAGCTGCCATGATCCGCACGTGAAGTTGACCGGGACGGAGGCGGCACTGGACTTCCGCCAGCGCTGCCTCACTTGCCACAAGGTCGAGTCCTGCAAGGCGCCGCTTGCACATAGACAATCCACTTCTCCGCCCGATAGTTGCGTGACGTGCCACATGCCAAAACAGCAGCTGCAGAATATCAGCCACGCGGCGGCGACAGATCACCGGATTCTTCGCGATCCTTCGGAGAATATCCAGGCCCGCGATCAGGCTTTGGCAGCGCCCTCGGACGAGCTTGTTTACGATCCCAAGCCACTTGGATTTGAAGACGCAAAACCGGATTTGCGAAGTCTGGCTCTTGCGTATCCTCAATTGGCGGGAAAGTATCCGGCACTCAGGCAAAAAGGCCTGGCAGCGCTTCAACAAGCTGCGCGGGACCTTCGGGACGACGCGGAGGTTCAAGGGACCTATGGGCAAATTCTGGCCGTCACGCAACCGGGCGAGAGAGAGCGCGCAGCCGAGGCTTTGCAAAGAGCCATCGACCTCGGTTCTAAATCTCCGGAGGTTCGAAGTAAGTTGGCAGATCTTCGACTGCGGCAGGGACAGGTTACGGCAGCAATCGACCTATATAAAGCAGCGATCCAAATCGAGCCGTTTTATAGGCCGGCTTACCTCGACCTCGCGCGCGCCTATCTCATGTTGGAGGATCTCGATAAGGCCTATGAAACTCTCGACCGCCTTTTGAAAATAGATCCGGGAAACGATGCCGCCCGTCAGGGATGGCTGAAGCTAGCGCCGTCTCCCGACGAGCATCCTTAGAGTTAACGCCGTGAATCGTCCCCCGTTCTAGGGGCCGACGATAACTTCATTGGGGGCTGAGGGGAGTTGGAATCTTAAGCCCTGGGATTGATTGGACTTGATCGTCTCAGCGAGGTTCAAAGACGAGAGCTCAATCTTCCTGTTCCACGATCCGGTGGTGAAATAGTCGGAACGTGCGTAGAGGATGCCGTCAGCGATTGTATATTCGGATACTTGTTCGCGGCGGCCGTCGGCAAACACGAGAACCGATCGCGGCATTTCTCTTGCAGGAACGGCGCGAGGTGCATTGCCCGACGACTGTCGCAGAGCATCCGGCGTGGGGTCAATCACCTTTAACTCTGTCTGCGATGTTTCGTCGCCGCCGACCCGAACGTAGCGGTCACCTTGCAGTTCAATCAACAGCGGCTGACTGAGAGATGGAGAACGCTCCGACACTTGTTGTCCAGGAGGAGCTTGCAGGATGATCATGGGAGGCTGAGAGGCGACGGGATATCCGATCGTGGAAAGATCGTCGGAGTAGAAAGGATCGGAGAAGCCGAGCGGATAAAAGAAAGAGCGGGCATGGCCGCCTGGGTTGTGACTTCGAGCGAAATGTGGAAAGGAGGAGACCATGCGTTGCGCGTGTATGCAGGGTGTGGCGGCAAGAAACGCGATTAGAAGCAGCCGGCGCATAATTAGTTCCCCTGCGAAGGCGCCGGGAGTTGAAACGCGACGCCGCGGTCTTCATTTTGCCGGCGCGTGGCTTCGAGATCGAGATCTGCAAGGGCAATTTTGCGGGCGTGTCCGGGCGTTAAATCAAAGAGAGTCTGGCCGACGATGGCGTAGTTACCGACTTCCAACTTGCGGCCGTCCTTGAACACAAGCAGCGTGGGGGCCTGAGGAGGATCGGAATCCGCAACCGAAGCGTCGGTAGCCTGCGCGGAGTGAGGTGCCGGAACATTTCTTACCGGAGGGATATAGGAATCGGCGCCGTAACCGCGCCGGTCGAAGATGGTAGGACCGCCCTGATAGTTGTCATCGCCGTTGTCGTCAGCGTCATTCTCATTATTCGTTGCGCCCGTGTCGACGGCATAGGGAACAGGGACGGCGTAGACAAAGGGAAGGCCATCTTCGGTACCGTGATGGCGGTGAGGGCGGTTGTCGTCGCGGCGGGGCATGTTTGACGTCGACAGGGGGGCACGAGGGTTCGAAGCGTGGGCATTGGGGCCGATTGATGTTACGCCTGTCGGAGGGTTGACGGCGCGCCCGACCAATGGGGGAGAAATCGCCGATGTGGGCGGACCGTTCAGCTGTGCGTTCGCGCTTACGATGAAAGCCAACAGAAGCAGGCTGAGGAATGCGACCGAAGCCGGAATCGAATGCCGCACTGAGACATGATACTCCAACGAGAAAGACATGGCCCACCCGCACTTCTTTAGATGCAGCCGTGGCTCGGCGGATGCCCATAACTCCAGGGACGAAACTTGCGCAGGCTGTATTTCGTTGAAAGTGTGAAGGTCAACTTTTGTAAAGGATGCGGACTATAATTCTGCTGATTTCAGATTTTTCTGGCAGACAACGTTTCCCGTATGAAATCTGCAATCCGATTTGCCTTGCTGGCACTGGTGCTGGTGATCGTGGCGATGGTGTCGGCGCTCACCGCGATGCGCTTTGCCATTCACGGTCAGGAGGTCGCAGTACCTCCGGTGGTGGGACTGGCTCCGGCGGAAGCGGAGAGGAAGGTGGCGGCGCTCGGCTTGCAAATCTCGATCGAGCGGCAGTATTACAGTCCGCAAATTCCAGAGGGAAAAATCATGTCACAACTGCCTTTGCCGGGAACCAAGGTTCGGCGCGGGTGGCAATTGAGAGTGGCGCAGAGCCTTGGACCGACGCGAGTTACGATTCCGGATGTGACGGGGGAGAGTGAGCACGCGGCAGAGTTGAATATCCGGCGGCGCGGGCTGGATGTCGCTTCCATGGCGACGGTACAGACGCTCGGAATCCCGGCGGATCAGGTGCTGGCGCAGAGTCCCACGGCGAATGCCACACAGGTAGTCGCTCCGAAAATCAGCTTACTGGTGACGGCGGCGGCGGAGCCTCAGGCCTTTGTGATGCCGAGCTTTGTGGGACAGGCGCTGGGAAGCGCGAGCCGGACCTTGCAGGATGCGGGATTCCGGTTGGGGAACGTTAGTGTGGCAGAGCCGGCGAGCCTGCCTCCCGGCGATACCGGGAATCCGAATGCGGGGGCGCCGTCGGTGACTGCGGTTCCCGCTGTTCCTCCGCCACAAGCACCGGCACAGGCGTCTCCGGCGAGCATCATCGTGTCCCAGGTGCCGGCGGCCGGGCAGAAAGTGTTAGCCGGAACAACGGTTAATTTTGAAGTGCGGTAAACAAGTTTTCACGGATACGCGCGGATTTGAACTGATAAAACTCGACACTTTTCAAGCGCGCACCAGAATTGCGGCGAAGAAGCCTTCGCAAGGATGGATGCCCGGGATCGTGCGCAGATATGGTCCCCGGGTGAGCGAGGCTGTTTCGGGCCACGTTAGCTCACCTGTTGCCTTCAGACGATCGAGTTCGGATTGGCAGTCGAACAGGCGAAAGGAATGATCTTCCGACAAGACTTGCTCGACGACATTTTCGTTTTCCTCTTTTTCCAAAGAACAAGTTGAGTAGATGAGGCGTCCTCCGGGAGCGACCTGGCCCAGGGCCGAGCGCAGGATTGCTGCCTGGCGCACGTGTAGCTCCTCCAGATCGCCGGGCGTGAGCCGCCATTTGATTTCGGGATTGCGAGCGAGCGTTCCGGTGCCAGAGCAGGGAACATCGGCGAGTACGCGGTCGAACGGCAGGGACAGCGGAAGATGCTGAGCGTCGGCGGCCACGATTTGGATGTGTGATTCATGCCGCTGTAGAAGTTTTTGGAGCAGGCGCGCGCGATGCGGATGAAGTTCGAGTGCGGTGATTACGGCTTCGCGATTACGGTCTGACAGAGCCAGGGTCTTGCCTCCGGGAGCGGCGCAGCAGTCGAGAATGTGGGATCCGTGGCCTAGGAGGGCGGCGACGAGTTGCGAGGCTTCGTCCTGGATAACGATGTGGCCGCTACGGAATGCCTGAGTCTTTGTAGTGTCCCCGGTTTGAACGCGACGGGCAGATGCGAGCAGGGTTCCGGGGGCGAGAACAACTCCTTCTTGGTAGAGTGCCTCCTCCGCATCGGGCGTACGGATGCGGATTGCGGTGTTAGGAACGGACTGATCGTACTGGCAGATCTGACGGGCGGCGATGAGTCCATATTCGCGGGCCCAGCGTTTCACTAGCCATAGCGGATGCGCGAGAGCACTTGCGAGTACTTCGGGAGAAGACTCTTCGTCTGTGGCGGGCATATCCGGTTTTCGTGATGCTTTTGAGAGCTTGCGCAGAACGGCATTCACGAAAGGTGCGGCTGAGTGTTTGCGGGCGCGTTTCACCAGTTCGACACTTTCATGGAGAGCTGCGCGCTGCGGGATTCGATCGAGCCAGAGGAATTGATAAACAGCCAGGCGCAAGGCGATGAGGATTTCGATGTCGAGTTTGGATAGTGGGTGCGCGGACGCTATGGCAATCTCGGCGTCGAGGAGCGAGCGCCATCGAAGGACGCCCATGACGAGTTCTGTAGCCAGCGCGTGATCGGGAGTGGAGAGGCGTTCGTAGGCCGAAGAGTGAAGAAGGTCTGAGGCGTAAGACGATTCGCGTTCGACGCGGAGGAGAATGTCGAAGGCGGCGGCGCGGGCGGGGGAGACGGGCATTCGTTTCTGATTGTAGGCTTCGCCGAAAAGAAAAAAGCTCAACCACAGAGGGCACGGAGGCGCACAGAGTTAACCCACCTTTTCGCCGGTGCGGGGATGGTATCCGCGGACAAAGTCTGCGGCGGAGGAGCGCTTCTTCCCTTCCAATTGAATCTCTAGCAACTCCAAGGATGAGTTATGGCCGCAGCCGACCAGGAGTTGGTCGGATTGGATATGCAATTCCGCGGGAGGCCGTGCAACCGGGGCAGTCCGGGCTTTTAGAATCTGCAGGTTCTTGCCGCGGAATTTTGTGTAGGCTCCAGGCCAGGGTTGAAAGCCGCGGACGCGGTTGAATATGTCGGCGGCGGAGCGCGAAAAGTTCACGAGGCCGTCTTCTTTTTTTAAAATCGGGGCGAGGCTGGCTTGAGAGTTGTCCTGCGGGCGGGGACGGAGGTTTCCGCTCTGCAGGCTGCGAAGAGTCTCGACCAGGAGATCGGCTCCGATGAGGGCGAGACGCGGGCTTAACGTTTCGGCAGTGTCTTCCGGGGCGATGGCGAGTTCTTGCTGCAGGAGGATGTCGCCGGTGTCGAGGCCGGCATCGATGCGCATCGTCGTGACGCCCGTAACGGTTTCGCCATTCGCGATGGCCCACTGGATCGGTGCGGCGCCCCGGTATTTCGGGAGCAGTGAGGCGTGGAGGTTGATGTTGCCGAATGGGGGAAGATCGAGCATCCATGGCGGAATGATGCGGCCGTAGCCGACAACGATGATGGCGTCGGGATTAAGGACGGTGAGTCGGGCGCGAAATTCGTCGTTGGTTTTAATGCGGTCGGGCTGGGTGATGGGAAGGTTGAGTCGTCGAGCCGATTCTTTGATCGGCGAGGAAACGACTTCGAGGCCGCGTCCTTTGGGACGGTCAGGCTGAGTCACGACCAAATGGATGCGGAATCCCGCATCAACCAGCTTCTCGAGCGTGGGGACGGCGAAGCGGGGTGTTCCGCAGAAAACGAGATTGAGAGACATGGATAATTGGGTAAGTGCGTAATTTGGTAATTGAAACTGCCCATCAGCAAATTGGACTTAAATTTTCCGATTACCCAATTACTCAATTTTCTACCACTCTCCCGCCTTTATCAGCTTGCGGATTTTGCGTTTTATCAGGTCACGCTTAAGGGCGCTCACGTGGCTGATGTAGAGCTTGCCGTTCAGATGATCGGTCTCGTGCAGGAAGGCGCGGGCCAGTAATTCTTCGCCGGTTTTTTCGAAGACCTTGCCGTGAGCATCCTGGGCGCGAATGGTGACTTTGCTGGGACGAGTGACATTTTCGCGGAAATCGGGGATGCTGAGGCATCCTTCACTTTGAGTATGGCGGCCTTCGGTGTGAATGATTTCAGGATTAATGAGGACGAGTTTGGCGTCGGGATCCTCTTTGAAGGTTACATCGACGACCGCAATGCGGCGGGCAATGCCGATTTGCGGAGCGGCCAAGCCGACCCCGTGGGCGGCGTACATGGACTCGAACATGTCAGCGATGAGCTTTTGCAATTCTTCGTCGAAGACCGTCACCTTTTCGGATGGCTTATCGAGAACTGGATTGCCGAATTTAACGATGGGATAAATCATCAATAGTTTTTCAATTGCTGGCAGTAGCCTTGGAAATTTCTTAAGGTTTCGGTCATGGAATCACCGCCGAACTTTTCCAGAGCGGCGCGGGCGAGGGTTAAGGACACCATGGCCTCCGCCGCAACTCCGGCGGCCGGCACCACGCAAACATCGGAGCGTTCATAGGCAGCCTTGACGGGTTCGCGCGTGGCGAAGTCCACCGACTGCAATGGGCGGCGCAGCGTTGAAATTGGTTTCAAATAGCCCCGGACGCGGATTTCCTGACCATTGGAGACGCCGCCTTCAATGCCTCCCGCGTTGTTTCTGGTGCGGGAGAAGGCGGTGTAACCGGAAGTAGCGGTGTAGCCGATTTCGTCGTGTACGGCCGAACCGGGAGCAAACGCGGCTGCGACGCCCGCGCCGATCTCGACCGCTTTGACTGCTTGCAGCGACATGACCGCGGCAGCGAGCAGGGCGTCGAGACGTTCGTCCCACTGCGCGTAGGTGCCGAGGCCGGGGGGAACCTGGTGGGCCACGACTTCGAACACTCCGCCCAGCGAATCTCCAGTCTTGAGAACCTTATCCACTTCATTCTTCATGCGCTGTTCGGCTTCGGGGTCGGCGCAATTGAGGAGCACATCTTCGCGGGAGTAGAGAGCGTGAATCTTGTCCCACGGAACTTCATCGGGAAGCGTAACGCTGCCGGTGGTGACGACGTGACTGAGAACTTCGATGCCCAGTTCGCGCAGGAAAAGTTTGGCGATGGCGCCAATGGCAACGCGGGCCGCCGATTCGCGTGCGGAGGCGCGCTCCAACACGTAGCGGGCTTCGGGGAAGTTGCACTTCAGAGCTCCGGCCAGATCGGCATGGCCTGGGCGAGGAGAAGCGACGCGTTTGTGTTTCGTGGGATCGCCCTCGCCGATTGGCAAGGATTCCTGCCAACTCTTCCAATCGCGATTTTCAAGTTGAACTGAGATGGGCGAGCCGATGGTCATGCCTTGACGGACACCGGAAAGAATGTGGGCGGAGTCGCGTTCAATTTTCATGCGGCCGCCGCGTCCATAGCCCTGTTGGCGACGCCAGAGTTCACGGTCGAGAAAAGTCTGATCGATTTTCAATCCGGCGGGCATGCCGGAGAGAAAGGCGATGAGGGCTTCGCCGTGGGACTCTCCCGCTGTGAAGTAGCGCAGCATAAATTTTCGATTGTACCTGATGAGAGGCGCCATCCGAGATTGATGGCATGCCTGCGTGTAATGGAGTGGGTACGGCAAACGACGATCAGAAACCGCATTTTCACCGCGAATCGGAGGCCAGAGCGGTTACAATAAAGTACACCCTTTTTCAATCCGGGTTCGCACCGAGCCCGAACTGCGCCGCATCGCAAGTTTCTCTGGCCGAGAGTTCAAGGAGCTGCCAGTGTGTCCTTACACGGATATTGCACGCGCCGAAATTTTGGGCGATAGAGGAATTCATTGTCTTCTGGCGCATGACCATGTCTTGTTGCGCCAGGGTTTGCGGCGTTTGTTGGAAGATGAACCGGATATTGAAGTGGTAGCCGAGGCTGGGAATGCCGCCGAAGCGCTACGGAAGGTGTTCGAACACCGACCCGACGTGGTGATAACAGACCCTCATATATTCGAATGCGCACTCGATCAAACCGAGCGGTTGATATTGCAGGAGTCTCCGCGGAGCAAGGTGTTGTTCCTGGCGACGCACCCTGAGAGCGAGGATCAGCGGGAAAGCGGGACGCGGTGTGCGGTGAGGCAGACCTCCGCGGAAGAATTGGTGGCGATGGTGAGGACGACTCATGCGGGCCAGGAAACTGCGGTGCGAGAAATGCCGGAAAGACGCTTCGGGGAATGGCTGCCGCAGGAATTGCATCCGCGAAAGCGCATTCTAACGGCGCGAGAGCGGGAGGTATTGAAGTTGCTCGCTGAAGGCAGGACAGTGCGCTCCGCCGCCGTGATTTTGGGACTGAGCGTGAAGACCGTGGATGCTCACAAGTTTAATTTGATGCGGAAGCTCGGGATTCATAACAAGGCGGAGCTGGTAATGTGGGCGATTCAGAAGAAAGTTGTGAAGGTACCGGCCAATTTCTAGGGGCTGCGGACGTTCGTCGAACACCGTGTCGAGGTATGCCCGAGACTAAGGCACCTTTTTCTTTCGCCCCTTTTGGGGCTCGTTCATTTTCCACGTTCTACCCACGGCTTGCGCCGTGGGCTGTATTCTTTCGCCGCTTCGCGGCTGCAGTTCGCGAAAATCTTTCCGACCTGAATTGACATTTAAACTGAATCTCTAGTTTGGAACGGCAGCGGCTGCCAGTTCGCCAAGGCTTGAGACTGTCAGATCGGGCTTGGCCTTGGCCGCTTTGACGGCGCCCACGCCGGGGCGGGCCGAGGGACGATTCACCCACACGGTGGCGAGCCCGAGAGACTGAGCGGGAACCACGTCGTGATAGACGCTTTGGGCTACGTGCAACACGCGGTGTGCTGGAGTTTGGATTCGACTGAGGGCGAGTTCGAACAGTTTCAGCGAGGGTTTGTAGGCTTGGGCTTGTTGCGCGGTGACGACTTCGTCGAAGTCGACCTCGAGTTGAGGGCGTGTTCGGGCGAATAGATCGTCGTCCACGTTGGAGAAAATCGCCAGGCGAAAGCGGGTCTTGAGTTGGCGTAGAGCGGAGACCGTGTCTGGCCAAGGCTTCCACGCCGGAAGAGAGTCGGGCAGAGAACGTACTTCTTCAGGGCTGGGTGTGAAGCGAAGCTTCTCGCCGAACTGGCGGACCACCGACTCGAGGACTTCACGATAGGGACGAAACGCGCCCTGTTCGGAACGTTGTTCAAATTCGCCATAGAGCTTCAGGATTGTGCCGTCGTCGATCTCTTTTCCATGGGAGGAGAGAATGCGATGAAACGCCGAAAGGATTCCGGTTTCCCAATCGATCAGTGTGCCGTAGCAATCGAAAGTGAAGATTTCGAAGCGGGAGAAGTCGAGCATAAAGCGCGATTCTACTCAGTAGACTAAGAGCCCGATCTTCGCACACGAAGTAGCACGGTGGAACAGGTGCCCTCCCTTTAATCTTAACTACTGTCTTATTTCGAGCGAATGCGACAACTCGAAGCTGACGACGGACTCGGCGGGCAGGACAATGTCTTTGTTTCCCGTGAAGGCTGAGCCACCAGCGCCGGCGCCGCCGCCCGCAGCCAAACCGATGGCAGCCCCTTTGCCCCCGCCAGCCAATCCGCCGATGATGCCGCCGAGCGCAGCGCCACCGCCGGTCATCACTGCGGTACGCTTGCCTTTGCCCTTCGCGGAGAAAGTCTGTACAGCGGATCGAACCGGAAGGTCAGAACCGTTCAAGTTCATCGAGTCGAGTCGCACTTGAAGCTCAGCGCCGCCGGCGAACCGGCCCAAAGGTTTGGCATCAACGACCGTCCCGCTGACTCGCGTACCGCGGGGAATTGCCACCGCGTCTCCGACCATAACGTCCCTGGCTACAGTGCCGGTGAAAGTCTCGCCGTTCTGGCTCAACTTAGACCCAATGGCAGAGCCCAACCTGACGGTGACTGTGGTCCGGGCGGGCACCACGAGCGGCTCTCGCGGGGCCGGTTGGGGCGCTGCTGCCTGCGTTCCGCTATTGTCGCTTGAGTTTTGAGTATTCGCAGTGCCTGCGTCGTTGTCGGTGGAAGGTTTGCGGCTGCATCCGGACACAGCGAACGCGAGATAGAGACTAAGGATGGGGAGAAGGCAGCGTGAGCGCATAGAGACCCCTCGTTGTTTGCAACATGTTAGTTGCGAATGTTTCGATGGTTGTTGTCGCCAATCTACCGGAATCCGGCAGCCGGGGCAACCATCGACTATATCGACTGCACCAACAGTGCTTGCACGGTGGCGCGGGCGACGCGTCTCTTCATGACTTCAAACCACTCAGACGTGGGAATTCGGTTTGACTCCTTTACCGCTGAGTCTCAACGGCGGGCAAGCCTGGAGTTGGATCGGGGGATTGGTCAAGGTCAAGAGCGGCTGTTTCAACGGGGTCTTCCTCGGGCACCACTTTCTTGGGCGCTAGAAACTTCTCGGTATTCAGAAGCGGCCGGCCGAGGGAGGCGTTGTAGCTGGTCCAGGGGCTGTCGAAACCGGATTCGCGCTCGAACTGGGCGCGCATGGCTTCCATCTTGGAATCGAGATCGTCGAGGTAATGCAGCATGAGCGCTTCCGGGAACATCGGAAGCTTGGGCGAACCGAAGTCGTACTGGCCGTGGTGGCTGATGATCAGGTGCTCGATCAGCGTCTTGAGTTCGTCGGGAAAGCCGGGCTGAAGAGACAGTTTAGCCTGCAACATTTCCAGTTCGATGATCATGTGGCCCAGCAACTGGCCTTTGGTGGTGTAGGAGAATGAGCGATTGTAGGTGAGTTCGTGAATCTTGCCGATGTCGTGCAGAAACACGCCGGTGAGAAGAATGTCGCGATTGATCTGAGGATAGTTGCTGCACATCAGATCGCAGGAACGAAACAAAGAGACAACGTGATCGAGCAGGCCTCCGATGTAGGCGTGATGGAGGGTTTTGGCCGCGGGAGCGTTGCGGTAAGCGGCAGCGATTTCAGGGTCGGCCATGAACGCTTGGACCAGCGACTTAAGATGTGGATTCTGAAACGAGGAAACAAAAGCGGTCAGAGTTTGCCACAGTTCGTCCACGTTCTTGGTGGTTTTGGGAAGGTAGTCGGCGAAGTCGATCTCGGATTCACCCAGCTTGCGCAGCTTGTGGACGGTGAGCTGAAAGCGGTTCTTGTACTTATTGATGAGGCCCTTGATCTTGAGGAAGTCATCCTGCTCGAAGGCTTCGAGGACTTCTTCGACGTTGTCCCACATCTTGGCTTCGAGCTGGCCGCTGCGATCGCCGAGAGTGAGGGCGATGTATGGCTCGCCGCTTTTCTTGGGCTTGATCTGCTTGCCGACGACTACGAACGTCGAGGTGATGACCTTGTTCTCTTGCCGCGAGCAATCACAGATGTAAAAGTCTTTCATCGATAGTCTGAGTATAAAGGACGGAGCGCGAGCCAGGATTAGAGGATGCCCAACTTCTTATGCCTCTTCTTTCCCAGTTTCTTGGCGTCGGATTCCTTGGCCGCGGCGGTTTCAACCGGTAAAGTCTGGTTTGCACTCTTGCCGGAATCAATATATCCGTCTGCGTATTTGATGTACGCGTCTTCGCGCAGTTTTGTGAGGTAAGCGCGGAGAGCGGGCTGCAATTTCTCGTAATAGATAGCGCCCTGAATTTTGTCGAGGACGTCTTTCATGGGAGGAATGCCAGCCTGCTGATGATCGATCACCTTCAGGATGACGAAGCCCTGCTTGGTGCGAATCACGTCGGTGACGTCGCCTGCCTTCATAGCGAATGTCTTGTCTTCGAGTTCCTTGGCAAGCTGTCCGCGCTTGAACATGCCGAGGGCCCCGCCGTCGGCAGCAGAGGGACCGTCAGAAGATTTTTTGGCCGTGTCTTCAAAACTAGCGCCGCCGCGAATTTGCTTGAGCAGATCATCGGCTTTGCTTTCTGCTGCGGCGAGAGATGCGGCGTCGGCGGCCTGCTTGGCGGCTTCATCTACCGGCGGTTGAGCAGCCGGAGATGAACCCGCTGGGCTCGGGTCCGGAGCTAGAGTGATGGAAGGCGTGCCAGGTTTCGGAGCAACGAGAATTTCACTGAGGCGAATGTACTCCGGCTGTTCCATCTCGCTCTTGTGCTCGTCGTAGAACTTCTGTTCTTCGTCTTTGGTCGTCGCGAGCTTACTGCCAACTTCCCCGCCAATCACCTTCTGGGTAATGATCTGGTTGCGCATGTTCTGCTTGAAGTCTTCCCAGGAGACGCCCTGCTTGGTGGCCTCCTTTTCGAGAGCCTCCAGGGAGTCGAGCTTCATGTCCTTGCGCATCTGATCGAGTTTTTTGATCAACTCAGTGTCGCCGGTAATGCCCAGGTCTTTACCCTTGTCGAGCAGGAGTTGCTGGTCGATGAGATCGCGGAGAACGTCTTTTTCGCGTTCAGCATAAGCTTTGTCTGGATCTTTGGAATCCTGCTGCTTGACTTCTTCCTTGAGTTGATCCTTGCTGCGTTCAAACTCCGAACGGGTGATGATCTGGTTGTTGACGCGGGCAATGATCTCTTCGACGACCTGTCCGGACGCAAGTACGGGCAGACAGGCCAAAGCAGTAAGAATCAGGCTAAGTTTCTTCATAGAATTTGACGGGCCGCCACGCTTCCTGGTCTTGCTGGAAAAAGGTGCTCGGGGGCCGATTGCAGATATTTTACTCCTTTGCAGGCAAAGCCCGGGAGACCTTGTCTCTATTTGACGCCCCCGCAGGTGGCGGAGGTGGCTGGAGAGGGAATCAGGCGGCCCGCACCAGGGCGAGTGCCGTTTGGTCGTCGCACTGGATGGATTCACCGCTGAAGGCGCCGACAGAACTCAGGATGAAGGCGCAAAGCGCGTCCGCGCCGCCGGCCGGCGCGGTTTGAAACAGCTGTTTGAGGCGCTCCAGGCCGAGTTCTTCGGTGGCCTGGCCAGGACGGCCTTCGCACTCGAGCACTCCGCGAGAAACCAGCAGCAGAGTTGCGCCTTTTGCCATGCCTATCGTTGGCACCTCGGCCGTCACGTGGGAAAAGAGTCCAAGGGGTAGGCCGGTCGAACCGAGTTCGGCGACGCCGCTTTGATCGCGTAGAAGTGCGGGTGTATGCCCGGCATTGGTGTAGCAAAGTGTGCCAACCTTTTCGTGATAGCACGCGATGAACGCGGGACAGGGATGCACTCCGCTAGAGGTTTCGATGAGGCTGCGATTGATGCGACGACTGAGTTCCGTCATGGCCTCGGATTCGTTCATGTCGGGTGGTGAGAAAAGTTCAGCTCCGGCGTTGCGGAAGATTTCTTGTGCGGCCGCAAGGATGACGCGATTATCCTCGCGGCGTCCAGCAACGTCGAGGAGGCCGAACAGCACACGCTCGGGGCCGACGCGAAGGGAGTCATAGAAATCTCCGGCGACACGTTTGCCCAGGAAGTCGGCAGCCAGCGCCGCTCCTTCAATCGTGGGAAATGGAGCGGGGAAGGGCTCGATTGTGACTGCAGGTTCCGGGACGCTGGAGCGAAAAAGAGAGTGCATGAAGGCGCTGTCTAAAGGCGAAACTAGCACAGGTCCTGGAAGCGGGGCAAATCAGTGGCAGCACTTAGGTGCCTACTCGCCGTACCTGTCGGCGAGGTATCTGGCTAAGTCGGCCTCAAATTGACCGTAGTCGGAGTGGAGAATGGCACGCAAGGCGGCTTCCGTCGAGCTGCCCTGGCTGAGACTCTGCAGGATGCGCTGGATATCGCTCATGCCATAGGAATCGTTGATGTAGTAGACCGCCGCCAGCGATTCGGCGTAGGCCACAAAGGCTTCGGCCCCGGAGAAACGCTGGAAGCTGCCTTCAAGGGCATTCAAGGGAATATTGCGTTGCGCTTTGAAGAGCAGAGACAGTTGGTGTCCTTCGCCGGCGAGGCTTTTAGGCTCGAGGAACTGGGCAATGCCTTCATGCAGCCAAGGGGGGCAGCGGCCTCCGGAAAGCTTCGTAATAAACGAGTGAGCCAGCTCATGCTTCAGAACATGCGCCAACTCCGGCGTCACAGAACTGAGGCCGCTGACCGGAATGCGCAGCTTGCCGTCGTTGATCGCTCCGGACCAAGTGGGAGCGTTTGTGACATCAAAGAAAGCCTGCTCGGTATAGAGAGTGACAAGGATGTTGTCGCGCGGCGGATTGCCCAGATCGCGAGCCAGGTCGTCATAGTCGGATTCCAGTGCGGTGAGGATTTGTGCACGGAAGACTTCGGACGTCTGCTTGCCTTCATAGTGAAGAGTGAAATGACTGCTTTCACCCTGCGCGAAGTCGGACTCGACACTCTGTTCGCGCTGGGCTTTGGCCAGAAACTGCTCAACCTTGGCGTCGGGGCGTAACTGGAGAGAACGCTTCCATGAGGTAATGGCTTCCCGGGTGTGATCAGAGGCGAACTGGGCGTAGCCTAGCATCGTGTAGGCATCAGCCGAATTGGGTGCAGCTCGAACGGCGCGCTGGGCATACGGCAGAGCCTGGGACGCGTTGCCGGTGCGGACCAGCAATGCGGCGTAATAAACGAGGATGGTGGAATTCTCCGGCTGGAAGCGGAGAGCGTTCTCGAAATACTGCTGGGAGCGCGCGATATTGCCGTGCTCGAACTCAAATTTGCCGGCGATGAAATCGGCCGTTGCGCTTAGCTCCGGGTTCCCTTTTGCTTCCAGAGCGGTGAGCACGTCCGGATTGACCTTGCCCTCCTTGATGATCTTGGTAACCAGATCAATTTCATTCGCAAGGCTGTCGGCGGGGGTAAAGGATGGAAGGTCGCCGATCTTGGCCGCTCCAGAGGTCGCAAGAGCAGGCATTCCCCCGGCGTCCACGTGATCTACCGTTGATTTGGGGATTGCGTAGGAGTCGTCGCCAATGTCGTATTCGTAATGAGTGCCGTTTTCGCGGACATGATCGGCCACGATAGTGCGGCCGTTCTTCAGGTGAATGGTGTCAGCCAATGCGCTGCTCAGACCGAGCCAACCCGCAAAAGCGAGTCCTATAACGCGGAAGGTGACACGCAGAGGCATTCAGGCGCATTCTAGCAACGGAGGATGGGTATACCCACGTGACCAAGGTACTAATAAAGATGCGAGGCTTGGGTGTAGGGGCGGCAATCTGGCTTGCCGTTTGTGTATGGCTGACGGCTCGCTCGGCGGCCGAAGATCCTCCCGCAAAACCGGCCGAGGCGCTCTATATGCAACTCGGACAGGTGGGACTCGACCCCGATCGCGTGTATCAGGTGAGGGGAGCGTCTCTGGAAAGGTCGGCGGTCCACATTACCTTGGAAGACGGTACCATCGGCTTCACACAGGACATCATGGGTCGCATCACGGGAGCATTTTTCGAGGGCGACGGCGAAGTGCTGCTGACGCCACCGAACGAAGTCGAACGGAGATCGATGAGCCTGTTTACCGGAATGGCAATTCTGGAAGAACACTTTGCCACCGCCTATTTTCGCTTCAACGATGATGCCGAGCGCGAGTTACGCCCTGATTTGCGGGGCGCGGAAAACAAGCAGGAGTTCGTTCAGCACTGGGGGGACACGGCGCGGAATCTGGCCAACCGAGATGCCACGCGGTTGCTGATGACCTTCAGCCGAATGCTGCCCCTGAAAGGCAAGGCAAATTCTGCGGAGCAACCGGAAGCGTTGCCGGAAAACGCAGCTGATCGCTTTCTTCATGCCCGGCTACAAGGAACCAAACTCGGGATCTTCGACGTGTACTTCGATTCCGGCGCGGCGGAACAGATTCAAGTAGGACAGGCAAAATCGGCAGAGAACGGAGATCTGTATTACGACGTTTGGACATCGTTTTCGCTCGGCGATGCTTGGACTTCCAAAGCGAGCGGCGAACCGGCGTCTAAAGACCGAAGAACCCGCCAAGGCCGAATCGAAGTCCGGCGCTACAGGATCACGACCGAGGTACAGCCCCCTAAACAAATTCATACACGCGCCAGCATGCAGTTGGAGGTGCTGGAAGGCGGACCACGCATGCTGTTGTTTGAGTTGTCGAGATTTTTGCAGGTGGAAAGCGTCAAGCTTGACGGCCAGCCGGTGGAGTTCATCCACAATCCGGCGGTGGAAGGGACTCAGCTTTCGCGGCGGGGGAATGACCTTTTGGCGGTGATCCTTCCGGAGCCGGCGCGATCCGGGCAGAAAATCGAACTGGAATTTGTTTACGGGGGCGAGGTTCTAGCGGAGGCGGGCAGCGGATTGCTTTATGTGGGTGCGCGTGGCACCTGGTATCCGAATCGTGGAATGGCCATGGCTGACTTCGATCTTGAGTTCCATTATCCGCGAGGCTGGACGCTGGTGGCGACTGGGAAACCGATGGCGACTTCGGCCGTAGAGACCGCCGCCGGTGCGGTTGGGCTACAGGCTTCACGCTGGGTCTCGGAACGCCCGATTCCTTTAGCGGGATTTAACCTCGGCAAGTATAAGGTAGCTACCGTACAGGCGGGAAATGTTCCAGTGGAAACCTATGCTGCAAGCGGAGTGGAGCGAGATTTCCCCAGTCCCAGGATTGAGGTGATCGAGCCGACTCCTACCGATCCGGCACGGCGGGGACGGCAGTTGCTGGTGCCGAGCCGTCCTTCCCCGGCGCGGACTGAAGTGACGGTGGGGGGGGCCGCGGCGCGGGCTATCGAGTATTATGCCCGCCGCTTTGGGCCCTATCCCTATAGTCATCTGGCACTGACCCAGATGCCGGGAGGCGAGAGCCAAGGCTGGCCGGGGCTGGTTTTTCTTTCGTCGTACGCCTTCCTCAATCAAGAGCAGCGCGAACAACTGCACTATGAGCCCTCCCGCATCCTCCTTCAGGAAACGATACCTGCGCACGAGACGGCGCATCAATGGTGGGGAGACCTGGTGACCTGGAACAGCTACCGCGATCAGTGGTTTTCCGAAGGGCTAGCCAATTATTGCGCGTTGATGATGCTACAAGAGAAAGATCCCAGCGGCTTTCGCCTGGTAATGGAGAAGTACCGGCGAGATTTAGTTACGAAGAACAAAGATGGAATGTCTCCCATGGACGCAGGTCCGGTGACTCTGGGCGTGAGGCTCCTCTCGTCGCGCTTTCCCGAGGGATATGAAGCGATCCTCTATGGCCGGGGGACGTGGCTATTTCACATGCTGCGAACGATGTTGAAAGATACCCAAGAAGGACGGAAGGGACAGGGCATAGGCAGCACGGATGAGCCCTTCATTCGTGCGCTGAGAAAAATGCGAGAGCGTTACCAGGGCAGATCGATCAGCACCGCGGAACTGTTGGACATTTTCGCGGAAGACCTTCCACCTGCCCTGCGGTATGAAGGCAAGAGTTCCCTGGAGTGGTTTTTGAACGGTTGGATCAACGGCACCTCGCTCCCCAAGCTGGAACTCAGGGGAGTAAAGTTCACGCCGAAAGGTGCGGCCTCTGTGGTGAGCGGAACCATCCTGCAGAAAGATGCGCCGCAAGATCTGGTGACATCGGTTCCCGTTTATGCCCTGATTGCGGGGAAACAGCAGGTGCTGCTGGGCCGAGTATTTGCCGATGGCGAGGAAACGCCATTTCATTTATCGGCCCCCGCCGGTGCGCATAAAATCGTGCTCGATCCCAACGGAACGGTTCTCACCAGTCCGAAATAGTTTGTGGGTGACCGCGCGCGGCCATTAGTTGCTGGGTAACCAGACTTCCACTTCGATAAAATGCCCCTCAAGCACGCTTGCGATAATGCGTAGCCCTTAGGATGTCTGCCGGTATTTCCAAAAGCGGTACCACTCGAGAGAGGACGCCTAGTTCAGCGCAGGCCCGCGGCATACCGTAGACGGTACAACTGGCCTCGTCTTGACCAATCGTAAGGCCACCCAGGCGCTGGATTGCCCTCATTCCTTCCGCCCCATCGCAGCCCATTCCGGTCATAATTACGCCCAGGGCCCGGTTTCTGAAGGCTTCCGCCACAGACTTCATCAGGACATCGACGGAGGGTATGTGCAGGCAACCATCGGAAGGAGTGTCGAGCCAAGGAGTGCCGAGACGGAGGATGGTTCGGGCGTCGGAAGGCCGTTCCACCGTCATGTGCCTGCCAGCAGGAGCAATATAGACTACCCCCGACAGGAGGAGTTGGCCGTGAGTTGCCTCCCGCACTGTGAGGGAGCATAGAGCATTCAGTCGTTGTGCGAAGGGTCCGCTAAAGCCGGGGGGCATATGTTGCACGATGAGCATGGGCACGGAAAAGTCAGATGGGAAAAGAGGCAGAATTTCCTGCAGAGCCTGGGGCCCTCCAGTGGAAGTTCCCAGGGCGACGATCGCAGCGGGAATGGTGGAAACCGAGTCGAATGCCTCCACGAGGGAACGGGGACGTTTTCTGGAAAGAAAGTCGCTGGTGACCTTGTCGCGGCCGGATTCACACGCCTTTTTTATCTTTAAGTCCATTGGCCCTTTGCATACGCAGTGCAACCCGGCACGCGCACCAACTCGAAGCCGTTATTGACTCCGTAAAGCGATTCGGAGTGGCCCAGGAAGAGATATCCGTGCGGCAGGAGGTCGTTGAAGAAGTGCTGGATCACCCGCCGTTTGGAGGCTACATCGAAGTAGATCAGCACGTTGCAACAGAAGATCGCGTCCAGGCTCTCCAGGAAGGTCATGCGGGCGTCGTCAGAAAGATTCAGGCGGCTGAACGTTACCAGATTGCGGACCGACGGCTGGACCCGCAGAAGTGGCGCTGCTGGAGTGAAATATTTCTGGCGGTAATACGGGGTCAGATTTCGGGTGCTAGAGCTGCCATAGATCGCATTCCTGGCGTGTGCCAGAAAACGTTCATTCAGGTCCGTGGCCAGGATTTCGATGTTCCAGTCCTTGAGACGGCCCTGGCTCTCTTCGAGCATCAGCATGCTGAGCGTGTAGGCCTCTTCGCCAGTGGAACAACCTGCACTCCAGATGCGAATGCGTCGCCGTGGGCATTTGGATTTTGTTTCTAAGATTTTGGGAATGACAATCTGGCGCAAGGCGTCCAGTTGAGGCTGGCTGCGAAAAAAACAGGTTTCGCCGATAGTGATTTCATTGAGCAGCGCCGCCAATTCGCTCTGTCGCGTTGGCTGGTTCGTGAGGAACTCGAAATACTGGCGCAGGCTTGGCGTTTTCAGCTCTCGCATGCGCCGGCCGCAGTGATCAAGAAGCGATGCCAGCTTATTGTCCGGGTGGAAAATACCGGCTACTTGACAAACGACATCCCGGATGCGGATGAGGTCCGGGTGGGAAGATCCGTCTAAAACCAGAGTAGGTTGCAAAGCGACGGTTGTCATGCCAAAACCCTTCGGGTCGCGTCGAGGATGGGACGGAACGCCACGAAGTCCGTCTTCAAGGTTTTCTTATTCACGCGGTGTGTTCTTGGCAAAAGCATGTTCCCGTCAATTGCCGTCATTTGGCTAATCAGTTCATCGGCGTAAGGAACGAAAGGCTTTAGGAGTTTCAGGTAGAGGAAGCCCCCAGCAATGTTTGGCTCGACGGGTCCCGCATGCAAAAAGGCGAACGTTGGAAGCGGATACCGGCGCTGGCGATTCACAGATGGCAGTGCGCACCACGAGATCGTCGCAATGCGGAAACCGATGCTCATCCGGGCCCTCCGTTCGGGCGCCAAAATGACTACGCTGTCAGTCCGGTAATCATGTGCTCGAGAATGGCCCCAGCCACCCGCACCGGGCCGGGACAATAGAGCCCGCGCTCAATGGTTTGCCGCAGGGCATGGACACGTTCCTGACGGACTTCCGGAAGTTGCGCCGCCTGCGCCGCCAGTGCCCGCGCTTGAGCACGGACTCCGGATAGCTCAGCTTGATCGTCGCTTGCGAAGCCATCGCTGGCAGAAGCTCTGTCGGCGCCAGTAGTCCGTTCCGGACTGCTGACCTCGGTTTCCTGGAATGGTTGCGGGCGCTTATTGAGATCGATTCTCATAGTTTCCTCGTCTGGAATTCTCCGTTCAATACAAGTATCGGCCGCGCATTAAAAAACTTTAATTTTGGCTCGCCAAACCGTATTCCGATTTGTCCTCGGCCACTTTCAACTTGTTCTATCGGCAGGGTTGCAGAAACTTTAGCCCTTTTGGACGGGTTGTCCATTACGTACTTAACTCCCTTCGTTGCTACGTTTTTGGCCGACGATCGGATCTTGGCTTGTGGCGTGGGGCGTGATGAGCGTTTCCCTCGAGTTGAGGGATTTGAAGTATGCCGCCAACCACGTCCGCCAGATGATCGGGTGTAGAAGTTCGAGCGGACTGTGGGATTCCCGCGGGCCCGGAGTTCTGCCTGGTGGATGCGCTATCGATGGGCTCCTCCGTCGCAAGGCGAGCCCATAGGCATGGGCTTCTTGCAAATGGAAAAACTCCGGGTCTCAGGCCCCAGCGCCGGTGGCGGCGCGCGTCCTGCTGGCCGTCAATCTCATCATTTCGTCCAATCGGGATCGGAGTCGGACCACCGCGAGCGAGTGAATCTGGGAAACGCGAGACTCTCCGATGCCGAGGACGACCCCGACCTCTTTCATGGTGAGCTCTTCGGAGTAATAGAGCGCCAACACCTGCTGTTCCTTATCCGGCAACTCGGCTACGACACGGGCCAGAAGCTGTTTCATCTCCGAGCGCTGACAGCGAAAAAACGGCGTGTCCTCAGGCGCACTTGGCAGGTAATCGCATAAGTCTTCTTCTTTGCCGTCCCATGGCGACTCGATCCGGAGGCTGCCGACTTCCAGACTATCCAGTTCGCCCAGCAGGTGCTGTAATTCCTGCAGGGTCATGCCCATTTCCGATGCCACCTCGTTTTCGGTAGGAGAGCGGCTCAACTCCATGCTGAGCTTGCGATGGGCCTCCGCGACCTTGCGCGCCTTGCGCCGCAGTTCGCGCGGTCCCCAATCCATTTCGCGGAGGCTGTCGAGGATGGCGCCGCGGATGCGGAACTTCGCATAAGAGCCGAACTGCACGTGTTTGGAGCTGTCAAATTTGTTGAGTGCGTCGATCAGACCGATTACGCCCGCATGCACCAGGTCTTCCAGCGGTACGTGGCGGGGCAACCGCTCGTGGATGCGGCGCGCCAGATAGCGAACCTGGGGCAACTGCTCGAGCAGAATGCTGTCTCGCTCTTCTTTTTCCTGCCGAGTGCTGGAGACTTGCGCGGTATTCTTGCCCATAGCATCGTCACTTTTCGTGGAAATTCGGAATTTACGTTTGTATTCGCAGCGTCGCCGATAGTGGCACTCCACAGGCCGGCGCCTATCGTTCAACTCATGAAGCATCTCCTCGCGCAAGGCGCGGGCCGGCGATCAAGGCACCGCCAAGTTGAGCCAAGACTGGCGTCGTGGCCATGCGCTCATTTCGAATCTCCAGAACTGCACAGTTGATCGGCCACGGTGAAGTGCGGCAAACCGGAGGGAAGGGGCAGGCGAACGGTGCAATTCTGCATTGTCCCGTCCCCCGTATAGTTCCATTCCCCACCGGCCCGTTCGAATCCTGCCTGGGCGATCAGCAGAGCCAGTTCCTGTCGCGAAAAGGGCGAATACTGGGGCTTGGCGCCCTGCTTCCAGGAGACGACAAGGCGTAGTTGTGCTGGTTCAGGCGCGAGGACAATCTGCAGAGCGCTCCCGGTTTGAGTCAAAGACAAGGCTGACTCGAACAGGCGAAAGATCAGCGTCGCCATAGAGCGCCGATCGGCTTTTACCGAAATCGGGAGGGAGCTTACCAGCACCAGGTGCACGCCCAAGGCGGCGGCGACCGGACGAAGGTCGTCGACTGTTTCGCGCAACAGCTCATCAAACTTGAATGTTTCTGCCGTTTCCGCGTTCGGCTGTGCGTCAGTCAGTTCGCGGATAGCTTGGACTAACACGCGCATGCGTTCGGTAAGATCCAGGCCCTCACGTAGGGTGCGCACGTATTCTTCCGGGCGCCGGCGGCTCGCCACGGCCAGCTCCAGCGAACACTGCAATCCGGTCAACGGCTGGTTGAGGGCATGAAGCAGATGCGCCAGCGGAGTGCGATTCTTGGTCAGGGCTTCGGTTGAGCCCGGCGACACGACTTGAGAACAAGCGCCGCTCATATCCGTATCCCGGATGGCTGCAAATCGGACGGTCCGCTCAATTCGTATCCCACGCCGCGGACGGTGTGAATCAGTTTTGCGCTGTGGCCGTCGTCGATCTTGCGGCGCAAATAGTTGATATAAACGTCCACCACGTTCGTGGTCGTGTCGAAGGTAAGATTCCAGACGTGCTCAATAATCATCGAACGAGTGACCCGACGCCCGGCATTGAGCAGCAGATATTCCAACAGGGAAAACTCTTTGCTGGTCAGATCGATCCGGCTGCCGGCGCGCTCGACCATGCGTTGCACCCGATCGAGCTTGAGATCGCCCGCGATCAGCACAGACTCCGAAGGCAGATGACTGCGCCGCACCAGCGCCCGAATGCGGGCGGAAAGTTCGCTGAAGGAAAATGGCTTGGCCAGGTAATCGTCGGCGCCCGTATCCAGGCACTGTACGCGGTCTTCCACTCGCGTACGCTGGGTCAACACCAGCACCGGCAGACTGGGCTTCTTCGAGCGCAAGTGGCGCAGCACGCTGACTCCGTCCAGCTTCGGTAGATTCAAATCGAGAATTACGACGTCATATTCGAACTGAGTGGCCGCGGTTCGAGCCTGCTCGCCATCCGGAAAAACGTCCACTGTATAGTGTTCGCCTTCGAGACCCTGGCGAACAAACCTGGAGAGCGCTTCATCATCGTCCGCAACAAGAATTCGCATAACCTAAACCGTCCTTAGTCCAATAAGGCGAGTCTAGTTAGAAATCGCTCAACTGCAGCCAAAACTAAGGCTATCCAAAGGTCTGTAGGTGCAGGATTGGCGTTTAGTTTCAAAAGGGGACGTTGCAAATAAATCGGCGCGCATTGGGTTTCATACCGGTACGAACCTCAAAGGCCAATCCCTTGGCTCCTGCTCCCACGAGATAATTCTGAAGGGAGTTTTTCCGACTGGAGTCGTGTCTTGCGGATGTGGAGCGGAGCAATACTGAAATCTCTCGTGGTGCCCGGCGGAGTTCTGGTCTTAGGCGCTGCGCTGCTCTTGTATTCGGGTTGGTTGACGCTGGCTGTTCCTGCGCTCAGCTTTCTGTACTACTGCGCGCTGCTCGGAGGAATGCTGCTGGCCTGGCGGTTCCATTCCAGCCGCAGCATCTTTGCCTTACTGGTGTTATTTCTAGCCCAAGGGGCAATTGCTGTTTTTGGTGAAGGGCGCATGTCGCCCGGAACGTCCGTATGGGTGGCGTTAGAGGCGGTTGCCGTGCTGGTGCCGCTGAATTTCGTTCTCATCGCGCTCATGCAGGAGCGCGGATTCTCTATTCCTGCCCTAGCCCCCGTTGGGCTGGTACTGTTTGTAGAATTCGTGATCGTAGCTGTGCTCTGCCGCACGGCGCAGGGGTTGCCATCGACTCCGGCGCATGTTCATCACCTGGCGGGTCCAGTCTCTTTGCCGAGCTATGCGCTGGTGGTGTTCGCTGCCGCCGCCACATTCTTGCTGGCGCGGTTCTTGTTCACCCACAAACCCATCGACAGCGCCTTACTGTGGTCGCTCTCCGCCTTCTTCTTGTCCCTACGCTTTACGGAGATAACGCGCGTTTCGACCGTCTACTCGGCCACGGCAGCTTGCATTCTGGCTGCGTCGATCGTTGAAAATTCCTACCTTCTTGCCTATCACGATGAACTCACCACGCTCCCCTCGCGGCGCGCCTTTAACGAGGCGCTTCTCCGGCTGCAGGCCCCTTATTCGATCGCTGTAGTGGATATCGATCACTTCAAGCGCTTCAATGACACTTACGGCCACGAGACGGGCGACCAAGTCTTGCGGTTGGTTGCCGCGGGCTTGGCGCGGGTGACAGGCGGGGGACAAGCCTATCGTTGCGGTGGAGAGGAGTTCAACATTCTGTTTGCGGGAAAGACTACCGCCGAGGTCGTCGATCATCTGGAACAGTTGCGTGCGAAGATCGAGTCCTCAGAGTTCCACCCGCGAGGCGGCGATCGGCGACAGGCTCCCCGCGGTCCAGATCGCCGCAACCAGCGGACTAGCGGCCGTACGCGCAAAGGCGATGCGATTCGACAGCTCGCGCAGGACTCAGCTCCAGCCGCGCTTTCGGTGACGGTTAGCATCGGTGTCGCGACCTCTGCGAAAGAAGGTACCGATCCTGAGGATGTCCTGCAAGCGGCCGACAAGGCGCTATACCGGGCCAAAGCTAACGGCCGGAATCGGGTGGAGACGGCATCCACCGCCCGCCGGCGCGTGCGCATGAAGGCTGCTGGAATTGCCTGAACGCTCGAACACTCGATCGGAGCGGCACCGGATCGCAGTTGCGCGTGCGCATCAAATTTGCGCGATCCAGTCCCAGCCAATCATTCAAATCGCGTTCGGAATGTGCGGGGGAGAGCCGAAGCTCTAACGTGCGGCCCGGACCGTCAACTGATTTAGACGGGAAGTGTGACGATCCGGTTCCGTACGTTTTCGCAAGCACCGCAGGCCGTGCGGTCAGCCGGCGGTCGGAGGTGGGATGGTGTGCTTCCGGCCACTGCCGCCACAGGCAGGACACTTCGTACGGATAAAGGCTATGCCCTCGGATTTACCGTTCAAGTCCACGGGCTTCGCAATATATCCAGTGCCGCCGCAACTCGGGCAGTCTTCCGGAACCACTCCTCTCCCCCCTCAGGATTGAGGCCATTGTCATCGAAGCCAGAGCGAAATTCGCCGCAGATTGTTTTGCGTTACGAATCACGAACAAAAACTCCGCTTTTCCCGTTGGAAGTTGCGAAGCTAAGGCGGCACTCCAGCAGAAAGCCCGAACAAAATGAAAGCGCCGAATTTCACCAATCCGATCCGAAGCCAATATCCCAGTTCCAGCCCCGTGGTAAACTGGAAATCCGCCGGAGAGGTGGCAGAGTGGCCGAATGCGGCGGTTTGCTAAACCGTTGTACGGGCTAACACCTGTACCGAGGGTTCGAATCCCTCCCTCTCCGCCAGACTTCCTTCCTTCCTTCCTTCCTTCGCATCCGGGTAAACCCTCTTTCGTTCAGCTTCGTCCAGGAAAATAGTGGCTTATGGGTTCTGGACATTCTGTCGAGTTGGCGCTGATGTGGCCGATTGTCCGATCAGCGAGGAGTCCTGTCATCCGCTAGGAATTCACCACGGGGCAGCGTGCCCAGTGTCCGGCCGAGATTTCGACCAGCGGCGGAAAATCGCGCGCGCACTGGGGAATGCGAAATTCGCAACGCGGCTCGAATCCGCAGCCGGGGGGCATGGCTTGCAACGCGGGGACAGTACCTTCAATCGTCTGCAAGGGACTGTCGCGGTCAGTCTTGAGGTCGGGCACGGCGCGGAGCAGACCTCGCGTATAGGGATGCGCGGGCGTTTGGAAGATGTGTCGCTTATCGCCGATTTCCACCAAGCTGCCGGCGTACATTACGGCGACGCGATCGGCGACCTGTGAGACCACGGCCAGGTCGTGCGAAATGAATAACATCGTCAGTCCGAACTTGGCACGGAGTTGAGCGAGCAGCTCGAGAATCTGCGCCTGAATGGTGACGTCGAGCGCCGTGGTCGGTTCGTCGGCAATCAGTAGCTGCGGGCGGTTGACGATGGCCATGGCGATCATGATGCGCTGCCGCATCCCGCCGGAGAGCTGGTGAGGATAGTCGCGGGCGCGTCGCGCGGCATCCGGGATGGCGACGTCGTTCATGGCACCCACGGCTCGTTGCCAGGCGCCATTTTTCGAAATAGAGTTGTGGGCGACGACTGCTTCGGCGATCTGATCTCCAACGCGCATCACTGGGTTCAGCGCAGTCATGGGTTCCTGAAAAATCATAGCGATGCGGGAGCCGCTCAGCTGGCGCATGGCATCGTCATCAAGAGACGGCAAATTCTGCGGGCCGCCGGTGTTTCCTGCGAAGAAGATCTCCCCTGAAATTCGGGCCTGCGGTGGGAGCAAGCGCATGATGGCGAGTGAAGTAATCGACTTTCCTGAGCCCGATTCTCCGACCAGGCCCAGCACTTCGCCGCGTGCGATGGAGAAGTTGAGATCGCGGACGGCGGTCAAAGATCGTGTGGAGGTGCCCGCCGGAGACTTCTCTTGAACAGGAAATTCAATGTTCAGCTGAAGGATTTCAAGCAGAGGCTGCACAGGTTCCATCGTAACAGCGTGGATAGAAAATCGGCGCCCTTGGGCGACAGACTGCCGAGGGCGGCCGATCCCACATTGGCCTACTCTTGTCCCAGGCTTCTTATCGAGGCATTAACCTACTGTCCCAAGATTAGCGGCAGACCGTTTTTGTTGTTCCCGATCACTACGACTTTGGAGTTGGGACTCTTGGCGAGGTTTTCGGTTGCCTCGATTCCTTTCCATTCAAGTAATGACGGCGTAATGCCCTGGGCGACGATCTGCTGGAAGTCGCGAACTCCGGCGGCTTCGATGCGCTTGCGCTGGGCTTCCTGGGTTTCTTTTTGCAGCCGGAAATTCATGGCCAGCGACTCCTGCTCGGCCTGTTGCTTCGCTTCGATGGCGGCCTTAAGCGTGGCGGGCAGTTGAATGTCGCGCAGAAGAACATTTTCTACGGTCAAGCCGCGCTGATTAAGCTGGGTGGTGACTTGATCGTAAATCTGTTTGGCCACCATTTCCCGTTCGCCGGTGTAGAGGGCGTTAGCCGTATGGGAAGCGGTCGCTTCACGAATGGCGGATCGCAGCGTGGGCTCGACCACAACATTTTCATAATCGGCGCCAATCTTCTGGAACACTTCGGCGGCGCGGTCCGGATTCAGGTGATAGATGAGGGACGTGTCCAAACTCATCATCAGGCCCTCGCTCGAAGGCACGCTGGCCGACTCCTTCAGCGTTTGCGTCTGAATGGAAAGCTCGTTGTTGGTCTTCAGTGGATTGATGAGGTGAATGCCCTCGCCGAGGGTTTCGCCGGACACTTTGCCGAACAGACTGAGCACGCCCACGTGGCCTGTCCCCACCTTCGTGACCGCGCTGAACAGCAAGATCACCAGCAGGAATGCGCCGATCCCCAGGCCAATCAGGCGAATCAAGCTGCCACCGTGACCACCGCCTCCATCGATAATTCTGTCGCGAGCTGGATCGAAAGTCGCCATCGAAGGTCTCCCTGTGGTTCGAAGAAATTCTAAGTGACGGCAGCGGGGAAAATAAGTGACTTCCACGGCACGGGACGGGATCTTGGTCCAGAATGTTTTGTGTTAAATCGGGGCCGGGAATTGGTGACCATGCCATTCACAGCAGATGGCCCAGCACTAACTAAGACCAGCTCTGCTGAATCTTGCCGCACGCCTTCCGCATCTCTTACAGTAGATCCATGAACAAGATTCATATTCCTACCCCTTTGCGGCAGTATGTTGGCAAACAAGCTTCGGTTGAAGTGCCGGGAACGACAGTCGGCGAAGCGATGAGCGCGCTGGTGGCGCAGCATCCCGATCTTCGAAAGCATCTTTACACCGAGGACGGTAAACTTCGCGCATTCGTGAACCTCTACGTCAACGACGAAGACATTCGCTACCTCCACAAAGAAGCGACCGCGCTCAAGGAAGGTGATAACATTTCTATCGTGCCTTCCATCGCCGGCGGCGTGATCTGACTGGAGATTCTGATCCGTTACCTGGAAATTTGAAGATGAAGCCTGCCGCTCAAGCGCGTTGTTGCATGTGTTGCCCTTCCTGCTGTTAGTGCCTGCATTTAGCAGAGCTTCAATGCCAACCGGCAGACTAAAATTCATTTGAGGACTTTATGGCCACCATCACAGAGATTCCCGTAACACTGAACAAGGACGAAATCCTGCGCTACTCGCGCCATCTGATCATGCCCGAGGTCGGCATGGAGGGGCAGCAGAAGCTGAAAGCCGCGCGCGTGCTGTGCATTGGCACGGGCGGACTGGGATCGCCGCTGGCGTTATATCTGGCGGCTGCGGGCGTGGGCACTTTGGGTCTGGTCGACTTCGATGTGGTGGACTATACGAATCTGCAGCGACAGATTATTCATTCCACCGCCGACGTGGGCCGCAAGAAGCTCGATTCCGCAGCGGACAAACTGAAGGGCATCAATCCATTTTTAAATCTGCGAACGTTCGACACCAGGTTGAGCAGCGCGAACGCGATGGGACTGTTTCGCGACTTCGACATCATCGCCGACGGCACCGACAACTTTCCCACGCGCTATCTGGTGAACGACGCCTGCGTGCTCTCCGGCAAGCCCAATGTGTACGGATCGATTTTTCGTTTTGAGGGCCAGGCGAGCGTGTTTGCCACGGAAGATGGGCCGTGCTATCGCTGCCTATACCCGGAGCCGCCGCCGCCGGGACTGGTCCCCTCATGCGCGGAGGGTGGTGTGCTCGGCATTCTTCCCGGCCTGGTGGGCGTAATGCAGGCCACCGAAGTCATCAAATTAATTTTGGGCATCGGCGATCCGCTGATCGGGCGCTTGCTGCTGATCGACGCGCTAGGCATGAAGTTCCGCGAACTCAAGTTGCGCAAGAATCCCGACTGCCCAGTGTGCGGCACGCATCCCACTGTCACGAAGCTGATAGACTACAACGAATTTTGCGGCATCCGCGGGGAGGAAAAACCGGTGGCCAGTGGCGTTCCCGAAATTCAGGTGGAAGAATTGAAGCGGCGGTTGGACAAGAAAGAGGATGTCTTCGTTCTCGACGTGCGCGAGCCGCACGAATATCAGATCTGCAATATCGGCGGATACCTGATCCCGCTGAACGATCTGCCGAATCGCGTGAGCGAACTCGACTCCAGCCGTGAAATCGTAGTCCACTGCAAGATGGGTGGGCGCAGCGCCAAGGCAGTCGCATTCCTGCAGCAGGCGGGATTCACGAAAGTGCACAACCTGGCCGGAGGGATTACGGCGTGGTCGGAGCGTGTAGATCCGAAGGTGCCGAAGTACTGAGATCGCGTCATTCGCAATAGAAAGAGGGAGCACTGTGTGCTCCCTCTTTTACTGTCTTCCGGTAGAGACGTTACTTACTCGACCCAGCCTGCATACCATCGCTTGATTCACCAATCTCGAGTGCGAACTTCTTGCCCTCGAAGCGAGCGCCGGCGAGGGTGCTGGTTCCATCGCCGTTCATCCTCAGGATGGCTGCGTTGTTCTGGGATGCGACATTCAGATCCACTACTTTCGCCGGCACTTTGGCGATCACCTTCTTGCCTTGCTGAATGCTGACTTCTACGTTGGGACCGCTGCCTTCCCACTGCAGTTTGTAGTCGCCCGGTTTCAGCTGGGCTCCGTTGATGGTGGTGGGACTTTGCAAGGTCAAGTCGGCCTTTGTCGCTGCGAATGCGCCGGAGGTCAGCAGCAAAGCCAACCCCATTACGATTACTAGACGATTGGAAATTGTCGCGAACTTCATAGCTGCTCCTTATTTTCTTTCCCGAAGTCACGTCGGGAAACGGTTGGGGCGGCCCGGTTCACGACCAGCGCGCGAAAAA
>Ga0073928_10002469_pt1 | contig 31678 bp, 21 predicted proteins | sample PaiPotPPA55metaG_FD_76969 | JGI IMG/M metagenome (GOLD analysis project Ga0073928, IMG submission 76969) | Iron sulfur acid spring bacterial and archeal communities from Banff, Canada, to study Microbial Dark Matter (Phase II) - Paint Pots PPA... ...
TATCGTCGACCACGGACCGCGGTGGTCATGGTCGAACAAATCCGCGGAAGCGGTCATCCGCCGGCCCAGCTCTCCGATGAGATTGCCATCCCCGGCCCAGTAGCGGCGAAGCGTGCGTCGAAAGTGATCGTTCCATTCCGACCAGCCCGCGGGAAAGCCGCCGACCTGATAACCTCCCATGCCGATATCCCATGGTTCGGCGATCAGCTTCACTCCGGCCAGGGCCGGGTCCTGGCGGATCGCGGCAAAGAAAGCGGCATTCCGGTCAAAACCGGCAGGCCCGCGGCCCAGCGTTGTTGCAAGATCGAACCTGAAACCGTCGACGTGACAGATTTCGACCCAGTATCGCAATGAATCCGTCACCATCTGCAGAACGCGGGGATGGGTAAGATTGAGCGCGTTCCCGCAGCCGGTGAAGTCGTCGTAGTAGCGCGGCTGACCGGGCAGCAGCCGGTAATAGGAAAGATTATCGATGCCGCGAAAGCTTAGCGTGGGCCCGAGGTGATTGCCTTCGGCGGTATGATTGTAGACGACGTCGAGAATGATTTCGATTCCGGCGTCGTGCAGCCGGGAGACCGTCGATCGGAACGCATCGAGCGGCGAGTCCAGCGCATAGCGCGCCTCGGGGGCGAAAAAGCCGATTGTGTTGTAGCCCCAGTAGTTGCTGAGCCCCCGCTGCACGAGGTGCCGATCATCGACGAAGGCGTGAATTGGCAGCAGCTCGATTGCGGTTACCCCGAGCCGCTTGAGGTGATTGATGATGCTCGGCGCCGAAAGCCCGCTAAAGGTGCCGCGCCACCCCGGTGGAACGTCCTCGCGCTGCTGTGTCAATCCTTTGATATGCGCCTCGTAGATAATGGTGTCCTTCCATGGAATCGCGGGCCTGCGCTCCTCACCCCAGGTGAAGGCTTCATCGATGACGACGGCCTTCGGCATGCCGCGTGCGTTATCCCGCCGATCGAATGACAGATCGCCGCGCGCGCTGCCGGCACGGTAGGCGAAATGCGCATCGCTCCAGACCAGGCGGCCGGCAATAGCTTTGGCATAGGGATCGACAAGAAGCTTGTTGGAGTTGAAGCGCAAGCCGCGCTCCGGATCGTATGGCCCGTACACCCGGTAACCATAAGCTTGCCCCGGCAGCACGTCAGTGAGATAGCCGTGCCAGACATCCTCGGTACGCTCCGGCAGCGCTATACGCTCGGCCTCCCGGCGGCCGTGTCGATCGAACAGGCAGAGCTCGACTTTCTCCGCATTGGCGGAAAATAGCGCGAAATTCGTGCCCCGCCCGTCCCAGGTTGCCCCCAGGGGATACGGCAGCCCGGCTGTGAGCCGCTTGTTACGGCTCGGGGACGAGAAAAATCGCTGCAAGGGGCGGAACAACAAGGCTGAGCTCGGGGATCGCGCCCGTGTCCAACGTGCGCAGCGCGCCTCCGTTCCCGACATTGGTGCCGCCGTAGAGCTCGGCATCGGTATTGAGGACCTCGCGCCAAGTCCCGGAAAACGGCACCTTGATGCTGTAATCGCGATACACTTCGGGCGTGAAATTCACCAGCACGAGGCAGCGGTCGTGGGTGTTTCGCCCTTTGCGCAACCAGGCAAACACGCCGCGATCGGCGTCATGCATGACCAGCCATTCAAATCCTGCCGCCTCGCAGTCGAGCTCGTGCAAAGCCGGCAGCGCGCGATACAGCCGGTTGAGATCGCGGATCACCTTCTGGATTCCGGCATGCCTGGGATTTACCAGCAGGTGCCAGTCCAGGGAGTGATCATGCTGCCATTCATTTATCTGCGCGAGCTCGCTCCCCATGAAAAGCAGCTTCTTGCCGGGATGACCGAACATGAACCCGTAATAGGCGCGCAGATTGGCGAAGCGTTGCCACTCGTCGCCGGGCATACGCCCGAGAATGGAGCGCTTTCCATGCACCACCTCATCGTGGGAGAGGGGCAGAATGAAATTCTCAAAGAACGCGTAGTGCAGCCCAAACAAGATCTGCCCATGGTGGTGCTTGCGGTAGATCGGATCCTTGCTGATGTAATCGAGCGTATCGTGCATCCAGCCCATGTTCCATTTGTATCCGAATCCCAACCCGCCCCAATCCACCGGCCTCGATACCATCGGCCAGGCGGTCGACTCCTCCGCAGCCGTCGTGGCATTGGGAAAGCGCGAGAACACTTCCGTATTGATTCGCTTGAGGAAGCTGATCGCTTCCAGGTTCTCACGCCCGCCGTATCGGTTCGGGATCCAGCCGCCCTCAGGCCGGCTGTAATCGAGGTATAGCATCGAGGCGACGGCATCCACGCGCAACCCGTCGATGCCGTACCAGTCCAGCCAGAACAAGCCATTCGCCAGCAGGAGATTGGCAACCTCGGTTCTCCCGTAGTTGTAGACGAGCGTATTCCAATCCAGGTGTCGGCCCTGCATCGGATCCTGATGCTCGTAGAGCGCGGTCCCGTCGAATTGACTGAGCCCATGCGGATCATCGGGGAAATGACCCGGTACCCAGTCGATCATTACGGCAAGCCCGGCGCGGTGGCACGCATCAATCAAGACGGCGAAATCTTCCGGCGATCCGAACCGGCTTGTGGGCGCGAACAGGCCGGTCGGCTGATAGCCCCATGAGCCATCGAAAGGGTGCTCGCTGACAGGCAGAAATTCAACATGCGTGAATCCCATCTCCTGCGCGTACGGCGGCAGCTCGTCTGCCAGCTCGCGGTATGTGAGCCAGCGGCCTCCTTCTTCCGGCCGCCTGCGCCATGACCCAAGATGAACCTCGTAGATGGAAATGGGTGCGTTTAAGCCGTTCGCGCCGGGCGGCAGCCCTCGCGGGCGTGGAATCCTGTTGCGATCCACCACGATCGACGCAGTCCTTGGCCGCAGCTCCGCAGCGAAAGCCAGCGGGTCGGATTTGAGAGGCAGCAAGCGGCCGTCGCGCCCGACGATCTCGTATTTGTACTTTTCGCCCGCTCGCACTCCGGGAACAAATATTTCCCAGAAGCCGTTCCCACGTACCCGCATCGCATGCCGCCGGCCATCCCACAAATTGAAATCGCCGACGACGCTCACGCGTTGCGCCGAAGGGGCGAAGACTGCGAAACCGACCCCTGACACGTTGTCGAGGATCATCGGATGCGCTCCCAGCCGCTCGTACAGCTGCATATGCGTGCCTTCGCCGAGCAGATAGAGGTCGAAGTCGGAAAGTATCGGCGGGAAGCGATAGGCGTCCTCCAGCTCGAGTTGCCGCTCTCCATACCGCGCCCGGACACGGTAGCGGTGGGATCCGTCCGGCAGACGCCCTTCAAACAACCCTGCGTCATGAATCCGGTGCAGGTCGCTTTCGTGGCCTTGGTCATCGATGACGGCCACGCCCTCCGCATCGGGCAGGAATACGCGAACAACCGGTACGTCCCCCTCGACGTGGGGGCCGAGATAGCGGAAGGGGTCGGAATGGCGACCTTCAACAACCGCATAGGCGTCAGGGGTCAGCAGAGTCATCAAGCTGCCACCTCCGATCGCGACAAGATGCGCCACGTTCCGGTGAGCGGAACCCGCAACCAATCAGGCCGGTGCGCCAGCTCGTATTCGATCTCGTAGAACGCCTTCTCCAGCAGAAAGAAATCGAGAAGTCGGTCGGCAGCCTGCGTCGACTGCGGCCAGAGTCGAACGTCGGTGAGGGACCGGCGGTAACCGGCCAAGAACGCTGCCACCGCCGAGAGGCGCCAACCTTCGAGCGCGCGAGCTATCTTGCCCTCGTCGTCGGGGGCGGATTTGAGCGCGCGCTCGAGCGCGCTGGTTGCAGAATAGTCGATCGAGCGGATGAGGCCCGCGACGTCGCGCGCTGCCGGCGCTTTGCGTCGGCGGTCCTCGATGCTGCGCCGAGGCTCGCCTTCAAAGTCGATGATAAAAACATCGTCCTTGACGATGAGCATCTGACCAAGATGGAAATCGCCGTGATGCCGGATCTTCACTGCATCCAGGGTTTCCGGCACCAAGTCATTTAACAAGGAAGCAAGCGAATCACGTGCAGAGATGACTTTTTCCGCAAGCTGGCGATCGGCCTCCGGCAGATCGGAGCGGCGACGTGACAGATGATCCAACGCGTAAAGGGCTCGGTCGAGGAGACGATCCTTCCAGCCGTGGATGTCGTCAGCCGAAATCAGCTCGGGAGCGAAATCAGTCACATCTTCCCGGCTTGCCAGCGCAAGCTGCAGCTCCGCTACCCGCTGTCCAACGTACTCTATGCGGTGCAGATAGGCGGCCTGCTCGTCGCTGTGCACCGCCGCCTCGGCCGTGAGCAATCGCCGCTCTTCGACAAACCGGTCGAGATAAGCGTTCGTCACGGTCCAGGCATCGCCCTGATTCTCCACGAACCGATGCGCTACCGCGACCGCGGCGACTGAACCGTTCTCTTCCAGCTCGGCGCTGCCGAGCAAGGCAGGCGTGTTCGGGAACTGCACCGTCTCGGTCAAATAGCGGCCGAGCTCGATCTCGGGATTTATACCCGGCTCGATACGTCGAAACAGCTTGACCACATACCTGTTGCCGATGAGCACCGTGGTGTTTGACTGCTCCGTATCGACGGCGCGGATGTCGTCCAGGGCGGTTGGAACGTCGTCGGCAAATTCGCGCGTCGAGCGAAATTCAATCCGGCGGCCGTCCCATTCCAGCACCCGAGAGTGACGCAGGTGGTTCAATACGAATGCGATGAAGCTTGCATCGGCAGCTGCATCGAGCAAAGTTCCCTCGCGCGCTCCTCTGCGTACCGCGGCGAGCGCAACGGGACTGTGGCGCTCACGCTCCAGCCGTGTCCACCGGATCGCAAGCGGCATCAGATAGGTTGCCGGACGATGTCGACCCCCGGCCTCGATGAGGGCAATCCCGAGCTCCGCCTCGGTGCAAGGCAGCGGCAGCGAGCCGGTAATGCGGGTCGCGGCCGACTTGTTCCCGCGTTCGGAGAACCACCGTCGGCTTGCCAGAAAGGCCGGAAGCACGTCTCGCTCCAGGACCGTCCGGGAGCGTCCCTGCACAAGCGACTGCCAGTCGCTGGTAACGACGAGGGTCTCGAATTCGGGAGCGATGGGAACGACCGCAGCCGTCTCGCTCAGGTCGCAGAGTTGCAGCCAGAAGAAACCATAGGGGGCGAGCGTCACAAGATATGGGCTCTCGTCGATGGGGGGGAAGCTGGTGCGGCCCAAGAGCTCCAGCGGACGGCGTCCGCGCCAGGGCGACAGATCGATCTCCGCGGCCTGCGCCGAACGCGACAGGTTCGCGATGCAAACCAGGACTTCATCCTCATATTGGCGCACGTAGACCAGTACCGAGCGGTTCGTCGGACGAATGAAGCTCAATGAGCCGCGGCCGAATACTTTGCTCGACTTGCGCACTGCGATCAGGCGCTTGGTCCAGCTCAGGAGCGAGGCGAGATTGCGCGACTGCGCCTCCACGTTGACCGCCTCATATCCGTATACCGGGTCCATGATCATGGGCAGGTAAAGGCGCGCGGGATCACAGCGGGAGAAGCCGCCGTTGCGATCGGGAGTCCATTGCATGGGCGTGCGCACCCCGTTGCGGTCACCGAGATAGATGTTGTCGCCCATTCCGATCTCGTCGCCGTAATAGAGGATCGGGGTGCCGGGCAGCGAGAGCAGGAGGGAGTTCATCAGCTCGATCTTGCGACGATCATTGTCCATCAAGGGAGCGAGCCGCCGCCTGATGCCCAGGTTAAGCCGCGCGCGCGGGTCGGTGGCATAGGTCGACCAGAGATAATCGCGCTCGACATCCGTTACCATTTCGAGCGTGAGCTCGTCGTGGTTGCGCAGGAACAGGGCCCACTGGCAGTTGGAAGGAATATCCGGGGTCTGCCGCAGGATGTCGGTTATGGGGAAACGGTCCTCCTGCGCGATCGCCATGTAGATCCGGGGCATGAGCGGAAAGTGATAGGCCATGTGGCATTCGTCGCCGTCGCCGAAATAGGCGCTGGCATCCTCGGGCCATTGATTGGCCTCGGCCAGGAGCAGCTTGCCGGGAGCGTACGAGTCGAGCTCCGCTCGCATGCGCTTGATGATGGCGTGCGTCGCCGGCAGGTTCTCGTTGTTGGTACCTTCGCGTTCGCAGAGATAAGGAATGGCGTCGAGACGAAACCCGTCCACCCCCATGTCGAGCCATCGCCGCATGATCTGCACCATTGCGAGGAGGACGCGCGGGTTGTCGTAGTTGAGATCCGGCTGATGCGAGAAGAAGCGGTGCCAATAGTAGGCACCCGCTTCGGCATCCCAGGCCCAATTCGATTTCTCCGTGTCGCTGAAGATGATCCGCGTTCCGGTATAACGCTGGTCGGTGTCGCTCCAGACATACCAGTTGCGCTCATCAGAGCCCGGCCGGCTGCGCCGCGCACGTTTGAACCAGGGATGCTGGTCAGAGGTATGATTGATCACCAGCTCCGTGATCACCCGCAGCTTGCGGCGCTTGGCTTCCTGCATGAAGCGCCGGAACTGGTGCATGGTGCCGAAGTCGGGATTGATGCGGCGGTAGTCCGCAATGTCGTAACCGTCGTCACGCCCCGGCGATGGATAGAACGGGAGCAGCCATAAGGTCGTAACGCCGAGCTCATGCAGGTAATCGAGCTTCTGCGTGAGCCCGACGAAATCTCCGATGCCGTCATTGTTGCTGTCCGCGAAGGCCTTTACGTGAAGCTGATAGATTATGGCGTCCTTGAACCAGAGCTCGTCGATATCGACGTTGGGTTCAATCCTGATGTCGGCAGTGGCATCCACGGCAGGCTCACGCAAAGCAGCGGAATATCAATATCGGATCATGCTCCTGATCGATCCGTAATCGCACGCCTCCCCATTCGATCACATGGCGTTCTCCGGTGAGCAGGTTTTCGATCGTTTTGACGCGACGCCGCGCACCCGCCGGGCCGATTTCGATCTCGCCGAGATGGAACCAGAACTCCCGCGGACCCTGCTCTGTCAACGCGATCGCTATTGCGACGGCATTGTCGCCGTTCACCGATTCCTTGACGTAGCCGATCACTTCCCCATCATCGACTTGCGCAAAGCGCAGGTTGCTGGTCTGCTGCAGCGCGGGATTTGCTTTCCGAATCCGGTTGAGCTGGCCGATATAAGGCTTGATATTGCCCGGTTGATCCCAGTCCCGGGTTTTCAGCTCGTACTTCTCCGAGTTGAGGTATTCCTCCCTCCCCGGAATGGGCTCATGCTCAAGGAGCTCGAAGCCGTTGTAGATGCCGTAGCTGCCGGACAAGGTCGCGGCGAGGGCCACGCGAGCCTTGAAGATCCAGGGCTCGCCGCTCTGCAGGTGATAGGGCAGGATATCCGGCGTGTTGACGAAGAAATTCGGCCGATAATATTCGCGTTCCGGGTAGCCCGTGAGCTCGCTCAGATAGGCTTGCAGCTCCTCCTTTGTCGTGCGCCAGGTAAAGTAGGTATAGGATTGGCTGAAACCGAGCTTGGCGAGCGCTTTCATCACTTTCGGGCGTGTGAATGCCTCAGACAGGAAAATCACGTTAGGATCGACTGCCTGGACCTCCCGGATCAACCACTCCCAGAAGGGGAGCGGTTTGGTGTGTGGGTTGTCGACGCGAAAGATCCGCACCCCCTGATCGACCCAGAACAGCACGACATCGCGCAAGGCCGACCATAATGAATCGCGTTGCGGCCCGTAGAGTTCCGGGTTGACGATATCCTCGTATTTCTTCGGTGGATTCTCGGCATACTGGATCGAGCCGTCGAGCCGCCGCTTGAACCATTCCGGATGTTGCGTCACCCAGGGATGGTCCGGCGCGCACTGGATCGCAAAATCGAGCGCGATCTCCATTCCGTGGTCGCTGCACGCTTTGACCAGCGCGCGAAAATCGTCGAGCGTTCCAAGCTCGGGGTGCACGCTGTCGTGCCCACCCTCGCTCGAACCGATCGCATAGGGGCTTCCAGGATCGCCCGGCTCGGCTTGCAACGTATTGTTGCGTCCCTTCCTATTGGTCCTGCCGATGGGATGTATGGGCGTAAGATAGAGCACATCGAAACCGAGGGCGGCGATGTCGGGCAGTCGTCGGATACAGTCGGCAAACGTGCCATGGCCCCCGGCGAGAGGTGCTTGGCTGCGCGGCATCATCTCGTACCAGGCGCCTGACCGCGCGAGCGGTCGATCGACGACGAGCGGACAGTTGATGCTGCGGGCGAGGTCCGGCTTTTCCCACCTCCTGGCCAAGGCGGCGAGATCGTCGGAGAGAAGATCCACGCCGGCTGCTCCTGCGGTTTGAGGGGATCCACCTCCGGATTTCCCGCAGCCCCGACTGCGCGGGCGAATACCCGCGCGGGATTTCAGCCGCTCGAGCAGGAGCATGCCTTCCTGCATCTCCAATGTGATGTCCTGGCCTGCGTCGCGTTTTGCGATGAATTCACGTCGCCACGTAGCGAAGACATCGGTCCAGGCTTCGATCGCGTAGAGATAGCGCCCCGCACCCGCTGGGATGAAGGTTGCGCTCCAGCGGTCGTTGCCGTGAAGGCGCATCGGGGTTCGGCTCCATTGCTGAGCCGCCTCGGAGCGCCACAGCAGGTCGGCCGCCAGGACGGCATGTCCATCCCTGAACACATCGGCCCAGACCTCGACCGGCTCATGCGCAATCCGTTTGACCGGATACCGGCCGCCGTCCACGAGGGGATAGATGTCTTCGATCCAGATGCGCTGACCGGAAAGGTCGCGGACTGACGGGATGCTCGCGTAGGCTGTCACGGGCGCGTTCGTGCTCTGCCGTCCCGGCACCCCGGCCTGGACGGGGGGCAGGTGCTGATGGAACCGACCATAGCCGCCTTTGGTTCCATTCCCGGTTCCTTCTTGCAAGTCCGTTGCGCCTCCTCAATGTTTGTCCGGAGGGCGCTCAACAGCACACCATGCGATGTCGTTCCAGGCGGTGTGATAGCATGCGGGATGCGGCGGGATGGAAGACCTCAATGATCGCGCGGCCCGCGCGGGAGTGGCGACCGAGTACTGGGACGGCGTGGGGGAGCTCCATAGGGTAGCGCCGGACGTATTATCTCGCGTCCTCGAGGCGCTGGCCGCGAGCAGCAGCGCCTCCCGGCGATTATTGCCGGGACCCCTTGTGATCAGAGACGGGTCCATACCGGAATTCGGGCTGAACGGGCCGCAAGGACTCCGGGTGCGCTGGGAAATCCTTTCAGAGCGGAAACTGGCGGAAGGAGAAGCCATTTCGCCGTTTCTGAAACTGCCGAATGGGCTGCCGCAAGGGCTCCACCGGCTCGGGGCCGCAGCGGACGGCGAGCAAGGAAGTCGCGAGGAAGCGCCGCTCATCGTTGCTCCCCGCCAGGCGTACCAAGGCGATCCGGCCGCACCGCGGCGGATGTGGGCGCTGGCCGTCCAGCTCTATGCGCTACGTTCACGCCGCAACTGGGGACACGGGGATTTTTCGGACCTGCTAGAGCTGATCGATGTAGCCGCCGACCTGGGGGCTGCCGGAATCGGGCTCAATCCGCTCCACTCTTTGATGGACGACAGGATGGAGGAGCCGAGCCCGTATTTTCCCAACAGCCGCATGTTTCTCAACCTGCTGTACATCGATATCGACGCCATACCTGAGTTCCCCGGACCCGATGCGGCAGGGCTGGAAGAGGCGATCCGCCGGCTCCGAAGCCATGAGGGCCTGGACTACCGCGCAGTCGCTGCCCTCAAGACGCGCGCCTTGGAAATCGCCTATGCGGCATTTCTCGCAGGCGCTTCGGCCGACCGAGGCGCCGCGTTCTCCCAATTCCGTGCGGGCCGCTCTGACTCGCTGTATCGATTTGCCTGCTTCGAATTCCTGCGACGCAAGTTTGATTGCCCTTGGTGGGAATGGCCGCGGCAATTGCGCCGCGGGGATGCGGAGGCGCTCGCGAGCATTCGCGAGTCCGAGGGCACGCGAATCGGCTTTTTCGAATTCGTGCAATGGGTGGCCGACGAGCAGCTTGAACGCTGCCGGCTGCGGGCTCGCGCCCGCGGCATGCCGATCGGGCTTTACTTGGACATCGCGGTCGGGGTGCGAAGCGACGGGTTTGATGCCTGGTCTGACCAGGAGGCCGTTCTGGCGGGAATTGCAGTCGGCGCGCCGCCGGATGCGCTCAACAGCTTGGGCCAGAATTGGGGCCTTGCCGGCTTCAACCCAGTCGGCCTGGAGCAGCGGCGGTTCGAGCCATTTCGCCAGCTGCTGCACGCGGCCATGCGCTACGCCGGGGCCGTGCGGCTGGATCACGTGCTCGGGCTGCAGCGGCTTTACATCATCCCGCACGGTATCTCTGCGAAGGACGGCACCTACATCCGACTTCCTTTCCAGGCGCTTCTCGCTACCGCTGCGCTGGCGAGCGTCGAGCAACAATGCGTCCTCATCGGCGAGGACCTCGGCACTGTCCCCGATGATTTTCGTGAGACACTGATGGACTGGGGTATTTGGTCGTACCAGGTCATGTTGTTCGAGCGCACGCAAGGAGGAGGATTTGCGCGACCTGAGGCATACCGCGAGAACGCGCTCGTAACATTTGCAACGCACGACCTGCCGACATTCGCGGGATGGCGAGCGCATCGCGATCTGGCGCTCAAGCGGGCGCTGCACATCAACCCAGGCGAGACGGACGAGGACCGCCGTCGCGCGTCGGAGGCCCTGGATCAAGCGCTGCGAGAGCGCGGGATCGAGCGGAACGACTTCGCAGCCGTCACAAGGTATCTGGCGGACACGCCCTCGCGGCTCCTGGTAATCTCTTTGGAAGACCTCCTCGGCGTGCAGGAGCAGGTGAATCTTCCCGGCACCATCGATGAGCACCCGAACTGGCGGCAGCCTCTGCCGATCGCATTGGAAGAGCTGCGAGGACATGCAAGCCTTGCAGCTATCGCCGATGTCTTGAGGTCTGCGGGACGCAGTTGCTGCTAGAGCTAGGTGGATCGGAGGAATGACACGTCGTCAACGCCTGGACTGCACTTGCGCAGCGGGGACCTCGCCTTGGCTGGCACACGAAAGATGTGGATGCACGGGATAAGCCGTGGGACAAGCCCTCGCATTATGAAGATGCAAACCAGCGAATCAGCTACAATGCCCGCAAAGGCGGCCGGACTACCGCCTAGGAAACATCCCAATGAACTCTTGCCTAAGCAGGGCGTTAGAGCATTGAAGCCAACAGCGAAGGAGCATCGCCCATGTGCGATTACAGCTTAATGCATGTTAAATCTCGCCCCGCGAGCGTGGGCGACAAACTGCGTACCAGCAATTTCGGGACCGGCACGCGCGGATTTGCCGCTCCGGAGGATCCGACCACGGCGGTATGCGTACTGCCCGGCACCGAGCTGGCTTTTGACAACGAAATCTCGGTCTATGGCGCGTCCGGACCCACTCCCCACAAGACTGCCATATTCCGCCAGATCAACAAAGAGCAGCCTCATATGCACCACGACGCGCTCGAGTTGCCGGATGGTCAGATGCTCTTGCTCACGTTCTTGTGCGAGGGGCAAGCGGCCACCGTCCTGCAGTTGCCGGCGAGGCCGAAGACGGAAGCCGAAGCGCGAGCCCAAGAGCGCGCGGTATTCGCGGGGTAGCCGATACTCCTTCTGGGCCAGTCAAGCTCAAGCTGGCCGACTCGATATTCTCCCCCTGGGTCGCGCTCAGGGGGAGAAGAGAGGTTCTTGGCAACACCTCTCAGGTGGGGGCCGTTGCGGCTCTCTGGGAGCCATCGCCGCTCTCGACCGGCAGCGAGGCCATCGCCCGGTCATCCTCAATGGCGCCGCCGAATTTGGAGCTGAGCTTCAGGCTTTCGCGCATCTGCCTCATGCGCCCGTAGCACGCGCACGCGGCGTCTTCGAGCTTTTCAGGATCCAAGACTCGGACCTTTCCGCGCCGACATCGGATGATGCCGGCGGACTGCAATTTGCTTGCGACCAACGTCACCGTCGTCCTTTGCACTCCGACCATGCGCGCCAGGAAAACCTGCGTCAGCGGCACCACCTCGGTCTCGCAGCGGTCTCGCAATTCCAGCACCCACCGGCATATGCGCGCTTGCGCCGAATGCGCGGCGTTGCACGCCGCCGATTGTTGCGCCTGCGCAAAAAGCGAGGCATCGACCAGCGACATGAGTTTGCTCAGCCGCGAGCTTCTAGCAAGCGCGTGTAAAAATCTGCTTCGCGGAACTGTGTAGCCATTTCCCGATACCTGCACCGCAAGATCAGTGGTGGCAACTCCATTGCCGGCGACGACCGAGCTCCCGACCATGCCCTCGCGGCCTACCATCCCGATCTCGATGGCGCCTCCATCGCCGATACCGGTGATCAGCGAGATCACCCCGCTCTCCGGAAAGATGACCTGCTCGACCCACTCGCCGGCGTGGATAAGGTAGTCTCCCGAATGCAATTCGATCGGTCGCAAGGGCGAGAGGAGGGCGATTTCGTCGGGGGTGAGATACGATAAGACGTGATTCTTGAACTCAGCCATGGGCATGCTCAAGGTGGTCCTTGCTGCTGGTTCTCCTCCCGTGCTCGTTTGTACCGCCTTTGCGCGGTCGCTCACATTAACGTATGTTAGAGACCGGCAGCTGATCTCAGCCGAGCACCCGAACCAGCCCGTCAGGGCGGGCAAAGGCCGCGCCTGATCCATGCCGGCGCGACCATTCCCACAAGATCGTTATTGCGGCTCTATGCCAGCCTCATGAATGACCTTGCTCCACAAGGCGGTTTCCTCGGCAAAGAATTTGGCCGTTTCGCCCGGCGACGTTGCTCCTGGCTCGAGTGAAATATTATGCAATATGGCGCGCACATCTTCTCGGTCGAGAACTGCGACGACGTCCCGATTGATCTTGTGCGCAATCGCTTCGGGAGTTGCCGGCGGTGCCACAAGGCCGAACCACGTGATCGATTTGAATCCCGCGACTCCTGATTCCGCAATGGTCGGTACCTCGGGCACAACGTCGGCACGCCGGAGATCAGCTACCCCGAGCAGTTTCACCTTGCCGTCGCGATAGAGCGGCACCGAAGTCGCAAGCGTGTCGAAGAACATATCGACGTGCCCTGCCACGACGTCGGTGAGGGCAGGCTGCGCGCCGCGATAAGGTACGTGCAGCATCCTCATTCCCGTTCGCACTTCGAGTTGTGCTGCCGAAAGGTGCGCGGTCGAGCCAACTCCCTGCGAGGCATAGGAAAGCTTACCTGGATTTTCCTTGCCGAGCGCGATGAGCTCCGGCACGGTGTTCACCGGCAGGTCTTTGCGCACCACCAGCACGTTTGGAATCTTCGCCAACAGCGTGATCGGGACGAATCGCGTGGGCTCATATCCGGGAACGCGGTACAGCAGATGATTGAACGAGAGCGGCGAAGGTGGAGCGATCAAGAGGGTGTATCCATCGGGCGCGGCGCGAGCCACGGTCGCGGCTCCAATGTTCATCGCGCCGCCAGGGATATTCTCGATAATCGCCGGCTTCCCCCAGGTTTGACTGAGATGTTCCGCCACGATGCGCGCCAAAGTGTCGGTGGTCGATCCAGGCGCTGCGGGAATAACAATCTTCACCGAGCGCATGGGATAATGCTCTTGCGTGCGCCCGGAGCTTGCACAGAACGCACTGGCGGCTGTGAGCAGAAGAGCGAAAGCGGCAGCGCGCAAGCTTAGGCCAGTGGAGTCAAAGGCGGTCGTGGTCGGGACTGTCCCCGCCGACTTTGTCGGCATGACGGGGATGGACTTTCTCATGATTGCCCCGCAGAACATTGTGTGCGCATGTCAAAGCGCCTGGGAAATGGTTTGCCGCACGGAGGAGCCATGGCTTGCAATCTCGATGAATTCTGCGCCGAAGCGCGCGCCCTGCTCAAGAGCGAACCGTTACCGGACGCGCTGGAGGCAATTTCGCGCCGCTTGAGCGACCTTCTGTCCAATCCGCAGTTTGTAGCGGAAACATTCAATGACGACATGCCGCTTGGCCGCCGGGTCCTCCACCACGACGGCGAGACCGACTTTTACGTGCTCGCACATGTCCAGAAGGGCAACAAGGCGGGCAAGCCGCACAGCCACGGCTCGTCATGGGCAGTCTACGGTAACGCGCGCGCCTGCACCGAGATGACGGAGTGGCGCCGCACCAACCCGCAGCACGAGGAGCACGCGGTTCTGGAACCGGCGCGCAAATATCGCCTCGGTCCGGGCGATACCCGTGCCTACGGGCCCGGTGTCATTCACTCGACCGCACATCCGGAGAAGGCGTGGGTTATCCGGGTGACCGGAACGGATCTCGATCATTTGCCGCGATACCGTTTCGGCAACAAGGACAAGATGCTCGAAAGTGCGTGAAGGCATGTCGGTGTCGTTCCAGGGGGGCGGGTGTAACGAGCGGCGCCCGACCGATTGACAGAGATGCAGTAGGCTCACTTCCGCTCAGCGCCGAGCGCCTTGTAGCGAGAGACGACCTCCGCCGGCGTCGCTGCCATGCGCGCGAGCAGTTGCAAGATCGCATCGCCTGCGACGGGGCTGATGTCGATCCCAAGCTTCTCCGCTTCTGCGAGGAAGGCCTGGTCCCTGCACATCGCCATAAAGCCCGCTTGCAGGGCGCTCGCCCGGTCTGCAGGCACGTCGGGCGGTGCCGCGAATGGCAACGCCATAAAGAAGGGAAACTCGGCGAATTCTATGAGCGCGAGCGCGCCGGGATCGGTGGCAAGCTCGCGTCCGGTCGGAAGCTCGGGAAATTCCGGGTGGCGCGTGGCGCGGCCAAAGGCCATCAGCGGCCGGAACGCATGCCGGCTCCAGAGGTCGGGTTGCCCCGTGCGCACCGAGCTCAACCCGACGAGCTGGCCATCGAGCTCGCCGCGCTGCATGGCGAGAAACAACGGCGCCGCCCCGGTATAGCCGCGCACCACGTTGACGTTGAGCCCGAGCGCCTCCTTCGCGATCAGGGCAAAGATGAGGTTGCTGGACGCGGCATTATCGGCCCCGAGCGTTACCGACATCCTCGGGCCTTTGACATCCTCGATGGTTCTCGCCGGGTGCTGCGCATTGACGAGCATCAGATATGCATCGTCCGCGTAGGACGAGAGGCTCCCTAGCCAGGTGAACTTCGCCGGATCAAATTGTGCGTTCGGATGGCCTTCGATTGCGAGCTGCGGCACGGCGCGCTCGAGCTTGGCAAGCACCGAGCCATCCCTGTCCGAGTTGAAATAGAGTCGATTGGCGCTGACCAGGCCGCCACCACCGGGATTGTTCTGCACGATGATGCTCGGTGCACCGGGAATGAAGCGGGGCAGATGTCGCGCCACCAGCCGGGCGGAGATATCGTTGATGCCGCCGGGGGAAGTCCCCACCAGCATGGTCAGGGCACGGCCTTTGTAGAATTGCTCGGCCGACTGCGCCCGCGCCGTATCCCCGAGCAACAGCGCTCCCAACAGCCCGCATGCGGCTACAACGCCGAGAGCGACCCCGGCACGGGGCACCCCGCCGACAGGGTCGGCGGGGACCCCGTTGAGCCGGGGGAGCGAAGACTCCGGGACCCAGGGCCGCACGGCGCTTTGCTCACGGCATGGCTGCGAGCAGACGGCCGAAGCCCTGCCGTGGTTCGCGCACATGCAGGCGCTTCTGGATTTCCCACACGCGCGCCGTCACAGGATGCACTACCGGCACCTGCAGGTCGCGCTCCAGCGTCTCGATGATGTCCAGGGTACGCCAGCCGGACCCGAGCATGTAGATCGCATCGGCGCCTTTCGCTTTCAGAAAATTGCGCTTGATCTGCGCATAGACCTGATGGCTCGAAAGCTCCTGCACCTTATCGAACGGCACGTCGATGCCTTCCATGCCACGCACGGAAAACCCGGCGTCACGGAAATATCCGGCAAAAATGGCGTTGAGCTTTGCCGGGAAATAGGTTGCGCCAACGATGGTTTTGGCTTTCAAGGCGCGCAGGGCATTCACGTGGTTCTGCGCCACGCTCATGATCGGGGTTCGGTATTTCTTCTCCCAGCGCTTGATGATCTCGGCCTCGCGTCGGCGCCCTTGGACCATGAAAGGCGGCGCGCCATGGGGATGGATCAGGTCGCAACCCGCTTCGGCCAATACGGCAATGAGCTTCTCATAATGCGGCATCATGGAGCGGAACTCGTCCTGGGTGCCGCTGCGGATGTTAAGGAACAGCGGAATGAGCCCGATGCCTTCGGGGAGCAGGCGAATGACTTCTTCGGTCACCCCGGGGCGCATGGTGGGGTTGATCATGCCGACGACGCCGCGCCAGCTGGAGAATGCCATCAGGTGTTGCCGTAGTCTTTTCTCGCCGCGTCTGGCGATACGTATCCCTCGGCAATATCGCGGGCAAGCGCCGCTCGATCGCGCGCGCCCGGGTCTCCATATCCGCCGCCGCCCGCGCTTTGCAGCAGGAAGCGTTCGCCCGCGCGCATCTCGTAGCGGCCCGACGACGACGTCTCGCATGCGTCGGCACTGCTGACTCTGATCACAAAGCGGGCGGGTGCTCCCGGCTTGCCGCCGGCAAGGCCCGATGGAGGAAAGCGGCTCTTGTCATAGCGGCGCACCACAGTGGCATTTTCCAGCAATTCGTATTCGCGCTGCAGGCTCAGGCCGCCGCGCCATTGCCCCGTCCCGCCCGAATCCGCGACCAGATCGAAGCGGGCAACGCGGCAGGGAAATTCCGATTCCAAAATCTCGATGGGCGTGATGTGCAGATTGCTTAGATGCGTCGCAGTGCCGGACGTACCGTCATGACCCATTCCGCCGCCATAAGCGGAACCCATGATCTCGTACTGCATGCTCGACTGACCCTCCCGCGCCTTGGACCATGCAATGGTGAGCGCGCTTGACGAGCCGGAATGCGCGATCGCGCGGGCCGGATTGAAGTCGGCCAGTGCTTCCAGGATGATATCGACCAGCTTCAGGTTGACCATCTGATAATTGGAGACGGGAGCTGGCGCCTCCGCATTGGTCACGGTGCGCGGTGCAAAGGCAAGCCGCACCACATCGCGCATGCCGTCATTGAAATGCAGCTCCGGGCCAAGGCAGCCGATCAGGGCATAGAACACGCACGCCTCGACCATGGAGGGTCGCAGGTTCACCGGGCCTTTCGCCTGCGGGTCGCTGTCTGAGAAATCGAAACTTGCCGTGCCGTCCGCAATTGCGATCCGCACGGCGAGCTTCACCGGCGTATCGACAGCGACTCCGTCGCTGTCCAGGAAACCTTCGGCCGCCGCTTCCCCGGCGGGCAATGTGGCGATCGCGGCGCGCAGCTCGTCTGCCGCCCCCTCGAGAATGGCTGCAAAAGCGTCCGCGACGGTGCGCGACCCGAAGCGCTCGCACAGCTCCCCGATGCGCCTTGCTCCCATCTCGGTCGCGGCGATCTGCGCGTGGATGTCGCCGCGCATCAACGCGGGCTGCCTGCTGTTGGCGAGAATGATGCGCTCGATGTCGGTCTGGGCGATGCCGGCAGCCACGATCTTGATCGGCGGCAGCAGCAGGCCCTCCTGAAACATCTCTGTCGCATTGGCGGAGGTAGAGCCGGCAACCGCGCCGCCCACGTCCGCCTTGTGCGCGATCGAGGCCGCAAAGGCCACGATATCGCGGTCGACGAAAACCGGCGCTGCGAATGCCATGTCGGAGACGTGGGGCAGCCCGCCCTCGTAGGGGTGGTTGGAGACGAAGACGTCACCCTCCTCTATGCCGTTGTTCCTCGCGTACAGCACGATGATGCGGCCGACGAGATGGCGATAGACCGGCGCATGGAAGAACATCGGCGGCGGCACGATCAGACGTCCGCTGCGGTCGAGAATGACGCAGCTGAAATCGCGGGACTCGCGGATGATGGTGGAGTAGCCCGAACGGTAGAAATGATAATGCATCTCCTCGACAAGGCTTGCGACCTTGTTGCGGATGATCCCAACGGTGATCGCATCCATGGTCAGATCTCCGTGAGGACGAGATTGCAAGACTCGTCGACGCGGCCGCGCCAGCTCGCTGGAATGACTGTAGTCGCATCGAATTGCTCGACCACCGCCGGGCCGTCGAGCGCGCCGCCGATGGCGAGACGAGCGCGATCGTAAATCGTCGCTTCCACTCTTCCGCCATGAAACCAGACGGCACGCTTGCCCTTCACCGCATGCGCGGCGCGCTCTCCGGATTGCGCGGGCGGGGACTTGCGCGGTTGGTATTTCGGTACTGGAACGCGTAGCCGCAGCCGATAGCTCACCACTTCCACCGGCCGCTCTTTCGCCGCATGCCCATGCAGCTGGGCGTGCCGGTCGTCGAAACGATCGCGTATGGCGCGGAGCGTCGCCGGAGTAATCTCGCCCTCAAGCAGGCCGGCGAGCGGTAGGCGCAACTCGTAGCCTTGGCCGCTGTAGCGCAGATCGAGCTCGCGCGCGAAGCTGCCCGCGCGTCGGTCCATTCCCTCGGAAACGAGCTCGTCGCGCGCCTTGCCTTCCAGCTCCTGGAAAATCTGCTCGGCATGCGCGGCGCTTACCTCGGCCAGCGGGCGCAGCTCGGAACGCATGTAGTCGTGCACCACATCCGTACAGAGGAGGCCCAGCGCCGAGAATGCGCCGGGTTGCGGCGGCACCAGGATGCGCCGCATGCCCAGCTCGGACGCGACCGCCGCCGCGTGCACGCCGCCCGCTCCGCCGAACGGCAGCAGCGTGAACGCTGAAAGGTCCACGCCGCGCTTGGCCGCAAAGACGCGCACCGCATCGGCCATGCGCATGTCCACGATGCGCTGGATCCCGACAGCTGCCGCCATGACATCCATGCGCAGGGGATCGGCTGTATGCCGCTTGAGAGCGGCACGTGAGGCTTCGCTATCGAGTGTCTGGGCGCCGCCGAGGAAATAGCTCGGATTGAGAAACCCGCAGACCAGATCGGCATCAGTTACCGTCGGCTGCGTGCCGCCGCGGCCGTAGCAGGCCGGTCCCGGATCGGCGCCGGCGCTGTGCGGGCCGACTGTGAGAACACCGCTGCCGTCGATCCAAGCGATCGAGCCGCCGCCCGCAGAAATCGTGGCCATGTCCAGCGCGGGGACGTCGACCTGGCGCCGCGCAATGACCGCTTCGGTCACTTCCAGCGGCGCGCCGCCTTCGATGAAAGCGATGTCGGCGCTGGTGCCGCCCATGTCGAGCGTGACGAGGCCACGCGTGGCATCCTCGCTGGCCAGATAAGCGCTTGCCTGCGCGCCCGCGGCGGGGCCTGAAAACAGGGTGTGCACGGTGCGCCCGCCCGCGATCGCAGCAGAGAACGGCATCACGCCGCCGTTCGACTGCATCAGGAAACACTGTCTGGTTCTCAGCCCGGCCACATCCAGGCCGGCGTTGAGATCGCTGATGTAGCGCACCATCACGGGCTCGAGATAGGCGTTGACCAACGTCGCCGAGAGGCGCGACCATTCGCGAATGCGCGGCAGCACCTCACTGGAGAGCGAAACAGGGATCCCGGGCCATTCCTCATGCAGGAGCGCCCGCGTCTGTTGCTCGTGCGCCGGATTGGCGAACGCGAACAGATAACAGACGGCAATCGATTCGACTCCGGCCGCCTTGAGGTCGCGTGCTGCCTGCCGCACCGCTCCGTGGTCCAAGGCGAGAAGCACGTTGCCGGCATAGTCGCAGCGCTCGGGCATTTCCCGCGTGAGACTTTGCGGCGCCAGGGGCGCAGGCTTGGTGTAGAAATATTCGAACAGATTGCCGTCGCGCGCCTGGTTTTGCACCTCCTGCACCGCGCGAAAACCCTTGGTGATGAGAAGACCCACCTTGGCTCCGCGCATTTCCAGGAGCGCGTTGGTGGTGATCGTCGTCCCGTGGGAGAAGAAGCCGATCTCCGCAGGCGGGATCCCTCTGGCGATAAACCTCGCCACTCCAGCAAGAACGCCATGGGCAGGGTTCTTCGGCGTGCTTGCGACTTTTTCGACGAGGAGATCGCCGCTCACGGTATCGAGCAGCACCAGATCGGTGTGCGTGCCCCCGACATCCACGCCCAGCCGATACCGCGCAGTCACGGATACGGCGACTGGTAGAAGGCCGCTCTGATCAACGCCATGCCACGCGCACGTCGACCGCGACCGCGCCGGATCCATTCCGCCGCACCATAAGGGGGTTGATCTCGATGTCCTCGATGGCGCCGCGGTGATCGAGCAGGAACCGCCCCAGCGCAAGCGCCGTCTCTGCAAGCGCGCCGGCATCAGCAGCGGGCTGCCCGCGAAAGGAGGCAAGGAGCTTCGAGAGTTTCAGCTCGCCCAGCATGCCTTTCACGTCGTCTGCGGTGACCGGCAGGAGCCGCAAGGCGACATCGCGAGCGAGCTCGACCTCAATCCCGCCGGTGCCGATGAGCAACAACGGGCCGTAGAAAGGATCCGTCCTTGCGCCGATGATGGCCTCCACGCCGGTGACCATCTCCTGGACCAGGAACCCCCGCAAGCGCGCCTCGGGATGCGTTTGCTGCGCCTTCGCCAGCAAAGTTTTCGCGGCCCTTTGCGCCTCATCGCTGGTGCGCAGATCGAGAGCGACGCCGCCGGCTTCGGTCTTGTGCAGGATCTCGTCTGAACGAATCTTGAGCGCGACCGGGAAGCCGATACGCTCGGTCGCCGCCAAGGCCTCCGCGATGTTTGCAACAGCTTCGCTCTTCGGCATGACGATGCCGTACTGCGCGAGAGTTGCGTAAAGCGTCGCCGGCGAGAGATGGCTTTGGCGCGTGGCGGGCGGCAGCTGCGGCGCACGGCCGCGTCGCGCTGCGTGAAACCACAATGCATTGAGCGCGCGGATGGTGGGCAGGATCCCCTGCAGAAAGGGAAAGCCGGCCGCTTTCTGCGAGGAGACTTGCAGCTCGTCGACTTGCGAGATCACACGCGCGAAGGCCACGACCGGCTTGTCCGTCCTGCCCAGCAACGCCCGCAGAGGGGCAACATCCCCCCAGGCATCGCTCTTGCGCGGCAGGGGCGCAGCCCATGCAACCATATCGATGTTGGGGTCGGCGGCGGCGGTCGCGCAGGTCTCAGCGGCAATATCGAGCGTTGAAGGTATGCCGACGTCGAGCGGATTTCTCGGCGAGATTCCCGCTTGCATCAGGGGAAGGAGCGCGGCCTTGGTCGCATTGTTGAAGTCCGGCATAGCCGCGCCCTCGGCCTCGGCATAGTCATAAAGGAGATCGACGGTTGCGCCCGAGGTTGTGACAAAACCGATGCGCGGCCCCTTCGGCAGCCGTCCGCCGTCGAAGGCAAGCGCGGTCTCCACCAGATCATCGAGGGAGGGGCAATTGACGATGCCGTAGCGCTCGCACATGGCGAGATAGGCGGCATAATCGCCGGCGATGGCCCCGGTGTGGGATTGCGAGGCGGCCTGCGACATTGCGGTTGCGCCGCTCTTGATCGCAAGGATGGGCTTGCCCATGGCGAGCGCACGGCCCGCTGCGTGCATGAAAGCGGCCGGTCTGCGGATGCCCTCGATGAACAGCACGACCTGGCGCGTCTCGGCATCCTCAATAACGAAATTGAGGTAGTCGGCAAGGCCGAGATCCGGCTCATTTCCTGATGTGATGCAGTAGGAGAAGCGCAGACCGCGCTCGGCTGCCGCTTTCATCCAGAACTGGATCAGGCCTCCGGACTGGAAAATGCAGGCGACCGACCCCGGCGCGAGCTGACACAGCTCGGCGTTGGGATAGCCGAAGAGACGCTCGCGATAGGAATAGGCGCCCATGCAGTTCGGCCCGGCGACGCGCAACCTGCTCCCCGCCGTGAACTCCTTGAGCCACGCGCCGCGCTTGAGCGACTCAGGATCCTCCCCGTCGCCGATCATGGAAGCATAGACGGTTGCGGACTTGACGCCCGCTGCCTCCGCATCGAGCAGGACACCGGGTACTGCCGCCGCCGGGACAATGACGAGCGCATGGTCTATCGTCGCTCCGACATCGCGCAGCGACGGCAAGCAGGGCTGGCCGAAGACCTGGGATTGGCGCGGATTGATCAGGACGATCCGGCCGGGATACCGAAACTCGCGCAGGTTCTTGAATATCTCGCTCGGCCAGCGCGCGCGCTCGGACGCGCCGACGATGGCAAGGGATTTTGCCTGCAGCGTGCTCACGGTCGACCGAAACAGGCTTTCCCCCGATTTTGCTTTCTCGTTTTGCCCCAGCGCATGCATGCTGGTCGAGCTTGCTACACCGCGGGGTACCCTCCCGCAACGGTGCGAGATAGAGTCTCTTGGCCGGAAGGCAATGGGCTAGCGCAAGGAGCCAGCATGAGCGACGGCAAGTCCTCGCCAACCAAGTCCTGGCCAACGGAGTTGCGGTTGCGCAAGGACCGCAAGACGTTGACCGTCGTCTTCGACAACGGCGAATCGTTCGATCTGAGCGCCGAGTACTTACGGGTGCAGAGCCCGAGCGCCGAGGTGCAGGGGCATTCGCCGACTGAGCGCAAGACGGTCGCCGGCAAGAAGGACGTTGCCATTCTCGAGCTGCATCCGATCGGCAATTATGCCGTCCGGCTCGTCTTCGATGACCTGCATTCGACCGGAATCTACAGCTGGGATTACCTCTACAACCTCGGCCACAACCACGTGCAGATCTGGGAGGATTACCTCGACGACCTCGAAGAGAAGGGGCTGAGCAGATAGTCGGATATCATAGTGTCGCGCCTGCCTTCATTGCACGTCTGATCCACGTTTGAGCATGGGATTCTTGCCCTACCGATCAATCAGCGCTTTTCATCTCCCGCCCGTGCCTTGAGCCGCGCGATCGCCTCGCGGATGGGCCCGAACGGGCCGTATTTGTGCTGCTGCTCGCTGAAGCCGTCGGCATAGGGCCCGTAAGGCGTATCGACCGGCTTTTGCAGGGGGTCGGGATAATCCTTGTCGAGCTCCGCCTTGTGCGGCCGCGGCTGCGAGAGGACGTAGGCCGCAACATCCCACGCCTCTTCCGATGCAAGCTGCGGGTTCAGATAATCGGTGCCGTGGGGCATATTGAAATGAATAAAGTTCGCGGCGGTGATCAGCCGGTCCATTCCCGCGCCGTCATTGAAGCTGTCCGGCCCCCAGAGCGGCGGTGTCGTGTAACCGAGATCGACCGTGGGGAGGCTGCGGCGCAAGCCCAATCCGTCCGTCCCGTGACAGAGTGCGCACGCGCGCATGTAGATCGGACGCCCGCGTTCCGGGTCAGCGGCGCGGGTGAGGTCCGGCATCTTGCCAGCACCAAGGCCGGGCAGCTCCTGTCCCGGCGGCACGCCGGTCGAGAGGAACTTCACGTAGGAAAGCATGGCTTGCATCGGCGCCGCATCCGCCGGCATGGCCCGACCGTTCATGCTGCGCTGCATGCAGCCATTCACGCGCTCCTCGAGAGTGACCTCCGCGCCGGAACGCGCGTTGTAGCGCGGGTATTCTCCGAGCAGCCCGAACAGCGGAATGCCGAATTTCTTTGTACCGGCTTGCAGATGGCAATTGCCGCAAGCAAGATTGTTGCCGGCGTAACGGTCGGCGGCATCGGCCACTTCCGGGCCGATATAGGCGTAGGTGGCGGTGATCAGATCGCGGCCACGCCGCACCAGTTGCCCATGCGCGTCGTCCGGCAGTGCGCCGACCTCCGGCACGGTCCAGATGGAGGATTGCGTGGCGGCCGTAGTTTCGCCGTCGGCCGGACCTGCCGACACGTCCGCGCCCTGCACGCCCAGCCCGACCAAAGCAAAGATCAGGAAACGGACGCTGCTCACAATCGAAACAGGCAGATCTCAGTACTGGGCGTTTGCGTAGTCCGGCGGCGGCGTCCCCGGCCGGAAGGGTAAGGGACTCTCATCATTCTTGCGCCGCTCGCCTTCCGCTGCGACGCGCTGCGGCTCGCATTTTTCCGGAGCGCCGCGATTGACGGCCAGACATTCGTTGTATTGGCCGCTCAATTTCTGCTCGTCATTATGCTTGAGCTTATCCAGGAAGTTTGGTGACACTTCGTTGTATTTGCGCCCGTCCGCGTCCATCGCCACCCGCAGCGTTTCGCATCGCTCCGCGGCACCGGGGCTAGCGGCGATACACTCATCATATTTTTGGGTCGACTTCTGGTAATCGTTACGGGCCTGCTCAATCTTGCCGAGCCCACACCCGGGCAGCACAAGGGCAACAGCGAATATTGCTAGGTATCGCACGCCTTCCTCCTAGGAATTACCCGGTTGCTCGATCAAACAAATGAGTTCAGCGCGTGCCGGATAGTGTGCATGGGTTCCCCGCCATTCTCGACAAGGCATTGCGGCGAATGAATGTCGCGGCCGTGGCGTGGTCGGCCCAATCTCCAGGCAAAATGGAACGAAAAGACGCCGGCTGCCGGCGCCCCCCAGGGGATCAAGCCAACCGCGCTCTGGCAGCACACAGATACCGTTCGCTCTATCGCGGCAAAGGGGTATCGGTTTTTGGCTTCGGGGGATCGTTGCTCTTGTCGCGAGCAGCTTCTGCGTCCTGCTTCTGCCGAAAAGCATCGTATTCCGGGGTGCCGGGCCGAGGAGGAGCGTCTTTGGGCAGGCCGCCGGCCCAGTGCGGCACGTATTCCCCAACGCTGGAGCATGACCCCAGGAGGACAGAGGCGAGGACAGAGGTGATGAGCAGTACGAGCACCCGAGCCATCAGAGAATTATAGCATGGTTTCGCACTGTGCACCCGGCCGGTTGGATCATCACGGGCAAGAGGACATTCTCCTTGCGATTGCGTTCGATTTCCGTGACGATCTTACCAGTCCACAAATCGAGGCCGCTGCACGCGAGCTCACGCCGCCTATGACCCGCCGCCTATGACTCGTTCGTCCCGCTTCGCTAAGCGTGATATTGTATTCTCCATTGGATGGGCATGACCCCACGGGAGGGTCACATGGCGATCTGCATCGGGCGGCGAAGATTTATCGCCACACTTGGCGGCTTGGTCCCCTGGTCGCTCGGTGTACGCGCGCAGACGCTAAAGGCCGGATACCCGAGCAAACCCGTGCGCATCATCGTGCCGGTCGCCGCGGGAGGTCCGACGGATATTGTAGCGCGCATGGTCGCCGAGAAGCTCGCCGCGACATGGAGCCAGCAAGTGCTCATCGAGAACAAGCCGGGCGCCGGCAACAATCTCGGCGTCGAATACGTCGCGAGGTCTGATCCCGACGGCTATACAGTCTTGTTCGATCCCGGCTCCATTGCATCGAACACCAGCCTCTATCGCAAGCTCAGCTACAATGCGATTACGGATTTTGCCCCGATCTCGCTCGTGACCCGAGTGGACTATTTCATGTTCGTGCCGAACTCCTCGCCCGCGCATTCCGTCAAGCAATTCATCGAGCAGGTCAAATCCCGGCCGGGCCAGCTCACGATGGCATCGCCAGGTACCGGCAGCGCACCGTACCTCGCCGAGATGCTGTTCCTGCAGATGGCCGACCTGAAGATGACGCACGTGCCCTATCGAGGCGCAGCGCCTGCTTTCTCGGACCTCATACCGGGTCGCGTCGATTGCTATTTCGGCAGCGGCACGTTGCTGTCGTATTCGCGCTCGGGACAGGTCCGCGTGCTGGCGAGCACCGGGCCGAAGCGAAACGTGGCAACTCCGGATCTGCCCGCCATCGCCGAGGATATCCCGGGTTACGAGGTCGTCTCGTCGCAGGCGCTGTTCGCTCCGGGCAGGACACCGCCTGAGATCGTCCGCAAGATCAACGCCGACACCAATACGGCTGTGGCCGACCCTGCGCTCAGAGAGAAGCTCGCAGAGACCGGCTACGTTGCTGCGGGGTCCTCGCCCGAGGAGCTCCGAACGTTGCTCAAGGCGGAAATCGCCCGATGGAGCGCGCTCGCCAAGTCAGTCGGCATTACGCTCGACTGATTGCCACGCACGAATGCCGATGCATCGGGCGTTGCAATGGCTCCGCGGCTTTGTGCTCGCCGACGTGCTGCGCGTGCGGAAGCGAAACCTCAGTAAGATCTATTGAGGCCCGAATCGTTCGTGCTCGACCTCGGTGGGCGACCGTCTGGAGCGCTGCGGCTTTCCGCGTATCGCCCGCCAGATGCGCTCCGGCGTCACCGGCATCTCGATATGATCGACGCCGAGCTCGGCCACTGCATCGACGATCGCATTGACCACGACACCAAGCGCCGGCGTGGTCCCGCCCTCGCCGGCCGGCCGCAATCCGAGCGGATGGGTTGTCGAGGGCACTTCGCTGATCTCGGTCGTATAAAATGGCAGCATATCGGCGCGCGGCATCGCGTAATCCATGAGAGAGCCCGACAGGAGCTGCCCGCTCCCGGCATCGTAGAAGCATTGCTCCAGCAACGCCTGGCCGATGCCTTGCGCCATCCCTCCGTGCGTCTGGCCGTGGACAATCATCGGGTTGACGGCGCGACCAACGTCGTCAACCCCGGTATGCTGAACGATTTGCCAAGTTCCGAGATCCGGATCGATCTCGACCTCGCAGACGTGGCAGCCGTAGGGGAAGCTCGCATCGTTCACGGTCTCATCGGATTCTCCGGTCAACGCCCCGCGCAGCTCATTTGGCAAATCGGCGCGCTTGGCCATCGCGGCCGCAACCTCGCCAAGCGTCATCGAACCGCCGCCCTGAGCAGCGCTAAAGCGTCCCGCATGAAACTCGACGGACTCGGGCTGCGTTTGCATCAGCAGCGCCGCAACGCGTTTTCCCCTCTCGATGATCGCGCGAGAGGACTTCCAGAGCACGATGCTTCCGAGCCGCATGCCGCGGCCGGAATGGGTACCGCCGCCGACTTTGACAATGTCGGTGTCGCCGGTGAGCAATCGTACCTTGTCGATCGGAACACCGAGCCACTCGTTGAGCAATTGAGCGAAGCTCGTCTCGTGCCCCTGTCCATTTGATACGGTGCCGATGATGACATCAATGCTGCTATCGGGGTGTACAGTGAGCTCTGCGCGCTCGCGCGGAATGCCGGTGGCTGTGTCTACGTAGTTGGCAAGGCCAATGCCGCGATACTTGCCAAGTTTGCGGGCCGCGGCCTTGCGCGCCGGAAATCCGTTCCAGTCGGCAAGCGCCAGCGCTTTTTCCATTACATTGTGATAGGCGCCGCTGTCATAGACCATCCCGAACGGATTTGTGTACGGCATCTCCTGCTGCGATATGAGGTTGCGGCGGCGCAGCTCGATGCGATCGAAACCGAGCTGGTGTGCGGCAATATCGATCAGCCTCTCCATCACGAACATCACTTCGGGCCGCCCAGCGCTGCGGTAGGGTCGCGTTGGCGCGGTGTTGCTCATTACGCAGCGTGCACGGAAGTGCGCGGCCGGCACGCGATAGATGCTGGACATGATCTCGACGCCCTTCTGGACCATCGAGTAGTTGCTGGTGCGGGCACCCAGATTGCCGACGTTGTCACCGCGCATTGCCAGGAAATTACCCTCGGCATCGAGCGCGAGTTCCGCCTCCACCGCGAGATCGCGGCCTTGGTAGTCGCTGAGCAGCGCTTCACTGCGGTCCGCTGTCCATTTCACCGGACGGCCGACCTTGCGCGCAGCCCAGGTCACCAGCATCTGTTCCACGAAAATCTGGCCGCGGGCGCCGAAATTGCCGCCGACGTCGCGGATAACCAGCCGGAGCTTATCGTCGGGCACGCCGAGCGCGGCGGCGAGCTCACTGTGCAGACGTCGGGTCGAGCCGCTGCAGGTGTAGAGCGTATATTTGCCGCTCGCCGCATCGTATTGGGCGAGCGCGGCACGCGGCTCCATCGGCGATCCGGCCACCCGCGGCACCCAGGTCTTGATCCCGGCAATGTGCTCGGCATGGGCGAAAGCTCTCGCGGTCGCCGCCCCGTCGCCCACAAACGCATCGATGCAGACGTTCGAGCCGTGGTGCTCATGCAGCAGCGGCGCCCCAGATTTTGCGGCATCAGGCGCGAAAGTCACGCACGGTAGGGGCGCATACTCGACCACGACACGCTCAGCGCCGTCCCTGGCTGCACCCAGCGTTTCCGCCACTAGGATGGCGACCGCCTCGCCGGCAAAGCGCGCTTTGTCGTGCGGCAGCGGAAAGTCCGGCGCGACGAACGGCGGTGAGCCGTCGGTGTTGATCAACGCGATCTCGGCGGGGTGAAACGAAAAGGTCTTGATTGGGGTGGGCTTCATGCCGTCCGATAGCCAGTCGTTGCCGCTCAGAACGGCGATGACTCCCGGCAGCGCCAGCGCCGCTGTCTTGTCGACCGAGCGGATAATCGCGTGTGCGTGCGGCGAGCGCACGACCGCCGCATGGGCCTGGCCAGGCAAGTTCAGGTCATCCGTGTAGCAGCCCCGCCCGGTGACCAGTCGCAGGTCCTCCGTGCGCCGAACCGGTTGGCCGATCCCCGTCCCGTTTACTGCCATAGGCCCCCCATCGGTTCGAAGGCCGCATTGCATCCTACTTGAAATACCAATCATGATCAGGGGTCTGTGACGCACGCTGCGGGGGGCGCTGAGTCTCCTCAGTGCTCAGCCCGCTCGGTCCGCTTACAGAGGTGCTGCCGACATAAATGTCTAGGCCTCGGACAGCGTTGGACCACAGCTTTTGACCCCGAGCCGACATAGGGCGGAGAGAAATCCCGCAGCGCAGCGAGCCCCTGACTGATCCTCGCCGATGCGTTATGCTATCATTGCCCCCTGGTTAGCGGCAGCGCATGCAATTCACTCAACTGAAACGGCGTCAGTTCATATCGCTACTCGGCGCGACAGCGGCATGGCCTGTTGCGACGCGCGCACAGCAGACAGAGAGGATGCGGCGGATCGGCATGCTGATGGCATCTGCTGAGGGCGATCGGGTAGGACAGACCACCTTCGTCGCCTCATTCCGTGACGACCTTCAGAAGCTCGGGTGGGTGGAGGACCGTAACATCCGGTTCGACATTCGCTGGGGGGCGCTCGATGCAGAAACCATGCAGCGAGACGCGAAGGAACTCGTCGCGACGCAGCCCGACCTCATTCTCGCACAAGCCACAGCACTCACCGCAGCTTTGCTGCAAGAAACGCACACCATCCCAATCATTTTCGCAGTGGCTGGCGACCCGGTCGACTCTGGCTTGGTCGCGAGCTTCCCGCGGCCCGGCGGCAACGTCACCGGCTTTACCGGCATTGAGCCGACGATGGCAGGCAAGTGGCTGGAGCTGCTCAAGGAGATTGCGCCACGCGTCACGAGGGCCGCTCTCCTGTTTAACCCACCGACAGCGCCCTACGCCCACGTTTTCGTCGATCCCTTCAAAGCCGCTGCGGCATCCATCGGCGTCGAGGCAATCGCCGCACCGGTCAACGACACGTCCGAGCTGGAATCCGTTGGTGCCGCATTGGCCCGCGAGCCCAATGGCGGGTTTCTCGTGTGGCCGGATTCGTTCTTGAACGCCCATCGCGCGCAGCTCATATCTCTGGCTGCCCGCTACAGTGTGCCTGCGGTCTATCCACTGCGTTTCTTTGCTGAATTCGGCGGCCTGCTGTCCTACGGACACGATATGGCCGACAATTATCGGCGCGCGGCGGTCTATGCCGATCGCATCCTCAGGGGCGCCAAGCCGAGCGAGCTGCCGGTCCAAGCCCCGGTCAAGTTCGAGCTGGTGATCAATATGAGGACCGCCAAGGCGCTTGGCCTCGACGTGCCTTTGCAGCTCCAGCAGCGCGCCGACGAGGTCATCGAGTGAAACGGCGCGAGTTCATCACGCTGGCCGGCGGCACGGCTGCCACGTGGCCGCTGGCGGCGCGCGCGCAGCAGAGCGACCGCGTACGCCGGATAGTCGTGCTGACAAGTGGACCGGAGCGCACTCCCGAGATACAGGACGGCTACGCGGCTTTTCGGCAAGGGCTTGAGCAGCTGGGCTGGAAGGAGGGGCGGAACCTACGCATTGAATTGCGCTCGCAGGCTATTGCCGACCGTCGATACGCGGCAGAATTGATTGCGCTCGCGCCGGACATCATTCTAGCCTCTGGCACGTCCGCCGGGCCGTTGCTGCGGCTGATCGACGATGTGCCCATTGTGTTTGTCAATGTCGTCGATCCAGTAGGTTCCGGTTATGTTGCAAGCTTGGCGCGGCCAGGCGGTAACGCCACCGGTTTTTTGGCGTTCGAATACAATCTGGCCGGGAAGTGGCTAGAACTGCTGAAGCAGATCGCGCCGATCGTGACACGAGCGGCGGTCCTTCGAGATGCTGCCGCCGCGTCGGGCGTCGGCCAGTTCGCCGTGATACAGGCTGTAGCGCCGCCGCTTGGCGTTGACGTGAGCCCGATCGACCTGCGCGATGCTGCCGAGATCGAGCGCGCTGTCGCGACTTTCGCGCGTCTCTCGAATGGCGGGTTGGTTACGACGGCGAGCGCATTAATGCCGGTGCATAGCGATCTGATCATCGCGCTGGCGGCGCGGCATCGGTTGCCCGCAATCTTCACTCGGCGAAACTACGTCACCAACGGCGGTCTAATCTCCTACGGGCCTAATCCAGTCGATTCTTGGAAGCCTGCTGCTGCATACGTCGATCGTATCCTCAAGGGAGCGAAGCCAGCCGATCTGCCGGTGCAGGCACCGACTCGGTACGAGTTGATGATCAACCTCAAGACCGCCAGGGCGCTGGGCCTCGAAGTCCCCACAACGCTGCTTGCCCGCGCTGACGAGGTCATCGAATGAATCGGCGCGCGCTGATGACGCTGATCGGTGGCGCGGCGGCAACTTCGCCGTTTGCGGCGCGCGCGCAGCAGTCGTCGTTGCAAGTCGTTGGCTTCGTAAGTCCCCGGTCGCTCGACGCCTCGGCTCGCCTTTTGGCTGCGTTCCGGAAGGGCCTCAGCGAAACCAGCTACATCGAAAATCAAAACGTGACGGTGGAGTATCACTGGCTGGATGGCCAATACGATCGCCTGCCGTCGCTAATGGCTGATCTCGTCCGTCGTCGCGTAGCCGTTATCGCAACGCCGGGTAGCAATCCTGCCGCGCTTGCGGCCAAAGCTGCGACCGCGACGATCCCGATCGCCTTCGCTGTAGGCGAAGACCCGGTCAAGCTTGGTCTGGTCGCCAGCCTGGCCCGGCCGGGCGGCAATGCAACCGGCATCAACTTTTTCGTCAATGAAGTTATTGCCAAGCGGCTGGGGCTGCTGCACGACTTGGTGCCCAAGGCCGTTCGGATCGGCGTTTTGCTCAATCCGGCCAATGCACCAACCGCCGAGGCCACGTTACGAGAGATACCGGAGGCTGCGCGCGCCATCGGACTGGAAATTCAGGTCCTCAACGCCAGCACTAGCCAGGAGATCGAGGCCGCCTTCGCCACCCTCGCGCTCGACCGGCTCGACGCCCTGTTCGTCGCGCCCGACGGGTTCTTCGTCGATCGGCGCGTCCAATTCGCAACGCTCGCGACGCACTACCGGATTCCCGCGGCCTATCCCGCTCGCGAGGTCGTCGAAGCCGGCGGGCTGATGAGCTACGGGACCAATCTTCTCGATATGTATCGCCAGGTCGGCGTCTACACCGGTCAAATCCTCAAGGGCGCAAAGCCCGCCGAGCTGCCGGTTTTGCAATCGACCAAATTCGAGTTCATCATCAATCTGCAGACCGCGAGGGCGCTCGGCCTTGATGTGCCCAACTCGTTGCAATTGCTCGCCGACGAGGTGATTGAGTAAGTGCGCCAGGCAAAGCTGGTGCGATCCTGCCGGTGAAAGTCCGGCCCAAGTAAGGCGTAGCGTCCGCTTGGTAGCGCGTGTTGCGTGGCCGCTGGCGACAGTGGTTGCGAAGCGTACACA
>Ga0073928_10002470_pt1 | contig 31663 bp, 23 predicted proteins | sample PaiPotPPA55metaG_FD_76969 | JGI IMG/M metagenome (GOLD analysis project Ga0073928, IMG submission 76969) | Iron sulfur acid spring bacterial and archeal communities from Banff, Canada, to study Microbial Dark Matter (Phase II) - Paint Pots PPA... ...
AAGGTGCTTCGCCCGCGCGGATATTTCCATGCCGGACAATTCAAATAAGCCGCGAATTCTCGTCACCAACGACGACGGCATCCATGCCGCCGGCCTTCGCGCGCTCGTCGAAGCCATGAAGCCCATAGCCGAAGTCACCGTCATCGCCCCGTCGCATGAACGCAGCGCTTCCGCACAATCTCTCACCCTGCGCCAGCCCATTTACTGCGATCAGATTGCCGAGAACGAATATTCCATTGAAGGTACGCCCGCCGACGCCGTAATACTCGCATTTCACACGCTGCTCAAACAGAAGCCCGACCTCGTCATTTCCGGCATCAATCGCGGCGGTAACATGGGCGAAAACGTTTATTACTCCGGTACCGTGGGCGCGGCCATGGAAGGTGCGATAAATCATGTGCCGGCAATTGCTGTTTCCGTCTCGTACCGCAGTAAGGAATTCGAATACACGCAGGCCGCGAATTTTATGCTCACGCTCGCGCCGCTGATTATCAGAGAAGGCCTTCCGCCGGGTATCTTGCTCAATGTTAATGTGCCGGTTCCCTGGACCGGCGAGGTGCGTTTCACCAAGCAGTCGTCCAAAATCACGCGCAACGTCCTACAACCAGGTTCTGACCCTCGCGGCCGTCGCTATTTCTGGCTTCACGAACAGAAACTCGTAGAGGGCATCGAGCCCGACACCGATATGGCCGCAATCCGCGATGGTGCCATCTCCATCACTCCGCTCCAGCTCGACCACACGCATGCCGCTTCTCTCAATCATCTTTCGCATTGGAAAAAACTGCTCGAATCTTCCTCGAAGCCCTAAACGACGAGCGGAACTTTCAAGAGGAAAGCCATGGATCCATAGCAAAAAATAAGAGGGCGTAGTCTGTGGGCCGACCTCGAGTCATTCTCCCTCGACGCTGCCGGTTTATCGAAAGGCCGACGCGACTCCGGCGTGTGGTAGGCTTGCACGCCAAGAGGAGCTGAAAGCTTGAACCGAGCCAGCCGACTCACGGGCGTCGCGGCAATACTCGTCACGGTAATTTTTTCTTCGCTTTACGCCAGAACGCGTAGTTCACCATCGAACCCCGCGCAAGAACAAGCCCACACAGCCACGGTCCACGGAGTTGTCACCGATCCATCCGGCACAAAAATCTCCGGGGCATCTGTAGAATTCCTGTGGGACAAGAAACACACCGTCCAGACCAACGCCGACGGGATGTACACCATCCAGTTGGAACCTGGAACCTACGACGTAGGGGTGCACGAGCAAGGATTTCGGATCGCACACAAGGAGCGATTATTGCTGGACCTTGGAGCGCAAGTAGAGCTGAACTTCGAGTTAGAGGTTGCGGGCGGCAGCACGGTCGAAGTAACCCCAGGATCACCACACGTTTCTAAAACCGAACCGCCCGCCTTCGGAAAAGTAAAAATTGTCCAAGCATGGATTCCGATGAAAGACGGCATCCGTCTAGCCGTGAATCTCTACATGCCAAGCGCTCCGATCCAGCCAACCACGCCTGACGCTGAGCACAGCGGAAAATTCCCCGCCATCCTCGAGTATTTGCCTTACCGCAAAGACGATTGGACTCTAGCTCGCGATTGGCAACTCCATTCTTATTTCGTGAAGCGAGGCTACGTTACCGCGCGCGTTGATATTCGCGGCACTGGCGCGAGTGAAGGCAATCCTCCTGATCGCGAATACTCCGATCAGGAACAACAAGATGGCCTTGAGGTAATCGACTGGCTTTCCAAGCAGCCGTGGTCCAACGGCAATGTCGGCATGATGGGAATTTCCTGGGGCGGCTTCAACGCCATTCAAATCGCGCGGCTGCATCCTCCGGCACTGAAGGCAATCATTGCCATGTGCGCCACTGAGGATCTATTTCACGACGATATTCATTACATTGACGGTCTCATGCACGTCGACGAATTCGAACTCGGCATGGATATGCAAGTCGGGCTCACTCCGGCGCCGAATTTTCCCACCGACGAGAAATCTCTCCCGACTCGTTTCGACGCTACGCCCTGGTTCCTTCTCTATCTGCACCAGCAGCGCGACGGACCTTTTTGGCAGCGCGCTTCGATTTCTGCTGATCAGTACGCACAATACAAAGTTCCCACTTTTATGATTGGCGGTTTTCTCGACGGCTATCGCGACAGCATCGGCCGATTTCTATCGCGTGTAAAAAATGCACCGGTGAAAGCATTACTCGGGCCCTGGAACCACACTTTTCCAGATGACGCTCAGCCCGGCCCCACAATCGAATGGCGTGCGGAAGCCACCCGCTGGTGGGATTATTGGCTAAGAGGGAAGCAGAACCACATCCTCGACGAGCCGCGCTTCGAAGTTTACATGCGCCATTGGTATCCGCCGGATCCAAACATCGCAGAAATCCCCGGCGACTGGCGCGCTGAAAATAGCTTTCCCCCAGCTAACGCGCAGACTGACACTCTGTACCTCTCGCCGAATCATTCGCTGCGCAGTTCCGTCCCCACTGCAGATTCAGAGCAGCTGAAATATGTCCCGTCCATCGGCGCCGAAGCAGGATTTTGGTGGGGCGATTTCACAACCGACCAGCGTCCCATCGATGCCTTCAGTCTGGTCTACGATTCCGAGCCGCTGGATAAAGACACCGCAATCCTCGGATGGCCCAAAGCGCTTCTGCAAGTTTCCGCCACCGCGCCGCTCGCGGATTGGTTTGTTCGCCTTTCCGACCTCGCGCCCGACGGCACGGTGACCATGGTTACCGGCGCGGGCCAAAGCGGCGCGCAACGTGACTCGCGCTCGAACCCAACCGATCTTGTTCCTGGCCACGTTTATTCGCTTCCCATCGAGCTTCACCTCACAAGCTGGGTGTTTCAGCGCGGACATCGGATTCGCCTCGCCATATCAAACGCGCTCTGGCCCATGATTTGGCCCACGCCGTTTCCCATGACCACTTCACTGCAACTCGGAGGCGCGGCCGCTTCGCGATTGGAACTCCCGCTTGTTCCGCTTGAACCAGCGGCTCGCCCGCATTTCTACCCGCCGGAAGAAACGCCACCACTCGACACTGTGAAATCCGAAGGCGATACCTGGCCGCCTCAGGTTTGGATCGAAACACACGATTTGCTGACTGGCATCACGCGTATTTCCTGGATTGGAGATGATTCCAGCCATTATCCCTGGGGCGGGCTGAAAGATCACGAGCAGATGACTTACGTTCTGGGCGACGCCCATCCGGAGAAAAGTTCGATCCACGCCGAAGGCTCTACCACTGTCGAACTGCCCGGCCGCACTCTGGTCTGGAGCGTGATTCTCGATGTCAGCAGCGACCTGCATAATTTTTATTATCATTCCGAGCGTCATCTCACCGAAAATGGAAAGCTGATTCGCGAAAAAAGTTGGGACGATAAAATCCCAAGAGACCGTCAATAGATCTTGCCGTACGGACCAAATTCCGGAGATTATTTTGAAAAATAGCGCCATCCTCCTAATTAGCTGCCCCGACCAAAAGGGACTCAACGCTGCCGTCCACGAATTTATCTACCGCGCAAACGGCAATACTCTTCACGCCGACGAGCATCAGGATTACGAGCGAAACCTCTTCTTAATGCGTGTGGAATGGGATTTGTCCGGCTTCTCAATTGACATGCGGGACTTCGCAAAACAGTTCCAGCCCGTCGCAGACCGCTTCGGAATGAAATGGCGCGTCGCGCTTTCCAGTTATCGTCCCAAAGTAGCTATTTTCGTTTCGCGCTACGATCACTGCCTCACCGATTTGCTCTATCGCCAGCACAGCGGGGAGCTCGCTTGCGAGATTCCGCTCGTAATTAGCAATCACGAAGAGGTGCGACGCTGGACCGACTTTTACAAAATCCCTCTGCACCTGATCCCGGTCACCAAGGAAAATAAGCCGGACGCCGAACGCCGTGAACTCGATCTCCTGCGTCCTCACGGAATTGACCTAATCGTTCTGGCGCGTTACATGCAGGTTCTGTCCTGGGATTTTATCCGCCAGTATCCGCCGCACCACATCATCAATATCCATCACTCTTTCTTGCCTGCGTTCGTCGGCGGCAAACCTCATCATCAGGCTTTTGAACGCGGGGTGAAGCTCGTCGGCGCAACTAGCCATTACGTCACGGAAGTTCTCGACGATGGCCCCATCATCGAGCAAGACGTGGTCCGCATTTCCCATCGCGATACGCTGGAAGATTTAATTCAGAAAGGCCGCGACCTGGAGAAGGTTGTTCTCTCTCGCGCGGTCCGCTGGCACATTGAGAACCGCATCCTTCTTTATGGAAATAAAACTGTGATTTTCGATTGAGGCGCCGGAGGGGAGCTGGCGTTAATTGCCGGTAACTAGGTGGTCTATCGCGCGATCGACGCGCGCGCATCCTTCAAATCCGCCGCCAGCAACCGATGAAACAAATGTTCTCCTGCTTCGCGTCGCACCGAGAGTCTTCCCGCCTGATACGCGCGCGAGCTGAGTCCACGCTGAACCCCCGCGCAGATCACGATATCTTCCTGCTGCACCAGTTCGCTCACTCCCATGCTCTCGCGAATGTAAGACATGTTAGATCCGCTGGTGTCTCCAAAATAAAAATCAAAGATTACTTCGCAGCGCCCCACGCCCATCGGAAGCACCAGGTTGGTGTCCAGGTATCCTTCGTACCAATTCAGCATGAAATTCGGGTATTGCCAGAAATAATATGCCCGGTCGCCTTTGCGCGTGTTGGCCGCGCTTTTCTCCGAACTGCTGTCCACGGTAACCGGGCTCGACTGCACACAGCAACGATCCACATTTTCAATCGTGTAGTTCGTGTAGTCGAGCACGCTGTTCAATCCTTTGTGCATGTGCGGCACGTGATATCCGCCATCCAGAAAATTGTCCACGTACACCTTCCAGTTGCAGTCCAATGTATAGCTGCGCCGCTCCACAAATTTCAAATCCGCAAAACCAAGCGGCTGCGCCAGCTTCACCAACGCTCCAAGAAAATCCACCAGCGATCCCGCATGTGGATCCAAATTCACAAACACAAACTTCTCCCAAGTCTCCACACGTATCGGAACCAATCCATTTTGCGCGCGATCGAAATTGCAAACGCCGTCAAATTCTGTCATTCCTCGAAGTTCACCTTCCAGATTGTAGGTCCATCCATGGTAAGGGCAGCGCAGGTGCGGCGTGTGCCCGCAAGGCTCATTCATCACCGTCATCGCGTGATGCCGGCAAACGTTGAAAAACGCGCGCAGCTTGTTATCGATGCCGCGCACAACTACTACAGGTTCACCAGCCACCGTCGCAGTCACGTACTGTCCAGGCTTTTCAACTAGCTCTGTGCGCCCCACAGCCTGCCACGTTCGGGAGAAAACATTCTGCAGCTCCAGGTCGGCGATGCGCGTATCGGTGTACCATGGCGCCGGAATCGTGTGCGCTTCAGACAATGGAGCGGAAGCATTGTAGGAAGCGAGGATCTCTTTCACCGTCTGTTCCATGCAATTTCTCCTATCGATTTTTGTGGACGCCGGAGTCGGCACGTGATTCGTTTCTTACACTCCGATCGCGCCTTTCAACACCAGCAGGAATTGATTGATCCGCATCTGATTTTTTTCCGGGTCCGCAGGATGCGGGAAGAGTCCGGGGTCCAGTTCTTCGGTGAGCAGCGCGTCTTGAAAACGCTCCATGGTCCAGTCCAGAATCGATACGATCAGCGTCGGATCGATGTCAGACCGAACTTCACCGCGAGCAATTCCCAGACGCACAAACGCGGCGCTACCGTACGGGTCTTCTGCCAGCAGAAACCGGTTGATCTCCCGCTTCAAGCTCAGGTCCACGCCATAATTTCCCAGCAGCGAAACCCGGTAGGGAATCCAATCTTCGCGAACGAGCCGCTCCGTTCTGAGCAGCCAGTAACGCAAAATTTCAAAAAAACCTCGCTCGCGAATCTGCGACGGGGAATCAAGATAAGTAGGAAAAGAGCGCACCGCTTTCTTGTAAGCCTCCAGAAACAATCCGCCCTTGCTGCCAAAATATTGAAAGATAGAACCCTTCGCCACGCCCAGCTGCGCGGAAAGATCCTCGATTCGAGCGGCGTGATATCCGTGTTCTGCGAAATGCTGCATCGCGGCATTCACGATGCGCTCGCGTTTTGCCTCCATGCGCGGGTGCCGCTGAATTTTTCCCGTGATAGATGGTTCCAGAATCCCGCGGCGCTGCTTCATGCGCGGGTGTGACCGCAGGTCACTCGTTGAAGCCGTCATTGGAATCTTCCCCTATATGTGCTATGTACAGCGCTAGTGCAGGGTGCTGACTGGCGGTCATGCTAATCTAAATGCCTCCTTTGCGCAAGTCCTACGATGCCGTGGTGGTGGGTGCCGGGCACAACGGCCTCACTGCTGCCGCTTATCTCGCGCGCGCGGGCCTTTCGATCCTCGTTCTTGAACGCCGTGAAATTGTGGGAGGCTGCTGCGTCACCGAAGAAATCGCGCCGGGATGCCGCGCTTCCACCACTTCTTATATCGCCAGCATGCTACGCCCCACCGTAATTCGAGATCTTGATCTCGGTGGGCGCGGCCTTCGCATGGTTCCTTGCGATCCCAGCTTGCTGGTGCCTTTTCCTGACGCGCAAGTCGTCCCCTGGTGGGCCGACCGCGATCGCGCCGTCGGGGAGTTTCGCAAGCTTTCTGCGCGCGATGCCGAAACTTTTGTTCGCGTGGACGACCAGCTGAAAAAACTCGCGCGCTACTTACAGCCGTTTTTCTTGGAGCCTCCTCCCGAGCCATCCCTTCACGGCGCGGACGGATTCTGGGAACTTTTGCGAGTAGGAAAACGCTTTCGCGGTATGACCAGCACCGAGGTAGCCCGACTCGTCTCCTTCTTGACCGGCAGCCTCGGTGATTTTCTCGACCGCAATTACGAATCCGAGAAAATGAAAACGATGTTCCTCGCCAATAATCTCTACGGAAAACATGGAGGCCCCTACGACCCAGGCTCGGCTCTCGGCCTTCTCTTTCATCTGCTCGGAGGCGGCCACGGCGAAGTGCAGGGTTTCTACGGCCACGTGATCGGCGGAATGGGCGCGATTACGCAAGCTCTGGCTTCCGCTGCGCGTAAGTTCGGAGCAGAAATTCTTACGTCATCTCTCGTGATGAAGATAGATGTCCGCGATGGCATTTCGCGCGGCGTGACCCTCGAAGACGGAACCACAATTTCCAGCCGTATGGTTCTTTCCAACGCGGATCCCAAGCGCACGTTTCTCGGTCTGGTAGAAGCAAGCCAGCTCCCGGAAGATTTTCGCCGCGCCGTGGCGGGCATCAAAATGGACGGCCCCTGCGCAAAAGTAAATTTTGTGCTCAGTGAAGAGCCACGCGTCACTGGCATGCCGCCGGATTTTACAGCATCGCAGCGCTCGCTTTTCACCTTAGTGCCGTCGCTCGCATTCGCCGAACGCTGCTACGACATCGCGAAGTTCGGCAACATCCCCGAAGAGCTATGGGTCGATTGCGTAGTCGCTTCCAACGTAGACTCCACGCTTGCCCCGCGGGGCAAACACGTGATGACCACTTTCATCCAGTACGTGCCATATCGTCTGCGCCAGGGCACTTGGGACGAAAACCGTGAACTCCTCGGTGATCGCGTGGTGAAAAAAATTGCCGAGTATGCACCTAACGTTCCAAATTCAATTATCGCGCGTCAGGTTCTCACCCCGCTCGATCTTGAACGCACCTACGGACTAACCGAAGGAAATATTTTTCACGGCGACCTGTCGCTTGAACAGCTTTTTTTCATGCGCCCGGTCTCCGGATGGGCGCAATATCGCACTCCGGTCGCTGGACTCTATCTTTGCGGCGCGGGCGCGCATCCCGGCGGAGGAGTCACCGGCGCTCCAGGCTACAACGCCGCGCATAAAGCCTTGCGCGATTGGAAAACCGGCCGCGTAAAGAAACCCGGCGCTTAGATTTTTCCCGGAGCAATCGCAACGACGAAAGGAGATCAAGATGGCCAATTACGAAAAGAAGGGAATTCTCGAAAAATTAGCTGTAGGCCCCGTCCTCGGTGACGGTGGCTATTTGCTCGAACTAGAAAAGCGCGGCCGGGTGCGTGCAGGCCCATTCACACCTGAAGTTGCCATAAACAATCCCGAAGCTCTTCTAGAACTCCACCGCGAATTTCGAGACGCCGGCGCCGAAGTGTTGCAAGCACTCACGTTCTATGCGAGCCGCGATAAGCTCGCCACCGTCGGCATGCAAGATCGCGTCGAGGAATTAAATCGCGCCGCCGTTCGCATCGCAAAAAAAGCAGCCGAAGACCGCTGCCTGGTCGCCGGAAATCTCAGCCTCACCTGGATGTACGAACCCAACGACAAAGCCGCAGCCGATCGCGTGCGCAAAACTTTCGACGAGCAACTCGATGTTCAAGTAAGCGAAGGCGTCGATTTCATTATCGGCGAAACATTTTCATATCTAGGCGAAGCTTTGCTGGCTGTCGAGCGAGCTAGAACTACCAAGTTGCCGGTAATGGTAACGGTCTGTTTCGAAAATGAAGACATAACGCCCGACCGCAAAAAAGCCGCCGACGTCGCGAAAGCTCTAGCAGACGCTGGCGCGGACATCGTGGGCATCAACTGCTTGCGAAGCCCGGAACACACGCTCCCATTAATGGCTGAAATGCGCAAAGCCGTGAAAGGTTACATTGGTTGCCAGCCCGTGGCCTACCGCACTACGCACGACCATCGCGACTTCACCAGCCTCGCCGCGTTTCCCGACCAGCTCGAACCCTACCAGCTCACGCGCCGCGAAATGGCCGACTACGCAATCAAAGCACGCGAAATCGGCGTGAACTATATCGGTGCATGTTGCGGCGCGGTCGCTACCCATATTCGCGAGATGGCACGCGCTCTGGGGAAAATTCCGGCCGATGACCGTGTCTGGAAAAAGGGCGGCGAAAAACCAATGTCCGCCTACGAATATTACGGACACGATGACAAGCCCAAAGCCAGCGGAAAAGCCACCTAGCGCGACTCCGCAAACGCTCTCGCTTTCTGATTCTTCTCGGAGCATGATGTCCGCCTAAAGCCAATGGCCTCAGCGGAATTTACAACCAGTAAAACCGAAAGCCCCAATCGCCCGCGCCGGACCATGGGTTTTCGCGACCTGGTTCTGTTTTACATCGTCACCGGCATCAGTCTCCGTTGGATCGCGACGGCCGCAACGGTAGGCGCCAGCGCCGTCGTCATCTGGCTGATCGCCTGGAGCGCGTTTTACCTTCCTCTGGCGCTTTCGGTGATGGAGCTTTCCTCCCGCTATCCGCAGGAAGGCGGCCTGTACGTCTGGTCCAAGCGCGCTTTCGGAGAATTTCCCGGCTTCATGACCGGTTGGACGTATTGGACCAGCAACCTTCCTTACTATCCCGCGATACTTTATTTCACCGCGGGTAATGCGCTCTTTGTAGGTCCAGCGCGTTGGCAATCGCTTTCAAATAATAAAACTTACTTCCTGCTTTTCTCGCTTCTCGGCTTGGTGCTCGCAACTTTCCTGAATCTCATCGGCCTTTCTGTAGGCAAGTGGTTGCACAATCTCGGCGCCATCGGTACTTGGCTGCCCATCGCAATTTTATTTGCGATTGCGAGTATCGCATTTCATCGTTTTGGCTCCGCTACCAACTTCACGCACGCGTCGATGGTGCCGCACATGCATTTCCGCGACGTTCTATTCATGGCCACAATTGTCTTCGCACTCGGCGGCTCTGAGTCCGCCTCCTTTCTCGGAGACGAAATCCACGACGCGCGCAAAAATCTTCCACGAGGATTGCTCGCTGGCGGAGCCTTCGTTACTAGCGGATACATTCTCGGCACTATCGCCGTCCTCATCGCGCTTCCCGCCAATCAAGTAAGCGGCCTGCAGGGGATCATGCAAGCAATCTCGAAATCGGTGGAGCGCATCGGATTTTCAGGCGCCGTCGCGATCGGAATCGTTTCGTTCGCCGCGTTGCTAATCACTCTGAGCAATCTTGGAGCGATGGGCGCGTGGCTCGCCGTTTCCGCCCGTCTTCCTTTCGTTGCCGGACTCGACCGCTATCTTCCCCCAGCCTTCGCGCGCATCCATCCCATGTGGGGAACACCGTACGTCGCCCTCCTGGTCCAAGCCGCTTGCGGAGTTGTTTTCATTTTTCTCGGTCAGGCTGGCACGAGCGTCTACGGCGCATATGAAGTGCTCGTAAGCATGGGAGTTATTTCGTACTTCATACCGTATCTTTTTGTGTTCGCTTCATTAATCCGCTTGCAACGCGAGCCGGCTGGGCCAGACGTGATGCGAATTCCAGGCGGAAGCATGGCCGCAAAAATAGTCGGCGTGCTCGGCTTTACCACCACGCTGATCACTATCGCCTTTTCGGTGGTGCCTGCCGAAGACGATCCGCACAAAATTCTCGCGGTCACAAAAATCATCGGCCTCACGATCTTATTGTTAGCCATCGGTGTCTTCGCCTTCATCTGGGGGAAATCCCAAGCGGCTAAACGCATCTAGGCCGTTCTGCATTGCTCGGCCAATAGTGACGTAAGATAGGAGGGCTTTGTTCGTCGAGATTCCGCGCAATCTTGTTTTTGCTGGTCGGAAGTAACCCTTTCTACATGACTGCGTGACTGCGCCTCACGGCAACGTTCGAGTCGAAGTAAACTTCGATGATGCCCGCGCCCCTTTGTTTTTCGTTGTCCTCCCGAAGCGCGTCTTTTGCGCAGGCCTTGAGGGATCTGCTGTTTGAAGCAATAGCAAGCACTTCAGGCGCGGGCGCGTTCTTCGAATTGCAGCAAGTCGTGAGGTCTCCAGCGTGAGCACTGTGCTACAAACCGAGCCCGTCGCTTCCGATGCCGCCGCTCCGGTCAACGCAGGTGCTCCGCCCTCCACGGCCAAGCAATCCGCGCCCTGGATTTACAGCCCCTGGCTCGACCTTCTCGTAGGCTGCGGCGCGTGGTCCGCCCCGCTTCTAGCCGTGGCCATGTGGATGACGCCCACACACACGCACGGCTGGGCCGTCGCTTTCTATGCTCTCGCGATAATTTTCAACTACCCGCACTTCATGGCCACAATTTACCGCGCCTATCACACGCGCGAAAATTTCGAGAAGTACAAATTCTTCACCCTGCACATCACGCTTCTGCTCGCGCTAACTGCAATCCTGATGCACGCGTCCCCGGGCCTGTTTCCTTGGGTTTTCACGCTCTACATCTGTTGGAGCCCTTGGCATTACAGCGGACAAAACTACGGCCTGCTCATGATGTTCGCCCGCCGGAGCGGCGCGCAAGTCACACCGATGGAACGCCGCTGGCTGCGCGCTGCATTCATCGCGTCTTACGTGATGCTGCTCGCGAGTTTTGAAACGGGAGGCTCAAACGATCCGCTGATTCTTTCACTGGGAATCCCCGCCAAATTTACTTTTCCCGTGCGTCTCGCACTGGGGGCAGCTTTCGCGCTTTTCACTTGGCTGGGTTTTCAGCGAATGGTTCGCAAGCACGGCATTCGAGAGATGCTCGCGCCGCTCACCCTCGCGATCACGCAATTTCTCTGGTTCGTTTTGCCCACGCTTCTCGAATTGCGCTCGGCCTACCAAATTCCGCAAACGCGCTACAGCAGCGGAATTCTCGCCGTCCTGCATTCCACGCAATATATATGGATCACCAGTTACTACCAGCGCCGCGAAGCGCGAGCGAGCGGCCAGTCTAATTGGCGTATGCCGATATATTTCGTCACGCTCTTGACTGGCGGCATCGCGCTGTTCATTCCCGGCCCCTGGCTCGTCAGCTACATCTTCCATTACGATTTCACCACTAGCTTTTTGATTTTCATGGCCGTCGTGAACATTCACCACTTCATTCTCGATGGCGCCCTGTGGAAGCTGCGCGATTCTCGTGTCTCCTCTTTGCTAGTTGACCGCGGCGCAAAGTTCCCGCCGGTTTCTGAAACTCTGCCGGCAGCAAAAAAATCATCGCGCAAAAAGCCCATTGCTGCGAAACCGTCTCGCCGTAGCATCTTCGCGCAGGCCTTTGCTATCGGCGCTGCGACATTGCTTTTCCTGTGGGGTGGAATAGATCAGATTCATTTTTCCCTCAGTAATAACGACGGAAATCTTTCTGCCCTTCGTCGCGCGGCAGAAATGAATCCCTACGACAGCGCCCTCGAAGCCCGCATCGCTGCCGCCGAAGCAAGAGCGGGCCAGCATGACGAGGCAGTCGCTTCGTTCGAGCAGGCCGCCGCACTTAATCCCGAGAGCATTGGCGTACGGCACGCCTACGCTCGAGCCCTGCTTGAAGATGGTCGCTACTCCGATGCCTACGCTCTCTACCAAAAGACGCTGGAAAAGTTTCCCCGCGATGTCGACTCGCTCGTAAATTTCGGGTTGCTTGCCGCGCGCCTCGGCAATCCCGATCAAGCCATCGACTCCTGGCAAAAAGCTGTGGACCTGAACCCTCACGAAGCGAATGCTCCCATGTATTTGGCGGAAGCTTTCGATCAAAGAGGCGAGCCGGCATCCGCCGCCCGCCATTGGGAAATCTATCTGCGTTTGGCATCGTCGCAACCAGAGAATTTTCCAGCTGTCGCCAAGGAGCAAATGATTTCTGCGACGATTCAGCTAGCTGACGATGAATCCGCAATCAATCGTTCCGATGCGGCCCTGGCGCGCTATCAGTCTGCTATCGCCCTAGCGCAAGACGCGAGTAACCCAAAACTTGAAAGCCTCGCGCTGGCTCACCTTGCCGACTTGCAGGACAAGAGAAACGATGCAGCCACCGCCGCACAATCCTATCAACGCGGTCTCGCGCTTGATGCCAACGCCGGCGACCAGCTCGCCGAAGGTTCCGATTGGTTCAACTACGGCCAATTTCTTCGCCGCCATCAGCTGCCCAAAGAGTTGGCGTACGCCTGCTTCCTTCGCGCCGAAGATTTGCTGGCGAGCGCCGATCCAGTCCAATTGCAAACTGTCCAGACCGCGCGCCGCCAGGTAGAAGGCGAAATGGGTAAAAGAGCTCCTGCCGCGCAGAAGAATCTCCCCGCCCTGCTCGCGCGTGCGGCAAATCTCCCAGCCGGCTCTCTCTGATCTTCTAAGCCACATACACGTCCCGAATTGTTCTCTCGCGCGGGAGTTATCGCGTTCGGTGTAACTGTCCCAACGGCCAACTAGCGTTTCCCGCGTACGCAGCTATGCTAAGTAAGGTTAGCTAACGAAGTCTGTTGGAGATTGATCTCGACTCCGTCTATTCCCGAATGAAAACTCACTCCAAAATTCTGGTCGGAACTCTGGCGGCATGCGCTCTTCTGTGGCTTGGGAACGCGACCTCCGTGACAGGCCAAGTAGCGCAAATCGGGGATGACGAAACCCTCTGGGACGCGATCTGCCCCATCGTCTATCCAGTCGATCCCTCCGCGTCCGACCGCGGCTATCATTATCTTTTTTACGGCAACGGCTTTTTCATCAATAGCGACGGTTACTTAATCACCGCAGCCCACGTCCTGAACCAGCTTCACGGCGGACAGCCATACATCTTGCTGCACCAGTCTTCGTCAGAATTCCGTATTGCCCCTGCCATTTTGATAGCGATCGATCGCGAACACGATGTGGCCCTCCTGCGAGTGGCGCCGAACCCATTCCTCGGGAATTTTAAAGTTTCGTTTCTATCTTTGTCTCCCGGTAGGCCGTCCACCGGTGACTCCGTTCTCTCCGCGGCCCTGCTGCCATCCAAACCACGGGACGCTTACACACTCAACCCCACCATCGAAATGCGCGCGCGGGGAGAAGTGCTCGATTCAGAATTTTCGCAACTGGAGAAAGGGAAGGGCGATACGGAACTACTCATTTTCAGCCAGGAGGTAGCCTTAGGCCAAAGCGGCGCTCCGGTACTCTCCGCCGAATCGCAGAGAGTCGTCGGGCTCGTCGAAGGCCAATGGTTCGGCCGCTCTCTGGCGATGTTAGCCGCGGAGCATCACGCTCTAGGAGCTATCTTGCCGATCCACTACGCCATCGCATTACTGCAGCAGAACCACATCGCCTGGCATTCTGGTTCCGGCAACTTCGAAAATAATCAGAACGTGGCGGATTCGTCGCAACAGACTTCCGCCCCCGAAGCGCTTTCGCTGGTTCCTGCCGCCTATCCGGCACAATCCATTTTTGGAGGCGAAGTGCTGCTCGACGCGCTAGTCTTGAGCACTGGAACTCTGGCAGACATCAAAACCGTCCACGCCGAAGCTCCTTATCTTGAAAAATCGCTCGTCGCCGTGCGCACTTGGACTTTTCTTCCCATGCGCTCTGACGATCATGTGACCCAGTCCCGAATCGGAATCGTATTCGATTTTGTTCCGCGCCTAGATAACGCCTCAACGCCGAAAACCCACCACTACCAAGCCGCCTCCACCGATTCTGTCGAACATAATTCTTCCGAGCGCGCCGCGCTCCCGGTGGCCACCGTCGAACCTGAATATCCGCCCGGCGCTAACGCCCAAGGCAGCGTGATTTTCTACGCCGACATCGACGAGCACGGGCAGCTCGATTCGGTAAAAGTGTTGCGCGGCCTCGAACCATTCACCCCCGCCGCCATCGCCGCTCTGCACCATTGGCGTTTCGCTCCCACAAAACATCTCGGCGCAGACGTAGCTGCGCCGGTGATCGTCGTCTTCACATTCGGGCAACCCCTCTCGTCACACGCGCGTTCATCCAAGTCATCGCAATAGCCCTCGCGATTCCGTTACAATTCGCATTGCCTTAACTGTATTTTGCGATTCATAAGAGCTTAGAATGTCTTCCGCACAAAACAGAACACCACATTTCAGGGGGCACCATGTCCACAATAATTGTCACCGTCCGCGGCCGTGAAATTATCGATTCACGCGGCAATCCCACGGTCGAAGCCGAAGTAGGACTCGAAGGCGGCGCAATGGGCCGCGCCGCCGTGCCTTCCGGCGCTTCCACCGGGGAACACGAAGCCATCGAACTGCGCGACGGCGACAAATCCCGCTACCTCGGCAAAGGAGTGCTCAAAGCCGTCGGACATGTGAACGCCGAAATCGCTAAAGCTGTCACCGGCATGGACGCTTCTGACCAGCGCGCCGTTGATCGCCGGATGATCGAAGCCGATGGCACTGACAACAAATCAAAATTTGGCGCAAACGCCATACTCGCCGTCTCCATGGCCACCGCCCGCGCAGCCGCCACCCAGCTAGACCTCCCGCTCTACCAATATCTCGCGCGCTATTCGTCCGAAGGCTATGCGGACACGCTTCCCGTCCCCATGATGAATATTTTAAACGGCGGAGCCCACGCCGATAATTCCGTGGACCTGCAGGAATTCATGATCATGCCGCTCGGCGCGCCCAATTTTCGGGAAGCACTGCGCTGGGGCATCGAGGTTTTCCATAACTTGAAAGCGGTGCTGAAGAAGAACGGCTATTCCACCGCGGTCGGCGACGAAGGCGGCTTCGCGCCGAACTTAAAATCCAACGTGGAAGCTGTCGAGCGTGTCCTCGAAGCCATTACTGCCGCTGGATACAAGCCCGGTGAACAGATTTGCATCGCTCTCGATCCCGCTTCCAGCGAGTTCTACGACCGCGACCAAAAAAAATACATTTTTAAGAAGTCCGACAAGTCCGAGCGCACCTCCGAGCAAATGGTCGAGTTCTGGAAGTCCTGGGTCAATCAATATCCCATCGTGTCAATCGAAGATGGTCTCGCAGAAGACGACTGGGACGGCTGGAAACTTCTCACTCACGAACTCGGCAAATCACCCGCCGCCGAAATGGACAAGAGAAAGACCATTCAACTCGTGGGCGACGACGTCTTCGTCACTAATCCAAAGATTTTCTCGCGCGGAATTTCCGAAAAAGTTGGCAACGCCATTCTGATCAAGTTGAACCAGATCGGCACGGTGAGCGAAACCATCGAAGCAGTCGAAATGGCGCGCAAAGCGAATTACGCCTCCATCGTCTCCCACCGCTCCGGTGAAACTGAAGACACATTTCTCGCCGACTTCGTCGTCGCCATGGGCAGCGGTCAAATTAAAACTGGCTCGGCCTCGCGCACCGACCGCATCGCCAAATACAATCAACTCCTCCGCATCGAAGAGCGCCTTGGCGCGGACGCCGTCTTTCCTGGATTTAAAGCGCTCTCAGCTCACTCAATGCAACGTCCCCCGCGCGTGGTAGGCCCCGCAGAAGGCGCCCGCCACGAAGGCTAAGCAGTCCACGCGATGAATGACCAGATTGCGTCTGTGTGAAGTGTGTCGCGCCGCTCCCTAGTCCCTTGAGACTGATGTCGTGTTAGAATTTTCAATCCTGAGGAACGCCGATGCCTCCTACATTTGCGAACGGCAAGATCTGCTATATCGAGATCCCCGCCACTGATATTGCAGCTTCCTCTGACTTTTACAGAAAAGTCTTCGGCTGGAATATCCGAAAACGCGATAACGGTAGCACCGCCTTCGACGACTCGGTTGGCGAAGTCAGCGGTACCTGGATACTGGGACGGCCGCCCGCATCAGAGCCCGGCCTCATGGTTTACATGATGGTTGACAGCGTCTCCGCCACTCTCGATCTAATCGTCGCAAACGGCGGCAAGATCGTGCAGCCCATCGGCGCCGACGCACCCGAGATCACCGCAAGATTCCGCGACCCCGCCGGAAAAGTGCTCGGCCTGTACCAAGAGCGTGCCTGACTAGGGCGGCCACTGCATAGCTTTTCGCGCTACGATTGCACGCACGGTACCACGCATGATACGTTTCCCGAGCATTCGCTCTATAAAGGTGAACATGAAACACCGCCCGCACCATCCCAGCCGTGCTCACGCTCACCCGCTTCCGTATGCCCATCCCCACACGCATCATCCCACTCGACGCGATTTCCTTTCCACCTTGAGCGCCGCCGCCATTCTCGGCCCCTGGGCTTTTCAACAGGAACAAACCGCCGCGGACACGGCCGAGCGTTTTCGCCAGATGTCTGAAGACTTCGAACGCAAAGGCCTCGCCGAGCCCTTTAAGGGAATTACCACTAATGGCAAGGTCCTTGCGGGCATCTTCGAAATCGCTCCCACCGGCGTTTCAACCGAACCCGTCCGCAACGCCGGGGAAAAATTCATCGCCTCGCTGAACAACGTCCAACTCGCTCGCACCATGTTTCCCGTGGACGACGTCAAGTGGCGCAAATGGATGAACCAGCATTTCTACGTGCGCCAGGGCATCAGCCTCCAGGAAATGACCGACGCACAACGCGACGCCGCCTTCGGCCTCATGCGCGCTTCTCTCAGCGCGCGAGGCTTCGAGCTCACCCGCAATATCATGCGTCTAAACGAAACTGTCGCCGAGATGATCAACGAACATAATTTTCTCGGCGAATGGCTCTACTACTTCACCATCATGGGAAAACCTTCCGCCACCGAACCCTGGGGCTGGCAGCTCGACGGCCACCACGCCATCATCAATTATTTCGTGTTGGGCGATCAGGTGGTCATGACTCCGCACTTCTTCGGTTCCGAGCCTGTCCGCGCATCGTCGGGAAAATACAAGGGTCTGGTAGTTCTACAAGAAGAACAGAACACCGGCTTTCAGATGTTGCAGTCGCTTTCCGACGCGCAGCGCCAGCGCGCCATCATCGATCTCTCCAAATCGGGCCACAATAACTTAACGGAAGCTTTCAAAGACAATGTCAACCTCGACTACGCCGGCCTGCGCGCGAACGACTTGGCGAAACCGGCCCGCGATCATCTGCGCGACCTCGCTCATCTGTACGTCAGCAATATGGATGAAGGCCACGCCCGGGTAAGGATGGACGAAGTCGACCGCCACGTCGAAAACACATGGTTCGCTTGGATTGGCGGCACCCAACCCGATAGCGCTTTCTACTACCGCATCCAAAGCCCGGTAATCCTGATCGAGTTCGACCACCAACAACCCGCGAACCTCGCCAGGTTCGCCGCCGATCCCAATAAGCCCACGCAACAACACATCCATTGCGTTGTGCGTACCCCCAACGGCAACGATTACGGCAAAGACCTCCTCCGCCAACACTACCTAGCCCATCCCCACACGAGTTAATGTAGCGGCTATTGCGTGGGAAGATTTAAGTACCGATATAATCCTGAATGTTTATGATAATATACACAAAATACGATACTTACCGCCTCCGCAAACAGGCTAAATGAATGCCGCCGCGGTGCGGCTCCTTGCGGCCCCGGCCACTGCCCCTCGACAAACCGCGGAACAATTCTAATCGCGAACTTTCGGCCGTTTTGGTGTTCCGTCCCAATCATCACTTCAAAACGCGGCCAGATTTGACCTTCGTGCTAGCCTGTTGGGCGCCCATATGAGCAAACGCCCAAAACCCATCGTTCTCACCGTCCTTGACGGCTGGGGCTATCGCGCCGAAACCACCGGCAACGCAATCGCTCTCGCCCGCAAGCCCAATTACGACCGCATCCTCAAAGATTTTCCCAACACGCTGATCCAAACTTCCGGTCCGGCCGTCGGCCTCCCCGTCGGACAAATGGGCAACAGCGAAGTGGGCCACCTGAATATCGGCGCCGGCCGCATCGTCCACATGGACAGCACGCGAATCGATCAGCTCATCGCCGACGGCCAACTTTATCGCCAGCCTCTTCTGCTTGAAGCTATGGAACGAGGGCGTCGCGCGCAGCTTCACCTTCTCGGCCTCGTCAGCGATGGCGGCGTCCATTCGCACCTCAACCATCTTTTCGCGCTGTTGAAAATGGCGCGTGAAACTAAAGTTCAGCATGTTTTCGTCCACTGCTTTATGGACGGGCGTGACACCCCTCCCCACAGCGGAATAGACTTTATTCTTCAGCTCGAACAAAAAATGTGCGAGCTTGGCGTTGGCCAAATCGCTACCGTCAGCGGCCGCTATTACGCGATGGATCGTGACAATCGCTGGGAGCGCGTTGAGCGAGCCTATCGCGCGGTCGTTCACGGCGTCTCGGAAGTCAAATTCGCAGATCCCGGCGTGGTCGTTCGCGCAAGCTATGAACAAGGTGTCACCGACGAATTTATTATCCCTGCTGTGATCACCATGGAGCCCACGCCGGGGAAAGCAGCCGCGCCGCGCGCCGTGATTCGAGATGACGACGCCGTAATTTTCTTCAATTTTCGCGCCGATCGCGCCCGGGAAATGACGCGCGCCCTAATCGAACCTGGCTTCGACAAAATAGTCGATCCCGATCGGCCGAAAAATCTCTTCTACGTCGCCATGACCCAATACGACAAATCCTGGCCCTGGTTGCGCTATCTTCTTGCTCCAGAAAAGCTCGAACACATTCTTGCAAATGTTTTCGGCGAATTAGAATTCAAAAACTTGCGTGTCGCGGAAACCGAAAAGTACGCGCACGTTACTTATTTTTTTAACGGAGGCGTCGAGAAGCCTTTCCCCGGAGAAGAACGCATCCTGGTTCCATCACCGAAAGTCCCCACCTACGACTTGAAACCGGAAATGTCCGCCCAAGGAATCGCCGACACGGTAGTCCACGCCATTGAAAAAGGCGACTTCAACGCCATCATCATGAATTTTGCGAACGCGGACATGGTGGGACATTCAGGAAAGCTGGAAGCCACCATCAAAGCGGTTGAAACCGTAGATGCATGTCTCGGACAAATTTTTCAAGCGCTACGCCCGCGCGGCGGCGCATGGATTATTACCTCCGATCACGGCAACGCGGAAATGATGGTCGATCCAATCACCGGCGAACCGCACACATATCACACCACAAACCCCGTCCCATTTATTTTACTCACCGATAACGGCCCAAAGCGATTGGCCCCGGGCGGTTCCCTTCGCGATATCGCCCCCACCATGCTGGGCGTTCTCGGTGTCGCCGAACCGATTGAAATGACCGGACGCGACTTACGCATGCTTGCAGAATAATTGGAAATCCCAGCGATGGTGGTGAAGGGAGAATTGAGGGAAGTGGAGGAAGAGCCCAAACGTAGTGAAAGTGGTGACAAGCGAGCCGAAATTATGGGTTACGCACGCCCCATGAACGCACTCTGGCTCGCGCTTCTTTTCCTGGTCACCTGGGCGCTATGGTCGCTTCGTGCTGCCTTGATCTTGCTCGGACTGATGATCGCTGCAACGATTCTCGGTGTCATCTTCCGGAGAAGCCCGCCATGATGCGGACCAAGAAGGGCATACAGGGACATCGCGACCGTCCCGAAGTTCAGATGCGCGCGCTTTGGGTTACAGCAAGCCTGGATTCGCGCGGTGCTGTCCCTGAGAATGGGCTTCATGGTTTACGAAGCGCTCCCGGAAGCTCGAATCTTTCTGTTAGGAGTCCTCGGCCTCGGTGTGGTAATCGGATTAGGACTTTGGTGGAAACATCGCTAGCATAAATACCCAGAGGCGAGCCGATCCCGCCAAGAAAATTAATCGCCGGCCGTTGGTTTCGGCGACGTGTAGCCCTGGCGAGCGATAACGATCACCTTCTTCATCTTTCCTTTTTTGTCCGGCTGCATCAGCGGATTGCCTTGTTCATCCACAATTTCAAGCTTGAGTTTGTGGTATTTGCCGTCCGGCGAAGAAGAAGGCGTAAAACCCAACGTGTACTGGCTCCTCAAGAACGTGGCCACACTGTTGAAGATGCTGCCCATCTCGCCCTGGAATCGCGGAAACCAGGCATACCCGCCGGTAAGGTCGGCAAAGGTAGTGAGCTGATTCTTAGCCTGCAGATAGTTGATATTGTCCCCCCGCGGGCTTCGCACATTAAGCTCTTCTGCCATGCCCACGCTGAAAATCGGCACTTCGGTTTCTTTCACCCGCTTTAAGGTTTGATCCAACGTGTGTTTGCTGAAAGTGTCGAAGCCGCTTGCGAGCAAAAGAATGGATTTTTTCCCTTTCACGTTACGCAGTTCATCCAGCGTTTCAAGCAGCGCATCAAACAAATTGGCTTCGTGAAAATCCGGGAAATAGAGTCCTGCCACGGCCTGCGCGACTTCCTGCTTGTTCCTTGTGAAGTCCACCAACACATGGGTCTTAAGATCAAAAGTCTTCAGCGCGACATAATCCTTATCATTCAGATGACCCAGGAAATTGTAGGCCCAGCTCTTCGCCTCATATGCGAACCACTCGCCGCCCAGCCGGCTGAATTCCATCAAAACTACGATGGTTATGGGGGCTTCACTGGGAGCGAAGTTCGAAATCTGCTGCGGCTGGTTGTTATCGAGGACTCGAAAATTTTCCTTCTTCAGATTCGCAAGGATGTCGCCTTCCTGGTCCGTCACCACGGCGTCGATGTTCACCACATTCGATTCCACAGCGATAGAAGTCTGGGGAGCCTGAGACTGAACCTGGCCCGCTTGCGGCGATTGCTGCTGGCCAGTAGGCGGAGCAGGCGCTGCGGGCTGTTGTGTAGGCGCAGGTTTTTGCGGCCCTTCCTGCTGGTGCGACCAAGCGGTAAAAGGACCGGGAGGTATGCCCAGGGCTGCCAGCAAAGTTCCCACAAAAATGGCGCGCTTCCACATATTCAGGTTCATAAATCCCCCTCCCGCTTTGATGCTGCCAGAGCCTTTTGCGGATGGTCTATTGCCATCCAGAAAACGCCGCGCTCCAAGTAACCGGCTGGTTGCTGACCTCATGATAATATAAATTGCTTTTCCGCTTATCGATGTAATTCACATTCAATTAGGAGAATAAAAAGAATGGGGCGTCCCAGCGTTCGAGTTCTTACCCTGGCAATCTGCGGCGTACTTTGTTGGGCCTCACACAGCGCAGGACAAAGTGCAGCGGCGCAATCGACGCAGCTATCCGCAACGCCAAATGCGGAAATTGCAAAACTGCAAGGGGAAGCGCTCATTTGGCTGCAGGAATTGATTCGCATCAACACTACGAATCCGCCGGGTAATGAGATCGTCGCCGCGAAATATATCGCTGACGTCTTGAAGCGCGAAGGCATTCGGTCCGAAATTTTCGAAAGTACGCCGGGCAGGGGATTTTTGGTTGCGCGGCTATCGTCCAGCGCCATGCCGAATCCGTCCCGCGCGTTGTTGCTATTGGCCCATCTGGATGTGGTCGGTGTGGACAAGAGCAAATGGTCCGTGGATCCTTTCGCCGCGGTAATAAAAGATGGCTACCTGTACGGACGTGGCGCCATCGACGACAAAGGAATGCTGGCTGCGAATCTTGCCGTGTTTATTGCGCTGAAGCGCTCAGAAGCGCACTTGAACCGCGATGTGATTTTTCTCGCTGAGGGCGATGAAGAAGCCGGCGGCGAGTTCGGAATGAAATTTGCAGTCGAAAAACATTGGGACAAAATTGCCTCAGGCTTCGCACTCAACGAAGGCGGCCACGTCGTCATGAAGAATGGAAAAGTTCAATATGTGGGTGTGCAAGCCACCGAGAAAGTAGCGGTGAACGTGGATGTGATCGCCACGGGAACTTCCGGCCACGCCTCGATTCCGCGCAAAGATAATCCGGTGGTGCATCTTGCGACCGCGATCGGCAAGATCGGAGTTTACGAAGCGCCGGTACAGTTCAATTCCGTCACGCGCGGCTATTTTGAAGGTATCGCTCCATTGCAGGATGAAGAGACCGGCAAGTGGTTGATAGCGCTCGAAAGCCCGGATCGTGCGGACCATGCAGCTCGATGGGTTTCCAACAATAATCCTATATGGAACGCGATGCTCCGCGACACGGCCACTCCCACCATGCTGCACGCCGGCATCCGGCAAAACGTGGTGCCCTCGGAAGCACGCGGCGTACTGAATGTACGTCTCCTTCCCGGCGACCAACTCGACCCGCTACTCGGCAAGCTAAAGCAGCTCATAAACGATCCGCAAATTCGGTTTGAAACACAACCAAATGGCGGAGAAGCTGCCCCGTCTTCATCGCTCGAGTCTGATTTGTACGCTACGATAAAGACCGTGAGCGCCCGGGAATTTACCGGTGCGCCAGTAGTTCCGTATATGTCCACTGGCGCCACGGATTCTGCGCGCTTGCGCATGCGCAACGTGCAAGCGTATGGGCTGGAGCCTTTTCCTCTTACGGAAGACGACTTGATGCGTATGCACGCAGACGACGAACGCATTTCGGTGGAATCATTCCGCAAGGGAGTTCAGTTCCTCTACGAGGTTGTCAACGCGTTTTCTGTGACAAAATAACAATCGTGCAAAATCTTCGAAGGACCAAAATCGTTTGTACTTTGGGACCGGCCAGCTCTTCCCAAAAAATGATCGACGAGTTGCTGCATGCGGGCATGGATGTGGCGCGCCTCAATTTTTCCCACGGCACTCCGGAAGAAAAAGCGCGCCTGATAAATTTCGTGCGGCGAGCGTCCGCGCGTTACAGCAAGCCCGTCGCAATTCTGGCGGATTTGCAGGGTCCGAAAATTCGCACCGGAGCATTGGAACAAGGGAAGCCCGTTCATCTGCACTTCGGTCAGCGTTTCGTGATCAGCACGAAGAAATTGATCGGCACGGACCAGGGAGTCAGTACGACTTTTCTCGCCTTGCCTGAATCGGTGCGCAAGGGCGATCGCATTCTGTTGAATGACGGCGAAATCTCGCTCCGCGTGGTGTCCACGCGCGGGCACGAAGTTGTTTCCCAGGTGGAAAACGGCGGGGAATTAGGCGAGAACAAGGGTATTAATCTACCGGGAGTGAAACTGAAAATTCCTTCGCTCACGCCCAAGGACCGCCGCGACTTGGCGTTCAGCCTGCAGATGGGCGCCAACTACGTGGCGCAAAGCTTTGTGCGAACGGCGGCGGACGTCCGGACAGCAAAGGCCGCCATCGCCCGCGCCGGAAAAGATACGCCTATCATCGCAAAACTGGAAAAGCCCGAGGCCCTCGACAACTTGGAGGAGATCCTGGCAGTTACCGACGGCGTGATGGTGGCGCGCGGAGACTTGGGCGTGGAGATGAACCTGGAAAAAGTGCCGGTGGCGCAAAAACGAATTATTTCCGCTGCGCGCGATGCGCTGGTTCCCGTAATCACTGCGACGCAGATGTTGGACTCGATGCAGAAAAATCCGCGCCCCACGCGTGCCGAAGCGTCCGACGTGGCCAACGCCATTTTTGATGGCAGCGATGCGCTGATGCTCTCCGGCGAGACCGCGGCGGGAAGTTATCCTCTGGAGTCTGTGGTGATGATGGACCGCATCATTCGCGAGGCGGAAGCCAGTGTCACATCGCTGCCGCGTCCTGCGCGCTCGAACGATCTGCTGATCAGTGAAGCTATCGCGGAAGCGATCTGCTACGCCGCGGAAGAACTGAACTTGAAGGCCATTGCTGTGTTCACCGAATCGGGGTCCTCCGCGCGGCTGGTTTCAAAATATCGCCCGCGTGCGCCTATCATCGCGTTTTCGCCGGTCCAGGAAGCGCGGCGGCGTTTGAGCCTGTTGTGGGGCGTGCTGCCGCGCACTATCAAGCGCGTCCATGATATCGATCAGCTCGCGAAAGTTGCGGAAGCGCGCCTCACCGAAGAGCATCTGGTGAAGCGCGGCGATATTGTGGGCATAATCGCCGGAACACCTCTGGGTACTACGGGGTCCACGAATCTGATGCGGTTGATTCGCATCGGCGAATAGTTTTCCACACGATACTTCAACGGCTAGCTGGTTTGAATTCACAACTCGTTATCTCGTGGCTGCCTTCGATGCTCGTTCAACCACGGCACTCTTTCATTTAAAACGCTGCGGCACTTCGCTGGTCTAGTTCACCCAATTGTCAGGATTTGAGGGCGGCTTATCGGTGTGATCGCGAACGTAGACTTCGAATTTCTTGCGGAGTCGGCGGCGTTTCCAATCGGTAAAGAAGTTTCGATAGTTGTAAAGGTGGGAGCCGCGGCGGAGGTAAATATAGCCGACCAGCATGCCGCCGAGATGGCAGACGTGGCTAACGCCGTCGCCTGTGGAGCCAATCGTTCCGAAAAACTCGATGGCACCCATCACGATCACAAAGATTCGCATCGACACTGTGACCGGCAGCGGGAAGACCCAGACTTGGCGGTGCGGCATCACGATGGCCACCGCTAGCAGAACGCCGTAGATCGCGCCGGAGGCTCCAATCGTGGGTATCAGAGCTGTACCCCGTCCATGCGGATCGATCAAAAGTTTCACGATAATATCAATGATTCCCGCACCGACCCCGCAAACGAAAAAATAGGTGTAGAACCGACGTGTGCCCCAGCTATGTTCCAAGTCAGCGCCAAACATCGCCAAGTACAGCAAGTTGAAGAGAATGTGAAGGATGTTGCCGTGAAGGAAAATGTAGGTGAATGGCTCCCAAATTCGGAAACCGCGTACGACCGCCCAGGGGCTGAGTCCAAACCAGCCGACCCAAAACCTCTGGCCCGCCTCATGAAAGATCAAGGCCGAAACGGTTTGCAGGAAAAAAACTGAAATACAAATGATGCAAATCGTCTTAATGGCGCGCGGAAAATAACCGCTTAAATCAAAGCGATGTCCGTAGCCGCGCGAAAAGGGTGGCACCGTAGAAGTGTAAAGGCTGCAGCCACCGGAGTCAAAGACAGAGGGGGGTGAGGTTACAAGGCGGGGAAAAGTGATACACCCCTTGTCTTGGCGCGATAACGATGTGAATTTAAATTTCAGTCGCCTGCGCGTGTAGAATTGCGTTCGTGATTACGGCTGAAATGAACTTCGATGGTAAATCTCGGGTAGAGTACTGTTCGCCTTTTGTTCGCTCACAATGATATGATCTTAGGGGTACGCTGCTTCCTTCGTGCGACTTTTAGAAACTCTTTGATCAAGTGACGATTACGTTTCTACAGGCGATATGTTGTAATGTCAGGCGCGCGACGCCTCTCTATTATGAAATACGCCTACGAAAATCTTGGTGAAGATCAGTTTGAGAAACTGATTGTGTTTTTGTGCCATGAGATTCTGGGAGTTGCGACACAGGGATTTGCTAAGGGAGTTGATGGTGGTCGTGACGCCAAATTTGTTGGGAAAGCCCAGTTGCATCCCAGTAAGACGGACCCATGGATTGGAATTACGATCATCCAAGCGAAGCATACTAACGGTTACAACCGAAACTTTTCGGAAACTGATTTTTACAACCCCAAACCAAATACCAAGAGCATCATCGGCGATGAGATTCCCAAAATCACAAGTTTGCGCAACAAGCAGCAACTCGATCATTACATGCTCTTCGCCAACCGTCGGCTGGCGGCCAACGCTGAAAGCGAAATCGTTTCGTACATTTCCACACCCACTGGCGTGCCGGTCGCATCGATCTACTTATGCGGACTCGAACAATTGGAAATCTGGCTCAAGAGATTTCCAACTGTTGCCACATTGGCGAACCTTGATCTCGTCGATTCACCTCTGATCTTCAGCCCTGACGATCTCTCAGAAGTCGTACAGGCTTTTGCCAGGCATAAGGATGTGATGAAAGCACTCATCGACGATCCTCCGACACTGCGAACAAGTTATACGGACAAGAACAAGGTCAACAACATGACAAAGGAATATGCCGCCTACCAGCTCAAGAGGTACCTGAAGGAAACGCCGCAAATTCGCAGATTCCTTGCGGCTCCCGAAAACATCGACCTGCTCCATATGTACGAGTCCGTCGTCGAGGAATTTCAGTCAAAAATAATCTCGAAGCGGAAGGACTACCAAACCTTCGACGCCGTGATGAATTATTTGATAGATTTGTTATTCGAACGCGATCCGATACTTCGGCAGCACGCCCACAAGCGCTTAACGCGAGCGATGTTATTTTATATGTATTGGAATTGCGATATTGGGGAAACGGGCGATGCTAAGGCCAACTAAACATTCGCACCCTGACCGCACTATCATCAATCTATCAGTCGTTTTATTGGCTCGTCTAAAGACCCGACGGCTTGACGACTATTATGGCCTCCAGAAGTATGCGAAGAAAACGGTCATCGGCGGTGACGTATTATTTCTGCCCGCACTGAATTTTCTATACCTACTGGGACTGATCGACTATCGACCCAAAACGGATTCGGTGGAGTATTTAGGCACCCATGAAGCTGTCTAGGCTTTATAGCAATAAACCTGATGTCTTTGGACCGATAGACTTCGTACCGGGTCTCAATGTTGTTATGGCCGAAATTCGATTGCCAGAGAACCGTAACAAGGATACCCACAATCTTGGCAAAACGACCCTCGGTCGCATTCTTGACTTCGGCTTCCTGGCTGGCCGCGACCCCAAATTTTTCCTCTTCAAGTACATTGATTTGTTTCAGGACTTCATTTTCTTTCTCGAAATTGAACTAACCGACGCCTCTTACCTAACAGTGCGTCGCGGCATGGCAGAGGCGACCAAAATCAGTTTCAAGAAACACGAAGCTAGGCACCAGGACTTCTCCACGATGGGCGACGGTGGATGGGATCACTTTGAATTGCCATTCGATAGAGCTCGTGAAATGCTCGATAGCCTGCTGGATTGGCGAGCATTGAAACCATGGGACTATCGCAAGGAACTTGGCTATCTGCTCCGTGCCCAGGACGACTATGGCGACGTTTTTCAACTTCACAAATTTCTCTCCGGGCATTCGGATTGGAAACCATTTTTGGCACATACTCTGGGCTTCAATGCTGAAATTATTGAATTGCATTACAGGAAGGAGCAGGAACTAGAAGAAAAACAACAGGTCGTCCAGACGATCATGAACGAGCTCGGCGGTTCAGTTGAGGATATAAGTAAAATCGAAGGCATTCTGCTCCTTAAGCATAAAGAAGCCGAGAGAAAACAAAAGCTGCTTGATGCCTTCGACTTCAGGGCTCAGGATAAGGAACGCACCAAACAATTGGTCGATGAGATTGATGAACGTATTGCGGAGCTAAACTCCGAGCGCTATTCATTGAACCAGAACAAAAAGAAAATTCTCGCGTCCTTGGAAGATGATCAAATTCTGTTCAATCCAGACGAGGCAGAGAGACTGTTTCAGGAAGTCGGAGTTTTATTTAAAGATCAAATCAAAAAAGACTTCCAGCAACTCATTTCCTTCAACAAGGCTATAACAGACGAACGCCGCCAATATCTGCAAGTAGAACGAGCTGACATCGAGGCCGATCTCAAGCGCATCAACGGCGAACTCAACACACTCGGAAAACGTCGTTCTGACATGCTGTCTTTTCTGAGCTCGACCGATGTTTTCAGCAAGTACAAACAGATATCGGACGAGATGGTTGGATTAAGAGCCGATATCACCTCGCTCGAACGACAGCGGGGATTTCTGACTAAATTGCAAGAACACCGAGCGGAAATTCGCGCTATTACGGAAGAGCGCGGACGGCTTCAAATTCTGATCGAAGCTGATGTCGAGCGGCAAAACTCAGACAACAATAGCCTATTTTCGATAATTAGACTGTTTTTCAGTGAGATCGTTGAAGATGTTATTGATCGCAAGGCTCTTTTAAGCGTATCGCCGAACAAAGAAGGCCACCTTGAGTTCAAGGCGGAGATTCTGGACGAATCCGGCAACACCACCAGTGCCGATTTGGGTCACACTTACCGCAAGCTGCTTTGTATAGCCTTTGACATGGCGCTCCTTAGAGCTCATCTCGACCACAAATTCCCTCGGTTCGTTTATCACGATGGAGTCTTCGAATCGCTCGATCCGCGGAAAAAGCAAAACTTATTGGCAGAGATTCGTAAATATACTGAGATGGGGATTCAATCCCTCATTACTTTGATTGACTCAGACTCTCCCGAATCTTCTAAAGAGGAAGACGGAGTGTTCGCTGCCGAGGAAATCGTCCTCACTCTCCATGATGAAAACATGCAAGGTCGGCTATTCAGAATGAAGGCGTGGTGAGCCCGGCGGCAACCTTTCCCCGAAACGCTCCAGCACTAATCCACTGAGGGCCCACCACTAGTTACGGCAGATCGATTTAATTCTCCGACGATTAGTTGAGCCAAACTATGCCAGTGCCGAGGATGTGGTATCCGCCTACGAGACCGTATCTGCACGGCATACATTATCGAGATTCCGAGTTTTGAAGCCAAGGTGGAGAGAGTTATTTCCTTAAGTTTTGGTTGGATCTCGCGAGTATAGAAGTCTTTAGTGAGCCATGCCGGAAGTTCAGATGTTCGCCAAGCCGCATTTGCGGTGGCGTGCCGGCGTTGCGTTTCAGACCGTCTGTTTTCAGCCCGATCAGTGTGCGATGCTACGCGCCCGAGTTGTGCTGCTTTTATCAACCCGGCACTATTGAGAGCATTGCTGCAGGTAGTGCAGTAGGATCGCCCTCGGCCAATGGTCGCACCACAATTCCTGCAAAAGCTCTCTGGGCGGGGTGGTGATTTCGTCGGCGGACCGGTTGTAATCCCCTTCGCCTCGCGTCGAGTGGTCTGAGTTAGATGGGTCGCAGGTCGGTCGCGTCGGCGATACGTAGGTATTGTCGCCCAAAGCGTGTGAGAAACTGATTCGGCTACTGGCGCGACAGCACGAGCCCAGGTTGGTGCGGTTTCGGAGAGCCGAATCGCAAACGATCCCATCAGACGACAGTTCCCGTCCCGTTCTTCGAAAAACCACTCGCGCTTCAGAGTCTCGCGGCGAATCCAGTTCAAGAGATAAGCGTCTACCTGTAGTCGAATTGGTTCCATCACATCGAGGGCAAGGCTGTCCCGCGCTTGTGAATCCACATGTAAGACTCCGAGTCCGGGATCGAGCCCAAGCGCCGCTACTGCTAATCGGGCTTCCGATTCGAGGATCGCATAAACGTAATTAAGAATCGCGTTCGGCGGGTTTGCAGCGAGCCGAGGCGATCCGGTCAACGGCGACACACGGGTCCCGAAAGTTCGCCAATGATCGGGAACACGGTGAAGGTCCTTCTTCGGGAAATTGATCGGAAGATTCCTCCAAGCACTCCAATAGGCGTGTGCTGCCCGCGCTTCGAACAAGCGGACCGCTTCAAGGCTATGCGCGGTTGAGATTAAAGGAAGAATCTGACCGATCAATTTTGCTGCTGTCTCGTCTTGGAGACTCTCGCGGGCGAGTTTTTCCTGTGCCGCTACCCTTTGGCTGATCAATTCTCGCGCGATCTCTAAAGCAGCCCCCGACTCACCAGCCAGCGCTTGGGCCCGTCGCAATCGAGCATCGGAAGAGCGGACCGGGCCGGTGGTAGCGAGCACAGATCCGTCGCGGTCAAGCATGACGAACGCTGAATCCTGATCGGCAAGCCAACGAAGCGCTGCGAGCGAAACCATTCCATCAGCACCAATTACGACGAGACGCCGAAGCCGATGCCCGACCCGAGACAAACGGGCTTCGCGCCGGACACTCCCAATGCCATCTTTGAGAATCAAGTGACCACGGTCTACGTGAATCGTGATTCCGTAGCCGAACAGAGTCAGTACACCATGTCGAGGAATGAGTAAATTGCGCGAGTGCGGGAGTTGAGATACCGTTGCCGAAGCTGCCATTGGAGCACTCCTCCTATGGTGGTTAGGGCTTGTCGTCTGCTAGTAACAGACGGCAGGCCCGCCTTCTTTTGGGCCTAATCTACACTCATCACTTCACTAATTTTATCATGTTTGTCTGTTGGCGTGTCTGGCCTCCGAGAGCGTCGGCCTGGGCTTGCTCCGCTAATCCTCGTTTGTGTCTAGTTGATCCTGTGGAAGGGAGTCGGTCTCCCTTTTCGGCGCTTTGCTGCGTTCTCGCTCCTTCGGATCGCAGATGATTCGGATGGTGTGCGAACTAACTTTCATTTCCGTTGCTACTTTTTCGTAGGCTTTGGTTTTTGAGAGTTTCTTTTTTTGTTGCCGCGTTTTCGGTTAATTCTTTGACGCGCTGTACTACCAACATCCTGTCTCGAAACCGGAGTGCTCTTCGTTTGTCTCCATGCGGAGCGGGCAACATCCTGGCCATTTCAGACAAACTTCTTCTCGCCCACTTAGGTAACAGCTCTGCCAATTCGAGGAATGCATCCTCGGAGTATTTTGCTTCTTGCCGGGTCTCCTTAATCCATCTTAGCAATTGCCTTTTGGATTCTGTCGCTTTCCAAAGGTTCGCTTCCCATTTCCGTCCCCTATTCATGTTCAGTCGGTAAAGCGAAAGCGCAATTGACTGCGGCTTGACGCCGGTTAGCTTCTCAATCTTCCTCAGTTCCTTCGAGAATGCGCTTAGGACTCTATTCAAAGATTGGTTGAGTCGATCCATCTCGTCCATAGATACCGAGAAAATAATTGGGCCGTGCCAAATTGACAATAGAAATTTGGCATTACTAAAGTGGCCTCAGATTGGGAGACGCCCAATGCCACGACACGCGATACCACACAGACACTGCATGATGCATTAGCGTGTAGCAAGATTATTCTTGCTGGAAGAAGGTCCATGAAACTACGCAAGCGTCGGAAAATACGAATTTCGCGCAAAGGCAGCAAGAGGCGTCGGATCAAAATTCGTCGCGCGAAAAGGCCAGAGGCCAAAGCGCGCAAGCGTGCCATCCGTGTGTTGAGGCGTGCAACGGACCCGCGTGTCGCCCGGGCCTTGAGCCTTATGCGTCGACAGGATGTTTCGGCTTCTGAGGCAGCTCGCCGAGAGAGAATCAAGCTCAATACTCTCCGTAAACACGCGGGAAGATACCTATACAGATCAGGCCCGGGCAAACCGTGGAAGGCGCGGAGCGAAGATCAGCTCCGCTTTTCCATGACGGTCCTCACGAGTCGCGGCCCACTCGACGTCATCGTTTCCAAATCGCGCGAAAGGAAACTCCTCAGTCAA
>Ga0073928_10002471_pt1 | contig 31658 bp, 26 predicted proteins | sample PaiPotPPA55metaG_FD_76969 | JGI IMG/M metagenome (GOLD analysis project Ga0073928, IMG submission 76969) | Iron sulfur acid spring bacterial and archeal communities from Banff, Canada, to study Microbial Dark Matter (Phase II) - Paint Pots PPA... ...
CCGACTCTGACTCCGTCGACGCCGCGGTCGCGAATCCGGGCGACTGGTCGGATCCGGTCGGGCGTCTGGTGGACGAGTTCGCGGGGCTGTACCGCTCGCGGCCCGGGTATGTGGCGCTGTGGTCGGGCCGGCATCTGTCCCCCGAGTTGGCGCGCGCGGACGAGGCGAACAATCTGGCGATCGCGGCGGGCGTGCGCCGGATCCTGGTGGCCCGCGGGATACTGCGGGACGCCCCGGACCTGGAGCGCAACTCGCAGGTGGCGGTACGGGTGGCGGATGCGCTGCTGCAGTTCGCGTTCGCGAGCGCGGTCGGCGGGGACGAGGGTGTGCTGCAGGAGCTCAAGACGCTGCTGCGGCTCTATCTCGCGGACCTCGCGGCCCGCTGACGCATCATCGAGCTGACGCATCGAACTGGCGCGCCGCGTCGCGTTGTCGTGTTGAGGCAGGTTGGGGTAGGGCTCTGTCCGCCGCCGACACCGCGTCAGCCCGCGCGCGTCATCGGCGGCGTCGGCGGGATCAGCGTCATCGGCGGCGGAGCGTGCGCCGTTCACGTTCAGTCCGTGCGGGGTGCCGGCGGGTTCAGGCGCCGGTAGAGCTTGCGGCTGCCCTTGTGGTGGGCGCGCAGGGCCGCGTATGCCTCGTCGTACCGTGCCCGGTTCGCCGGGTCCGGCAGGTAGCGCTGTTCGATGGCGACGAGGTCGGGGATCTGTTCCCAGGTGGCTTCGCCGAGGGCGATGCCGGCGAGCAGGGCGGCGCCGCGGACGTTGGCGAGCTGGGGTTCGGCGACCTGGTCGATGGGCCGGTTGAGGATGTCGGCCATGGCCTGGCACCAGAGGGTGGAGGAGGCGCCGCCGCCGATGAACCGGATGGGGCCGAGGCCTTCGTCGCCGGTGCGGCCGGTGAAGCGTTCGACGGCGTCGAGCATCCAGCGGGTGTTGAGGGCGATGCCTTCGAACACGGCGCGGGCGAGGTCGGCGCGGGTGGTGGCGAGGGAGAGGTTGAACCAGGCGCCGCGCAGGGCGGGGTCGTCGACGGGGGTGCGTTCGCCGTTGAGCCAGGGGGCGAACACGACGCCGTTGGCTCCGGGCGGGGCTTCGGCGGCGAGTTTGGTGAGCCGGTCGAGGGCTTCCGGGGAGCGCGGGTGGTCGGGGTCGGCCAGGACGTTCTCGATGAGCCAGTCGACGGCGCGGCCGGCGACGTCCTGGATGGTGGCGACCCAGTAGCGGCCGGGGATGGCGGCGGGCAGGGACGCGATGTTGTCGCGGATGCTGGTCTTCTTCGCCGGCACGTGGCAGGAGAGCCAGGCGCTGGTGCCGACGTACAGGTGGGGGGCGTAGTCCTGGACGGCTCCGGCGCCGAGGGCCGCCGCGGTGGTGTCGCCGGTGCCTGCGACGACCTGTACGTCCGCGGGCAGGGCGAGGTCTTCGGCTGCTTGCGCGGTGAGCGGTCCGACGAGGGTGGCGGCGGGCACCTGCTCGGGGAGTTTGCCGATGTCGAGTCCTGCCATGGCGGCGAGCCGCGGGTCCCAGGCGAGGGCGGCCGGATCGCGGGTGTCGGTGCACCAGCGCAGCACGGCGGTGTCGCGGGCGGCGACGGCGCGTCCGCTGGCGCGCAGGGTCAGGTATTCGGGGACGTCCAGGAGCCAGCGGGCGGCGGCGTGGGCCTCGGGGCGTTCGTGGCGCAGCCAGAGGCTCTGGCCGACCGGGTCCTTGCCGCTGCGGGTGGGCACTCCCCCGGTCTTCGCCAGCCAGGTGCGCAGTTTCCAGGCGTTGTACCCGGTTCCGGGGACGGTGGGAGCGCCGCCGGTGACGTCCTGGGCGTAGCGGGCGCCGCGCGCGTCCATCCAGATGACGGCGGGGTGGGTGGGGGTGCCGTCGGCGGCTGCGGGCACGGTGCCGCCCCATTGGGCGGAGAAGCAGAGTGCTTTGACCCGGCCGGCGGCGTCGGGGTGGGCGGCGAGCAGTTCCCTGGTGGTTTCGGCGACGGCGCGCCACCAGTCCTCGGGGTCCTGTTCGGCGCCGCCGCCGGGCAGCAGCCGGGTGGGCAGGTCGCGTTTCGCGACGGCGAGGATGTGTCCGCGGGCGGTGGCGAGGGCGGTGCGCAGCCCGCCGGTGCCGAGGTCGACGCCGAGCACCAGCGGGCTGTCGGAGGTTTGCGGCATCAGGCTGGCGTGATCTTCTCGAAGACGCGGTCGAACGCGGCGACGGCGTCGTCGACGATGTCGTCGGTGTCGGCCATGGACGTGTAGATGCGGGAGCCGGCGAGGGTGATGACGCCTTCGGCGGCGAACGCCATCGACATGTGGCCGAGCATGTCCTTGCGCGGGCCCAGCTTGTCGAAGAACTCGGGGTCGGTCAGTGACAGATGTAGGACGCCCGAGGTGTGCAGGTGCACGATGGAGCCGAAGTTGTAGGTGACGTACGGCAGGTCGTACTTGCCGATGAGGGCTTCGAGGCCGGCGCGCAGCCGGTCGCCGGCGGCGCCCGCCTTCGCGGGGGCGTCGTGCCGGTCCATCTCGACGAGGGTGTGGTAGCCAGCGGTGCAGGACAGCGGGTTGGCGGACAGGGTGCCGCCGGTCAGGGCGCGCTGTCCGGCCGCGGTCAGGCCGCCGGCGAAGGTGGCCATGACTTCTTCGCGTCCGCCGACGCCGCCGGCGCCGGGGTAGCCGCCGGCCACGCACTTGCCGAAGACGGTCAGGTCGGGCGCGACACCGTAGTAGCCCTGCGCGCCGCCCATGCCGAGGCGGAACCCGGTGACGACCTCGTCGAAGATCAGCAGGGTGCCGAATTCGTCGCAGAGTTCGCGCACGGCCGCGTTGAAGCCGAGGGCGGCGGGGTGGGTGCCGGACTCGGGGCCGACGGGCTCGAGCAGGACCGCTGCGGTCCCGCCGGTCTCGGCGTTGGCGGTCAGCCGCTCGCGCAGCGCGTCGAGGTCGCCGGGGGCGGTCTCACCGGTGGCGCTCAGCGCGTTCGCGGGGATGCCGGCGGCTTCCAGGGAGCCGGTGCCGGGGATGCGCAGGCCGTAGACGACCTGGTCGCTCCAGCCGTGGTAGGCGCCGCCGACCTTGATGATGTGGTTCTTGCCGGTGTAGGCGCGGGCGGCGCGGATCGCGGCCATGACGGCTTCGGTGCCGGAGCCGAGCATCCGGAACTTGTGCACGGCGGGCATGAAGTCGTGGATGAGCTTGGCCAGGCGGGTCTCGCTCGGGTGGAGCATCCCGGTGACCGGGCCGCAGTCGGCGAGCAGTTCCAGGACGTGCTCGCGCACGGCCGGGTGGTTGGAGCCGAGCACGGTGGGTCCGCCGGCCTGCAGGAAGTCGATGTACCTGTTGCCGTCGACGTCGTGCAGGTACGCGCCTTCCGCGCGGACGACGGCGAGGGGCCAGGGGTCGTTGAGCGCGAGGTTGTGCTGCACGCCGCCGGGGATGACGGCCTCTGCTTCGGCGGCGGCCTGCTTGGATCCGGGGGCGTGCTCCTCGTACCAGGCGTGGTAGTCGGCGAGCTGTTCCGGGGTGAGGGTGCGAAGGGGGGTGTGCGTCAGCTTCTCGAGCTGGGCCTCGATCGCGGGGACGTCCGGGTACTGGCTGATTCCGTAGCTGCTCATGGTCGGTTGCGGATCCCTTGCTGCTCGTCTGCTCTATCCGTCTGCTGCGTCTGTCGACTGCGACTATCGACTTCGCCTACTGCTGTTCGTCCTACTGCTCGTCGTCGACGGTCTCGATCTTCTTGGTGGTGCCGTAGCCGGAGGACAGGGCGGCCATGATGACCTCTTCCTGTTCGGCCTGGGTCAGTTCGCGCGGGGCGCGGCCGGTGACCGCGGAGGCGAGCAGCGCCTGGTGGTAGGTCTGGGCGGCCCATTCGCACAGTTCGAGATTGTCGATCGCCTTGGCGAGGGTGGAGCCGAGGGCGATGGAGCCGTGGTTGCGCATGAGCGCGGCCTGCTTGTATTCCAGGGCTTTGACGACGTGTTCGGCGAGCTGCTCGGTGCCGTAGCAGGCGTAGTCGGCGACGCGTACGGCGCCGCCGAGGGAGAGCATCGTGTAGTGCACGAGCGGGATCTCGTCGGCGATCAGGCCGATGGCGGTGGTGGTCGCGGCGTGGGTGTGCGCGATGGCGCCGGTGCCGGTGGCCTTGTATACGGCCAGGTGCAGGGGGACTTCGCTGGTGGGGGCGAGGTCGCCGTCGACGACGCGGCCGTCTTCGAGGCTGATGACGGTCATCTGCTCGGCGGTCAGTTCGCCGATGACGCCGCCGGTGGGGGTGACGGCGACCAGGTCGCCGGCGCGGGCGGAGAGGTTTCCGCTGGTGCCGATGACCAGGCCGCGGTCGGCCAGGCGGCGGCCGGCCGCGGCGAGCGCGGCGCGTTCCTCGGACAGCAGCACGGGTTCCTCCTCGGGCGCGGCCCACAAAATGTGAGCGCAAGTTCATGTTATGCGGCTCATTCAACCCGCGCCGCACCGTCGCGTCAAGACTCGCACGCCGCCGTCCGCCGCGCCCCGGGACGACCCGGGACGACCCGCGAGCCCCCGGCGCCGCCGGGACCCCGGGCGGGCACCGCGCTCCCCGCGACGCGTCACCGGTCCGTCACCTTTCCGCCACCGGCCGGCCGGTCCGGATTCACCTGCGGCCGTGCATCGGAATCCCTTCACCCACCTGCGGTTTCATCGAGGGTCACGGTGGCCGGGTACACAGGTGCGGTTTCTCTCGGGTGGATTTCGGCCGCGCCTGTTCCGCTACGCGCCGGGAGCGTGCATCATTGCCGCCATGTCAGCACCTATCACGCTCTCCGGCCGCCTCGTGCGGCTGGAACCGATGCGCGAGGACCACCTCGGTCCACTGCTCGAGGCGGCCACCGAGGATCGCGCATCGTTCGGGTACACGTATGTGCCCGGGGACGCGGCGGCCCTGCGCCGCTACCTCGAGGTCGCGCTCGAGGACCTCGAGACGCACGTCGCTCTCGTGTTCACCACGATCGACCTGCGCGACGGGCGGGTCGTGGGCTCCACCCGGTTCCGGGAGCTCGAATACTGGAACGCCGGGGTCTGGCCGCCCAGGCCGGGCCGCACCAACCCCTCGGCCATCCCGGACGCCGCGGAGATCGGCTCCACCTGGCTCGCCCCGAGGGCGCAGCGCACCGGCATCAACACCGAGGCGAAGCTGCTGATGCTCACGCACGCGTTCGAGGCCTGGCAGGTGCACCGGGTCTCGCTCAAGGCCGACACCCGCAACCTGCGCTCGCATGCCGCGATCCTGGAGCTCGGCGCCGTGTTCGAGGGCACCCGACGCGCCCACTTCCCGGCCGCGGAGGGCGGGGTGCGCGACTCGAACCTGTACTCGCTCCTCGCCCATGAATGGCAGGACGCGAAGGAGCGGCTGCAGGCCCGCCTGGCCCGCCACGCCCACGCGTCCCAGTCCCCGTCCCTGCAAGCCGCGTAGGAAGCGCGCACCGGTAACCGCGGCGGACTTCTCAGGATTTCCGCACACCGCCTAGGGCGTCGGCGACGAGCCGGCGCCCCCTTAGGCCCGAACCCGGGCCCGCCGGTCAGTGCGTCAGCTCGTCAGCTCGTCTTCGTCGGTTCATCAGGTCGGCAGCCAGGAAACGTGCCCGGCGAGTAGTACGTATCCGACGAACGCGGTGGTGTCGATCAGTCCGTGCGCCACCAGCAGCGGCATGACCCGTCCCCAGCGCCGGTAGAGGCGCGCGAAGATCAGGCCCATCACCAGGTTCCCGGCGAACCCGCCGAGCCCCTGGTACAGGTGGTAGCAGCCGCGGATCAGGGCGCTGGTCGCGTCCGAGCGCCAGGGCTGCCAGCCGAGCCGGTCGAAGCGGCGCAGAAGGTATCCGTTCCAGGTGATCTCCTCGACCGCGGCGTTCTGCCATGCCGACCCGACCAGCACGGGGATGCGCCACCACACCGCGGGCAGCGTCGTCGGCACGATCGTGACCGCCACGCCTGCCGCGTGTGCGCCGAGGTAGAGCGCGAGGCCGCTGCCGCCGATGGCCGCCGCCACACACGCCCCGTACCCGAGGTCCCGCCACGGCCGCGTTCCGTCGACGCCGATGCCGCGCAGTCCGACGCCCTCCCGAGTGAGCAGGTAGGCGGCCAGCAGCGCCGGGGCGAGGCCGAACGCGATGCCGTAGACCTGCCAGGTCAGGTCGAGCCACGGCCGGCCGGGCGCCGCGGACGCGTTCAGGGCCACGGCCTGGGTGGAGAGCTTGGTGACCGAGTGCACCTCGGTGAGCGACCCGATCAGCGAGATCACCGAGTTGACGGCGCTGCGCCCGAGGCCGACCGCGAGCACCGCCGCGACCTCGAACCAGATCAGCCGGCGCGTCCACGTCCCGCCCCAGGTCCCGCTGCCCGGCCCGAGGGGCAAGTCCGCCGCGTCCCGGGTACCTCTCGCCTGCTCCGTCACGTGCGTGATCCTAGACGGCGCGGCTTAAACCGCGCCGCGTCGAACCCGCCCGGTCACCGAGCTCATTGCCACCGGGCGCCGCGCCACGGGCCGCCCGGTCACGAAGCGACCCGGCCGGTGCGCGCCCTGCGGTCGCCCGGTCACGCCCCGGCGCCCACCGGCCAGGTGTGTACGGGCTGTCCGTCGAGGCCGAGCTGCGCGTACCGGCGGGTCATCGCGGCGATCGCGTCCGTGCGGCTGAGGCCTGCCTCGCGCTCCAGGTATTCGACCTGCTCGATCTGCCAGACCGCGCCGTTGCGCCCGCTGCGCGCCCGCCCCTCGATGACACCCAGGTACAGGTCGCGTTCACGCGGGTCGATCCGCCACCGGTCAAGGCCTTCCGCCGCGAGCGGCAGCAGCGTCTCGGCGACCAGCTCCCCGGCCGACACCATCCCCTTGCCGGGCCACAACAACTGCGCGCCGATCCCGTCGCGCGCGGCCCGGTGCAGGTTCTCGCGTGCCGCCGCGAACGACAGCGACCGCCATACCGGCCGCTCCTCGTCCACGAGCGCCCGCACGAGACCGTAGAAGAACGCTGCGTTCGCCAGGACGTCGAGGACCGTCGGCCCGGCCGGCAGTACCCGGTTCTCCACCCGCAGATGCGGCTTGCCGCGCGCCACGTCGTACACCGGCCGGTTCCACCGGTACACGGTGCCGTTGTGCAGCCGCAGCTCCGGCAGATGCGGGATCCCGCCGGCCGCGAGCACCGCCGCCGAGTCCTCCCCGCCGACGCGCGGCAGCAGCGACGTGAAGTACTTCAGGTTCTCCCGGAACAGCTCCGCCGGGCCGCGCACCCACCGTTCCCCGAACCACACCCGCGGCCGCACCCCCTGCGCCGCGAGCTCCACCGTCCGGAAGTCGGTCGCCTGCTCGAACAACGCGATCCGCGTCTCGTGCCACAACCGCCGCCCCAGCAGGAACGGCGAGTTCGCCCCCAACGCCACCTGCGGACCGGCGATCGCCTGCGCCGCGTTCCACGCCCGCGCGAACCCGTCCGGCGTCACCTGCAGATGGAACTGCACCGACGTACAGCACGCCTCCGGCATGATCGTCGGGAACGCGGTGTCCAACTCCTCCCGCTCCCCCTCGATCCGCACCCGGAAGTCCTCCCCGCGCAGCTCGGCGATCTGATCGTTGAGCATCACGTACCGGTCCTCGTCGGTGAAGTTCTCCCGCACCAGATGCTCCTCGTCGAGCGTCGGGAGCACCCCGATCATCGCGACGCCCGCCCCGCACGCACCGGCCACCCGGTCCGCGTACCGCAGCGCCGTGTCCATCTCCTCCCGCAGCTCGGAGAACACCGTGCCGACCAGCTTGTGCGGCGCGATGTTCACCTCCAGGTTGAACAGGCCGAGCTCGGTCTGGAAATCCGGCGACGCCACCCGCTCGAGCACCTGCCGGTTCACCATCGCCGGCCGCCCCTGCCCGTCGATCAGGTGCAGCTCGAGCTCGATCCCGCACAGCTTCCTGCCCTTCTCGAACAGGTCCTGCGCCAGCATCTGCTCGAACACGTCCTGACACGCCGTCAGCCGGGAGCGGAACCTCTCCCGATCCCGCCCGTCGAACGCCAGTTCCGTCGCGGCCACCCGCTCGCCCACGCCGCAATCCCCTCAAATCTCGCCAGGGGACGGCCCCCGCGGATCCCGCAGCCAGGATCCGCGCCTCACCGTCCGTACCCGATAGACCCCAAACGGTCTCCGGCCCCATCCCCTACCCCTCGCGAAGGTCCCTAAAGACCTGACGGGCCGTCACACTCCCGAACCGGACGGCTACCTCTAGTCACCCCGGGCCATCCGCGGGGGCGCACCCGGGTGGTTTCCCGGCGCATCCGGGGCAAAACGGCCCGGATACCCGCCCTGGCGGTCCGTCAAGAGCCCACACTGGTGACGCACACCACAACAGCGAGAGGCGCCCGCAGCGTCCGCCGCGGACGACCGCCCAGGGAGGGAACCGACCGTGATCGACACCGCATTGACCCCGCCGTGCCCGCACAAGCCCCCGTGCCCGCCCGCCACGGCCTCCGACCGCTACCGGGCGCACGTGCTGGCCGCCCACCCCGAGCAGGGCTGGTCGCTGCTGTGCAACGGCGTCATCGCGTTCGACGACCTCGGCGCACTGCTGCCCGGCGGCCGCGCCCTCGCCGCCAGCGGCGCACCCGCCGCCTGACCCCCGAAGTCCGAAGCCTGACAAGCCCTGAGCCCCCAGTCCTGGCGTCCTGGCGTCCTTGGCCCTGACACCATAGCGCCCGGCCCGTCCTTCTACGGTCGGACGGCGAGCACCAGCTTGCCGGTGACGCGACCGGTCACTGCTCCCGACCAGGTCCAGGACCACGTCGACGTCCCGAGCCTCCTTCACGAAGTCCGCGGCACGGCAGTCGATGACCTCGTCCGCACCGAGGCCCCGCACGAAGTCGCGCTTGTCGGCAGACGCCGTGACGATCACGTATGCGCCGCGCGCCTTGGCGAGCTGCACCGCGACATGCCCCACGCCGCCGGCCGCTCCGAGCACCAACACCCGCTGCCCGGGCTGCACGTGAGCGGTGTCGGCGAGCGTCTGCCAGGCGACGAGGCCCACCATCGGCAGCGCGGCGGCCTCGACGTGGCTCATAGATGCGCGACGGCGCCGCCCCCGGGATTTCCGCTTCCCGGGAACGGCGCCGTCAACGCCACAGAGTCGTATCAGGGCTCCGCGATACCTGTCAGAACCGCCGCCGCGTCAGCCATCGCGCGCCGGCCGCCGTGCCGTCGCTGCCGGGTCAGGAGGCGAGCTCCTCGACCGGCGGGCAGGAACACACCAGGTTCCGGTCGCCGTACGCGCCGTCGACGCGGGCCACCGGCGGCCAGTACTTGTCCGCCGCCTGCGTCAGCCCGGCCGGGAACACCGCGGTCGCCCGGTCATAGCCGTGCTCCCACACCCCGGCGAGCGCCGCCGCGGTGTGCGGCGCGTTGCGCAGCGGATTGTCCGTCCGGTCCCACTCGCCGGTCCCGACCCGCTCGATCTCCGCGCGGATCGCGATCATCGCGTCGCAGAACCGGTCGAGCTCGACCAGGTCCTCCGACTCGGTCGGCTCCACCATCAGCGTCCCGGCAACCGGGAACGACATCGTCGGCGCGTGGAACCCGTAGTCGATCAGCCGCTTCGCCACATCCTCCACCGTCACCCCGGTCTGCTTCGTGATCTCCCGCAGATCCAGGATGCACTCATGCGCCACCAGGCCCCCGGGGCCCGAGTAGAGCACCGGGTAGTGCGCCGCGAGCCGCGCGGCCACGTAGTTCGCCGCCAGCACCGCCGCCTGCGTCGCCCGGCGCAGCCCCTCGCCGCCCATCAGCCTGATATACGCCCACGGGATCGGCAGGATCCCCGCGCTGCCCCACGGCGCCGCCGAGACCGGCCCGACCGCCGGCGCCGACGCCCCGCGCTGCGGACCCGCGATCGGGTGCAGCGGATGGTTCGGCAGATACGGCGCCAGGTGCGCCCGCACCGCCACCGGCCCGACCCCGGGACCGCCGCCGCCGTGCGGGATGCAGAACGTCTTGTGCAGGTTCAGGTGCGACACGTCCGCCCCGAACCGGCCCGGCTTCGCCAGACCCACCAACGCGTTCAGGTTCGCCCCGTCCACGTACACCTGCCCGCCGGCCTCGTGCACCGCCGCGCACACGTCGGTGATCTGCTCCTCGAACACCCCGTGCGTCGACGGATACGTCACCATCAGCACCGAGAGATCATCCCGGTGCACGGCGATCTTCTCCCGCAGATCGTCCACGTCCACATCGCCGTTCGCCCGGCAAGCCACCACGACCACGCGCATCCCGGCCATCACCGCGCTCGCCGCGTTCGTGCCGTGCGCCGAGGACGGGATCAGGCACACGTTCCGCTGCCCCTGCCCGTTCGCCCGGTGGTACGCGCGCACCGCGAGCAGACCCGCGAACTCGCCCTGCGACCCGGCGTTCGGCTGCACCGACACCCGGTCGTACCCGGTCACCTCCGCCAGCCACCGCTCCAACTGCCCGATCAGCGCCAGGTACCCGCCCGCCTGCTCCAGCGGCGCGAACGGGTGGATGTTCGCGAACTCCGCCCAGGTGATCGGCTCCATCTCGGTCGTCGCGTTCAGCTTCATCGTGCACGAACCCAGCGGGATCATCGACCGGTCAAGCGCCACGTCCCGATCCGACAGGCGCCGCAGATACCGCAGCATCGCCGTCTCGGAACGGTGCGCGTGGAACACCTGATGCGTCAAGAACGCCGACGTACGCTCCAGCCCGGCCGGCAGCGCATCCGCCGCGGCCCCGTCCAGCGCGTGCGCCGCCGCACCCTCGACCCCGAACGCCTGCCACACCCCCTGCAGATCCGCCCACGTCGTCGTCTCATCACAGGACAGCGTCACCGTGTCCGGGTCCGCCAGCCGGATGTTCACCCCCGCCGCGCGCGCCGCATGCCACAGCTCCGACGCCCGCCCCGGCAGCCGCACCGACACGGTGTCGAAGAACGCGCCCGCACCGACCTCGAACCCCGCCTCGCGCAGACCCGCCGCGAGCACCACCGCGTGCCGGTGCACCCGCCGCGCGATATCCGTCAAACCCTCAGGACCGTGATACACCGCGTACATGCCGGCGACGACCGCCAACAGCACCTGCGCCGTGCAGATGTTGCTCGTCGCCTTCTCCCGCCGGATGTGCTGCTCCCGCGTCTGCAGCGCCAGGCGCAGCGCCCGGTTCCCGTGCGCATCCTGCGACACCCCGACCAGCCGGCCCGGCAGCGACCGCGCCAGACTCTCCCGCACCGCCATGTAGCCCGCGTGCGGACCGCCGAAGCCCATCGGCACCCCGAACCGCTGCGTCGTACCGACCGCGATATCCGCCCCGAACTCGCCCGGCGCCTTCAGCAGCGTCAACGCCAGCAGGTCAGCGGCCACCGTCACCAGCGCACCCGCCTGGTGCGCCTCCTCGACGATCCCGGCGAGATCCCGCACCACGCCCGACGCACCCGGATACTGCACCAGCACCCCGAACACCGTCCCGGGCTCCAGCGCCGGCAGACGACCCGACGACAGATCGGCCGCCACCAGTTCGATCCCCAGCGGCTCCGCCCGCGTCTGCAGCACGGCCATCGTCTGCGGGAACACGTCCGTATCCACCAGGAACCGGCGCGCAGACCCGCGCGAGACACGCATCGACAACGCCATCGCCTCGGCCGCGGCCGTCGACTCGTCCAGCAGCGACGCACCGGACACCGGCAGCGCGGTGAGATCCGCCACCATCGTCTGGAAATTCAGCAGAGCCTCCAACCGGCCCTGCGAGATCTCCGGCTGATACGGCGTATACGCCGTATACCAGGCCGGCGACTCCACCACGTTCCGACGGATCACCGCCGGCGTGTACGTCCCGTAATAACCCAACCCGATCATCGACCGCAGCACCCGATTGCGGCCCGCCAGATCCCGCAGCTCCTGAGCCACCTCGGCCTCGGAACGCGCAGGCGGCAGATTCAATCGCTCCGTCAACCGGATCGTCGCCGGAACCGCCGCCTCCGACAGCTCATCAAGCGACCCGTACCCCAGCACGGCCAGCATCTTCGCCCGATCCGCCTCCGACGGACCGATGTGCCTTTCCTCGAAAGGCACCCCCTGACCCAGCTCGAACAACGACGCGGAACCCGCGCCACCCGGCGAAACGGCGGACTCGACCACGGTGCAACTCCCTGAAGGGTCCCACCGGCACGCGACCGCCGCGCACCGGCCACTCCCCCTCTGTCGGGAAACCTGAGAGCTTCACCGGCCCCGCCCCGCCGACAAGCGCGCAGCACGAAACCGGTTTTCTCCTTCGGTGGAGGACCCGCCCGCCCCACGTCCACGGCGCGGAGCAGACCCTCGCTTTCCAGAGTCGCCTGACCCGAACGGTCCTGAGGGCCTGAGAGATTCCGGGGAGGATTTGCTCCTTCGGCGCCCCGCCCGCGGCCCGCGCCCCGAAAGGCCCGCACCGCCACGAGGACTCTCCCGTCCGGGGTGAACAGCTACCCACTACGGTACCAACCGCCCGCACCCCCGCGGCACCACTCCGAAGCGTGAACTGCCCGAAACCGCCAACCGCCACGGCCCACGCCACCCCCGCGCAGGGCCAACCGGGTCCAGCCGGGATCTCCGCGCAGGCCAGGCGCCCAGCCCCAACACGCCCCCGACCAGCCGTTCCCCGGGAACCTTCTCCATACTGGAGCCACCATGCCGCGCCGAACCCCCGCCGAACCCGCCACCGCCCACACCCTCGGCGGACTCGCCCGCCTGCTGCCCGACACCGACCACGCCGCCGCCTACCTCCTCACCATCGACGACACCCCCCAGTCCTACGTCGACCTCGACGACCCCACCCACCTCGAATTCGAATACATCCGCCGCCTCGCCCACATCGCCGACCACGCCCTGCCCCCGAACACCCAAATCGACGCCCTGCACCTCGGCGGCGGCGCCCTCACCTTCCCCCGCTACCTCGCCCACACCCGACCCGGCAGCCGCCAACTCGCCGTCGAGATCGACCCCGGCCTCACCGACTTCGTCCGCACCCACCTCCCCCTCGACAAACGCTCCCGCATCCGCGTACGCGCAGCCGACGCCCGCGAAGCGCTCGCCGGCATGAAACCCGCGACCTGGGACCTCATCGTCAGCGACGTCTTCGCCGGCGCCCGCACCCCCGGCCACCTCACCAGCCGCGAATACGTCCAGCTCACCGCCACCGCCCTGCGCGAAACCGGCGTATACGCGGCCAACCTCGCCGACGGCTCCCCGCTCAGATACGCCCGCGCCCAAGCCGCCACCGCCCTCGCCGTCTACCCGCACTGCGCCCTGATCGCCGAACCCGGCGTGCTCCGCGGCCGCCGCTTCGGCAACCTCGTCCTCGCCGCCGCCCACCGGCCCCTCCCGCTCGCCGAACTCACCCGCAAATCCGCCGCCGACCCCTTCCCCGCCCGCGTCCTCGCCGACGAGGAACTCCGCCAGTGGACCGCCGGCGCCGCCCCCGTCACCGACGCCACCGCCGCAGACTCCCCGCCACCCCCGGCCGGCGCCTTCACCGTGTGACGCCGCGCGGTGCCAGGTAGCGCAGCTCACACTGAAGCCTCGTGCGGGCCCGCGATTGACAGCCAATCACCCCAATGATTCGATGAATCACATGAATGACGGCGAGCCGCAGTACCAGACCGGATTCGGCAACGAACACCAGACCGAGGCGGTCCCCGGCGCCCTCCCACGCCGCCAGAACTCCCCCCAACAGGCCCCCCTCGGCCTCTACGCCGAACAGATCAGCGGCACCGCCTTCACCCAGCCCCGCCACTCCAACCGGCGCACCTGGGTCTACCGCATCACCCCCTCGGCCCGGCACCCCAAGTTCCGCCGCATCGACAACGGCAACCTCCGCAGCGCCCCCTTCACCGAAAACCAACCCGACCCCAACCGCCTGCGCTGGAACCCCCTGCCCGCACCCGAAACCCCGACCGACTTCATCGACGGCCTCTACACCATCGGCGGCAACGGCGACGTCCTCACGCAGGCGGGCATCGGCATCCACAACTACTACGCCACCACGTCCATGCACCGCCGCTACTTCGTCAACGCAGACGGCGAACTGCTCATCGTCCCCCAGGCCGGCCGCCTGCACATCCACACGGAACTAGGCCGCCTGCACGCAGCCCCGGGCCACATCGCCCTCATCCCCCGCGGCATCCGCTTCCGCGTCGACCTCCCCGACGCCACCGCGAGCGGCTACATCTGCGAAAACTACGGCTCCGCATTCGTCCTCCCCGAACGCGGCCCCATCGGCGCCAACAGCCTCGCCGACAGACGCCACTTCGAAGCACCCGTCGCCGACTACGAACACACGCCCGACGAAAGCGCACCCACAACCCAAGTCCAGATCGTGCAGAAATTCGGCGGCAACCTCTGGGCCGCAGACTACGACCACTCCCCCCTCGACGTCGTCGCCTGGCACGGCGACTACACCCCCTACCGCTACGACCTCGCGAACTTCACCACCATCGGCACCATCAGCCACGACCACCCCGACCCCTCGATCTTCACCGTCCTCACCTCACCCACCGACACCCCCGGACTCGCCAACGCGGACTTCGTCATCTTCCCCCCGCGCTGGCTCGTCGCAGAACACACCTTCCGCCCCCCGTGGTTCCACCGCAACATCATGAGCGAATACATGGGCCTGATCCACGGCGTCTACGACGCGAAAGCCGAAGGCTTCCTACCAGGAGGCGCCAGCCTCCACAACAGTTTCACCTCCCACGGCCCAGACGCCCAGACCTACGCCAAAGCCTCCACCGTCCCCCTCGCCCCGAACAAGATCGACGACACCCTCGCCTTCATGTTCGAAACCCGCTGGCCCATCAACGTCACCCGCCACGCCATGGACGCCCTCCACCGCCAACCCGACTACGACAGCGTCTGGGACGACATCCGCCCCGCCTTCACACCCCCCAGCGCGTAAGCACGCCAGCCATGAGCGCGGCCAAACCCCAACTCCCCCTCTGGTACCAAGTCACCGAGGCGCTGCGGGCCAGAATCCTCGGCCGCACCCCCAGCGACCCCCTCCGACTGCCCACCGAAGCCCAACTCGCCGCCGAATACTCCGTCGCCGTCAGCACCATCCGCCAAGCCCTCACCGCACTCGAGACAGACGGCCTGATCACCCGCAGACGCCGACACGGCACCCTCATCGCCGACGACGCGCCAACCCACCCGCCCCTGCACGTCCTCGGCACCGTCGACACCATCCTCGCCCAGCAATCCGGCGACCAAGTGCACGTACTCGAACGCACCCTCGTCCCCACCCCGGCCATCCTCGCCCCGCACTACCCCGACATCCCCACCCTGATGAAATACCGAAGGCTGCGACTCCAGGACGACGTCCCCCTCAGCTACGCCGAAAACCACCTCAGGCCCGAACACGCAGAGCAGATAACCGCCGAAGACCTGCACGCGGCACCCATGACGAAGCTGCTGCGCGACAAGGCACGCCTGCCACTGGCAAGGATCGACAACACTGTCGAAGCCTGCCCCGCACCCCCGAACATCGCCGAACTCCTCGGCATACCGCTGGCAGGCCCCGTCCTCAGATCAACGAACGTCACCTACGACACCCGCGGCGACGTCGTCGACACGGCACTGATCCACTACCGCGCCGACCGCTTCCAATACACCGTCAGCCTTGACCTCACCGGCAACTGAACACCCCGCACACCCGGGCCGCCAACTCAGCCATCGCCCGAGCCCGCGCAAACTCCGTCTCAGTAAAGGGAACCTCAGGCCTCGACAGCACGAGCACACCCCCCGCCCCCGCGCCGCCCACACTTCCCGCGCTCCCGGACGACGGAACGCGCAGAACCATCCGCGTGTCCTGAACGCCCTCGTCCTCCTCATCAGCAGACTCATCGACCCGCGCACCAAGCAGCTCGGCAAGCACCGACCGCAACTCGGTGACCCCCTCCGCCGCGGAGTCCGAGCCACCGAGCCGCCCGGCCAGCGACAGCGCATGCGTCGGCGCATCCACCAGCGAATGCAACTCGGCGGCCGCCACATGCGGCGCGCCCCCGTTCACCGCCACGACGGCCGCAGCCAGCCGCTCGGCGTCCACCGCGGCCGGAGCCAGCACGACGAAGTCATCGAGCACCTGCCCGTCACCGACCGGATGCACCTGCAGCGACAGGATGTTGGCACCCACACCGGCCAGCGCCCCGGCCACCACGGCCAGCCGACCCGGCGAATCCTGCACCGCAGTGCGGATCCGCCACAGCTCCCCAGACGCCGACGCGGCATCCAACACCGCCGAAGCGGCACCGGCCGCAGGCGTGGGCGGAACCGTGCCGACCGAGACCGCCACTGAGGACGACGACGAGGACGGGGCCCGAGCAGCCCGGCGAATCGAAAGATGATGCACAAAGGTCGCGACAACGAGGGCGGCCCCGAGACCGACCAGCACCTCGGCCCCGGAACTGCGCCTGCCGAACAGATCGGCGAACAAGTCCGCCAACCCTGCCGTACCCAGCAGAGCAGCGAGCTCGATCAACTGACGGTGATGGCTGTGACTGTGCGCAGAACGTCGTCTAGTCATGAACCAAGTGTGACCACCCGGCATTGCATGATCGAAGACTCGATGTGACAGCCGGGTAAAACCTGCCGGGACGATCACCCCTGCGCGCGCTGCACCCAGCAAAAAGCCAGTACGACGGCGGTCGGGAGGGGCCCCTGTCCCCCTCCCGGCCACCGGTGCCGCAGCAACGACGGAACTGCAATCCGTCGAACTCGGCCTAGAAGTCCTCGTCCTCGAGGATCTCCGCGAACGCGATCACCACGCCCCCCGTGGCGTGCTTGAGAGTGGCACCCACAAGGGGACCCGCCTCAGCGGCAGCGGCACTGGCCGCCACATAGTCGGCGAAGTACAGATCCAACAGCCGGTACGCCGGAGTCGGGCTGCCATCTTCCTTGGGCCAGACCTTCGACGACTGCAGCCGAGTCAGGCCCGGCAGCTTGCGCGCCAGAGCAAGCTGCTCGGAGTAAGCCGCCTCGAAGGCGTCCGGGTCCGCCGGGTTGGAATAGACGAAGCTGATCTTGGTGGACTTGCTGTGCTCCGTCATGAATGACCTCCAGGTTGTTAGTCTCAGTTCCTATTAGTGGCCCCGCCACCTGTTTATCGATCGTAGACAGAGGAATAGGCAGCGACCATGACCGTTCCGCCGGGAAACCTTGCCGATCGTCCAGCGCCCGAAGACGCGGCGCTCGGCCTCGACGCAGACAGCCAGCCGCACGACCTGCTCTCCGAACTACTCCGGAGCGTCCGGCTGAGCGGAGAAAGGATCACCGCTTACGCCCCGCCACAGACTTTCTCGATCGGCTTCACCGACGTAGGCAGTTTGCACTTCATCGAAGAGGGCGAACTCAGCCTTCAGATCGACCAGATCAACGGAAATCCGCACGTCGAACATGTAAGCACCGGCGATATCGTCCTGCTCCCGCGCGGCGACCCGCACCACATCAACGACGCGGCAGGCAAGCCGGCCCGCTGGCTCTGCGGAACATTCACCATCGGCGACCCGCAGGCAAGCCACCTGCTCGGCAGCCTCCCAGCCGTGATCATCCTGCGCAGCGGCAGCAGCCCGGCGCTAGAAGGACTCGAAGTCGCCCGCAGGATGCTCCTCATCGAGATGCGATCGCCCTCCCAAGGATCAGCGGTGATGGTCGCCCGCATCCTCGACCTGATCTTCATTCAGATCCTGCGCGCCTGGGCCGCCGGCACGGACGCCGAGCCGAACTGGCTGGCCGGCGCCTTCGACCCGCAGATCGGAAGGGCCCTGAGCGCCATCCACCGAAACCCCGGCCACGACTGGACGGTCGAGGACCTGGCCCGAGCGTGCAACCTCTCCCGATCGGCGTTCGCCGCGCGATTCGCCAACCGCGTCGGAAAGCCGCCGGCCACCTACCTCGCGCACGTACGCCTGGACGCCGCCACCGACCTGCTCCGCCACACCCCACTTCCAGTCACGCTCATCGCGGAGAACGTCGGCTACACATCAGAGGCGGCATTCAGCCGCGCGTTCAAGAACCGCTACGGCACGCCACCGGCTCATTGGCGACGAGACATACGAGGTCGGTGACAGCTAGATCCCGGTGACCCCGTCGATCCGCTCCCGCAGCAGGTCGGCATGCCCATTGTGCTGGGCGTACTCGGTGATCATGTGGAACATAGGCCCAGCGCAGCGTCATCGTGCCGTACCGATCGCTGTGATACTCGTGCGTCCACTTCGTCGAACGCTGCCTCCCACCGACCCGGCCGACCACATCACCGCAGGAGCGTATCGCCGCTTCTGCGGGTGAACCACGGGACGTCCTGGAATTCCGCGCGCATGAACGGCTGCAACGGCTCGGTGAGCATACGGAAGATGAACTCGCCGGTCGTGCCGTCAAAGCGGTTCCACTTGTCGCACGCGTCACCGGTAGTCAGGATCGGCCATCGGTTCGGGTCGGGACCCTCGGTGAGCCAATAAACCTGGTGCGCCTGCTCCGTGCCAGCCCACTCCAGAAGGCCACCGGGCGCAGGGTAGATCGAGTACGGCTCGCGCATCGCGCCGTGGCCGAGGGCGAATTCGGCAAGCCATTCCGCGTGCCTGACCAAATCGAATGAGGCGAGCGGCGCGTCCGGGACGGAGATCTGAAGGTAGCCATCGAACGTACCGCAGCCGAAGACTTCTGCAATCTGCTTGTAATCGTCCGGGAGCGCGGTTCCGAGTCGGCCCTCGACGGCCGTCCAGTCGACGGCATGCGGTGGCAGCTGGTGTCGGCCTTCTGCCCAGCCGGTGATGGCGATGACGCGCTCAACCCAGGAGAGTACTGCGGGCAGCGTCCGCGCTGTCTGGGTGGAGCGGTCGGCGAGAAGCAGAACCGTCCGATCCCGCGTCCCGGTGCGGATGATGCCACAACCGATCCAGCGCCGGTTACAGGGCCACGCGTGCATGCGGACGACCGGTTCGGTCGCTTCCGAGAAGGGCGCGAGCAGTGGGTGAGGGCTGCTGATGTCGAGAGTCAGCGGCTGCCCATACCAGGCGGCGACCGCCTCCGGTACGCCGGTGAGATCGGTATCGTCGAAGAACGTCAGGCAATGGTGGTCGGATCCATGGTGCTCGGCGCACTCGGGTAAGGGCGTGGCACTCCACGCCAGCCCGTGTACGGCTGAAATCGACGGCAGCTCGCTCATGGCTTGACGCTAACGCAGGTTACGGACACTCGGCTGTCCCCCGGGGCCACCCACCATGGTCGCCACCTCAGAAACCTCCGGGCACGCGAAAGTAGTTGAGTCCTGGCCGCTTTGCTTTTTCAACTGCGCTGGGAATCGAGCCAGTCTGACCTAGACTGCATGCTGGGCCTGTTATTTTGGGTGATGAAGACGATCTGCTGGTCGTCCTCCGGAATCGTCAGCACGTCGCAGTTGATCGTGAGTCGCCCCCACTCCGGGTGCACGATCGTCTTTGTGCGGTGGCCCGGCGCGTGCACCGGGTGCGTCTCCCAGATCCGCACGAACTCCGCGCTGCCGGCGCGCAGGTCCGCGAGCAGCCGCTGGAGCCCGAGGTCCTGCGGGTAGCGGTCCGCCGCCGCGCGCAGCCGTGCCGCCACGATGTGCCCGGTCTCCTCCCAGCCCGTGCTGTCGAGGAAGGGCCGGCCGAGAAATCTGCGCCGCGCCGTGTTGCGCTCGCGTGCTATCCCGCCCAGCAACTTGTCCGCGAGTGGGTTCCAGGCCAGGACGTCATACGTGGCGTCGGTGACAATCGCCGCGGTCTCCGGCATACGCTCCAGCAGACCGAGGACGTGCGGTCGGACCGTACGCACTGGGCCGGCTGGCACCGGCGGGACCGTTTCGGCCAGCCGGAACAGGTGCGCTCGGTCCGCGGGTGCCAACTGCAGGGCCTGCGCGACTCCGTCCAGGATTCGCGGCGACGGATGCGGGCCTCGGGCCTGCTCCAGACGTACGTAGTACTCCACCGATATATGCGCCAACTGCGCTACTTCCTCGCGGCGCAGCCCCGGCGTGCGACGCCGAGATCCTGCGGGCAGCCCGACGTCGAACGGGCTCAGTCGCGACCGGCGGTCACGCAGGAATGAGGCCAGCTCACCTCGTGCCATACGAGAATCGTAGTACGAGTCGTACCTGGCTGAGTCCGGTGCCAGGGCACACGCTAGAGGCATGAGCAACGACATAACCTCGAGTACGGCGCTGGTCACCGGCGCGAACAAGGGCATCGGCAAGGAGATCGCGCGGCAGCTGCTGGCGGCCGGCCTGACGGTCTACGTCGGCTCCCGTGACGCGGAGCGTGGGCTGCGGGCCGTCGAGGAGCTGGGCGCGGGGGCGCGGCCGCTGGCCATCGACGTGACCGACGGCAAGAGCATCGCCGCGGCCGCCGAGCAGGTCGAGCACCTGGACATCCTGGTCAACAACGCGGGCATCTCCGCCCAGGGAACCGACGTCACCGAGGCGGACGTGGACGAGTTCCGCCGGGTCTACGAGACCAATGTGTTCGGCGTCGTCGCAGTCACCAACGCGTTCCTGCCGCTACTGCGCCGCTCCCCCACGCCTCGCATCGTCAACATCTCCAGCGAGACCGGCTCGATCGCGTTCAGCGCGAGCCGCGACTCGGTGGCGTTCGCCGCGTACCGCTCCTCGAAGACGGCTCTCAACGAGCTGACGATGCTCTACTCGCTGGCCCTGGCCGAGGTGGGCTTCAAGGTCAACGCCGTCGCTCCCGGGCTGCGGCGGACGGAGCTGAACGAGCGCGCGAAGAGCGCCGCCGGCGACCCGGCCGAGGGCGCGGCCGGCGCGGTACGCCTCGCGCTGCTTCCGGACGACGGTCCGACCGGCGGATTCTTCCAGTGGGACGGGAGCAAGCTGGATTGGTGATGCCCCTGAGGCCGCGGCTGGACTGGGCACGCCGGCCCGCATAGAGTCTGCCCCGACGATCACCGGGGACACTGATCTCTTCGGCGGGAGGGGACCCATGGCTGCCGAGCACACTTCGGTCGAATTCCTCGATCCGGACGATGACTCCGGCGACATCGAATTGCTCGATGAGCCCGACGAAGAACGCTTGGCCGGCGGGCGCGACCCCGCGCTTCTCCCGGCCCGCGCGAGTCGTCGCAGGGCGGTGGCCTCGCTACTGGCGCTGGCGTTGTGGGGCACCGGAGTCGGCGGGTGCGTTACCGCCGCCTATCACCGGCATCAGACCGACGTGCGCATCGCCAACCTGCTGAGCCTGCAGGACGCGAAGGCGGTGCCGGCCATACCCGGCCTGTCCGCCCTCGGCACCCAGACCGTCTGGCACTCTCGGCCCAGCGAACGGGTACTGATCTCGGTGGTCAATAAGAGCCCTGACCCGGTGACGTTGCTCGACGGAGTGCTGGACGAGCCGGGCATGACGACGCCGGCGACGTTCGCCCCGGTCGGCGGTGCGACGCTCAGCGCCGGGCAGACCGGAAAGATCGCCGGGAGCGTCACGGTGGACTGCACCGACGGCACCTCGACCGGCGACGCCGTGATCGCGGAGAACAGCGCGACCATAGCGGTCACAACAGCGACCGCGGCATTGACGGCGGACTCCCCCGGCGCGCCCTTGGTTGTACGCGCTCGTACCTCCGGTGGGTCGATCGGCCTCCAGCGCCTCCAGCCGGACGCCGGGGGCCAGAGCCTCCAGCAGCGGATCTGCAGCCAAGAAGAGGGCAATGTCTTCGGCACGTTCTCGGCGAGCACGACCGGTGATCCGAAGACCCACGTGATCTCTCTGAGCCTGTCGACCTCCTCGATCGCCGACATCCCGCTCAACTACTCCGCGAGCGCCTCGTATTCAGCCGACCCCGAGGCAGGCGGGATCGTCATCGCGCCGGATCCCCGCCCGGCGCTTGCGGTCACCGGCACCGTCAAACCCGGCGGCGGGCTGCGGGTGGCCTTCTCCATCCCGGTGACGAGCTGCCCGGCGACGCCGCCGCCGTCGACCGACAACATCCTCGTCTTCCTCATATTCACCAGCAGGGGAAACGTGGTCGGCATGTTCACCAACGGCATCGAGTTCGACAGCGCGCTCGCCGATGCCTGCGGCTAGAGGTGAGTCTTCGGGGCGCGATTCGCGGGACGCGCGATTCGCGGCACGCGCGATTCGCGGCACGCGCGAGCGGCAGCCATAATCTCGACGTGACCGAATACCGGGATGTCGCCGCCTTCGACGATCGAGCGCGCGCCTACGAGTCGGGGCGCCACGCGCGGTTGCACTTCGAGATCGTGCACCGCACCTTGGATCTCGCGCTCGCCACGGCGCCGCAGCCGTCCCGCGTGCTCGACGTGGGCTGCGGGACCGGCTACCTGCTACGCACCCTGGCCGAGCGCCTGCCCGAGTCCGAAGCCTTCGAGGGCGTTGACGCGGCGCCGACGATGATCGACGTCGCGCGGGCGAAGGCAGCGGAGGAACGCGCCGACGACGCGCGCCTGAGCTTCCGCCAAGGTGTGGCCGAACACCTGCCGTTCGAACCCGGTACATTCGATCTCGTCGTCAGCACGACCTCGTTCGACCACTGGGCCGACCAGCTGGCCGGACTCACCGATTGCGCCCGTGTGCTGCGCCCGGGCGGCCATCTGGTGCTGGTCGACCAATTCTCGGTGCTGCTCGCGCCGACGCTGTTGCGCAGCCGACGCGGTAAGGCCCGCACGAGGCACCGCGCGACGAAGCTCGTCACCGATGCCGGCTTCGAGGCACCGCGCTGGCACCACGTCTACGCGACGATCATCAACGGCGTGACTGCGCAAAAGCCCGCCTGAGGGCTGAAGGGACACCTGGCGGCCGCCGCCTACTGATCGACGATGGCGAAGCACGTGCTGCGCGCCCGCCCTTCAGCACCTCGAGACCACGCGTCGGCAGACACTGTACCCAGGACCGGCCTGGGACCGGCCGGCACCGACTCAAGGCTCTGGGCCTGTTATCTGTGGGTCACAGGCTCCTCCCAGGCGCTTCGCAGGGTCCGCACCGGCGGCCGACCTAGGCTCCCGACTGCGTGTCGGCGGCAAGGGCCGGCAATCCACGGGAGGGTACGCACCATGGCTGACGCTGCGACATCTCAGGCCGTGATAATCGGCGACGCCGCGAGCGGGACCAGGGCTCGACCACGCTGGCCGGTCGTGCTGTTCCGGGCGACGGCCACGTTCTACGCGCTGGCGGCCGTGGCACAGCCGTTCCTCGCCGGGCTTTTCCTGTCCGGCTCGTTCTCCGCGCTCAAGGCGCACGAGGTGACCGGTCAGGCCGTCGGCGGCCTCGGCATTCTCACACTGATATGCGCGATCCTGCTGTGGCGAGTGGGCGGCGGTCCGGTCGCGGCGGTGCGGATCTCGGGCGGGCTGCTGGTCGCCGTCGTGCTGCAGATCATCCTGGGCTACGACCGTCTCCTGGTGCTGCACGTGCCGCTCGGCGTCGCGATGGTGGCCGGGATCGGTCGGCTTGCGTTCTTCGCGTGGCGGGGGGCGGGCAAGTGAGTAGCGAAGCGAGCGGGGACGCGAGCGGGGACGCGAGCGGGGACGCGAACGCGTGGGCATCCTCGGCAAGCAGCGCGCCGATCTCGGCCTCCGGCCTGACGCGGCGCCGGTTCCTGCGGGTCAGCGGCGGGGTTGCCGGGGCAGCGGTCGTCGGCGTGGGAGGCTTCGAACTCGCCACCCGCAGTTACCCGCAGACCGGCACACTGTTGCGCAGTCAGATCGCCATGCCGCAGCTGTTCACGCGGCCGCTGACGGTGCCGAGTGTGCTGAGCCCGGTTACGACCTCGGATGGATCCGACACGTATGACTTACTGGTCCGTCCGGGCGTACAGGAGCTCGTAGCGGGCCACCAGACGGAGATCTGGGGCTTCGGCGGGACCTTCCCGGGCCCGACGATCAAAGCGACCTCCGGCCGCACGACCGCCGTGCACGTCACCAACGAGCTCCCGATCCCGGTCGTCACGCACCTGCACGGCGGCGTGACCGCACCCGCGAGCGACGGGTATCCGACCGACCTGCTGCTCCCCCTCGGCACCAGCGCGTCGAGCGCGGCGGCGCTGAGTGCGATGCCGGCAATGCCGGGGATGCCGTCGTCCGCCAAGGATCCGGATGCGTTGACGGCGATCGGAACGCGCACCTACACGTACGAGAACGGGCAGCCCGCGGCCACCCTCTGGTATCACGACCACCGGATGGGATTCACCGCCCCGGACGTGTGGCGCGGCCTCGCAGGGTTCTACCTCGTCACGGACGACGTCGAAATCGCGCTGCCACTGCCCACCGGCGACCGCGACATCCCGCTGATGATCACGGATCGTTCGTTCAACGCCGCCGGCTCCTTCGCCTACCCGAGCGTCGATCAGACGCTGCTGGAGACGCCCGGGGTGACCGGCTCCTTCATGAGCGGCGTGCTCGGCGACGTCATCCTGGTCAACGGCGTGGCGTGGCCGTACCTCGAAGTGGACCGCGCCCGCTACCGGCTGCGCTTTCTCAACGCGTCCAACGCCCGCCGGTACCAACTGGCCCTCTCCCCTCAGCCCGCCGGCGGCGGCGCGCTGGTGCAGATCGGCTCGGACGCGGGACTGCTCGGCGCGCCGGTCGCACACGACGCCATCGAGATCGCGCAGGCCGAGCGCTTCGACGTCGTGGTCGACTTCTCCCGCTACCGGCCGGGCGACGTCATCACCCTCACCAACGGCTTCGGGACTGGGAATACCGGGCAGGTCATGCAATTCCGCGTCGGCCGCGCGGCCTCTGACGACACGTCGGTGCCGCATGCGCTCGCCGAGTACCAGGCTCTGCGCCGCTCCGACGCCGTCGCCACCCGCACCTTCTCCTTCGCCGACGAGAACGGCGTGTGGAAGGTCAACGGGCAGGAGTTCGACCCGCGCGTCTTCGCCGCGACCGCGCGTGCGGGCACGACCGAGGTCTGGCGGTTCGTCACCGACTTTCATCACCCGATCCACCTGCACGCCGCGCATTTCCAGGTGCTCACCCGCAACGGCGCCGCCCCCGGCGCGTACGACGCCGGCTGGAAGGACACGGTGGACATCCTGCCGACGGAGGAGGTCGAGGTCCTCGTCCGCTTCCCGCAGCTGACCGGCCGCTACGTCTTCCACTGCCACAATCTCGAGCACGAGGACATGGCGATGATGGCGAACTTCAGGCTGGTCTGAGCCGATCGCACCGGCGCGGTGCTACCACCCTCGCGAGTGCGGGGTGGTGCCGCGCTGGCCGCGCTGCTTGAGCTGGCCACCCAGCGTGGTGGCGGCGAAGATCAGCGCGAGGTGGGTGAACGCCTGCGGGAAATTGCCCAACTGCTCCCCGGTCGGGCCGATCTCCTCGCCGAACAGGCCCACGTGGTTGGCGTACGTCAGCATCTTGTCGAAGGCATACCTGGCCGGGTCGAGACGGCCGGCCCTGGCCAGCGCGTCGACGTAGAGGAAGGTGCAGAGGTTGAACGTCCCCTCGTTGCCGCGCAGACCGTCCGGCGAGGCCGAGGGGTCGTACCGGTGCACCAGCGAATCGGTGACCAGGTCCTGCTCGATCGCCTCGAGCGTGGAGAGCCAGAGCGGGTCGCGCGGCGAGATGAAGCCGACCATCGGCATGAACAGCAGCGAGGCGTCGAGCACGTTGCCGTTGTAGTGCTGCACGAAGGCCTGCCGGGATTTGGACCAGCCGCGCTCCATCACCTGGCGCAGGATCTCGTCGCGCGCGGCCGTCCAGCCGGCCAGGTCCGCCGGACGGGCGTAGGTCTGCGCGAGCCGGATGCCGCGGTCCAGCGCCACCCAGCACATCAGTCTGCTGAACGTGAAGTCCTTGCGCCCGCCCCGGGTCTCCCAGATGCCCTCGTCCGGCCGATCCCAGTTCGCGGCCAGCCAGTCGATCACCTCGGCCAGCGTCTGCCAGCCCTGGTAGCCGGATACCTCGGCCAGTTCGCGTGACTGGGTCAGCGCCCAGATGGCTTCGCCGTACACGTCGAGCTGGAGCTGCCCGGCGGCCGCGTTGCCGATGCGCACCGGGGCCGATTTCTCGTAGCCCTCGAGGTGGCCGAGCTCCTCCTCGACCAGCAACGGCTCGCCGTCGATCCGGTACATGATCTGCAGCGGTTCCTTGCCGGGGTGGCGCCGGTCGCGCAGCCGGTCGGTGAGCCAGCGACGGAAGGCGTCGGCCTCCTCGACGAAGCCGAGCTCGGCGAACGCGCGGGAGCTGAGCGCGCCGTCCCGCACCCAGCAGTAGCGGTAGTCCCAGTTGCGCTCGCCGCCGATCTGCTCGGGCAGGCCGAAGGTGGCCGAGGCGATGGGCGCCCCGGTCGGCGCGTACGTCAGCAGCTTGAGGGTGATCGCGGAGCGGTGCACCATGGTCTGCCAGCGGCCCTGGAACGAGGAGCCGCGCAGCCAGTTCTGCCAGAACTGGGTGGTGCGCTCGTGCTCCGCCTCGAGCTCTTCGAGGGTGACGGGCCCGGGCATCCAGCCGGGCGCGGTGGTGTCGAGCACGACTGCGGCCGTCTCGCCGACGCCGAGGGTGACCGAGCCGACCACGTCCTCGCCCTCGCGACGGAACGGGAAGGTGCTCTGCACGTGCAGGTCGAGGTCGGGGCCGCGGAAGACGGCGGCGCGATCGCCGCGCATGGTCAGCTCGTGGCCGGCGCGGGCGTAGTCGAAGCGGGGGCGGCATTCGAGCACGAATTTCACGTTGCCGCGCACCACGCGCAGGATCCTGATGATCCGCCGGTTGTACGAGGCGGTCTCCGGCCGGCCGAGCGGCATGAAGTCGACCACCTCGCCAACGCCGTGGTGCGAGAGGAAGCGGGTGACCAGGATCGCGGTGTCGGGCAGGTAGAGCTGGCGCACTTTGGCGCTCTCGGCGCCGCCGTGCGCCGTGTCGTCGGCGGCCAACCGGATGTAGCCGCCCTTGTCGTGGTCGACCAGCGAGGCGAAGAGCGAGGGCGAGTCGAAGCGCGGCGCGCAGAAGAAATCGAGTACGCCGTCAGAGGAGACCAGCGCGCAGCTCTGCAGGTCGCCGATCATCCCGTGTTCGCCGATCGGCGGGTAGCGTCGCATTACCGCAGCCTCTTCACTTTCCACTCGTCCGTCCTGGTCAGTGTCACAGCCCCGGCGCGCCGCACCCCGTCCCGGCTCGCCGGTCCCGCGGCACCGGTAGCCCGGTCGGCCCAGCAAGCCGGCTCAGCGGGCCGACCTGCCAGGCGAACGAGTCGATCTTGCCGGTTTCCCACCCTAGCGGGCGGGCCCGGGATACTCCACCGGGTGGCATCCCGGCACGGATTCGAGGGTCTGCCCGTGGAAAAACCGCTGCAGCAGCCCGGCGAGCTCGTCCGGGCAGCGCAGGTGGACCGGGTGGTCGCTGTCGCGCAGCCGGACGAAGCCGGCGCCCGGGCAGGCCTGGGCGAAGGCGCGGCAGTCGCGGACGGTGGTGAACGAGTCGTGCTCGCCCACGCCGAACAGCATCGGCACACCGGGCGGGGGTGACGGGTCGAAGCGGCCGGGGGCGAGCAGGCGCAGCGTGTTCTGCTCGTACTGGGCGGCCTCGAGCGAGTCGAGGGCGCGGAAGACGGTGTAGAGGATGCGCTCGACGGCGCCGCGCCGGGCGAGTCTGATCTTCGGGTCCTGGTTCAGCATGGCCTCGACCACCTCGGTGGCGAAGCGTTCCCGCAGTCCTTCGCGGAGCAGGCCGATGGTCCAGGTCAGCCGGGGGCGCATGGACTGCGGGATGCGGCCGAGGGCGCCGAACAGCGCGATCCGGCGCACCAGGTGCGGGTGGCGCTGGCCGAGCTGGTAGGCGACGGCGCTGCCGTAGGAGCCGCCGAACACGTGCACGGCGCCGAGCGCGACGGTGCGCAGCAGCGCGGCCAGGCTGTCGGCGAGGAAGCCCATGCCGAACTGGGCCGGCAGCAGGTCGGCACCGCCCCAGCCGGGCAGGTCCACGGTGACGACGGTGGAGTCGCGGCGCAGCAGGACCTCGAGCCGTCCCCAGCCCTCCTTGCGCTGCAAGGCGCCGCCGACCAACAGCACCGGGGGCCTGGTCGGCGCCGGGTGCACCAGCACCCGGCCCAGGGTGCGATAGCCCCGGTGCACGGCCTCGTAGAAGCTCTCGACCGTCATGGCAACCTCCTCATTACAATGGCTTTTCTTAAAAGCCTGGTTATTCGGACGATCCGATTCCCTTCTCATCAACGAGCGGACCGGCGAACGTACACGCGTGCGAAGCCCGGTTTCACCGGTACGGCCGTCACCTGATGGGCCGTCATGCCGGGTGGCCGAAAGCGGTTCCGCCAGTGCCGCGTGTGCAATACCATGCGATGCGGGAGCGGCCACAGCGCGGCCGCTGCACCGGAGCCGGTGGGAGGCGACGATGGCGTCGAGCGCACGGACCGCGCCGGGACAAGGGGCGCAGGAGCCGCCGACCGGCCAGGACACGGCCTGGGACGCGGTGATGGCGGAGGCCGGGCCGCAGACCGCGCCCGAATTCGATCCGGAGATGCCGCACCCGATCCGCATGTGGGACTACATGATCGGCGGCAAGGACAACTACGAGTCCGACCGTGCCGCCGTGCGCCATCTGCTCAAGTTCGCGCCGGACGTGATGCTCATCGCGCGCGCCGCCGAGGCCTTCGCGCACCGGGCCGCCGCGTGGATCGCCCAGGGCCACGGGCTGACCCAGTTCATGCAGATGGGCACCTCCATCCCGATCATGAACAGCTTCGACGGGATAGTGCGCGACCAGGTGCCGGACGCCCGCTTCGTGTACGTGACCGACGACCCGATCACCACGGCGCACGCCCGGGCGGTGCTGGCCGCGCGCGCCCCCTCGGACCATCTGCACGTGCTGCGGGCCGAGTTCCGCGACGCCGAGAACGTGCTGGCCCTGCCGTGGCTGCGCGAGCGGCTGGATTTCGACGCGCCGATGGGCGTGCTGCTGCTCGGGATGCTCGACTACACCGCGGACGACGCCCGGCTGGGTCGCGCGCTCGAGAGCATCGTCGGGGCGCTCGCGCCGGGCAGCCTGGTGGTGGTGCTGCAGTACCTGGACTTCCCCGATGCGGTGGTCGGCGAAACGGTGCAGTCGCTGCTCGGCGAGAACAAGGCCGAGTTCACCCCGCGCTCGCAGCGCCGGATCGACGACCTGGTGCGGGGATTCGAGTTCCTGCCGCCCGGCCTGGTGCGGATCACCTCCTGGCACCCGGACGGCGAGGGCCCGGGACGGGACCTCGAGGACCGCTGCCACATCGTGGGCGGCGTCATCGTCAAGCGTTAGCCGTTGGCGTTGAGGCTGGAGCCTGGCCTGGCGGCGGCGCCGTTCAGCAGCCGGGCGGTTCAGCAGCCGGGCGAGGTGGCCGTCGTGTCCGAGCGTCCGCCCGCGCTGAGGGTGTAGGTGAACATGGTGCCGCAGTACGCGCTGTTCGCGATCGGGATGCTGTACTGATACGCGGTGTGCCCGGAGAAGATCAGAGTCCTGGTCTGGGCGGCCCTCTTCGCGGAACTTCCGGTCACGCCGTAGTACGCCTCGGTGACGTTCACCCGGCCGGTGCCTGCAGTGTCGACCGTGATGAGCGCGACGATCTGCGGCACGGCGGCGCTTCCGCCCAGCAGCGTGACGTGAACGGAGGAGACCGACGTGGCGTCCGGTCCCGCGTCGGCCGCGGTGGACGGCGGCGCACTCGGGCTCGCGGCATCAGAGCTCTGACCGGCTGACCCGGTCGGGGACGGCGAGGACGAGGGCGCGCTCAGGCCGCCCGCCGCGTCCTGGGTGCTGGCGCTGCCGCCCGTCCGGGTGGCGTCCGCGGTGCCGGAGGCCGCGGCCGGGTGCCCGGGGCTGCTGGAGAGGGTGTAGACGGCCCACCAGCACAGCACGCCGATCGCGGCGAGGATGGCGGCGGTCTGCATGAGCAGGCGGCGCTGGTGGCGGCGCAGGCCGGTGGGGACGAGGCCGGCGGGCTCGTCGTCGTCCTGCTCGAACCGGTCGAGGTAGCCGGCGGGCGGGTAGCCGGTCGGGGGGTATGCGGGCGGCGGAGGCGACTGAGGCGAGCGCGACGGCGGACGCGGGACGCCACGCGGCGGCATGCCGGTCTGCGGGTAGACGGCTGCGGGCATCGATCGGGGCGCGGGGGCGGGTACGGCTGCGGGTGTGCCCGGGGAAGCCGGAGCCTGCTGACCGTCGTCGAAGTCGTAGGCAGGACGCCGGTGGCGCGGCGCGCCAAGCGGCGGGAACTCCGGCGCGTCGAGGTCGTCGTCAAGCGGCGACTGAAGAGACTGAGCCGACTGCGGGAACTGCGGGAGCTGTGCGGAGACCGGCGGGTGCGCGGCTGCGGGTGCACGGCCGGCCTCCTGCGGATTCGTTGGGAGAGCAGTCGGTGCGGTATCTGCTTCCTGCGGATTCGTCGGGGGCGCGGCCTTCGGTGCGCCCGCCGCGAGGCTCCCCTCGTTCCGCTGGCTCCCCTGTCCCCCCGCCGCAAGCGCTGCGGCGGCTTGCGAAGCGACCGCCGCGGCCGCCGCGGCCGCCGCGTCGCCGAAGACCTGTGCCGGCGGCTGGGGCCTGGCGCCCGGAATGTGCACGCGCGAACTGCCGCCCGTCGGCACGAACGGCGGGATGGCGGCGGGCCCCCAACGCCTCTCCTGGGCCACCCGGCGGGCATGTGCCGCGGCCGCTGCCTCCTCCTGGGCCCGTGGCTCGATCTGGTCGAGCAGCCGAGCGCCGGCCGAGGCGAGCGTGGCCAGATCCGCCGTCAGATGTGCCTGGTGGTTGAGGGTCCAGTCCAGGTCCGGGTCGGCGAGGACCGGGCGCCACCATTCGAGTACGAACCCGCTCTGCGTGGCCAGGCCGTCGACCTGCCCGGCCCACCAGGCCTCGGTGCCCACGCTCTCCTGCTCGAGCCGGGTGAGCACGGCTTTGACCTGCTCGAGCCGGGTGAGCGCGGCGTCCGCGTCGTCGACCGTGCGCGGCAGCGGCCAGCTGAGCGAGAGCAGGGCCTCGGTGAGGGCCTGCTCTGGCGGCACGGCGGATGCTTCGGACTCCACGCGATCCTTCGTACCCTGCCTACGGGGTACCGGGCCGCCACAGTACGTCAATATTCGGTAACAGTGCGAGGCAGCCGGGCGCAGCTCAGACCGCAATTGCGACGAATACGGCTAATCCCAGGAGCTTCGCAACTTCTTGATCTTCGCGCGACGGGCCTTGTCATCCAGCCGGCGGGCCACCGCGCCGCGCGAGGGCTTGGTCGCCTTGCGCTTGGGCGGCGGCGGCGCGAGCGCCTCGGCGAGGGTCGCGGCCATGCGCTCGCGCGCGGCCCGGCGGTTGCGCAGCTGGGAGCGGAACTCGGACGCGGCGATGGTCAGCACGCCGTCGACGAGCCGCGGTGCGAGACGTTCGAGCACCCGCTCACGCTGGTGCGCCGTCAGTCCCTCGCAGGCCTCGAGGTTCAGCGACAGCTCGATGCGGCTGTCGGTGGTGTTCACGCCCTGCCCGCCCGGGCCCGAGGACCGCGAGAAGCGCCAGGCGAGCTCGCGCCCGGGAATGGACACGCCGCGGCCGACGTCGAGCGGTCCGGTGACCGCGTCGACGCCCGCAGGCAGGTCGGGGTGTGTGTCCATGGGGTCCATTGTGCCGGACGGCGGCGTATCCGGTCAGCTGGTTTTCA
>Ga0073928_10002473_pt1 | contig 31646 bp, 28 predicted proteins | sample PaiPotPPA55metaG_FD_76969 | JGI IMG/M metagenome (GOLD analysis project Ga0073928, IMG submission 76969) | Iron sulfur acid spring bacterial and archeal communities from Banff, Canada, to study Microbial Dark Matter (Phase II) - Paint Pots PPA... ...
CCCGTCTTCTTCTTAAGCACCGGCTTGCGTACCGATTGGACGGTTGGTGGAGCGGCCGTCTTTATCGTCGCCGGCCTCTTGTTGGCGGCGTCGGTCTCGGGAAAATTAGTCGGCACGCATCTCGCCGCGAAAATTCTCAAGTGGCAGCCCGGAGAAGGCGCCCTGATCGGCTGGCTGCTCCAGACCAAGGCTTTGATCATGATTATTTTTGTAAATATCCTGTTGGACAAAAGCCTCATCACCAGCGAGTCGTTTACCGCGCTTCTTTTGATGGCGGTCGCCAGTACGATGCTGACGATACCGGTCGTATCGCCGAAATTGCAGCACATGAAAGAGCTTATTTTTAGATCGAGGTAGCAGTGCGGAACAGACGGGCGCCTCAGCCTCGGCGCCGGGAGGTCAGAACGTGAATAGAAGAGCGGCGTACCACGAGTATTGGTTCGTTTCCGGCGCGTTCTGAATGCCTGGCCCGATCGAGGCCAACAGGTGATAGTTTTCGCTCAAATCGTAGCGGGCACCGGCACCGATGCCGGTCGTTTCGCGCCTGCCAATGGAATCGGCCGTCCGGTGATACAACTCCACGCCCAGCTGCAGCTTGGGCAGAACTTGGCGCGTCAGCGCCCACCCAGCCAAGCAAAAATCTCGAGAGCCGCCACCGCGATTGATCACACACCCGCCACCGCCGAAGGTGGACCAGGCGCCCCAATCCTTCTCCAACCAAATCGGAAGAAGGAGAGAGGTATGTCTCTGGCCGACGGCGCGTGAGCCGCTCGGCAGAAACACGCGCGGAAAAACGGCCACATCCCAACCGAAGGTCTCCTGGTGCAAGAAGCGGTATTTCGCGGCAAATTCCATATTGCCGAGGCTGATCGTCGTTCTGCCCGCGGTCGGGCTGTCAAAGCCGCCAGGCAGCACGGCTGTCAGTTGAAGGTCAGGCGCCGCGCCATAGTTGAAGTCGATGCCCGCTTCGCCGCTGGTGCCATGGCGCGTGGCCGTGCCATTGCTGAAAGCGTAGATCTCGAAATGTCCGTAGTCCGTCGGCTCGGGGTCGTCGGAAACGTAAGGCGGTCCGGCCCAAGCGGGCCGCACAAGCGCTATCAGTGCGATAACGGAAATACCGGACGCACGCGTCATCAGGCGAACCTGTCTGAACGGATCCCGACGAGGGCATCGGATTATCGTCGGTCTGCCGCTCATTGCCACATCATCGGGGCGATCTCGGCGAGATGCGCGATGCGTCCCGTCGGCTCATCGGCGGCGCGACGGCAAGCTCTACGAGATCGGCGCCGGCACCTCGGAGATCCGCCGCAGGCTGATCGGGCGGGAGCCGCTCACGGAGACGGCGTAGCGCGGCGGCACGTAATCGCTCATCCCCGGACACCGGGCAGCCGTTCGACGGTGTCTGTCCGGCCGCGCCCTTGTTCCTCGAGCTGGTGCACGGTCATCGGGCGGCGCTTCCAGTCGAAGGTCTGGACCGTGACGATCTGGGGCACCCTGTCTCCCTGCACGGAAAAGGGCAGCAGCAACCGCTCCCACGAGAGCCCCGGTTCGGAGGAAAACGCCGCATCGTCGCTCTCGATGTCGTAAGCGCTGGCGGCATAGATCGGACAGCCCGAGGTACAAACCTCTTGCCACAGGCCGAAGAGGAACTCGGCCTGTCGAGGATGAAGAACCTCATCGGCGAAGCATCCGGTGCGATCCTTCCCGACCGCGTCGACGACGGCGGTGCCGACCAGGCGATAGCGGAAGCGCGGCCGCGAGCCGTTGCCGGCGACTTCTACGATGGTGAGATACGGCAGGATGTCCTTGATCTCCGCGGGGTCGATGTCCGCACGGTCGGGAAACGGCCGGCCGGCGCATTTCTGCAGCCAGAAATCGTAACCGCGCCGGAGGATCGGATTCCGGCGAACCGACCAGCTGCCGAGCAGCCGCGTGATGCGTGCGATCAATTCCGACTGCCGAAACGGTTTCGACAGCAACTCGCCCCGCGACACCAGCTCGGCGCGCGCCGCGATGCGATCCCCGTACCCCGTGACATGCAATACCTTGGTCGCGGGCCGGAGCCGCACGGTCTCCCGTGCCAAGGCGAGGCCGTCGACCGATCCGGGCATGACGATGTCCGCGAGCAAGAGCTCGATGGTTTCGCCGCCGCGCAGGATCTGCAGCGCCGCCTCGCCGCTCGCCGCGGTGAGCACGCGATAGCCCTGATCAGCGAGGTAATGCGCCACCACATCCCGGATGTCGGCATCGTCCTCGACCACAAGGATGGTCGTGGCGCATGAGGCCGCCTGCCGGGTTCTCTTCCGAGAGAAGGAGAGTGCCGATTGCATGACGGGCTCCTGCAGATCCGTGGTCGATCGCCATTTGGGTAGGGCAAATCCGCGAGGCAAGATAGATGCTCAAAAGGACATGAATCTTCGGCAAGCATTCTGTTTTTTATTAAATTCAGCCCGAGCGACGGCTGGCGCGGTCGCGGGGGGCCGGGGTCACTGCAGAGATGCGGCAACGCGCTCGTTCAGTTGGGCGATCTTGAAGGGCTTCGACAAGAGCGGGACGCCGGCGACGCCGCCGCTGTGCAGCACCTCGACGTCGGCCGTCATCAGCAGCAGCTTCAGCCCGGGCTGGCAGCCCCGCGCCTGCTCCATGACGGCGATCCCATTCATCTCCGGCATGGCATAATCCACCAGCAGCAAGTCGATCGGCCGCTCCCGCTCGAGAATCCGCAGCGCCGCGGTCGGGCCATCCGCCTCCCATACCGTGTGGCCGCTCTCGCGCAGGACGGCGCCGACGAATTCGCGGACGCCCATGTCGTCGTCGCACACCAGGATCCGCGCCGGCGCGGGCCGCGTCGCCGCTGCGGCAGGCTCCGCCGGAGTGCCCGCGGCGGAAGGCGCTGCCGCGCGCGGCAGCCAGAGCTCGGCCGTGGTGCCTCTCCCGCGCGCGCTTTCGACGTGAACGCCGCCGCCCGACTGCACGGCAAAGCCCTGCACCGTCGGCAAGCCAAGGCCGGAGCCGCGTCCCACCTCCTTGGTCGTGAAGAAGGGTTCGAACGCGCGCGCCAGGGTCTGCTCGTCCATCCCGATCCCGTCATCCGACACCGACACGACGACATAATCGCCGGGTGCCAGGGCGGACGAGCCGTCGCCTGCGGCGTGCCGGCCCTCGGAGCTTATCCGCAGCGTGCCGCCGGCCGGCATCGCATCGCGCGCGTTCAAGGCCAGGTTCAGGATCGCGAGTTCCAGCTGATGCGGATCGATCCGCGCCGGCCAGAGCGTCGGCTCGGCCTCGATGACCAGCCGGATGGCCGCACCGACCGTCTGCTGCAAGAGGTTTTCGACGCCGTTGACCACGGCCGGGACGTCGACCGGCTTGGGGACCAGACGCTGTCGGCGCGAGAAGGCCAGCAGACGCTGCGTCAATATGGCTCCGCGCTCGGCTGCCATCTGCGCGCTGCGAAGCAATGCCGCCGCCCGAGCGTCGCCGGCGACGCGGCGCTGCGCCAATTCGAGATGCCCGGTGACGGCGGTCAGCAGGTTGTTGAAGTCGTGCGCCATGCCGGCGGTGAGCTGCCCCACGGCTTCCATCTTCTGCGCCTGGTGCAGCCGATCTTCCGTGGTCCGCCGCTCGGCCATCTCGCTGCGCAGCCGCTCGTTGGCGGCGAACAGCTCATCGCTGCGCTGGCGCAGCTCGACCTGAAGGCGCACGCTTTTCGCAAAGTAGCGGCTGAAATTGTAGGCCGCCGCCGTCAAGGCGACGGCGAACAGCACGATCATCGTGCCCATGGCGACGTAGATCGCGCCGCCATGCAGCAGGAACTGGCCGGCCATCGGCAGCGTGGCGGGCAGGATATAGGCGACGAACGCCGGAAGATGATAAGAGAGGGCGATGAGCGCGCCCGCGCACATGCCGCCGAGGACAAAGGCGAGGAAGGTCTGCTCGACCATGTTGTCGGGCAGCAGCAGGGCGATGCCCACCCCCCAGATCAACCCCGACAACGCCGAGCCCGCCGTTGCCAGCATCGCCCATGTCCGGGCGGACGCAGCGTGTCGCGGACGCGCTCGATGCTGCCGCCACAAGATGGCGCGCGCTGCGGTCAAAGCCCCGATCAGGCCGAAGAAAAGCCACCAGCGCGTCTCGCCGATATAGGCCGCGAGCACCAGCGCGACCAGCCCGGCATTCACCACGCTGGTCGTCAGGACGATGGGGATCTGCGCGTACAGCAAGCGGATCCGCGCGTCGAAAATCTCGCCGTCGATCTCGCCGCGCTTCACGGTCATGCGCTGCACCAAAAATGCCGGTACGAGTGGCGCCTGCTTGCCGGCCCGCATCGAACCGCGAAAGAGCGCAGCGTCGCGTCCGAGGCCCGCGATGGCGATGATATCACGGTCGGATCAGCGGTCTCGCTGCGAATTGCCCGCTCGGCACGCAGGGGCATGCACAATCATGCGGGTCGCGGCAATGTCGCGACGTGCAACGCAGGTGCGCCTCGGCGACACGCGAGAGATGGCCGCGCGCTCCGTCAAGCCAATCGAGGCCGAGAGCAGTTTGGCATCGGCGTTTCTCGCCATGCTGCCGGCTCATGCGGGTAGGTTGGGCGCGGCGGCCGGGAGATGGTCAAAGATCAGGCGCTCGATCTGGTCGCCCGCGCGCTGGCAAAAGCGACGGAAGGGCTAAGGCCGCAGGTTTCATCCGCCCGATCGCTCGTCCGCATGAATGTGCGCGCCGCCATCGACGCGCGACTCGCCGATCCGCTCGACGCAACGGCAGTCGCCGCGGCCGCCGGCGTCAGCGTGCGATACGCCAATGCCGTGCTTGCCGAAGAGAGCATGTCGATCGTGCGTCTCATCCAAGCGATGCGCCTTGCACGTTGCCGAAGGGCGCTGGAAGACCCGTCGCAAAGGCATCGCAGGGTGAGCGAGATCGCCGACAGCTGGGGGTTCTCCGACATGACCCATTTCGGCCGAAAATTCAAGGCAGCCTATGGTTCGCTGCCGAGCGAGTACGGCAGCCGCCGGCGATGAGGTTCCGCCGCATGAGCAGGAGGCACGCGGTCGCTTAGGGCCGCGCGCTCAGGAAGGCGCCGCGGGCAGCGTCAGCCGGATCTCCGCGATCTCCGCAAATGCCAACCACGGGCGAAATGTTGAGCAAGGGATGAAAGCAGCGGTTGCTCGCCGTTCCAGATGATCACTCTCTCATTATTACCCTTTCGGGCAGCAAGACAGGCCAGTATCGTTGGTCTTAAATCCGGCACGCGTCGCGGGCGACACAAGAGCAAAGATCGGATGGGGATGGCGCACTACGGGAAGTATACGACCACCGTTGTCGGGGCCCACAGCGTGCCGCGCTGGTATGAAGCGCTGGACCGGCTCGTCGGGTTGGGCCAGATCTCGCCGGCCGATTTCGCCGATGCGCAGTTTCGCGCCACGCAAGCGGCGATCTTGGAACAGGAGATTGCGGGCATCGACGTCATCACCGGCGGCGAGATGCACCGGCGGACGCACAATCGACACTCGCCGCCGAATGCGATGCTGAACCACTTCTGGCAGAAGATCCCCGCCTTCCAAGGCGTCACCCGGCCCAAGCCCATCAGCCGGCATGATCCGAACGTGTTCCACCCCGCCGCGACCTGCCGCGGGCCGATCGCCGAAATGACCGATCTCGGCCTGGTCGATGAATTTCGCACCGTCTCGGCCTTCGCGCGCAAGCCGGTCAAGGTCACCATGACGGGACCTCACCTGCTGGCGGCGGTCGCTTATGACGAGCATTACAATGACCCGCGGCGGATGATGAACGATCTGGGCAAGCTGCTGCACCAGAATTTCAAGCGCCTGGCCGCCGCCGGATGCAAGCACATCCAGGTCGACGAGCCGTATTTCACGGTTGCCGGTGACGATGAGGTGCGAGCGGCCGTCGACGCGATAAACATCGCGATCGAAGGCCTCGCCGACGATGTTCACGTCCTGGTGCACATCTGCCAGGGCAACTACGCCGTCGGCCCGGATTATGACGGGCAGATCGGGCACCGCTATTTCGACACCGGACGCTACAAGGCGGATCTGATCTGCCAGATCGACTGCGACGCGTACCTGGTCGAGCACGATATGTCCGGACACTACGAGGGGCTGCTCGGCAACAAGCAGCTCGGCGTCGGGGCCGTCGACGTACAGGCCCCGAACATCGAAACAGGAGAGCTGGTTGCCGAACGGATCAGGGCGCAGCGCTGGCTCGCGCCGGAGCAGACCATCATCACGAGTACCTGCGGGTTCAATCACCTGCCTCGGCATGTCGCGCTGGGCAAGCTGCGCGCGATGACCGAGGCGAAAGCCATCATGGGCGGCGTCCTGGAATGAGCGGCGCCGAGGTGAACGAGGACCAGCGCGACAGCGTCGAGGCACGCCTGCGCGCATCCGAGGAGCGGTTCCGCCTGGCGCAGATGGCCGGCGGGATCGGCACCTTCGAACTGGATCTTGCGTCGAATGAATGGGCGTGGACGCCGCAGATCGCCGTGCTGTTCGGCTTTGATCCCCATGCGCGCAAGCCATCCTTCGCCGATTGGGAGCGTGCCATCTTCATCGACGATGTGCCGAAGCTACATGCGGCGATCGCGACCGCCACGCGCACCGGCAATTATTACGTGGAATTCCGCGTCAGGCATGCCGATGGCACGGTCCACTGGCTGGCAGGAAAGGGCGAGATAGCCGTCGACAAGGTCCGCGGCGCGCGCCGGTTGCGCGGTGCCTACTTTGAAATCACCGAGCGAAAGACGCTCGAGGCGCGGCAGCTGGCGCTCAACGAGACCCTGGAAGCGCGCGTCGCCGAGGTGGGGGAGGAAGCGCGCACCCTCGAGATCCTGAACCGAACCGGCGTTGCGGTCGCCGCGGAGCTCGACCTGGAGCGCCTGGTGCAGACGGTGACCGATGCGGGCGTGGAGCTGACGGGAGCGCAGTTCGGCGCGTTCTTCTACAACGCGCTCGGCGCGAGCGGAGAAACCTATACGCTCTACGCCGTCTCGGGCGCGCCACGCGAGGCGTTCGCCAAATTTCCGACGCCGCGCAACACGCTCCTGTTCGAGCCGACTTTCCGCGGACACGGCCCGGTGCGCTCCGACGACATTCGGACCGACCCGCGATACGGGCAAAATCCGCCGTACCGGGGGATGCCTCAAGGCCATCTGCCCGTGCGCAGCTATCTTGCGGTTCCGGTCGTGTCCCGTTCCGGCGACGTGCTCGGCGGTCTGTTCTTCGGCCATTCCGATCCCGGCATCTTCACCGAGCGTGCCGAGCGCATCGTGATGGGAATCGCGGGGCAAGCGGCAGTCGCCATCGACAATGCGCGTCTTTACCAGGCGAGCCAGTGCGAGGTCGAGGCGAGGCGGCGGACCGAGCAGGAGCTGCAACAACTCAACCAGACGCTGGAGCAGCGCATCACGGAGCGCGTCGGGCAGCTCGCGGCGAGTAATACACGTCTGCAGCAAACCGAGAATCGATTCCGGCTTCTCGTCGAAGCCGTTACCGATTACGCCATTTTCATGCTCGATGCCGAGGGGAAAGTCGTCAGTTGGAACCCCGGCGCCGCGCGAATCAAGGGCTATGTGGCCGAGGAGATCATCGGCCATCACTTATCACGATTCTACACCGAGGAGGATCGGCAGAGCGGCGTTCCTGAGAAAGCAATGGCCATGGCCCTGCGTGACGGGCATTACGAGATGGAGGGCTGGCGTGTGCGCAAGGATGGCAGCACATTCTGGGGAAATGTCGTGATCCATGCGATACGCGACCCGTCCGGGCAGTTGCTCGGCTTTGCCAAGATCACCCGCGACCTGACCGAGAAGCGCGCTGCCGAGGAGCAACTGCGTCAAGCCCAGAAAATGGAGGCCATCGGCCAGCTCACCGGCGGCGTCGCGCACGACTTCAACAATCTGCTGACGGTTATCTCCGGAAATCTCGATATGCTCCACCTTCGCCTCCAGCCAGAAGGCGGAGACGATCTATTGCGCTTGGTGAATTCGGCATCGCGCGGCGCGACGCGTGCTGCGGTTCTCACCCAGCGGCTTTTGGCTTTCTCACGTCGCCAGCCGCTTCAGCCGAAATTTCTTTCGGTCAACGACCTGATCGCCGGCATGTCGGAGATGCTGCGCCGGACGTTGGGCGAAAGCATCGTGATCGAGACGGTTCTTGCCGGCGGCTTGTGGCCCACTTTTGTCGACGCCAACCAGCTCGAAAGCGCGCTGCTCAATCTCGCGGTCAATGCGCGGGACGCCATGCCGGATGGCGGCAAATTGACGATCGAGGCGGCTAACGTTTATTTCGACGAGGAATACGCGGCCAAAGCGGAAGTGCTCCCGGGGCAGTATGTCGGCATCTTCGTCAGCGACTCCGGCATAGGAATGACGGCGGACGTGGCATCGAAGGCGTTCGAGCCGTTCTTCACGACCAAGGAGATTGGACAGGGCACCGGGCTCGGCTTGTCGCAGGTCTACGGGTTCATGAAGCAGTCGGGCGGACATGCAAAGATCTACAGCGAGATCGGCGCGGGGACCACGGTCAAGCTCTATCTACCGCGCCACTATGCTTCAGACGGCGCGGCGGAAGCTCCAAGCGCCGCGGTCGCCATTCCCCGCGCCAACGGCGAGACGGTCCTCGTCGTCGAAGACGATTCCGATGTTCGCAGCTTTACCTCCGAGGTCTTGCGCGAACTGGGCTATCGCGTGATCGACGCTTCAGACGGAGCGGCCGGTCTGCGGCTGCTGGACGCCGATCGCGAGATCAAGCTGCTGTTTACCGATGTCGGACTCCCCGGCAGCATGAATGGTCGGCAACTGGCCGACGAGGCGCGGCGGCGAAGAGCGGGGCTGAAGGTGCTGTTTACTAGTGGATACGCGCGAAATGCCATCGTTCACCACGGCCGACTTGACCCGGGTGTCGAACTGATCGTGAAGCCGTTCACCTATGCCGCTCTGGCGGCGCGGATCCGTCGCGCGTTGGACGCCCCGTGACCAAGCGCGGGCCCGATTCGACGGCCGGAGATCCGCGATCCCGCCGGCCTGCTTGAAGCGCACGCAATGTCAAATCGATCCTCACGCCCGCTCAAGCGGCGCTGGCGACCGCGCCGGGCACGATGTCGTTGACCGCCTTGCGCGCGCGCTCGAGCCCGCCGGCCGCGCTCTCGGGACTGATGGCCAAGCCTTCGACATGGATGAAGGTCACGTCATTGAGGCCGAGAAAGCCCAGGATCGCGCGCAGATAGGGCTCCTGAAAGTCGAGGCCGCGCGCCGGGCTCTCGCCGCTGTAGACGCCGCCGCGGCCGGTGACGATGAAGACCTTCTTGCCCTTGAGCAGCCCCTCGGGACCCGCCGCGCTGTAGCGGAAGGTCCGCCCGGCGCGGGCGAGGTGGTCGATCCAGCTCTTCAGCGTCGACGAGATCGTGAAGTTGTACATCGGCGCGGCGATGATGACGGTGTCCGCCGCCTCGACCTCCGCGATGATCGCGTCGGCGAAGGCTGCGATCTCGCGCTGACGCGGCGAGCGCTTTTCCTCCGGGAGCGACCAGGCGGCAATCGTCTCCTGGGTCAGATGCGGCAGCGACTCCGGGCTCAGGCTGCGCTCGACCACGGCGGTGCCGGGATGCGCCTTGCCCCAGGCAGCCACGAACTCGGCGCCGATCTGGCGCGTCTTCGACTCCAGGCCGAAGACGCTCGACGTGACAAAGAGAAGCCTGTTCATCGGAACCTCCATGCGCCGAGGCCCTATGAGCCCCGCCGGCGGTGAAATCGTGTGATGAACATGGGCTCTTGCCGATATCATTTAAATCGGCCAAATAGTGATGAATATCATCGGCTGGAGTGATGATCTATGCTCGACCGCGTGACCCTCGACCAGCTGCGGGTCCTCATCGCCGTTGCCGAGACCGGCAGCTTCTCGGCCGCGGCGCGGCGGCTGCGGCGCGTGCAGTCGGCGATCAGCCAATCGATGCAGTCGCTCGAGGCGGCGCTCGAAACGGCGATTTTCGATCGCAGCGGCAAGCCGCCAAAGCTCACCGATGCCGGCCGCGTCCTGCTCGGCGACGCCCGCCACGTCGTCCACAGCGCCGAGATGCTGAAGGCGCGCGCCGAGAGCATGGCCGCCGAGGTCGAGCCGGAACTGACGCTTGCCGTCGATGCGGTGTTTCCGAGCCCGATGCTGATGGCGAGCCTCAAAGCGCTGAGCGAGACCTTCCCGTGCCTGCCGGTCACGCTGTTCACCGAGGGGCTGGGCGGGCCCGAGCAACGGCTGCGCGATGGTGTGGCGCGCCTCGCGCTCTACGCGCCGCTGCCGACCGGCGCGCAGGATCTCGAGGCCGAGTTCCTCGCCTCGATCACCGTCGTGCCCGTCGTCGCCGCCCACCATCCCTTGGCGGCGGAGTCCGGCCCGCTCACGCGCGATGTGCTCGAGCGCCAGGTGCAGCTGGTCCTCACCGACCGGACATCGCTGACGGCCGGGCTCAGCGGCGGCATCGTGAGCCTCCGGGTCTGGCGCTTCGCCGATCTCGGCAGCCGTCTCGACTACCTCCTCGCCGGCTTCGGCTGGTGCTACATGCCGGTGCACCTGGTCGAGGAGCATATCGCGGCGGGCCGGTTGAAGCGGCTCGACATCAAGGAGGACCGCAGCCGCGTCTTCAGCTTTCCGATCCACGCCGTCCACGAGCGCGCGCGTGCACCCGGTCGCGCCGGCCGCTGGCTCCTCGACGATTTGCGCCGGCGGTTCGCGGCCACCGAGGCTGCTGGCGAGCCCGCGCCGCGCGCTGCGACGGCGTCCGGGGTCATGTCGCGCCGTCGCCGGCGCGGTTAGGTGCCGCCGCCCGCTTTGGCCGTAGCCCACTCGGACCAAGGCTCCATCGCGTGACGCGTGCGCAGAGCGAGCAAGCAGTTATTAAGGGTTTCGGGCCTCAATTGGCGCCGTCGCGGCCGAGTGGAGGCTTAGCCATGAAGATCAGGAACCTTCGCGCCAATCAGCTGTGGGCCATCCCCTTGATCGTCCTCGGCATCGGATGCTTTGTCGGCTTCGACGATCTCGCCCTCCGGTTCCTGACGAAGCTGCAGATGGGGATCGACACTCATCTGTATTACACGCCGCACTACGACCTCTTCCAAGCGCAGGCACCGGTGTTCGGATCGATCCTCCTGGTCGGCGGCTTGATCCTGTGGTTCATGCCGGTGAATCACGAAAAGTAGCCCGGGCGGGCGCCGGCGGTGAGCGTCGGCCGCAGGCTGCAGGAGCAGGCGGTGGTTGCGCTCCGACAGATCCGGCAGTTCAGAGTCAGATCGCGAAGAATCCGATGGTTGCAACCGCCATGACCGCTGTCGCCAGCCAGCCGACCACCAGCATCGGGCGCGGCAGCGGTCAGCCGGCCCATGATGCGCGGGTTCATGGCGATCACCATCATGACGGCCATCAGCGGCGCGGCGAGCACGCCGTTGACGACGGCGCTCCAATAGAGCGCCTTGACCGGGTCGAGCGAGGTGAAATTCAGCGCGACGCCGCCCAGCGTCGCGAGCGCAATCGTGGCGTAGAAGGCTTTCGCCTCTCGCGGGCGGCGCTCGAGCCCTTCCGTCCAGCCAAAGAGCTCGCTGACGCCATAAGCGGCTGAGCCGGCCAGCACCGGCACGGCGAGCATGCCCGTGGCAATGATCCCGGCGGCGAACGGCGCGAAGGTGAACACGCTCGCGATCGGCCGCAGCGCCTCTGCCGCTTGCGAGGACGTCTGGATATCGGTCACGCCGCTCGCGTTCAGCGTTGCCGCCGTGGCGAAGATGATGAACAGAGCGATGAGGTTCGAGATGCCCATTCCGACGGCCGTGTCGGTGCGAATGCGGGCGAGCTCGGGCCCGGCCTCGCGCGGCGTGACGCACAGCGCCTTGACGTGGCGTCGATGCAGCTCTTCCACTTCCTGCCCGGCTTGCCAGAAGAACAGGTAGGGGCTGATCCTCGTGCCGAGGACGGCGACCAGGGCCATGGCATGAGGGCCGTCAAGAACGATATGGGGGACGAAGGTGCCGTAGAGCGCCGATCCCCACGGCACGTGCGCGGCAAAGACGACGGCGACGTAGGAAAACAGCGACAGCGTCGTCCATTTGAGCACGGCGGCATAGCGCGCGTAGCTCATGAAGATCTCGAGCAGGATGCAGCCGACGCCGAACGACACGGTATAGAAGTGCTCGGGGCCGCCGATCAGCAAGCCCAGCGCCGCGCCCATGGCGCCGAGGTCGGCGCCGAGATTGATGACGTTGGCGACGAGCAGCAGGAGCACGACGCCGCGCAGGAGCCACGGGGAATAATGACGGCGCAGGTTCTGCGCAATGCCGTAGCCGGTGACGCAGCCGATCCGTGCGCTGACCGCCTGGATCACCGCCATCAGCGGAAAGCTGAACAGCATGGTCCACGCCAGGCCATAGCCGAATTGCGCGCCCACCTGGCTGTAGGTGGCGATACCGCTGGGATCGTCGTCGGCCGCCCCGGTCACCAAGCCTGGTCCCAGGCTCTTCAGGAATCCGGCCGGCACCGCAGGAATGTTCGTCTCGGGAACCGCCACGATCATCACGTCCTTCGCCTACGGTCCGCGCCCGGCGGTCGCTGGCTTGGGCCACGGACGGCCATCTTAACAACGCGCGCGGCGATCACCTATTCTGCTTGATCATGTTCGCCCGGATGCCGGGAACTTGTTAGACAGAATTTGCGGCGGCGGTCGCGAGGCGATTGAAGAGGCATGATGATGCTCACCCTGTACTTCTCTCCCGGCTCCAGCTCGATGGCGGTCCACATCGCCCTGCACGAGGTCGGTGCCGCGTTCGAGGCGCGGCCGCTTTCCTTTGTCCGCAAAGAGCATCGCGCGCCCGATTTCCTGCGCCTCAATCCCGAAGGCAAGGTGCCGACGCTGCTCATCGACGGGCGCCCGCTGACGGAGGTCGCGGCCATTCTCTTCTATCTTGCGCGAACCTTTCCCGACGCGGGACTTCTGCCGCGTGGCGATGATGAAGCCGAGGCGCAGGTCATTTCATGGATGTCGTTCATTGCCGCCACCATCCATCCGGCGCGGCGGCAAGGCCTCGCCCACGCCGACGCGGTCTGGGGCATCGCGGAGCGGCGCCTGGGCGGGCAGGGATGGGCGATCGGCCGCTACTCGATCGCCGACATCAACCTGTTTCGCCTCTATTGGCGCTTCGTGAACTCGCTTCACCCGGCGCCGGAGCGGTTTCCGAACCTGTCCGCCCATCACGACCGCATGATGGCCCGTCCGGCGGTGCGCCGGACGTGCGACATCGAGCGGGCGATCGGCTACGAATTGCCGAGCTAGCGAGTATCCGCGCCATCGGTAAAATCTCGCGCAATGCGTCGCTTGCGCAGCATCGCTGCGCGCATCGGCGTGACCATCTTGTAACGGGTCGTAAGCTTGGGTGTTATCGATCCGGGCTGACGTCTTGCACAACAGCGGAGAGCCGGCGGCATGAACATGAAAACGATTCGACAGGTTCGTTCGAGCAAGGTCCCTGAAGTCACTCTGGCTTTCTGGATCATCAAGATTGCCGCGACGACCGTGGGCGAAACCGGCGGCGACGCCCTCTCCATGACGGAGCATTTGGGCTACGCCGTCAGCACCGCGATTTTCGCCACCATCTTTATAGCCACGGTGTCAGCTCAGGTCGCGGCGAGATCCTTTCATCCTTTCCTGTATTGGGCCGTGATCGTCGCCACCACCACCGCGGGCACGACGATGGCCGATTATGCCGATCGCTCGCTCGGAATCGGCTATGTGGGGGGCTCGCTTATACTCTTCACGATACTGATGATCGTTCTCGGATCGTGGTGGTTCGCGGTCGGCTCCGTGTCGGTAAGCCGCATCACCACGCCCAAAGTCGAAATCTTCTATTGGGTGACGATTCTATTTTCGAACACGCTCGGAACCGCTCTCGGCGATTTTTTGGCCGATGCGGGGCTCGGATACGAAGGCGCGGCCGTCGTCTTTGCCGCCGCGTTGGCGCTGGTCGCCGCCGCCTATTTTTATACCAAGATTTCCCACGCCCTGCTGTTCTGGGCGGCGTTCATCTTGACGCGTCCGCTCGGCGCCACCCTCGGCGATATTCTCACCAAGCCGCATACGAATGGCGGCCTCAATCTCGGCCGCATCACGTCCTCGGCGATCATCGCGCTTTTCATGGTCGCCTGCATCCTGTTCACGCGCCAGAGAGCCGGCGGCCACCCGGGAGAGAGCGAGCAGCACCCGTGAGGCACGCGGGGAGTGTCGGCCCCTGACGATCAGCCCTTGCGGTCGAGGAAGGCGCGGATCGCCGCGATCGTCGCTGCCGGCTGCTCTTCCATCAGAGCTCCGTGGCGCTGCCTTGCCGAAACGCCCGAACGAGGAAGGTCGATGGCATCGCGACGTTCGTCGCCCGTCGCGGAGGCGGGATCGATCTGTCGCTGCCGGCCCCGGCAGCTAGTTGGCGATCCGATACAACGCATAGCCCGAGCCGGGCTCTTCGGCGATCTTGACCAGCCAGCGCGGCACCTCGTTGCGCTCCAACCGGTCCCGGAGGGTGATCGGCGGCAGATCAGCGACCAGCCGCGACCGGCCCGTCCCCGGGCAAAACAGCAGCAGCGCGGCGCGGGTCGAGCGCACCGCCTCGGGCACCTCGTCGGATGGCGGGCTGCGCCACGCGGCGCGCAGCCGCATATAGGCGGCGACGTTGGTATGGTAGGCGGAGCCGACGGTGAGGACGTCGGTCCGGTAGAGCAATTCGGGGGCGTCGTTGACGTCGGCCATGACGACGGCGCCGGCATAGGGCCGCAGCATGCCGACCGCGGCCGCGATGCGGCAATCGCCCGACGCCGCCGCTTGCGCCGCGGCGGGCGTCGACACGCGGCCGACCGCGTCGCCGGCGCGCGGACCGATGAAGAAGGCGGCGAGCACCGCGATGCGGACAGAGGCGGCGTGCCGTCGGAACGCCGGCTCGCAATAGGTGGCGGCGACCGGCAGGACCGCGGCCGCGAAGGCGATCGAATAGGTGACGAAGCGCAGATGGGCGGCGCCCAGCGCCAGCACCAGGATTCCGACGATCGCGCCATAGGCCCAGAGCGGCGATCGCGTCCGCACCGCGATCGCCAGGAGCACGATCGTCGCCAGCGCCCCGTCGAGCAAATCGGCCCAGGCATCGCGCAGCGTGGTGATCGGCTGCATCTCGGAGATGATGCCGAAGAAGGCGCGCGCCTGCTCGGCGTTCATTAGGGCATCGGGACCCCTGATGACGGCGGGAAACAGCGCGATCCAAGCGCCGAGGCCGGCCAGCGCGACGGCGACTCCGAGCGCGCCGCGGCGGTGCGGGGAGGCGCGCGAGCGGTCAACCCGCCACAGCGCCCAGCCGATCGCGCAGACCGATGCGGCCAGCACCAGATAGACGACGGACAGCCGGTCGATCTCGGCCTCGCCATAGCCGCCATGGGGAGGATCGACCGCGAGCGCTGCGGCGACGAGCAGGAGGAAGCCGGTGCCGGCGCTGCGCAGCGCCTCGCCATCGGCGCGTCGGTCCGGCCGCGACAGCCAGACCAAGCCGGCGCCGCCATAGGCGAGCAGCGTGAACGGCATCGTCTCCGGCGTCAGCCACAGCCCGGCGGCGCTCCACAGCCCCATTCGCCATCCGGCCTCGGCGCCGCAAAGGCCGGCGCGGCCGGCCCAGCCCGCGGTCATCACGATGGTGAGCGCGATCAGAACATGATGGTGCACCACCCCGGGCAAGCCGTAGCCGGCGACGAACAGCGACGTCGCCGCCAGCACCGGCGCGGTCCACCGCCACTGCCGGTCGGTGATCGGCGAGAACGCCCAGACGAGAGACAGGCCGAGGAGTCCGACGCTGAGCGGCCCGAGCGCGACCGCCACCCAATGCACCGCCTGCGACTCGCTCATGAACAGCCGCAACGGAGCGGAAAGCGCCAAGATCAAGCCGTCAAGCAGATGCGACCAGGCGAGCAGCGTCCCGTCGCCGGACCCGTCGCGCGCCACGACGTCGATGAGCTTGCGCTGCGCCAACATCTCGCGCAGACGGACGAGCCGCATGTAGCTGTCGGGGTTGATCAGCGATCCCTGCAGCACGTCGGCGAGCCTGGGAAGCCCGATGACGATGTCGAGCAGAGCGCCGATCAGGAAATAGACGGCGGCATCGCGGAGCGACAGCGGTCTCGGCGTGCCCGCCGGCATCTCCTCCTCGAGCATCCGAGCCCCGCGCTTGATGATTGGGCCAAAAGCAAATTCTCAATTAGTGCGTGGACATGAAGAAAGCGTTATTCCCGCACTCTGTCGGTGTGCTCTCGGTGCCGATGCGTCGGCCGTTGGTCGCTCGAAGGGTCGCGCGCGGGCGCCAAAGAAGAAGCCCCGCAGAAAGGCGGGGCTGGTCGCGGCGTTCAGGGACCGACGATCAGCGCCGTCGCATCCGGCGAGCCCATGCCGGTGGCGGCGGCGAGAGCGACGATAAAAACGGCGACCATCAGCATGCCCAAGATGACGAGCGCGGAACCGTGAGCTGGCTGCTGGCGGATGGGGGGACTGAAAGAGAGCGACATGGGGAGCCTCCTCTGTGCCACCCCCATTGTCGCCATGACCTCTTAAATCCAAGTAAAATGACGCCGCCTTTTATCAAGACTGTCGGATTCCTTCTCGACAATATCTGCTAAACTGCAATTTAGACGAGCTTATGCAGCCGTTATACACCGAAGCGACGAATAAATAACCGCGCTAATTTACGGTACGTTAAATGAATGCTTGTATGAATCGCAAACCAACTGCACGCTCTTCGATGAAGGCTGGCATATGTTCAGAAGGATACTGCTAATAGTTGCGGCCATCGGTGCCTTTGTACCTGCGCAGCCGCCCGACGCGGTTGCCGGCAACAAACAGACGCTGAAGCTCGGCTACATCCTGGCCAAGAATTCCCAGCTCGGCGCCGGCGCGACCGTGTTTGCGGATGAGGTCGCCCGGAGAACGCAAGGCCGCTACCGGATCGAGCAGTACCCGAACGCCGAGCTCGGCGGCGAAGTCGAGATGATGAAGGGTGTTCAGATCGGCACGATCGACCTCGCTTTCATCACCGGCGCGCCGGTGCCGACCTTCGTGCCCGAGGCCGGCATCTTCGGCATCCCGTTCCTGTTCCGCGATGCGCAGCACGCTCACGCCGTGCTCGACGGGCCGATCGGTGACGAGCTGCTCGGGAAATTCGCCGCCAAGGACATGATCGCGCTGGCCTGGGGCGAGAACGGCATGCGCCACCTGACCAATTCGAAGCATCCCATCGTGACGCCGGACGACCTCAAGGGCCTCAAGCTGCGCGTGCCGCAGAGCGACACCATGGTGGCGGGCTTCAAGGGCCTCGGCGCCGATGCCAGCCCGCTCGCTTTCCCCGAGCTCTACGGCGCTCTCCAGACCGGCAGGTTCGACGGGCAGGAGAACCCGATCGCGACGATCGTCGCCTCCAAGTTCAATCAGGTGCAGAAGTATCTGACGATGAGCGGGCACATCTACGACCCCGCTGTCTTCCTCATTTCGAAGGACCTCTACGAGGAGATGTCGGCCGCCGACCGCGCCGCCTTCGTGGAAGCGGCCAGGCTCGGTGGCGAGGCGTCGCGCAAATTCGCCGCCCAGGCGGAGGCCGAAGGCGTCGCGTTCCTTCAGAATCAGGGCATGCAGGTCGTGACTTCCATCGACAAGAGCAAATTCGCGGCGGCGATGGCTCCGATCATGCCCGCGTTCGAGCAGAAATACGGCGCCGCGGCGATCACCCGGATCCGCGCGTACAAAGTGGCGGAGCACTGAGCATCATGCGGGTTCACCTTTGCCGTGGGTGTCAGTCATGCTGAAGATGCTGCCCTTTGGTCATCTATCGATCCGGCAGCGCGTCGCCGGCGGCTTCGCCCTCGTGCTCGTATTGTGCGGGCTCCTGGCGCTCGCCTCGATCCAGGGCACGCGGGTCATCACCGGCAGCGTCGCCAGCTCGCGCTCGACGGCGATCGCGGCGCTTGCGGCCGAGGAATTCGCCTCGCGTCTTGCCGAGCTCAACGACGCGGTGTCGCGCTACGCGCTCAGCGGCACCGGCGCCGACCGCAACGAGGCCACCCGCCATCTCGCCGTCGCGGCCGAGGCGTTCGACAAGCTGTCGCGCGAGAGCGGCAGCGGAAGCGGCACCGCCGCGGAGATTCGCGCCGCTTTCGAGCAATATCGCGCCGCCACCGAAGACACCTTCAAGGCCGTCGGCGGCCGCTTCTCCGGCGCCGAGGATCTCAAGCGGGCCGGCATCGAATTCAACAACCTGGCATCGGCGATCGTCGTCCGCCTGGCGAGAAGCGAGCGCATCGAGGCGTTGCCGATCGGCATGCAGCTCCAGGAGTCGCTGCAGGCCAGCCTCGTGGCGGCAACGCGCTATCTCGCCTCGCTGAACCCGGCCGATGCCGACACCGCCAAGACGCGCCTCGACGCCCTGCAGAATGACGTCGACCTGCGCGGGCTGGCGCTCGCCGCCGCCGGCGATGCCAGGCTGCAGCGGTTTTCCCAGGCGGTGCCGGAGGTCGTGAAGAAATACGCCGCGGCTATCGACAAGCTGCTGCAGTCGACGGATCTCTACATCAAATCGAACAAGCAGCGGCAAGACGCGGCAGAGAAGCTGGCGGCCGGCGCGGTGAAGCTCAAGGAGGCGCACCTGGCGACGCAGAGCGAGGCCGTGTCCTCCGCGAGCGAAACCTTGCGACGGGTCGCCGACATCAATATCGGCGTCTCCTTGGCCGTGATGTTGTGCGGCGTCCTCGCGGCGCTCCTGCTCTCGCGCAGCATCGTCCGCCCGATCGCCGGCATCACCGGCATCATGAAGTCCCTGGCCGCCGGAAATCTTTCCGTTCCCGTGCCGCAGGTGGCGCGGCACGACGAGATCGGCGACATGGCGCGCGCGGTCCAGGTATTCAAGGACAATGCCGTGGCCATGCACGACCTCGAGGAAGAGAAGAAGGAGACACGGCAACGCAGCGACGCGGAGCGCCGCAAGGAGATGCTGCGCCTGGCCGCCGCCTTCGAGGCGAGCGTGAGCGCCGTCGTCGATTCGGTGTCGAGCGCATCGACCGAGCTGAACGCCGAGGCCGAACAGATGAGCTCGACCGCCGCTGCGGCGACGCAGAAGGCCAATGTCGTGGCCGCGGGCAGCGGTCGCGCTTCGCGCAATGTCGAGACGGTGGCGTCGGCGACCCAGGAATTGGCGGTCTCGTTCGGCGAGATCGCGCGACAGGTGAGCGACGCGTCACAGGTCACCAAGGACGCACGCACCGAAGCGCAGCGCACGAACACGTCGATCCAGGCGCTCGCCGAGAATGCCCAGCACATCGACGGCATCATCGGCCTCATCCAGGGCATCGCCAAGCAGACCAATCTCCTCGCGCTCAACGCGACGATCGAAGCGGCGCGCGCCGGCGAGGCGGGCAGGGGCTTTGCCGTGGTGGCCAGCGAGGTCAAGAGCCTCGCCGATCAGACCGCGCGCGCGACGCAGGAGATCTCCAATCAAATCGAGAGCATGCAGGGAGCAAGCCGGGGTGCCGTCGATGCCATCGGCGCCATCCTCGCGACCATCGAGAGGATAGACTCCATCTCCTCGTCGATCGCCTCGGCCGTCCAGCAGCAGCAATCGGCAACGCAGGAAATCGATCGGTCGGTGCAGCAGGCGGCCAAGGAGACGCTGGACGTGTCGGCGACCATCGGCGGTGTCACGGAAGCCGCGGTGGAGACCGGCAAGGTCGCCAGTCACGTCCTCTCAGCAGCGCGCGACCTGTCGCAGCAATCGGAGCATTTGCGTCAGGAAGTCAGCGCTTTCCTCTCCAAGGTCCGCGCCGCCTGATCTGCGGCGGAGAGGGTCGACCCCGCTGTCGGCATCGGCTACGTGCTGCCTGAAGCGCAACAGACTTTCCGCACCGAACGCGTCTTCGCTGGGATCGTTGTTGCGATCCTGGCCGATGTGCGCTCGTTAGAGCGATGAGCTTCGCTCGTTGCGTGTCCTCAAGCCACGGCATCTCGGGCACCGATGGCGCTCAATCGAGCGCCGGCGCCGCGCGCTCGACGATGGCGGCATGGTCGATGCCTGCGGGCATCGCGCCGAAGGCGGCGCCGCGCTCGTCCGCGAGGCGGCTGGCGCAGAAGCCGTCGGCGATCGCCGGCGGCGCGAAGCGGACGAGCAGCGCGCCCTGCACCGCCAGCACGATCATCTCGGTGAGCCGCCGCGCCTGCGCCTCGCCGGGACGGGCGGCGAGCGCGACGTCGAGCCGGGCGAGGAAGGCGTCGAGGCGCGCGTCGCCGCCGCGCGCCGGGGCGAACTCGGCGCGCAACGCATCGGCCGCTTCGGGCGTGCGCTGCAAGGCGCGCAGCACGTCCAGGCACATGACGTTGCCGGAGCCCTCCCAGATCGAGTTGACGGGCATCTCGCGGTAGAGCCGCGGCATGATGCTCTCCTCGACATAGCCGTTGCCACCGAGCACTTCCATCGCCTCGCCGGCGAGCATGATGCCGCGCTTGCAGATCCAGTATTTCGCCGCCGGCGTCATCAGCCGCCGGAACGACGTCTCGCCCGGATCGTCCTGGCGATCGAACGCGCGCGCCAAGCGCAGCGACAGCGCGGTGGCCGCCTCGGATTCGAGCGCGATGTCCGCGAGCACGCCGGTCATCAGCGGCTGGTCGACGAGCTTGCGCTGAAACGCGGTGCGGTGGCGCGCATGATGGATCGCCTGCGCCACCGCCTGCCGCATGAGCCCGGAGCTGCCCAGCGCGCAGTCGAGCCGGGTGTAGGTCGCCATCTCGATGATGGTGGGGATGCCGCGTCCCTCCTCGCCGACGAGCCAGGCGAGCGCGCCCTCGAGCTCGACCTCGCTCGAGGCATTGGCGCGGTTGCCGAGCTTGTCCTTGAGGCGCTGCAGCTTGAGCGCGTTGGGCTCGCCGTCCGGCGTCCAGCGCGGCAGCAGGAAGCAGGAGAGGCCTTTGGGCGCCTGCGCCAGCACCAGGAACGCGTCGCACATCGGCGCCGAGAAGAACCATTTGTGGCCGACGAGGCGGTAGGCCCGGCCCGGCCCGCCCATCCCCTCGGGCTCGGCGCGGCTGGTGTTGGCGCGCAGATCCGAGCCGCCCTGCTTCTCCGTCATGCCCATGCCCATGAGCACGCCGGTCTTCTCCGCCGCCGGGCGGAAGCGCGGATCGTAGCGGCGCGAGTAGAGAAGCGGCAGCCATTCACGCGCGAGGTCGGGCTGCTGCTGCAGCGCCGGGACGACGCCATAGGTCATGGTGATCGGGCACTGCACGCCGGCCTCGATCTGGCAGAGCATGTGCACGGTCGCGGCGCGCGCCACATGCGCGCCGGGCTTGGGCTCCGCCCAGGGCGCGGTGTGCACGCCCTCGGCCACCGCCAGATTCATCAGCGAATGCCAGGCAGGATGGAACTCGACCACGTCGCGGCGATGGCCGAAGCGGTCGAAGCTCTGCAAGACCGGCGGATTGCGGTTCGCCTGGAAGCCCCAGTCGATGGTCTCGGCGCGGCCGAGGCGGCGGCCGAAGGCGCCCAGGCTCTCGCCCGCCCAGCCGCCGCCTTCGCGTGCGACAGCGTCGCCGAGCGCCCGGTCGCTCGCGAACAGGTCGTAATCGGCGAGCGCCGGCGGCTGGTTCTGCACGTCATGCGTCACGAAGCGATCACTTCCGTGCGGCGCGTTGCCCATACGGAAATTCCTCCATGCCACATCTTACACACGGATGAGGCGTGCCGGGAAATGCGTTCACCGCCCAGTCGCGACGCGGCCTAAGATGGCGGCTTCCGCCTTCCGGACGCACGACCGCCGACGGGAGCGCTCAAAAAGCGCCACGGCCGCCGCAGAAACGGCCGGCCTAAAATGCGAGGGGGAACGCCGGGATGCCCACGGTTCTGATCACCGGTGCGAATCGCGGCCTCGGCCTCGAATTCGCCCGGCAATATGCGACCTCCGGCTGGCGCGTCATCGCCACCAGCCGCGCGCCCGACAAGGCCGACGCCCTGCATGTGCTGGGGCAGCGGGTCAGCGTCCATCGCCTCGACGTCGCCGATCTCGCGGCGACGGCGGCGCTCGGGCGCGCGCTCGCGGCGGAGACGATCGATGTCCTCATTGCCAATGCCGGCATCTCCGCCGCGCGCGACATGACCGCCGCCACGGTGCCCGCTGCGGCCGAAGACTGGGAGCGGACCCTTCGCGTCAACGCCATGGCGCCGCTGGCGCTGGCCGGCGCCTTCCACGCGCTGGTGGCGCGCAGCGAGCAGCGCAAGATGATCGCCATCACCAGCCGCCTCGGCTCTATGGGCGCCAACAGCGATGGCGGCCTCTACGCCTACCGCTCCTCCAAGGCGGCGCTCAACGCGGTGTGGCGCTCCTTCGCGCTCGACCATCCCGACGTGATCGCCGCGTTGCTTCATCCCGGATGGGTCCGCACCGATATGGGCGGTGCCGGCGCGCTGCTCGATCCGGAAGCGAGCGTCGCCGGCTTGCGCCGCGTGATCGCCAATCTGGCCAAAGCCGATAGCGGGCGCTTCTACAATTACGACGGCAGCCCGATCCCATGGTAGGTTCGGCGCCATGATCCTGTCCCAGGAGCAGGCGATCATCCGCGACATGGCGCGCAGCTTCGCCAACGAGCGCCTGAAGCCATTCGCGGCGGAGTGGGACCGCGCGGCGCGCTTCCCGACCGAGGCGGTGGGCGAGATGGGCCAGCTCGGCCTGCTCGGCATGCTCGTCCCCGAGGCCTATGACGGCGCCGCGACCGACCATGTCTCCTATGCGCTGGCGCTCGAGGAGATCGCCGCGGGTGACGGCTCCTGCTCGACGATCATGAGCGTGCACAACTCGGTCGGCTGCGCGCCGCTGCTCAAATTCGGCACGCCCGCGCAGAAGGAGCGCTTTCTGCGGCCGATGGCGCGCGGCGAGATGCTCGCCGCCTTCTGCCTCACCGAGCCCGAGGCGGGCTCCGACGCGGCGGCGATCCGGACGCGCGCGCGCCGCGCCGGCAACCGCTTCGTCCTCACCGGGACCAAGCAGTTCATCACCTCGGGCGAGCATGCGAAGGTGGCGATCGTCTTCGCCGTCACCGATCCCGCGGCCGGCAAGAAGGGCATCAGCGCCTTCATCGTGCCGACGGACACCGCCGGATGGCGCGTCGCCAAGCGCGAGCACAAGCTCGGCCAGCGCGCCTCCGACACGGCGCAGATCGTCTTCGAAGAGATGGAGCTGACGCCCGACCTGCTGCTCGGCGAGGCGGGCGAGGGCTATCGCATCGCCTTGGCCAATCTCGAAGGCGGCCGCATCGGCATCGGCGCGCAATCCGTCGGCATGGCGCGCGCGGCCTTCGAGGCAGCGACCGCCTACGCCAAGGAGCGAAAAAGCTTCGGCGTGCCGATCGCGGAGCATCAGGCCGTGGCCTTCCGCCTGGCGGACATGGCGACGCAGATCGAGGCGGCGCGGCAGCTCGTGCTGCATGCGGCGGCGCTGCGCGATGCCGGCACGCCCTGCCTCAAGGAGGCGGCGATGGCCAAGCTCTTCGCCTCGGAGATGGCCGAGCGCGTTTGCTCGGACGCCATCCAGGTCCATGGCGGCTACGGCTACCTGCAGGATTTTCCCGTCGAGCGCATCTACCGCGACGTGCGCGTCTGCCAGATCTACGAGGGCACCAGCGACATCCAGCGCCTGGTGATCAGCCGGCAAATCCTAGCCGATTAGTGCGCGGCGGCGGCGAGCGCGCTCCAGCCGCTCCAGATGATCTGGATGCCGATGCACAGCAGGATGAAGGCAGAGAGCCGCACCACCACGTTGGTGCCGCGCTCGCCCAGCACCGCAACAATACTCTCGGCAAAGCGATAGCAGACATAGATGGTGACGGCGATGGCGACGAGGCCGGCGACGGCGGCACCGCCGAGCAGGGCGAGATGAGCGAGGCCGGCCGCCTCCTTCGGCCGCTGGCTGCCCAGCGTGACGGCGACCGAGATCGATCCCGGTCCGACCGTGAGCGGCATGGTCAGCGGATAGAAGGCGTCGGTCGAGGCCGCCGGCCTTCCCGTCGCGTTGGCCGCGCGCTGGTCCTCGAGTTCCTCGCTGGCGTGGAGGAGCTTCCAGCCGAAGGCGGTCACCACCATCCCCCCGGCGAGGCGCACCACCGGCAAGGTGATGCCGAAGAACTCCAGCACGTGCGAGCCGACGAACAGCGATCCCAGCAGCAGGAAGAAGCCGTTCACCGCCACGCGAGCGGCGGTGGCGTGGCGCTCCTCGTCGGTGCAGTGTCTCGTCAAGCCGAGAAAGATGGGGGCGCCGCCGATCGGGTTCACGATCGGGAACAGGCCGGCATAGACCAGCAGGAAGGAGTTGACGATATCGCTCACCACCGACCGCCGGTTCTTGCGCGCCTCACCGCGATCCGACAGTGGCACGAATGCCGCCCTCGGGCCAGGGGGCGGCGTGCCTCGCTCGGGCGGGACAACTGGGATCGACGGCCGCCCTCCATCCGTTAGCAGCGCGTGCATCGAAAGTAGTGGTAGGGGCCTAGGCATGCCCGAGCTCGGTATCAATCCGGAAAAGGTCTGCGCCATCATCGAGATGGGTCGCGAGCTGGCGGGGCTCGAGCTCTCGACCGCCGGCGACGGGACGACCAGCGGCGACGACAGCCCGCTCGAGACGCTGCTCGAGCCGGAAGAGGGCAAGGACCCGCGGCGCCGGGAGATGATCGCCTATGTCGGAGCGCTCGACGCCGAGGAGCAGGGCAACCTGCTCGCCCTCATCCTGCTCGGCCGCGGCGATTTCAGCCTCGACGAGTGGCACGATGCGCTCATCACCGCGCGCGACAGCATCGAGGACAAGAGCGCCGATTTCATGATCGGCGATCCTGGGCTGCCCGGCTACCTGCTGGAGGGCCTGGACGCCTTCGGGGAAAGCTGCGACTGAGCGGCCGGGCGGCGGGGCGTGCCCGTCGCCTTTTTCGCTTGCCGGGCCCGGCCGGCTTTTGCATGGTGGCTAGCCGCATGACGGCCCGCTTCGATCGCGGGTTGCAGGAAACGCGCCCCCATGCCCGTGGTCAAGACCGCGCTCGATACCCATTCGGAGGCGTTCCACGCCAACGCCCAGGCCATGCGCGCCGTGGTCGACAACCTCGCGGCGCGCGTCGCCGAGATCCGCAAGGGCGGCGGCGAAGCGGCGCGCGAGCGTCACCTCGCCCGCGGCAAGCTCCTGCCGCGCGACCGGGTGCGCACGCTTCTCGACCCGGGCGCGCCGTTTCTCGAGCTGTCGCAGCTCGCCGCCTTGGGCATGTATGGCGAGGACATACCCGCCGGCGGCATCATCACCGGCATCGGCCCGGTGATGGGGCGCGAATGCGTCATCGTCGCCAACGACGCCACGGTGAAGGGCGGCACCTACTATCCCGTCACCGTCAAGAAGCACCTGCGCGCCCAGGAGATCGCGCGGCAGAATAATCTGCCCTGCATCTACCTGGTCGATTCCGGCGGCGCCAATCTGCCGAACCAGGACGAGGTGTTTCCCGACCGCGAGCATTTCGGCCGCATCTTCTACAACCAGGCGACGCTCTCGGCGGCGGGCGTCCCGCAGATCGCCGTGGTCATGGGCTCCTGCACCGCCGGCGGCGCCTATGTCCCGGCCATGTCCGACGAGAGCATCATCGTGCGCAACCAGGGCACGATCTTCCTCGCCGGGCCGCCGCTGGTGAAGGCGGCGATCGGCGAGGTGGTGACGGCCGAGGATCTCGGCGGCGCCGATGTGCACAGCCGCGTCTCCGGCGTCACCGACCATTACGCGCTCGACGATTCGCATGCGCTCGGCATCGCCCGGCGCATCGTCGGCCATCTCAACCGGGTGAAGCGGCCCTCGCTCGACATCGCCGCGCCGGTCGAGCCGCTCTACGATGCCCAGGAGATCTACGGCGTCGTCCCGAGCGACACGCGCAAGCCCTACGACGTGCGCGAGGTGATCGCGCGCATCGTCGACGGCAGCGAGCTCGACGAGTTCAAGCAGCTCTACGGCCAGACGCTGGTGACCGGTTTCGCGCGCATCTGGGGCTACCCCGTCGGCATTGTCGCCAATAACGGCATCCTGTTCTCGGAAAGCGCGCTCAAGGGCGCGCATTTCATCGAGCTCTGCGCGCAGCGCGGCATCCCGCTCGTCTTCCTGCAGAACATCACGGGCTTCATGGTCGGGCGCAAATACGAGGCGGGCGGCATCGCCAAGGACGGCGCCAAGATGGTGACGGCGGTCGCCTGCGCCAATGTCCCGAAATTCACCCTCATCATCGGCGGCAGCTTCGGCGCCGGCAATTACGGCATGTGCGGCCGCGCCTACGGTCCGCGCTTCCTGTGGATGTGGCCCAACGCACGCATCTCCGTGATGGGTGGCGAGCAGGCGGCGTCCGTGCTGGCGACGGTGCGGCGCGACAACATCGAGGCGCGCGGGGCCTCGTGGACCAGCGAGGAGGAGGCGGCGTTCAAGGCGCCGATCCGCGAGCAATACGAGACCCAGGGCCATCCTTACTACGCCAGCGCGCGGCTGTGGGACGACGGCGTCATCGATCCCGCCGAGACGCGGCGCGTGCTGGCGCTGGCGATCTCGGCGAGCCTCAACGCGCCGATCGCGAAGACCGCGTTCGGCGTCTTCCGGATGTGACAGAGATGAGCGAGCCCAACATCCTCGTCAGCACCGACGCACGCGGCGTCGCCACCGTGGCGCTCAACCGTCCCGCCATCCACAACGCCTTCGACGATCAGCTCATCGCCGATCTGACCGCGGCGCTGCGCCGGCTCGGCGGCGACGCCGCGGTCCGCGTCGTCGTGCTCACCGGCAGCGGCGAGAGCTTCTCCGCGGGCGGCGACCTCAACTGGATGCGGCGCATGGCCGGGTACAGCGACGCCGAGAATCTCGCCGACGCCATGGCGCTGGGGGAGCTGCTGCGCACCCTCAACGAGCTCGCCAAGCCCACCGTGGCGCGCGTCAATGGTGCCGCCTTCGCCGGCGGCCTTGGCCTTGTCTGCTGCTGCGACATCGCCGTCGCCGCGGCGGAAGCGAGTTTCTCGATCTCCGAGGCGCGGCTCGGCCTGGTGCCCGCCACCATCAGCCCTTACGTGGTCGCCGCAATCGGCGCGCGCGCGGCGCGGCGCTATTTCCTCACCGCCGAGCGTTTTTCCGCCGCCGAGGCGCAGCGCATCGGCTTGGTGCACGAGGTCGCACCCCGCGCCGCGCTCGACGAGGCCGTGGAGAAGATCGTCGTCGCGCTGCTCGAGGCCGGCGCCGGCGCGCAGGCGCGCTCCAAGCGGCTCATCGCCGAAGTGCAGGAGCGGCCGATGACGGAGGCGCTGATGGCGCTCACCGCGCGCGCCATCGCCGAGGCGCGCGCCTCGACCGAAGCGCGTGAAGGCCTCGCCGCGTTCTTCGCCAAGCGCAAGCCCGCTTGGCGGCGCTGAGCGGGACGATGTTCGCCAAGATCCTCATCGCCAATCGCGGCGAGATCGCCTGCCGGGTGATCCGCACCGCGCGGCGCCTGGGCATCCGCACCGCCGCCGTCTATTCGGAGGCCGATGCCGGCACGCTCCATGTGGCGCTGGCGGACGAAGCCTATCCGATCGGGCCGGCGCCGGCGCGCGAGAGCTATCTGAGCATCCCGCGCCTCATCGATGCGGCGCGCCGCGCCCATGCCGAGGCGGTGCATCCCGGCTACGGCTTCCTCTCGGAGAATGCCGACTTCGCCGAGGCCTGCGCCGGTGCCGGCGTCGTCTTCATCGGGCCGCCCGCTTCGGCGATCCGCGCCATGGGCTCGAAGGCGGCGGCGAAGGACCTGATGGAGAAGGCCGGCGTCCCGACGGTGCCCGGCTATCACGGCGACGACCAGAGCGAGGCGACGCTGGCCGACGCGGCGCGGCGCATCGGCTATCCCGTGCTCATCAAGCCCTCGGCGGGCGGCGGCGGCAAAGGCATGCGACCCGTCGTCGAGGCGCCCATCTTCGCTCCCTCGCTCGCGACGGCAAAGCGCGAGGCTCTGGCCGCGTTCGGCGACGACCGCATGCTCATCGAGAAGTACCTGACGCGGCCGCGCCACATCGAGGTGCAGGTGTTCGCCGATCGCCAGGGCAACACCATCCATCTGTTCGAGCGCGATTGCTCGGTCCAGCGGCGCCTGCAAAAGGTGATCGAGGAGGCGCCGGGGCCCGGCATGACCGAGGCGCGGCGGCGCACCATCGGCGCCGTCGCCGTGGCGGCCGCGCGCGCCGTCGGCTATGTCGGCGCTGGCACGGTCGAGTTCATCGCCGAAGGCGACGCCTTCTACTTCATGGAGATGAACACGCGGCTCCAGGTCGAGCACCCCGTGACCGAGATGATCACCGGCCACGACCTCGTCGAATGGCAGCTGCGCGTCGCCTCGGGCGAGCCCTTGCGGCTCGCGCAGGAGCAGATCGCGATGAGCGGCCACGCCGTCGAGGCGCGGCTCTATGCCGAGGATCCCCAGCGCAATTTCCTGCCGATGACAGGGAGATTGCGCCGCCTGCGCCAGCCGCAGGCCGCGCCGGCGCTGCGCGTCGATACCGGCGTGCGCGAAGGCGATGCCGTCACGGTCCACTACGACCCGATGATCGCCAAGGTGATTGCCTGGGGCGAGGATCGCGGCGCCGCGTTGCGCCGGCTTGCCGCCGGGCTCGCCGAATACCGCATCGCCGGTCTCATCACCAACCGCGACTTTCTCCTCCGCATCCTGCGCCACCCCGCCTTTATCGCCGGCGATGTCGATACCGGCTTCATCGACCGCCACCGCGCCGAGCTGATCCCGCCGCCCGCGCCGGCGCCGCGCTGGGCGCTCGCCGCGGCGAGCCTCGGGCTGCTGCTGGAGCAAGCGGCGGCGGCGCGTGCCGCCGCCAGCCGCTCGGGCGATCCCCATTCGCCCTGGCAGCACCGCGACTTCTGGCGGCTCAATGGCGATACCTATCAGGACATGGCCTGGCGCGACGGCGAGGCGACGCGGGTGGTGAGCGCGCATCGGCGCGGCGAGGGCTATCGCCTCGACATCGACGGCGAGAGCAGCCTCGCCGCAGCGGCGCGCACCGGCGACGGCGATCTTGCGCTCGATCTCGACGGCGTGCGCTCAACCTTGGCCGTCGCGCGCGAGGGGAATTTGGTGACCGTCGTCAGCGACGCGGCAACGTGGCGGCTCGCCTATGTCGATCCCGCCGCGCCCAGGGCCGACGATGCGGTCGCCGCCGGGCGGCTCACCGCGCCGATGCCGGGCAAGGTCGCGCAAGTGCTGACCAAGGCGGGCAGCCGGGTGAAGCGTGGGCAAGCCTTGATGGTGCTCGAGGCGATGAAGATGGAGCACACCATCGCCGCGCCCGCCGACGGCGTGATCGAGCGCGTCAATTTCACGCCGGGCGATCTCGTCGACGAGGGCGCCGTGCTGATCGCCTTGAACGCAGAGGAGGGATGAGGCATGGCGATGCGTGTGCCCCAGCGCGTCCGCATGGTCGAGGTCGGCCCGCGCGACGGGCTGCAGAACGAGGCGCAGATCCTACCCGCCGCGACCAAGATCGCGTTGATCGAGCAGCTCGCCGATGCCGGCTTGAGCGTGATCGAGGCGGGAAGCTTCGTCTCGCCCAAATGGATCCCGCAAATGGCCGACACCGCCGCCGTGCTGGCGGGGCTCAAGCGCAAGGCGGGCGTCAGCTACCCCGTGCTGGTGCCGAACATCAAGGGATTCGATGCCGCGCGCGCGGCCGGGGTCGAGGAGATCGCCGTCTTCGCTGCCGCGTCGGAGAGCTTTTCGCGCCGCAACATCAACTGCTCGATCGCCGAGAGCCTCGAGCGCTTCGCGCCGGTGGCCGCGGCGTCGCGGCGGCACGGCATGCGCGTGCGCCGTACATCTCCTGCGTCGTCGACTGCCCCTATGAAGGCGCGATCGCGCCTAAGGCCGTGGCGGATGTCGCGGCGAAGCTGGCGGCGCTCGGCTGCTACGAGATCTCGCTCGGCGACACCATCGGCACCGGCACGCCAGCGCGCATGCAGGCGATGATCGAGGCGGTATCGGCGGCGCTGCCGGTCGAGCGGCTCGCCGTCCATTTCCACGATACCTACGGCCAGGCGCTCGCCAACATCCTGGCGGCGCTGGAGAAGGGGATCGCCGTCATCGACAGCTCGGTCGCCGGGCTCGGCGGCTGTCCTTATGCCAAGGGCGCGTCGGGCAATGTCGCGAGCGAGGATGTGCTCTACATGCTCACCGGGCTCGGCAGCGAGACCGGCGTCGATCTCGGCCGGCTCGCGACGGTGGGCCGGTTCATCTCGCAGGTGCTGGGGCGCGAGCCTGTCTCCAAGGTGGCGCGCGCGCTCGCCGCCAAGGCGGCCTGAGCATGGCGCTGCATCTGATCAAGCTCGCGGTCGGGATCGACGACGTCGCGCATCTGCGCCAGGTGCAGAAGGAGCGCCGCCGCGAGCGCGGGCGCTATGTTTTCTACACGCGCCACATGCCGCGCCGCAGCATGGAGATCATCGATGACGGCTCCATCTATTGGGTGATCAAGGGCTATGTGCGCGTGCGTGAGCGCATCCTCGGCTTCGTTCCGGTGATCGAGAATGACGGCGAGCGCTACACGCTCGTGCGCTATGATCCCAAGCTGGTGGAGACGGAGTGGCAGCCGAAACGGCCATTCCAGGGCTGGCGCTATCTGCAGCCCAAGGACGCGCCGCCCGATCGTCCCGCCGGCGCCGCCGCGGTGGACGATCTGCCGCCCGCCATGATGCAGGAGTTGCGTTCGCTCGGCCTCATCTGAGCGGCGCAGGCCCTTGCAAACCGAGCCCTGCATACCCATTTCTGTGTCGTCCTGGGACGCTTACGAGCGCCGGGGACTCCCCGAGAGGAAAGTTGGAAGATCGAGCGATATGGCCCTGGACAAGGGCCGCTCGTTGCTTATATCTTCTCTCCAGCTGCTTCTGGCGGCTTCTTCATAATCGATCTCGCGACGAACGCTGCAAAGCGCGGCGTGCCTTTTTGTCGATCGCATGAGGGAGCGCGGGACGCGGCGCCGGCGACGGAAAGCGTGTTGACTCGATTCGGTCGCGCGCTTATAAGCCCGGCTCCCTCGGTTGGGGGGTGATTTTGCTCTTTGACATTGTGGTTTAGAGTGGAAGGGATGCGCGGACGGCGGCGCCGTGAACGGTGCTGATTGTTCGTGCATCTGGATGGATAGATATCTGTCGATTCCGGACAGTATGCAAAGATCGGTCGGTGCCAGGCTTGGTTCTGCGTATAGCGCGTGGGACCGAGGCTAATTTGAGAGTTTGATCCTGGCTCAGAACGAACGCTGGCGGCATGCCTAACACATGCAAGTCGAACGCGTGGAGCGATCCACGAGTGGCGCACGGGTGAGTAACGCGTGGGAACCTGCCCTGGAGTGTGGGATAACCGAGGGAAACCTCGGCTAATACCGCATACGACCTGAGGGTGAAAGATTTATCGCTCTAGGAGGGGCCCGCGTCGGATTAGCTAGTTGGTGAGGTAACGGCTCACCAAGGCGATGATCCGTAGCTGGTCTGAGAGGATGATCAGCCACACTGGGACTGAGACAC
>Ga0073928_10002475_pt1 | contig 31617 bp, 29 predicted proteins | sample PaiPotPPA55metaG_FD_76969 | JGI IMG/M metagenome (GOLD analysis project Ga0073928, IMG submission 76969) | Iron sulfur acid spring bacterial and archeal communities from Banff, Canada, to study Microbial Dark Matter (Phase II) - Paint Pots PPA... ...
AACGACGATCTGGCCAGCGTAGGAAGGGTCGGTGAAAATTTCCTGATAGCCGGTGATGGAAGTATTAAAAACTACTTCCCCGTAACATTCGCCTTTGGCTCCGTAGCCTTTGCCGCGGAAGACGCGGCCGTCTTCCAGCGCAAGGATAGCCTGCATTCGTACTCCAAGGAGTGGATTTTATAGATATTAGCAGGGATGCGGAAATGCGCAAAAGAAAATGTCTGTGAAAATCGTGGACGTTTCTTTTAGAGTACTGCTCGAAGCTAGTGTCGTGTGCCGGAAATATGCGGCGCAAGCCCGCTTTGTTCGACGCGACGCATAATGCGTCGGTGCTGCGAGCAAAGTACATAGGTCCTTCGCGTTGCTCAGGATGACGGCGCGGACTTATGACGCGAACTTGCGGGACACTACACTAGGCGGAACGCCAAAAGCTGTCTGAAGGTTTGCGTGGAGTGCGGCGTCGTTCGCAGGCGTCCGAGGTACACTCGACCACATCGAAGAAAAGATCGTCGGCGCTGCGGGAGGAGTTGGCGTTCTGGGCAGCGTCGAACGCCTCATATTTCAGGCGAAACCAGCTCTGCGGATTGATTTCAACCGTGCCGGCCTTGGCGTGGCGCCGAAGATGAAAGTGCAAACGCATCGCTTGGATCCGCTTATCTGACTCGTCCCATCTTGTCCATGGGCCAGTAGCCGAAGACCGCCTTGCCGTAAATGTAGGTCTGACCGACGGGACCAAAATCGCGGCTGTCATTCGACAAGCTGCGATGATCGCCTAGAACAAAATAGCTGTCCGAAGGCACGACTATTTCAGGATACGATCGTTCGTCCTCGTAGGAGCGCGGCACGTAATCTTCATCGATGGCTGTGCCATTCACGTACACTCTGCCGGCATCAATTTGAATACGGTCGCCGGCGAGGCCAATCACGCGTTTGATAAAGCTTTTCGACGGGTCCCGCGGATAACGAAAAACGATGATATCGCCGCGCTGGATAGACTCAATCCGGTACACGAACTTATTCACGAAGATTCGTTCCTGATCTTCGAGCGAAGGCATCATGCTTGTGCCTTCGACTTTCACCGGCTGATACAGAAAGATGATGATGAAACAGGAAATGGCGAGCGAGATGATCAGATCGCGCAACCAGACAGACAGAACCATGGCGCGCGAAGGATTAGGAACAATGGGATTTCCATTTTGCAGCGCGTGGGATTCTAAAGGGTCTGCCTGCTCGGGCATGATATTTCTGATTCTATACGGATTAGGCCGTCTATGTAGAGATGATTCGTCGAGGCCGGACGGCGGCGGCTGACTACTCCGTCCGCGGGATTCAGGTTACAATATTGTCGGTATGATGAAGCATGGGCTGGCGCTAACTTTAATTTTTTTGATCACTCTGACAGTTTCGGCTCCCTGGGCCACCTCTCAGCAGGAGGGGGTGGTCCCCGCGTATAATGCGGGACCACCGGCGAAAGGCGTGAAACTCCCCGCCATCCTCGATAAGGACCAGTTGTGGGCAGATAACGCTCAATATCGCTATCAAACGCATGCCTATGATTTGGCTGCGAAGATTCCGACTGTGCTGCATCAGCAGCCCTGTTACTGCTATTGCGACCGGATGGGGCATAACAGTTTGCACAGCTGTTTCGAAAGCACTCATGGGGCGCGCTGCGATATCTGCTTGAAAGAGCTGTACTATTCTTATTCTGAACATCAGAAGGGCAAAACTGCTGCTCAGATTCGTAAAGGGATCATGCAGGGCGAGTGGCGGCAGGTAAACCTGGAGACAGCCGCTGCATCCAATTAGCGCCGATTTCCACAGGGGCGAAAATCGGTGCCAGAATCAAGGGTCACAAAGTTGAACGTGATGCTGCGCAAGAATCGTGAATGATGGTTCGCTAATTTAACCATAAGCTGCAGATAAGAGGTGTAATTACGAAGAGCACAGGAAGAATTTTGCAGATGGCACAGAAGGCCACACCAAAAAAATCGGTGGGCGATGATCCGCGTTTTGCACAGGCTGTGCAAAATTACGAAGCCGGTTTGCGCGCCATGCAAGAGCACAAATTCGACAAAGCAAAGACTTACCTGCAAAAAGTTCTTTCCGGCGGCAGCCGGGAGCTCGCAGATCGAGCTACGGTACACCTGAATGCGTGCAATCAGCAGACCGAACGCGCGGTTACCCAGTTCAAGAATCCGGAAGAGCACTACGATTACGCCGTTTCCCTGCTGAATGTTGGCGACTACGTAGGAGCCCGTGAACATCTGGACAAACTTTCCAAGCAATCGCCGAAATCCGACTACGTCGCGTACGGATTGGCTGCGCTGGATTGCCTAACCGGCCACGTCGAAGATTCCTTGCGCCATCTCGACGAAGCTATCCGTCTGAATCCTGGCCTGCGCTTTCAGGCGCGAAACGATTCCGACTTTCAGAATCTGGGCGAAGATCCCCGCTTTACCGAATTGTTGTATCCCGATCCCGGGGCTGAATTGACTTCGACGGCGGATGTCGACGTGGACGAGGAGCGGTAAGGAAGCCCTGATGGGCTACTCCCAGGAACAGCCCGACCCTTTGCAGCGCTCGGTGTCTGATAGTGGAAGCCGTGGTTTGCGGGTTGTTGCCATCGGTGGAGGCACTGGGCTTTCCACGCTTCTGAAAGGGCTGAAGTGGTACGTCAGTTCATCTGCGGATCGAACCACCTTACCTGAATCCAGCAAGCCAGAAATTGCCGACCTTTGTGCCGTAGTCACTGTCAGTGACGATGGCGGTTCGAGCGGTCGCTTGCGCAAAGAATTTAATATGTTGCCGCCGGGCGATGTTCGTAACTGTATCGTCGCTCTGTCAGAAGATGAGGCTTTACTCTCCAAGTTGTTTCAGCACCGCTTCGCCAAAGGCTCGGGCCTCGAGGGCCATAGCTTTGGAAATCTTTTCCTCACGGCTCTGACCTCCATTACAAAGGATTTCAGCGAAGCGGTCCGTTTGTCTTCGGAAATTCTGGTCACGCGCGGACACATCTATCCGGCTACGACTTCTAACGTTGAGTTGGAAGCCCTTATGGACGACGGAAGCCGAGTGCGCGGCGAGACCAAAATTACCGCCAGTAAGGGCCGCATCAAAGAACTGTTTCTTGTGCCACCTGACGTAGAACCTCTTCCGCAAACCTTGGACGCAATCGCTCGCGCCGATCTGATCACGATTGGCCCTGGCTCGCTATTTACCAGTCTGATCCCCAATTTATTGGTGCGGGGGATTGCCAAAGCTATTTCGTCCTCCGCAGCAACCAAGGTTTACGTCTGCAACCTGATGACTCAGGCGAACGAGAGTTTGGGGCGCAGCGCTGCCGACCACATTCGGGCGCTCAATAAACACGCGCAGGCACAAATTTTTGACTATGCTCTGTTGAATACTGCAGCGATCTCCGATCAGTTGAAAGCTAAGTACGCGCTCGAAGGCGCCGCGCAGGTTGTCATCGACGAAGAGGCAATTAGAGAGCTAGGAGTTACTCCGGTTTTAGGCGATTATCTGGACGAGGGTGAAGTTGCCCGGCATGACACCGGTCGAATCGCGCAGGACCTGATAGGACTGGTTCTGCACAAACACGTCTAAGTACAGGCGCGAGGTTCCTCGCCCGGGTGGATTTCGCGGTAATTTCACAATGAAAGAACTCTGTTTGGAGTACAAGCCCCGACTGGCTCCGCACGGGCGAAGACGCCCGCACCTAAATTGACCTGCCACGGTGCCTGCAGGGACTCGGGTATTATTGGATCGAATGTCAAAAGCAAAAACTAAGAGCACCGCTCCGCGTGTCGCCATCGCCATTATGGCTGCGGGCAAGGGGACGCGGCTTAAATCCAAACATCCGAAAGTTCTGCATGAGGTCGGCGGGAAAACGCTTTTGGCTTATGTGATCGCCGGGGCGACAAAGGTTGTTTCTCCTCAGGATGTATATGCCATCGTTGGTCACGAAGCAGAGCGCGTCCGGGAAGCGGTCGCCGACACCGGCGTCAATTTCATCGAGCAGAAAGAGCAGCGGGGGACCGGCCACGCCTTGATGGTCGCACGCGACGCACTGGCTTCCTATGACCAGGTCATCGTGCTGTCGGGAGACGCACCCTTAATTAGCGCTCAAACCATCCAGAAGCTTCGTGATTTTCATAGCTCCAACCAGCCGGCGATGACGATTCTGACGGCGCAACTCTACGACCCCACCGGGTATGGAAGAGTGATTCGCAAAAGCCCTAAGAGTGCGGACGTGAAGGCGATCGTCGAGGAGAAATCAGCAACTCCCGCACAGCGAAAAATAACTGAAGTTAATGCAGGCTTTTACTCATTCGATGCGAAGCTTCTTTTCTCAAACATCGATAAACTGAGCAACGACAATCCCCACCGAGAGTTTTATCTCACTGACATGGCTGCGGTTTTGCGCAAAGCGAAAAACCGCGTGCTGGCAGTGGCGGCAAGCGATCCCCAGGAAATTTTAGGCAGCAACACGCGCGCCGAAATGGTGGAAATCGATCAACGGATGCGTTTGGCAAAGTGCCGCCAACTGATGACCGAAGGCGTCACGATTTTTTATCCGCAAACCTGCGTCATCGATTGGGATGTCGAAGTTGGTCCCGATACAACGATTGAACCATTCGTGCAGATTCTTGGTAAGACCCGTATTGGCAGTGATTGCCGCATTCGCTCGTACAGTGTGATTAACAACTCGGTGATTGGAGACAGTGTGCTCCTCCGCCCCGGTTGCGTTCTGGAGGAAGCTCACGTGGGGAATGGCGCGACGCTTGGCCCCTATTCTCATCTTCGTCCGGGTAGTGAGATTGGCCAAGGCGCACACGTCGGGAATTTTGTCGAGACCAAGAAAACCCGATTGGGCAAGGGATCCAAAGCCAATCACCTCAGCTACCTTGGCGACTCCGAGATTGGCGAAGGCGTGAACATCGGAGCCGGGACGATCACTTGCAACTACGATGGAGAGCGCAAACACGCCACCATAATCGAAGACGGCGTATTCATCGGCAGTGATTCGACTCTGGTTGCTCCGGTCAAGATCGCAAAAGGCGCATACGTGGGCGCAGCTTCCTGCATCACAGACGATGTTCCGCCGGATTCGCTCGCCATCGGGCGGGCGCGCCAGATCGTGAAGGAAGGCTGGATCAAAGCAAAGCGCGCGAGCAAGAAGGCGACTCAGGGTTGAGTTATTCTTGAGCTCCCTACCGGTTGACTTCCCTGCTATTTTTCGATTGCGGCCGAGCTACTGCAATTGCGCGTATGGAGCAGTCAAGCAAGTTGCGGTCGCCGTCGCTGGCGCTGCATTCCACGACGGAGCGACACGGATAACTCCGTCCTCATTTGAGCAAAACCCACGCACGCCCGTCTGGTTGAATTTGGCGGGAGCGCCGCCGATTGTGTACCCCAGGTTTGGCGGGCCACCAGCAGGTATGCCCACGCCAAAGTAGTAGCCGGTTTTTGCGGTCGCGGGTGAGGTCGCGCTAGCCAGCCCGAAATCGATCAGGCAGGCATTGGCCGCAACCGGGCCGCTGGCTGGGCAACCAGTAGCCGCAGGAGGACCTAGCGACGCCATGGAATTCGCATAGCCAGCGCTGGGGTAAGTCGATTGATACGACACCTGCGCCGTATTCACCGTCCGAACTGAGCTGGCTGCTGATGATTCATTGGCAGAAATCCTGGCCCGCAGCAGGTTTGGAATAGCGATGGCCGCGATGATCAGGATAATCGCCACTACAATCAGCAACTCGATGAGAGAAAAACCCTTCTGTTTCCGCATGACACTGTCTTCTCCGTTATAAGTGGTTCTGTACATTTTTTCACTAGTGGGAACGTTGCACGAGCCGGAGTTTGCAGATTTGTTGCGCTTTTTTTTCCGTATGTGTTCCCGAGCAACGCACTGGATCCAGGTCTTTACTGGCACCGGGCGAAACCGAGATTCCTCGCTTCGCTCGGAATGACGATAAGAAAAAATGGAATGACAGAGCGAGTTACTTTTTGCGTTGGCGGATGCGCAATTCGAAGCTCACCACACCGTTATAGTCGCGCAACCCGAGAATGGAGATATTGCGCGTCAGGTTGTATTCCACCTGAATAATTTGCTGTGAGGTTTGGGAAACGTTGCTGGTGTAGGTCAAAGTAAGGTTGTCCTTGACCTGCTGCTCAATGGTGACCGCGGGCGAAGTTGTTGTCGGAGAAGTTTCTGTATTGATACCTTGCGGATCGACACGGATGTGGCTAATTCCGAACAGGCTCCTAGAACGGTTGCTGATTGCGGAGTTCAGAGCGTCGGCCAGTATGGCGCTGGAGGCTTGCTGAGCGAAAGGCGACTGCCCAGACTGCTGCAATTGCGCCGATTGCTGCTGGGTTTGACCAAGCGCCAACAGACTGATGATGTCTGCCACGGGCAGAGGCGGCTCCGAATGATAAGTCAGATTCAGTTTGTCCATCCCTCCATTTAGATTGACGGTGATGTCGTAATCGCGAACATGCGTGGAAGCCTGGAGGTCGAGCACGGGCATAGTCGTTACTGGGTTAGTAAAGGTCACCTGGCCTCGTTCCAAGCGGTACTTGGTTCCGCTGAAAGATACTTCGCCTTCGGTGACATCCACCCGGCCTAGCACCACAGGTTTCGCGGCCGTGCCTCGCAGACGCAAATCCGCGGCTCCTGAAAGGCGGAGCACGGCGGTCTGCATCTGCAGCTCTGGGGTAGTGGCAATGTGCACGTCCATGCGTATGCGATTCAGCAGAGGATTGGTTTGCGGCAGCGCCGAGCTTTGGGCGGCGCGGGCTAAGCTGGCGCCGAAATCGAATCCTGGAGTCACCGCGAGTTTGTTGACGGTCACATCTCCGGACAGCACGGAAGCGGCAGCAGAACCCGCCCATCGCAGGTCTGCATTGGCCGTGGAGCTTATCCCCGGCGGATAGCGCAAACGCACATCTTGCGCTTGCATTGTGAGATTGAAATTGAGCTGACGGTTGTACGCGGTAGCGTATCCACCAAAGGTGACATTGCCGCCACCCACGCGGGCGGTGAGAGTTTCGATCTGCAGCCGGTCTTGATTGAACACCGCTGATCCGCTCAACGAGCTCAGAGCGCTCGGCAAGTCGCTGTAGGCGATGGACCCATTCGTAATTTCCAGACGGCCTTGTGTCGTAGGCTTGTGTATTGTGCCCCCAACCGTTAAGTCAAGCGCTACTTCGCCGGAAGTGGTGAAGTCGGAATTGAAATCTTGGATGAGCGAGAGACTCCCGTGGCCCAGAGCGCGCAGGTCGAGGTCATGTTCGCCGTTCAGTCGAACCGTCCCGCCGACGGTGAGATCGGTGCCTTCGCCTATCAGATGGAACTGCTGCAGTCTGAGGAACTGATTCGAGACTGCGAAACTGATCACACCATTATTGCGAACTTTTATGTTCTCAACGTCCGCGAAGAAATCGCTGAGGTTGCCGATCACTTCGAGCTCACGAGGCTGGCGAAGCGGGCCTCGCAACAACAAGTCTCCTGCGACCGCGGATTGCCCAGTGACTCGCCGCTTCAAATACCTGTTGAGCAATGAATCCACATTGAGATGATTGAAATGGAGATTGATTGTGGTTGGCCAATCTGCGCGCAGCTGAACCGCGCCATCAATATTCAGTTCTGCATCTTTGAATTGAGAATGCCCGCTAACTTTCAACAGGGAGTCTTGGGTTACGGCATCGAATATATAGTCCCCCGCCCGTTCATGATCAAACGCCAAATCGCGCAAATGGATGTTGGCATTGATCGTTGGCTGCTCCAAAGTACCCGAAGCCTGGGCGGTGAAATCCATGTGTCCATCCACCTTCACGCGGGTGCTTTGGAGCCGCGGAATGCCAGCCAGGTCAAAGTTGTCACCCTTCACATTCAAGCGGAAGGCATGGCTGGAAATGTTGTAGGAACCCGCTCCGGAAACCTGCGCGTCGTAGTAAGCCAGGCGAAAATCACCAAGAGAAATTCCTTCGCGATTGAGCTGGAACTTTGCATCCAGATGTTGAACAGGTTTCCCGCCTATAACAGCGTCTGCGAGTTCAATGTGTCCATTCCCCTCTGGATTTGCCTTCGTTCCTTCCACTGTCGCAACCAGGTTTAGGGTGCCACTGACCGGCACTTGATATCCGGCAAAGGCGAGAATTTCGTCGGCATCGGCGTCGCGTATGTCTAAACGAGCAGCAATGGGGCTTGAGTCAATAAATTGCCGGTCTTGCAATCCGGCGCTGATGTCAAAGGCGACGGTAGTTTGGCCATGATGCAGCCTGCCATTGTGCGCAGCAAAAACATGTGGAGAAAGTTGAACATCAGCAAGTAGCGAATCGCAATGCACATCTTTTTGTGCCGCGCGCGATGTGGCCGGGATAACAAAATCGAAATCTTCGGATTGCAGCCTTCCAGCGAATGCGATGGCAGAAATTATGCCCGTGGCTGTGCCATTGAATGACGCGTGGCCTCGAAGCACTACGGGTATCTGCTCCTGGTAGCCCACAGCGGTGAGAGCGGGTTGCCATTCACTGAGGTCGGAGGTCGTCAGTGACAGATTCATCGCAGCGGTGGAAGAAAGCGTACCAGCAGCGCGAACCTGGGTGGCGCGAGTAGAGGCGTTGAATTCAAGAACCTCTAATTCCCCGAGAGCAGCACGGTGTTTCGCGGTCGCGTGGGCAGTGAGCGGTAATTCTCCCGCCTTCAGTTGCGCTGGGGCGGCGACGTCCACGGTGATATCACTCTGCGTGTTGCGTATGGAGCCACGCCACTGTGACTCAATTGTTCCGCCGGCAGCTCCCACTACTTTCAGGCGGTGGAGTGGGCGTGCCGGTGTGGATAAGGCAGTTGCGACTTCAGCAGCTGAGACATTTCTGAAGCGAAGCCGAACAGTTCCCTTCTGCTCCTCGGAAGGGTTGATTTTCGATGACTGTTTTGTCGGCGTTGGCTTGAGCCAGTTAACGATTTCGGCGTCGCCAAGTACTTCTCCTCCCAACAATCCCGCCTGCAGTTTGGAGAACGTAAGCCGTTGGGGATTGAACGTGTAGTCGCCACTCAAGTTGGCGCCACGTACACCAACCGATTTATCCCTCCAATCGAAATTCTTGACCGATAGTTGGCCGGTAGAAGAAAAATTCGCCAAGGACCAAGCGCCTTCGCCGGTCGCATGGAAAATGCCTTGCCGTATTTCACTACGGCGGGCAATCACGCTGGCCTCCGCTAGATCGACATTGAAATCGTACTTCGCCACCGCATTCGGGTTGCGGAAATTGACCAGGCGGCCGCTGCCTTGCAGCCGCGAACGTCCGGAGGTTGCCTTAAACGACCTTACGTCGACGCCGTCCTGATGCAAAATGAAGTGGGCCTCGGCCATCCATGCGATAGGGCGATAATCTGCGATTCTGGTATCGATTTTCCCCAGCAAAAGACTTCCATCGTACTGGCGGTGCAGAAAGGAATAGCTCATATCCGCGGAAATATCGTTGGCGGTGAAGTCAAGCGGGATCCGATTATCATTCCAAATCAGCTCACCTCGGCGTACCTCGAGTTGACTGATCGAAAGCGAGAACAATTGCTCGACCGATGTGGTGTTTGAAGTTCGTTTGAAGTTACGCGCCGGGTGATTGGTGGTGCCGTCCGCATAAGAAATGATGTGAACCACCGGATGATCGAGAACGACGGATGAAAATCCGAATTCAGCGCTCAAAGTTGAAATCACCTTGAGCCGCGCGACTATGTGATCGACACGGACGTAAGGAACTTCGCCTGACGATTCGCGCCCGCGAATCGTCAGGTCACGCATTTCCACCTGGAATCGGAATGGTATGGTGTGGACACTGCCTAGATTTACCTGCCCGCCAGTGACGCGCTCCAACTCAGCCACGACGCGACGCCGCACGAGACTCTGAAAGGAATCGGTGGTTGCGTACCAAGCGACCGCGCCCAGCAGGATTAAAGTCGCGAGTCCAGTGAGCAGCACAGAATTCCGAAAGCCGCGCCAGAACTTCGCGCGGGCTTCGCTCATTGCAACTGGCCTTCAGATTCCTGCGTTTCTGTCTCCGTGCTGATTCGGCTTCCCGAACGAAGATCGTGCAGCCAGGCTACCAACATCTGATTCATCTTCTGCTGAGTAAGTAATTCCTTGATCTTGGGCATGACTTCGGCCAGCGGGACCTGTTGCGCTCCGGATTGCCGGAGTTGAGGAAGAAGCTCCTGATTGTAGTAACTTTCGATGCTCTTGGAATCGATAATCACGTTGGGGCGGAGGCGAGCGTCAACTAAGCCCAATAAATCCTGCTGCAAAGCCACGCGGCGGCGCACTTCATCCTCAGTTAATCCGTAGCGAGAGAGCGCGGTTTTCCATCCTGCTTCATTCTCGGCACCATATTGCTTACGGATTTCCTGAATGCGCTGATCTACCACTTCGCTGCTAGCGTGAGGAAAGTCGGAAGAACGCATCTGCTCGCGCAACAATTCCTGGTCGATAAGCCGGTCCAAAGCGGCTTTGCGATCTGCTGCGTTCACTTGATCGAGCGGTCGGCCAGAGAGGAATGCCTCGTAGCGTATAGCGTCCTGCCACTCGCTCTGCAGGATTATGTGGTTGTTCACCGTGGCGACGATACGATCCAGAACGTCGCCGGCATGAATAGGCAAAGCAGTTGCAAGCGAGATAATACACGCCAGAATTGACCACTTCATTTTCATTAAAAACTTTGCCCAATACTAAAGTAAACGTTGAAGTGGGAAGCATGCTGCGGCACGAAATACGGCAGCGTGGACGTCCCGGTCGCATTCGCCGTGTTAGTCACACAATACGATGACGTCGGTTGACCGGCGAAACTAGGTGTCGCTTGGCAACTTGGAAATGCTGGCGGATTTAGATTGTATCCGAAATCGAAACGCACCGGACCGATTGGCGTCTTGTAGTGGACCCCCACTCCTACCGCGTGAGAGACATAGCGGTAGTCGCACTGGCTGGCAGTGCCTGGCTGCAAGCAGAGTTGAGGATCTTTCTGTCGCCAACGGAGCAGGTTGTCCAGCATGTTCCGGCCATCTGTAAAGACGTTCCCGGCATCCTCGAAAATGGCAAAGCTGAGGTTATCCTGGAAATAGGGCAGTGTCGTTGGCGGTAATCGCAGTTCCACGTTATTCAGAAAGAGCGCGCTGCCGCCAACTGGGAACCCAGTAACCGGGTCGCGCGGACCTGCTTGATTTAACCCGAAACCACGATGGGAGTTGCCGCCTCCTGAGAAAAATCGTTCGGCCAAGGGAATGACGGTTGTCGAGGGACAGCTGGTTAGAAAAGAGTTCGGACAGGCCTGTCCCGGCGGAAGGATGGCGGTATTGCCGAAAGCAGTTTCAACTCCGATTCGCAACGAACGCGCAAACACGAATTTCTTGTCCGTAGGCCGGTTTTTGCCGAATGAGTGGTAAGTCGAATTCTGCGCTAAAATCCTGCTGAAATCCGCCTCCGACCCGAAGTAACTCGAGGCAACCCCGGCATCGACCGTAGTGTAGCTTCCTTTGGTGCTCTCAAGATTATTGTCACGTTTGTTGCGGATGTAGCTAAAGCCAGGTTCACCCACGCGGACCGGAAGCGAAAGCAGCGGTATTTCAGCCGGACTGATGTTTATGTTGCTGGCCTTGACCCGACGATAAGTAAAACGATAATCCATAGTCGTCGCTTTGCTCACTGTCTGTTCGGCTTGTACAGATCCTTCCAGCCGTTGCGATGTAAAGGTCGTAACGTCGAGCGTATTGTCGTAGAAGGCGGTGAAAGACAGCTTCCAGTTCTCAGAGTTGAACCAACGCGGCGCGGTGTAGCTGACAAGGCCACGCTGCTGCAGACTGCCCACATCGGCTTTGAACGTAATTGTATGGTCGCGGCCCCGGAAATTCAGCCGGGTCACATCTAGGGAAACTCGCGGGCTTACTCCGGTTTCGCCCTTAGCTTGGTTGGTACCCACTGCAGAGGGCTGACCGGTTTGAAATTCCAATCCCACGCCATAACTAAAGGTGTAGCGCTTAGCTTCCTCCACATCGACTAGAACATTCTTGTCTGGCTCGTTGCCGTTGGGATTTTGCACCCCCGTACCAACCTGGCTGAAGATACCGAGATCGTAAAGACGCTGCTGGGTTTGCAGCATATCGATCTGGCTGAGCGGGTTGCCGGCTTTGACTCGCAGGTCGCGTTGCACCACAAATGGCTTGGTGTAGTGCAAGCCCGAGACGAAAACATGATCCACGAAAACCTGCTCGCCTTCACGAATTTTGAAGGTCACGTCCATGCGATTGGGTTCACCGGGAATAGCTTTCGCCGATGCCTCGAAACTGGCGCGGGGAAATCCGTGGTTGAAGTAATAGTTGAGAAGATTGTCGCGGTCCTGGGCGATATTGAATTCGGAAAACGGCTCACCGTCCGCCGTGTTGATATGGGCTCCAAGTTGGGCTTCAGAGAACGAGTGGTTGCCTTCGATATGGAAGGTCCCCACCAAGGTTTGCGGCCCTTCGTCCACCGAGATCATGAGCGCCAGATCATTTTCGTGCCCCTCGTAATCGTCGATGACTTTGCTGGTTATTTTGACCTCCTCGAAACCGTTGGCGCGGTAAAGATCTTCGAGGCCCCGAATATCGCTGCTTAGCAATGCCTGGCTGAAGCGTCCCCGCGACTCGAAGCGGGCGGCCGGACGCACTTGCATCCGGGATCGCAACTTCTCGGTCAAGAAATATTTGTTACCAACGAATTCCACCTTTACCAGCTTATGCCGCGCGCCGGGATCTATAACGTAGACAATTGTCAGCTGGTTTCCAGCCGCATCTGAATTCTGCTTCAACCCAACTTTTGCCTCGAAGTAGCCGCGGCTCTGCAGATAGTTCAAGAGATTTCTGCGCCCCTCGCTCAGCAAGTCCTCATCAACGGCGTTCTCTTCGAAAATCGGTACGCTTTGTTTAAGCACGCTGCGTTTGATCTTGTAGCCTTCAGTAGTCACTTGCACCTTAGGCCCAGGAACGATGTCGAATGTGTAGTCGATCGCGTTCGCCGTTTCTCGGTAGGCTTTGTTGGTTATCTCGACCTGCGCCAGCAAACGATTCTGCTTCTGATATTTCTTGCGCAACCGATCCAAGGCATTACTAACCCGCTGCGCGGAAACCACGGCGCCAGCACGCATTTTCGCCATGTCCTGAATCTGCGCTGGCGTGTATCCTGCGCTGCCGGTCACGGTCACACTTCCCACGCGCGCCCGCGCTCCGGGAACAATTTCGAAGATTATGTCTATCTGCTGCCGATCAGGATACTTTTGCTCTTTATCGCTGATCGAAAAAAGATAGTAGCCGTTGTCATGCATCAGCTCTCGAATGTTCGACAGCGCTCGTTCGAGCTGATCGGGACTGAACAATTCTCCCAACTGAAACTTCGAAGCATTTGCGATTTGTCCGGCGGAGGGTCGGGTAGGCGCACCGTGAACAATCACACTGCCCACAAAGTAGTTTGGCGTAGTAAAGACCGATAAAATTACTTTGTCCCCAGGCGCCGCTTCAGCTTCAACGCGAATATCCGCGAAACGGCCCGTCTCGTGAAGCTTGTGAATGCTTTCCTGGATAAGTTCGCGATCCAGCGATTGTCCTACTTTTTGGGATATGAGTTCGCGCCAGCGCTTTTGATCCACGGCGGACGGGATATTGGGCCAACGTATCTCGGCGACAAAAAGCCCCTGGTACCTAGCTGTGGCATCTTCAGCCGGAATTGCCGGCAACTGAGATTCAGTTGCCTGACCTTCGGATTGCGCTGCTAGAAAGGCGTCAGCATGCGCTTTCACGGCACACGCCGTCGTCAGCGCCAGCGCAATCAGGGCTGTGAACAAACTCCCCCTCAGTGGCAAACAGGCTCCCCAGCTCATTTATCCGATATCTGATTCGATGAAACCGTAAAGAACAATGTTGTACCCCGCGTTGGATTGCGGCTTTGTTGTTTTCGTATTCTTATGAACCCTGCATTTCTACCGCTTCTGCCAATTCTGCTAACGCTGCGGTTTTGCAAACAGCGTGGCACCCATCATAATAGTTTGTAGCGCGATAACTGATGACCCCTTTGGAACAGGACGAGAGATATTCGCGGCAGGTGCTTTTTCGCGAAATCGGAGCTGAAGGCCAGCGCAAGCTGACCGCGTCGCACATTGTGATTGTAGGCTGCGGAGCGACCGGTTCGGCGCTCGCTTCCCTGCTGGCTCGCGCGGGGGTCGGCACGATTCGCATCATCGATCGCGACTATGTCGAGTCCAGCAATCTGCAGCGGCAATCCCTCTTCGACGAAGCGGACGCGGCTGAATCCCTGCCGAAGGCAATCGCTGCTGCGAGAAAAATTGCGGCCTTCAATTCTGCCATCGCGATCGAGCCCCGGGTCGCCGACCTGACTCCCAGCAATGTTGAAGCTTTGCTTGATGGTGTGCCGCTTATCCTAGATGGAACCGATAACTTCGAGACTCGCTACCTGATCAACGATTTCGCTGTCAAGAATTCCATCCCATGGATCTATACCGGAGCCGTCGGCAGCTATGGTGTGACCATGAACGTGCTTCCCGGCAAGACCGCCTGCCTGACTTGCGTGTTCGCTGATCCTCCACAAGGCATGTCCGAAACCTGCGAAACCGCAGGGATTTTGAACTCAGCAGTAAACCTGGCGGCCTCGATCGCTGCCTCAGAGGCGATAAAGTTATTAGTCGGAGCAGAAAAATGGGTCCGGCGTACTCTGCTTTCTTTTGACGTGTGGAGAAACGAACGCGCCGAGGTGGCGGCGGACCAACCCCGCGCCGGTTGCCGAACTTGCGGCGAGCACGAGTTCCCTCATCTCGCTGGGGAAGGCCGCCCGCATATCACGTTATGCGGACGCAACTCCGTGCAGATTCATGAACGCCACCGTCCCGTCAATCTGGCGCAAATGAGCGAACAGCTCAAGCCGCTGGGCACGGTTCGACACAACGACTTCGTTCTAAAGTTCTGGCGCCAGCCTTATGAGATGACTTTGTTCCCCGACGGCAGAGCCATCATCAAGGGCACCACCGATAAGACTATAGCCAGAAGTCTCTATTCCCGCTACGTCGGATCCTAATAAAAGCCGCTACCAGAGCCAGTTTTCGGGTTATGATGCTCTCGTCTGATGCTGTTGCATCGCGAGAAACTTCGCGGAGAGAACTCACAACCGACGAATCAGACAGTCGAAATCTGTGGAGGATCGTATGCGTTCGCTTGGTACTTTCTGCTTGATTGTATTGCTGTGCGGATTCGCCGCCGCACAAGCTACGGTAATGGGCGGCACCGCCAGCAACTGGGTTCCTGCTTACGGCGTGTATGCCGCACCGTTTGTGCCGCTGGTAACGACTCCCACTGTAACTCTTGCAACCGTATCGCCTTCTGCAGTAGGAGCCACGAATGCCACGTTTGGCAACATAGCTGGAGCTACGGACGCCACTCTTTCCACATTTTCACAACCGCCGGCTGGCGCGTACACGCAGGCCATCTGGACGCCGCCATATACCCAGCCCACATGGTTCGGTCCTTCGGCGGAAGCCGAGACCCCGGCAGAGTCGCCGCGTGAGGAAAGGCACGGACGGAAAGCTCGTGCGTTCGACGTGGGTTTCGCTTCGTGGCCGAGCAACGAGAGCGTCGTCAACCTGATGGCGAGTTCAACCGGCGCAAAAAAAGCGTCGCGCACCCTTACTAACCAGGACGTTGACCAGGAGAACCAGAAAAACGGCACGGTTAAGTTCCGCGGAAAGACTGAACATATCTGACACTTGTCGCGAATATTTTGCTATCGGGTCTCGTTGACGACTTGTGAGCGGGACCCTGAGCGCCTTTGATGGTAGCGGAGTCCGAGAGCTATCTTTGCGATAAACTTTCGAGCGCACCAAAGAATCCCGGAAGGGAGATCACAGCCGCATTGGCGTTGCGAATGGTGGTCTCGCCTTCCGCGCGCAAAGCGGCAACAGCGAACGCCATCGCAATCCTATGATCACCGAAAGAATCGATTTCGGCTCCATGCAATGTTTGCCCACCAGGAATTTTCAGGCCGTCCTCGAGTTCCTCGACCTCGGCTCCCATGGCTCGAAAATTGGTAACGATCGAGGCAATCCGGTCGGATTCTTTTACGCGTAATTCCTCAGCATCACGGACTTCGAATCCAGTCGCGGTGTATGGGGCAATCGCAGCCAACACTGGAATCTCGTCGATCAGCGCCGCCGTATCCGCGCCAAAAATCGTTCCTCCCCGTAGATCGCGTCCATCAACTTCGACGCTTCCCACCAACTCTCCGTGTTGGTCTTCCAACTGGGCGACCGTGATGCCGACTCCCATCATTATCAAGATGTCGAGCAAGCGGGCTCGCGTGGGATTCATCAGCAAACCGCTGATCAGCAGCCGCGATCCAGGAAACAATGCCGCCGCACAAAGGAAAAATGCCGCACTGGAAAGATCACCGGGAATCTCCGCGTTAATTGCATGCAGCTTTTGTCCGCCTGCGATCGTTACTTGGTTTCCATCCTGTTTCACTTCAGCGCCGAAGGCTCGCAACGCCAGTTCTCCGTGATCCCGCGTGCGAACCGGTTCTTCTACGCGAGTTTCTCCATCGGCGAACAGCCCGGCGAACAGCAGAGCAGACTTCACCTGCGCGCTGGCCACGGGCATCTTGTAATCAATCGCATTCAGAGGCGCGCCTGTAATCTGCAATGGTGGCCGGCCTCCATCTTGAGCAAAGATTGTCGCCCCCATTTGTTCCAGTGGCCCAATGATCCGCGCCATCGGGCGCCGCGACAGCGATTCGTCGCCCACCAACTCACTGCTGAATTCCTGCCCGGCCAAAATGCCGCTCAACATCCGCATGGTTGATCCAGAGTTGCCGCAATCCAGTGGCCCGCTAGAAGCGCGCAGTTTGCGGCCGTGCCCCTGAATCAAAACCGCATTTTCTTTTCGTTGTACATCCGCTCCCAGCGCGGCCACGCATCCCAATGTGCTCGCGCAATCTGCGCCAGTAGAAAAATTTTCCAGCCGACTCGTTCCGCCGCAGATAGCTGCCAACATGGCGTAGCGGTGAGAAATAGATTTATCTCCCGGCAGGCGCAGTGCTCCCGCGATGTTTCGCGCCGGGCGAACCACAGCGATGGAATCTTTGATGTCCGACCACATGTTGTAGTTCAATATAGCGGAAAACCGAGGCAAGACTGAGCGTGGAAAAATCAACTTTTGAAGGCAGGAATTGTTAATCGGAAATCGCCAATGGCGAACCTCTAAACCATCGCCTTAGCTTCCGCAGTAGCTTCCTGCAGAATGTCGCTTGGCACTTCCTTGATGGTCACATTGAATTCGAACATCGGCGTCTCACTTCCCCGGCCCCAACGGCTGACCTCCCAGTGAGCACGTAGAAACTTGACTTCCGCCTGCCCTGTCAAATCGAGCAGCAGCGGATGCTGCGCTTGGTAAAACTTCTGGGGAAAGTTGGTGACGGGTTTCGGACTCCATGTAGAGCCATCGGCCGATGAGTGGACGCTTACATCCAATGACTCCTGTTCAACCATGCGGGTGATGTTCAGAGTAAGTAGAAAAACCCGATTCGATGCACTGCTGACATCCACCGAAGGGCCGTCGCCTTTAGCGCCCACCACAGTTTTATCAGGAACCAGAAAAGTATCAGTCATCTCGCGAACATTCTAACAAATAGCAGAGGCGGCCAATTTACGATATTGACAGCCGTGAGTCGATGATTCGTCGGTGTCCGGTACAATCCGTTTATGAGTGAGAGATTCGCGAAACCATTGAAGGGAAAAACGGTTTTGATTACCGGCGGTGCGCGACGTCTGGGACGCGCGTCGGCTTTGGCTTTAGCGGGGGCGGGTGCAGACGTGGCCATTACTTTTCTGCACTCGGGGCGAGAGGCTCAGCATACCGTGATCGATCTGAGCAGCTTTGGAGTGCGGGCGCTGGCGCTGCGCTGCGACGTTGCCGAGGAGAGAAGCGTCAAGGCGACCATTAAAGAAACGCGCAAAGAACTGGGCGGGCTCGACATCCTGATCAACAACGCCGCGAATTATGAGACCGTTGAGTTCGAGAAGTTGAGTTTGAAGCAGTGGGACGCGATGTTTGCGTCGAATGTGCGCGGTCCATTTCTAGTTTCTCGGGAAGCTTTGAAATTGTTGCGCGAGCGGCGGGGAAAAATTATCAACATGGGTTCGCTCGGCGGTCTTCAGCCCTGGACCAGTCATGCGCACTATTGTTCTTCGAAAGCCGCCTTGCATATGCTGACAAAGGTGATGGCGAAGGCATTGGCGCCGGCAATTGCGGTGAACTGTGTGGCGCCGGGCATGATTGACTTGGGAGAAAAATCGGCGGCAGCATTTATGAAGCGGATGGCAAAGCAGACTCCCATGCAGAGGAATGGCACTGGGGAGGAGATTGCGGCGGCAGTGTTGTTCTTTGCTACCGCGCCTCATTTTATTACTGGGCAAATTATGGTGGTGGATGGCGGGTTAAGTTTGTAGATGAATTTGAGAATGAAGCGAGGTTAACGACATTGCGCTGAAACGCGCATCGGTTTGCCTGATCCGTGCTTTAATCAGGAAGTAATAGCCGCCTGCTATATGGGCTTCGCACTGCGGTTTTGATCTAAATGAAAAAACTCCTGATCGCATTGGCTCTGCTTTGCGCGAGTTCAGTTGCCTGGGCGCAGGCACGTCCTGAAGATGGTGGCCACGAAATCGAGTTGTGGACGGGCGGCGGGCCCTCGGTTCCGGGCGGCACATCGGATACCAAGGTTTGGAATGTTGGCTTGCGCTATGGATGGATTTTGACTCGGCCTCATGGCCCCGGATTTCTCAATGGAAGATTTGAATACGCGATCGACGTGGTCCCGCTATTTATGGTTTTCCAGCCCTACAACACTGCTTACGGCGCGGGATTTAATCCGCTGGGATTGAAGTGGGACTTCGCGGCTCGCGGACGGGTCGAGCCGTACTTTGAATTAGGTGGTGGGGCACTGTTTACCAATCATCAGGTTCCGACGGGAACGTCTGGCGTAAACTTTACTCCCTCGGCCGCGCTTGGCATGCATCTACTAGGCGACAAGCACACCTTTAGCTTGGAGTTGCGCTATTTGCATATTTCGAATGCCGGGTTAAGCGATCCGAACCCGGGGATTAATACTGTGGAGGTGCGTGTGGGTGTCGGGAAGTTTTTTGGGAAGTGAGCGGATAGGTTTCAAACAAAGAAAAGGCTAGCCTCATCTTTCTTCTCTAGCACCACCTCTCGGTGCCGTAGGGGCAACTAATCACTAGGGTCCATCATCTCAAAAATCTATTTCATTTATGGCGCCGGTTTGACTGGCTGTCATGAAGCTTGGAGCGAGCATGGACAAAATACCTCTTTCTGATAATGACGTGGCTCCGCTGGAGCAAGTTTCTCAGGGCGTAGTCGCACTTCGTATTTTAATGGTGAACGTTTTCGCCATCACAGGTAGCGGGAATGATTGGTTTCTGGTGGATGCGGGGCTGCCGCACTCTGCTACTCGAATCGAGAGTTGGGCGCAAGTTCATTTTGGAGCGAATCATCCACCGAAATCTATATTGCTTACTCATGGGCATTTCGATCACGTGGGAGCGGCGAAAGATCTGGCGGAAAAATGGGATGTGCCGGTCTATTCGCACACGCGTGAGTTGCCATTTGTGACCGGCAAGTCGGAGTATCCGCCGGCGGATCCGAAGGCAGGCGGCGGCTTGATGGCGCTGTTGTCTCCTTTATATTCGCGCGGGCCGATTGACCTGGGTGCGCGCGTCCGAGCATTTGCCGAGGATGGAAGCGTGCCGGGCTTGCCGGACTGGCGATGCATTCCCACTCCCGGACACACGGTGGGACATGTTTCATTTTTTCGAGAGTCGGACCGTACTCTGATTGCGGGAGATGCCTTCTGTACTACTAAGGCGGAGTCTGTGCTCGCAATTGCTACTCAGAGTCCGGAACTGCACGGTCCTCCTACGTATTTCACTTCGGATTGGGATGCGGCTAAGCGGTCGGTGGAAATGCTCGCAGCGTTGCGCCCTTTGGTGCTCGCTGCAGGGCACGGAAGACCGATGGCTGGGCCGCACGCGGCGGATGCGGTGCAAGAATTGGCGGCTAATTTTGATCGGATAGCACGTCCAGATAACGAGCGACGCGCAGCCTAATGTAGTTCGCAAACTCTAGAGACGTAGCTAGCTACGTCTCTACGGAACCGGTTCTCGTGCACGAGGAAGGAATTTGTTGTGAGATCAGAAGATGAATAGAGGCCGCGCTTCGGAGATTGGCTCTTTTCCCTTACGACTTACTGTTAACGGACAGCAGCATGGCGTGAATATTGACCCGAGGGCGAGGCTACTTGACTTGCTGGCTTCACTCTCCGGGAAGGCCTAGCTGCTCGATGTGCATCAGCAAATCGCTGGGGTCGGAATAAACTCGGAACGCGCCGGCGCGTTCGAGGTCTTCCTGCCCATAGCCTCCTGACAAAAGGCCGACCCCGAGGGCACTTTTGCGTCCGGCAGCAAGCAGGTCCCAGACGCTGTCACCGACGACGATGCAGTCGGATATCTCTGCATTCAAACGTTCCGCGGCGGCTACGAAAACGTCAGGCGACGGCTTGGCTTTTTCGACGTCATCTCCGGTGACAACAGGCATGCCTGCAGGAATTTTCAGCAGCTTCAGGATTGCCTCCGTGTGCTTGCGATTGCCGGTGGTCGCAATCGCGATTCGAACCTTCTGGCGGAAAAGATGGGCTAGCAGTTCATTGGATCCCGGCAACGGCTTCAGGCGCGGAATCTCACGGAAAAACTTGGTGTCGTGCTGTTGCTCAAGGTGCTCAATGTTTACCCGAGGTTTCTTCGGCATTTCACGCAATAATTCCTGGACAAAAGACTTCCCGCTCATGCCAACACGGCGGTGAATCTTCCATTTTGCGAAGACAATGCCTGCGCCCTCGAGCGCCTCAGACCAGGTAATAACGTGATGATAGACGCTGTCGATGAGCGTTCCGTCAAGGTCAAACAGGATGGCGGGTAGATCGGAGCGTCCCAGTTCGCGGGCGTTGTCATGCGCCGTTGCGCGTCCGGATTGCGCGCCCTTGAGTTTTCGCTTTCGCTGTGCCATAGAGCCAATAGGATGTAGATTATCGCCCGGGGTTGGCAGCGGTCGGTCCGAATTTTGGCGGCTGGTAAATTCGTAGGGCCGCGCGCAGCGTGACCGGCGTTCTCGGCATCCTAAGGCTATGCAATTTGACCTGCGCCAATTACCCGAACCTTCCCCGCCTCCGATAAAGGAACCGCCTGAGGGACCGGAAAAAAATCCTGATGTCCCAGTGCGCGAGCCTGATCCTGACGAACCTTTTCAGATGTGAGATTCTGCGAGAACTGTCGAGCTTCGCATGGCCTGCACGGGCGGGACGCCCGCGTCTACAGGCCACCTGGGGTCGGCCTCGCTCTCCGGTCTGCCTAACGGCTACAATGTGGGCGGAGATTTTTCTATGGCATCTCTCGCCAGCAAGACCTGCATACCCTGTCGCGGCGGTGTGCCCGCGCTAAAAGGCAAAGAACTCGAAACCCTGCATCAGCAAGTACCGCAGTGGCAGGTGGTCGACGAGCATCACCTCATCCGCACTTTCACCTTCCCTGATTTCAAACGGGCTCTGGATTTTGTCAACCGAGTGGGGGCCTTGGCCGAGGAACAAGGGCATCATCCCGACATATTGCTTGCGTGGGGCAAAGCTGAAATCACGCTGTGGACTCACAAAATTAATGGGCTGACTGAGAGTGACTTTATTATGGCGGCGAAGATTGATGGGCTGGGTTGAGTCGCTGCGCTGTCCGCGAAAGAAATGGGCGGTTGGAATTTTCAACGGCACTGGCTTTTCAATCGCGCCCCTATTACTTCGATGACGTACGGCACGGCTGAAGCCGTGCCCCTTCAAAACCAGAGGGATCTACGCCTGGAGGCATTGGTGAAATCTGCGTTGCGCTTGACGCTATTGCTGTTGCTCACTGTTACGGCTTTTTCGCAGAGTAATGTAGTTGCTCCTAACGAGAACTTGGTGGTCGAAGGCGTTCCCCCGGTTCCAGCTTCGTTGGCGGAAACCGTCGACCGATATACCAACTTTCGCGCGGCGAACTTGCAGAGTTGGGATCCGACGGCGCGGCAGATGCTGATCACCACGCGTTTTGCCGACACGGCGCAGGTGCATCTCGTGAAGATGCCGGGCGGCGCGCGGACGCAGTTAACTTTCTATCCCGATCGGGTTTCAGGAGCGTGGTATTCGCCAACCAGTGGCGCGTCTTTCGTCTTCTCTAAGGACATGGGCGGAGGAGAGTTTTTTCAACTCTACCGTTACGATTTTTCTACCGGTGACACTACCTTGCTTACCGACGGCAAGTCTCGCAACACCGATCCGGTATGGTCGTACGCGGGCGACAAGCTGGCTTATGGGTCTACGCGGCGCACGGGAAATGATGTCGATTTATACGTCGTCGATCCAGCTAATCCAAAGAGCGATCACTTACTCGCGCAACTGACCGGCGGAGGCTGGACGGCGCTGGATTGGTCTCCGGATGGGCGAAGCATTCTGGTATTGGAACAGATCTCGTCTGAAGAAAGCTATCTGTGGACCGTAGATGCGAGCAGCGGCGCGAAGACATTGATTACGCCGAAGGGTGGCGCAGACAAGATCGCTTACGGTTCCGGCCGTTTTAGCAAAGACGGAAAAGGCATTTATGTTACGACTGATAAAGAGGCCGAATTTCAACGGCTCACCTATGTCGATTTGAGCACCAAGCAGCATACTTACCTCACCAACGGCATTCCTTGGGATGTGGAGGAATTTGATCTTTCGCGGGATGGCAAGACCGTCGCTTTTGTGACCAATGAAGATGGCTTCGGCGTGCTGCACCTGTTCGAGACTGGCAGTCGTAAAGAGAAACCCGTCACGGGTGTGCCTAAGGGTGTTATCTCTGGCGTGCGCTGGCACGCAAATAATCGCGATCTGGGATTCAGCCTGTCGTCGGCGCGTTCCAGTTCGGACGCTTATTCGCTTGACGTGAAGAGCGGAAAAATCGAGCGCTGGACCTTCAGCGAAACCGGCGGGCTAAATACGGCCGAGTTTCCCGAGCCTGACCTGATCCACTGGAAGTCGTGGGATGGACGGGCGATCAGCGGATTTCTCTACCGTCCGTCCGCGAAGTTCACGGGCAGGCGGCCGGTCATCATTAATATTCATGGCGGGCCTGAGGGGCAGTTCCGGCCGAGTTTTCCCGGTCGTTGGGATTACTACGTAAACGAACTCGGCATTGCGATGATTGCTCCCAACGTGCGCGGGTCGGCGGGATATGCAAAACGTTTATTGGTCTTGACAACGGAATGTTGCGCGAGGGTTCTTATCGCGACATTAATACGCTGCTGGATTGGATTCAGACTCGGCCTGATCTGGATTCCAGCCGCGTGCTGATTACAGGCGGGAGTTATGGAGGTTTCATGACCCTTGCGGTCGCGACCAATTACAACGACCGCATCTGTTGCTCGGTGGATGTTGTTGGTCCCTCGAACCTTGTAACTTTTCTCGAGCACACATCGGGCTACCGGCAGGATCTGCGGCGCGTGGAATATGGAGATGAACGCGATCCGAAGATGCGCGAGTACTTGGAAGGCATTGCGCCGGCGAACAAAGCCAAAAATATTAGCAAGCCGATTTTTATTATTGCGGGCAAGAATGATCCTCGGGTTCCGGTCACGGAGTCGGAGCAGATGGTTTCGGTTGTTCGGCAAAATGGCACGCCGGTATGGTGGCTGATGGCAAAGGATGAAGGTCACGGCTTCGGCAAGAAGAAAAATCAGGACTATCAGTTCTATGCGACGGTGATGTTTGTGAAGCAATATCTGCTGAAGTAGCTGCTGGCTAATCAGTCTGGTGCAACATCCCGGTGGCTAAGCTTTTATAATCTTTTCATGCTTGATGAGAACGAATTTCGCAAACTGGCCGATGCTGCGCTGGAGTCTCTGAAACAGAGTTTGATTGCGGCGGAAGAGTCGGCCGACCTTGAAGTGGAAGATCAATCGGGAGCGCTGCACATCTCATTCGACGATGGCTCGCGGTTCGTTATCTCACCCAACGCGCCGGTACGCCAGATATGGATTTCGGCGCTGGCCACGAGTTTCAAGCTGGACTGGGCGGATGCGAATCAGGCATTTGTGCTGCAGAAGACTGGGGAAGAACTCAAACCTTTGGTGTCACGTTTGATTAATCAGCAATTGGGTGAAGAAGCGGTCATGCTTGTTTAGAGAAGGCAGCAAGTTGTCGGAATCCCTTGTGGCATTCTGGTGGTCAACACGTCGCAGGGTCCTCCGACTGCGTGGCTGATGCGCTACAGCCACTCCGCTCAGGATGACAACACTAGGATTTGCCTAATTTATAGCGCAAATGCTTGGCGATTAGCTGGCCGTGGAAGCGTCCGTTTTCGATGAAGATTTCGTTGGTTCGAGAGCCCGCCACGATGACTCCGGCCACGTAGATCCCTGGCACATTGCTTTCCAGGGTTTCGGGATCGCATACCGGACGGCACTGGTCGGCGGAAAGCTCGATGCCCATGGAGCGCAAGAAATCGTAATCAGGATGGTATCCCGTCAACGCGAAGACAAAATCGTTCTTCACATGTACCACGCCTTCAGTCGTGTACACCACTACGTGATCCGGAGCGATCTCTCCCACTGAGCTGTTGAAGTAAGCCTTGATCTCGCCATGCTTGATGCGGTTCTCAATGTCAGGCAGGATCCAATACTTGACGTGATGATGCAGTTTCTGCCCACGATAGACAAGCGTTACCCGGGCTCCGTGGCGCCACAAATCCAACGCGGCAATCGCCGCTGAATTCTTGCCGCCAATTACCATTACGTCGTTGTCAAAATAAGGATGCGGCTCGCGATAGTAATGAAACGCTTTCGGCAAGTCCTCGCCGGGAATATTAAGCATATTCGCGAGGTCGTAATATCCGGTAGCAACGATCAGCTTGCGGGTGCGGTAATCGTAAATTCTGCCAAGCCGATCGACGGTCGCGACCTGGAAATCGCCGTCCTGTCCATTCACCGTCTTCACCCATTGATACTGCGCGATTGGCAGATGATAATGCTCGGCCACCTTGCGGTAATATTCGAGCGCCTCCTGGCGCGTGGGTTTTTGATTGGCGGTGCTGAACGGGATATCACCGATCTCCAGCAACTCCGGCGTAGTAAAGAAAGTCATGTTGGCTGGGTAGTTAAAGATGGAATTAACCACACAGCCTTTGTCGATTGCGATGACTTTGAATCCCGCTCTTTGCGCTTCAATGGCGCAGGCAAGACCAGTAGGCCCGGCTCCGATGACCAGCACATCAACTTGGGTGTTAGAGCGTGACTCCAGCTGAGCGCGTGGAAGGGTGTCGGGAATTTGTAGCGCAACATCGGAGCTTAGTTTGGTGACCAAATGATCGTCCCTACACAGTTGCAGAGCACGTGCGCAACAAATTGGCTCTTCGGAGATAAGGATTCTAGCATGGTGCCACCCTCAGGTTGTGTCCTCACGGGGCCGTTGTCACACGAATTAGTTCTACAATCACATTCCTCCAAGTTATCCGCGATATAATTTTTTGGTATCTCCGTCCGTTGGTGTTAATCGAAAGAGCCTATGGCAACTTACGTGGAACCCGCAACTCGCACACGCATTGAATCTGACAGCATGGGACAGATCGAGGTCCCTTCCAACGTTTACTGGGGAGCGCAAACGCAGCGCTCGTTGTTGCACTTCAACATTGGGCGCGACGTTATGCCGCCGGAACTGATCCATGCGTTCGGCATTCTTAAGAAGGCATGCGCGCTGGTGAACCAGGATTTAGGCAAACTTCCCGCCGACAAAGCCAAGCTCATCGTACAGGCTGCGGACGAGGTTATTGCTGGCAAGCTTGACGATCAGTTTCCGCTGCGCATCTGGCAGACCGGCAGTGGCACGCAGACCAACATGAACGTCAACGAGGTTATCTCGAACCGGGCCATTGAACTGGCAGGCGGTGAGATGGGGTCCAAGAAACCAATTCATCCCAATGACCACGTCAATATGTCGCAGTCGTCGAATGATACGTTTCCCGCGGCGATGCACATTGCGGCGGCGCAGCGGGTGAAGCACACTCTCATCCCCGCAATCCAAAACGTTCATGATGCGATTGCTGCCAAGGCGAAAGAATTCAATGACGTGGTAAAAATCGGTCGCACGCATTTGCAGGACGCTGTACCGCTTACGTTCGGGCAGGAGTTTGGCGGTTGGGCCAGTCTGCTGGAACGCGACATCAAGCGGCTGGAGCAAGTGCTCGGCGGTCTTTACGACCTTGCAATCGGTGGAACTGCGGTGGGCACAGGGCTGAACGCTCATCCCGAATTTGCCGAACGAGCTGCCAAGAAGATTGCCGAACTTACCGGACTTCCCTTCCGCTCGCACGTTAATAAGTTTTCGGCACTCTCGGCGCATGACGAGCTCGTGTTCGCGCAAGGCGCGCTGCAAACGCTGGCCGCTTCGCTGATGAAGATTTCGAACGATATCCGCTGGCTGGCTTCCGGTCCGCGTTGCGGCCTTGGTGAATTGTCCATTCCCGAGAACGAGCCTGGGTCTTCGATCATGCCTGGTAAAGTGAACCCCACGCAGTGCGAGGCCATGACCATGGTTTGCGTGCAGGTGCAGGGCGCGACCGCTGCCGTGGGATTCGCGGGCTCACAGGGCAATTTTGAACTCAACGTATTCAAGCCGGTGATCATCTACAACTTTCTGCACTCCGTCACGCTGCTTGCCGATGCCTGCCACGGATATGTGGAGTACATGATTAAAGGCATCGAGGTTGATCGAGCCAAAGTCGATTGGTACGTGAAGAATTCTCTGATGCTGGTGACCGCGCTGGCGCCAAAGGTGGGATACGACAAGGCCGCCAAAATTGCGCACACTGCCCACTTGGAGCACAGCAGCTTGCGCGAAGCAGCGCTGAAGCTCGGCTATCTGACGGGCGAGGAGTTTGATCAGTTGATGAAACCGGAAAGGATGACACGGCCTTGAGGATTACCTCCTGAGCTTGTGGGGGGATTGAGCCAGGCCAAATTACACCTGGAAATCTTGCGGAATGCTCGATCACAACAGTAAAACAGCGTAAAGCTGAGTTGTGCGAAAGGTGGCTTACTATACTGAGCTGTTGAAATCGGTTTAACGCTAGGCTTGCTCGCGGTACTGCAGGCCGAGGAAAACAAAGCACTTATTCGTATCACGCTTGAGGGTGATGGCCGCCGCAGACGAGCCCTCGATTTATCCGATACAATAATTATCGTGAATACTAATATCCTAATGACGAACCAGCACTCATCCGAAGTAAACGAAGTGTGCGACCAACTTCAGAAAATGGGATACGCACAATCCAAGCGGATACGTATTTATGGTCAGGAGTTCGAAGCGGTGTCCAACCCGTTTCCCAATGAGAGCGGCATCGCCATTCGAGCGTTTTCCAAGCGGGAAACCACGGCTCGCATCTTACAGTTGCCGCTGCCCGTAGTGCAGATGGTGACTCGACAAAAGAGAAAAAAAATAGCTTAGTCTCTCAAACGATAGTTTCTGCCATTCGCGGTGCGTATCGCCGCACCGCGATCTCCACGATCTCACCGATCAGCTGAGTGTACGATCGCCCTGAGGCTTTAGCGGCCGTGGCGAATTCCTGCTTGCTTGAGAGCCAGGGATTTGGATTGGCCTCGATCACGTACACTTCACCTTTCTCCGTAAGACGCATGTCAATGCGGCCATAATCGCGCAGCTTGACGGCGCGGTACGCCGCCAGCGCGGTTTCTTGCAACCGGGCAACCGTCTCCGGCCCGAGATCAGTCACGAGGTGTGATTTCGTCAACTTGTGGGCTTGCGTATCCTTTTCAAACTTGACGTCATAGCTGGCAATCTTGGGAGTCCCTTTGGGCAGCCGTGAAAGGTCGAGCTCTACCAGAGGCAGGGTTTCAGTATTCTCGTAGCTTCCCAGGATAGCAGCGTATATTTCACGGCCTTCGATATATTCTTCGATCAACGCGGGCGAGTCGAATTCGTTCTGAATATATTCCACCCGCTCCATGAGCTCTTTCACGCTATTAACCACTGCATCGGCGTTGATGCCGATGGAACCATCCTCCGAAACTGGCTTCACGATCAGAGGAAACGAGATGTCGTGAGCATGTTCGATCCGCCCGCGATAGGACGTCGCAAAGAATGGCGTCTTGATGCCGTGAAACTGGAACATCTTTTTCGCCGTGCCTTTGTCCTGTGCCAGGAAATGCGCATGCGGACCGCCGCCGGTATAACGCATTTCCAACAGGTCCATATAGGCTGCAACATTCATCTCTTTGGTGTCGTCGCCCGCAAAAGATTCAGTCAGGTTGAAAACCAAATCAGCGTCACACTTTGCCAGAGTCGTCAGAGACTGGGGACGTCCGTCAAGCACTTGGTAAAAGGGTTCGTGACCAAGTTTCTCGAGCGCTTCGAAAATCTCTTCGCGATCTTCTTTTTCGATTCGTGGCTTGCGTTTTGATTTTCTCTTGCGCGCGGGCTTTTCTTCCGGGACAACTTCCGCGGCAGACGCGTCGTCCTCCCAGATGTCATAAAGAACCGCGACTTTTAGTTTCGCGCTAATCATTGCGCCCTCCGGACTTTAAGCAAACAGCTTTTCATCATTACTAGTTAGTGCAATCATGGATGAACAAACTTTCCTCGCGACATGTAATTCATGGCTAGAGCGGTGACGTAAACCGTGATCTGGATCAAGTGTTCGGATTCGCGTTCGCTGTCGGTGAACAAACCAAGGTCTTCGATTCTCTTCTCAATCACCTCAATCAATTTCTTGATCAGCGGGCGCTGAGCTCCGGTCCAGTAAGCAACCTTGTCGACCAAGGCTTTCCTTTGCGTGTGCAGAAATTCATGCGCCGGCTTCGCTGTCTTGCGTCTTTTGGAGGCGTCGAAAATGTCGCGCAAGTCAGTATCGAGCGCCAGATCTATCAGCGGAGTTTCACCGTTGACCCGCTGGTAGAACTCGGCCACCGTGGCTTCCATTTCATCGACCGTAATGTCGGTTTGTCCACGCCGGCGGACCGGATCCACATTTCCTAATTTTCTGGCGATCCGGTTCATGTACCGCAGTTTGGCTATCGCACCCCAGCCGCGATAGCGCGTGCGCCATGCCGAACGGGGGGTGAGCCACACCGCAAAGGTTTCAGCGAAATCTTCGTCAGGATGTTTCTGCGCATACCATCCCGCCAGGTGGCGGACATAATTTCGCGAAAATGGAATCGGCCGATAGTTGTCGTGATAGGGACGGCGAAACGGACCAAACAGTTGTTTCCACTCCGGCGTGCGATGAAGCTTATAGGCATAGTTGAATGCGTGTCCCGCTTCGTGCCTGAGATACATCATGATTTCGCGCGTATCTTCCAGGTCATTGGTTTGCTTTTCCAGATAGCCGAGATCCGCATTGGCAAGATAGAAAGGGATGCCGATTACCGGTTCTCCTGATGGACAGCCCCACTCATCGCTCAAATAACAAAGGGGATGAAATTTGAGCAAGCCTTTCTTTTCGAGTTCCCAATACAACTGCTGAATCAAAGGTTGCAATGGTGACCCTTCGATCTTCAGGCCAAGTTCGCGGATGGGCTGGTTCAGAATCTCTTGCAAGCCGGGGCGTAATTTTTCAAGTTCTTGCACGTCATCAAAATGTCAATTTAGATTTAAGTACGAAAACAAATGGGGGAGAGGAAGGGCGCTTGGCTCTCATCCTAAACAATATCAAAATAGATATTTACGTTGCAGGTAACGGCAGAACACCGACCAAAGATAGGTCTGTCCAAGTTGGTTCGCTCGCCAACTTTTCATGGTTTCTGCTGACTGTCGATGTTGCTTTCGTAGAGGTTGATGCCCTTCCGCAGAGGTGGCATGACACGTGTCAGCCTGCGCCGGATGTGGACATCAGAGTTTTCCACGATGATTTTTGCGCTACAATGGATGTAACGTGCTGTTGGTTCTCAGCCAAGAGCAATCAGCAAGAGGTATCAATCCTGTTCCCTCCAGGGGGTAGTTTCGATGTATCGCCCTCCCTTTAGCAGCGTCAATCCGCTGGTCGATTCTGAGTCAACCATTCGTGGACTTACCCAGGATTTCTGCACGGCATTCAACACAGGAAACTACGATCAAGCGGCGGCGCTGTTCGCCTCTGATGGCGACTTGATGGTTTCACATCATGAGCCGTCGCAAGGAACGAAAGGGATTGAGCGCATGCTGCGGCAGTATGGCGACTCGGGATATCAGAACCTGCGCTTCGAAACTACGCGCGTGGAGAATTCCGGCGACATGGCCATTGAGATAGGCAGGTACAGCGTTTCATCTCAATCGGGGAGTACGACCGCCAGCGAGACGGGCCAGTTTTTGCGTGTGTGGCGTCGCCTCAGCGTGTGGCGTATCATCGCTGATTCCTGGAACAGCACTTCTCCTGTCGGCGATCCAGAAATCAGATTTGGCGGCGGTACAAAAGTCGCATAGCGATTCAAAAGAAACGCATCCCCTATATGGGTGAACCAGTATCGGGTCCAATCGTTTCCGAAGCGTGCGATAACAAAGTTGCTGACCGCAAGTCTTATCCCGCCGTGGCATCGCGCTTCTGCCCCAATTGTTCGACCGAATTGCGAGAGCATCGCTGTGAATTGAGTTGCCCTAATTGCGGCTTCTATCAAAGTTGCTCCGACTTCTATTAGAGGTAGCGCTCAGTATTCAGATCTTTTAGACGCCATTCTCACCTTCCGACCTGACACTTTCCTTCGCTCCCATCTACAATAGCTAGTCACATACTTCATAAGTGAGGAGAACGAAATGCAACGTAAGGCAAGCGCCGTCTGGAAGGGCGGACTAAAAGATGGGAAGGGTGCGGTATCGTCATCCAGCGGCGTGTTGAACAATACACCCTATTCTTTCAGTACGAGATTCGAAAACACTCCGGGAACAAATCCTGAAGAATTGATTGCGGCGGCGCACGCGGGTTGCTTCTCGATGGCGCTTTCTGGACAATTGGGTGCCGCAAATCTGACCGCATCCAGCATCGAAACGACCGCGACACTCACCATGGAGAAACTCGATTCCGGCTGGGCCATCACCGCGGTGCATCTCGACGTGGTTGGCCGGGTGCCCAATGCCGACCAGGCTGCATTTCAAAAAGCCGCCGAGAACGCTAAGAGCGGCTGTCCAGTTTCCAAGGTGCTGAAAGCGAATATTACGATGACAGCCAAGCTTGAAGGATGAAATTAGCGGGCTTCAGGCTGCTGGCTTCAGGGGGCGCGGGATTGAATCGGCGCTCCTAAGCTTGATTGTAGATTCCGAGGTTATGTGTGCTTAACGCGGGAAGCCTGGAGCCTGACTCGGTGACGTAACGTTGATTGTGTAAAAGGCAAGAGGGTGTAAGTTGGTTTTCTGCCTGACCAGCGGGAAACCGGATCCTAGAAAGGAGACTTACACCCATGGCGAAAATAACACCGATCACCGA
>Ga0073928_10002478_pt1 | contig 31587 bp, 29 predicted proteins | sample PaiPotPPA55metaG_FD_76969 | JGI IMG/M metagenome (GOLD analysis project Ga0073928, IMG submission 76969) | Iron sulfur acid spring bacterial and archeal communities from Banff, Canada, to study Microbial Dark Matter (Phase II) - Paint Pots PPA... ...
AGCTTAACCGTGGACTACACTTACGACTTATTCGAAGTGTTTCCTGATGGCTCGCCGCTGTGGCACGATTGCGTAGCTGGACGCGAGATCGCAATAGCCAAATTGAAGGAACTCTCTGCAAAAACTACAAACGAAGTCCGCATAATGGATTTGCGGGCAAATGTAGTCGTCGCCGCCCTGAATACCACTCAAGCCTGAGAAGCCGACCGGCAAATCCCGAAATTTTGTTTTCGCAGGAATTCCTTTGCCAATACGTGAGCCGATTGCGTATTTAGCGGTTCTTAGGATTTCAAATTAGGACAGCACCGGCGGCCTTCAACACTTGTCGCGATTGGACTCAATTTCGACACGCTGACCGGGCGATTCCGTTCTGTTTGCTCGCAAAATCGGGTTGCAGGTTAGAATGGATTTGAGAACGAGGGATGAACGCGACCGTCATACACGGCGAAGGGCTCGGCAAGCGATACCGCCGCGGCGGCCTTCAGCAAAGCGGGCTGCTGCGCGATCGATTGAGCCGCGCGCTGAAGTCGCCTTTGTCGGCGTTTCGGCGGCCCAAAGACGAAATTTTCTGGGCTTTGAAAGACGTTTCCCTGGAAGTCCGGGAAGGAGAAGTGCTCGGCCTTATCGGACGAAACGGAGCGGGCAAGACCACGCTGCTGAAGATCCTGTCGCGCATCACCCGGCCTACTACGGGCTGGGCGGAAATAACGGGCCGCGTCGGCACGCTGCTCGAAGTGGGAACGGGTTTTCATCCGGAGCTTACCGGCAGAGAAAACACGTACCTCAACGGCGCGATCCTGGGAATGGGCAAGCAGGAAATTTCCAGCAAGTTTGATGAAATTGTCGCCTTCGCCGAGCTGGAGAAATTCATCGACACGGCGGTGAAACACTATTCGAGCGGCATGTACGTGCGGTTGGCGTTCGCGGTGGCCGCGCATCTGGAGCCGGAACTTCTCTTCGTCGATGAAGTGCTTGCCGTGGGAGACGCTTCCTTTCAAAAGAAATGCCTGGGGAAAATGGGCGATATTTCCCGGTCGGGCCGCACGATTGTTTTCGTCAGCCACAACATGGGAGCGATAACGCAACTGTGCAGCCGGTGCCTGCTGATCGAAGAGGGCGAGATCACAATGGCGGGTTCACCGACCGGGGTCATCGCCCGGTATCTTTCCGCGAATCAGAGCAACGACGGGCAGGTGTGCCTGAACCCGGAGGCAAATCCAAAGTCATCCGTGGTGATGGCCCGTGTCTGGATTGCCGGCAGAGACGGCATTCCTACGGGAAACGTCGGCGTGAACGACGGATTCCAGATTGGCGTGCAGATTCTGGCTCGGCAGAATGTGAAAGGCGTCGACATCTCATTTCGTGTGGACAATTCGGTGCATCAGCCGGTGTTCACTTCCAATCTCTCCGACTCAGGGGGCGAGGTGATTAGTTTGGAAGCGGGCGAGCATGCATTTCTTATTGAGGTACCGGGCACGTTTTTAGCGCCGGACACATATTCGGTCTCGGTGGGTGCGCACCGGCCGAACGTAGAAGTGCTTGACCTCCACGAGCATGTACTTTCGTTCAGGGTGGAAGAGTCCGGCAGCAAAATGTGGCAGTATGCGGGCGCGCGCTATGGAAGTGTATTGGTGAATCTCGATTGGCGCCAAGTAAAGGCGAACAGCACTAAGTATGCCCTCTCCTAAAATCGCTCGCCGGATGCGATCCAGGTTTATTAGTTGGGTTGCCGGGCAGGTTCGTGCAGATGCGGCCCGTAGACACGAAGCGAACGCCGTCCTGGGTCCGCAAGTGATGATCGCGCCGGAAGGGGAAATCGAGAATTGCTTCTCCGAGCGAGAGAATATACGTGTAGGTGGACACTGCTACATTCGAGGCCGCCTCTTAACGCTTACCCGCGGAGCGAAACTCTCGATAGGAGAGTGGTGCTATGTAGGCAGGCGAAGCGAAGTCTGGTCGATGGAGTCCGTCACGATCGGAAATCGAGTGTTAATCGCGCATGACGTCAACATCCATGACCATACAGCGCATTCACGTGATGCGAGCGAGCGGCACGCTCATTTTCGCCAAATCATCGAAAAGGGACATCCTTCGAACATTGAAGGAGTTCCGGGAGTAAAAACCGCGCCCGTCGTGATTGAGGACGACGTCTGGATCAGCTTTGGAGTCACAATTCTGAAGGGCGTGCGTATCGGGGCGGGAAGCATCGTGGCAGCAAGAGCGCTCGTAACGAAAGATATTCCTCCGGGTGTTTTTTATTACAGTGAAGCAACTTCAGCTATGACTCCACTCCAAGGTCAGCCGCACAAAGACGAAGAGTCGAAGCAAGATTGATGCAGAAATTGAACCTCGGCTGTGGCCAACGATTTCATCCTGATTGGGTAAACCTCGATCTTCATCCTGCCAGTGAGTCCGTTCAGTTGTGGGACCTTCATAACGACCTGCCGTTTCCCGATGGATCGTTCGACGTTGTGTACCACTCGCACGTGCTGGAGCATTTTTCCAAAGCGGACGGCTTGCGTTTGCTGGAGCGTTGCGGACGCGTCCTGCGGACAGACGGCGTTATCCGCATCGCTGTGCCGGATCTGGAAGCGATTGCGCGCCTCTACCTGGAAGCGCTAACGAAATCATTGGAGGGTGACGCGAGCTGGCGGCAGCGGTACGAATGGATTCTGCTGGAAATGTACGACCAGACGGTGCGCGAGGCTTCGGGCGGAGAGATGCTTGCTTATTTGAGGCGCGATCCCGTTCCGGAGCGCGAATTCGTAGCCTCCCGGCTGGGGGGTGAGTTCCGACGGCTGATCGAGGCAACCGTTCCGGTTCCAACCCAGGCACGGGGCGGGGGGATTGGAAACTTTCTGTCTCGCAAACTGGTCCGGTTGGCGCTGGGGAGAAAAGGAATTCGCGCCCATGATGCCAGCGCCTTTCGACAGTCGGGCGAGATCCATCGGTGGATGTACGACCGTTACTCGCTAGCGAGACTTTTGGAATCGGCGGGATTTTACAACGCACAGGCTGTTGGTCCGGCGGAGAGCCGCATTCCCGGCTGGAATGACTTTCTTCTGGACACCGAAGCTGATGGCAGCGTTTACAAGCCGGATTCGCTGTATATGGAGGCAGTCCGGCGGTGAGGATCACGCACATCAACACGTATGATTCAGCCGGAGGTGCTGGCCGCGCCGCGTATCGTCTGCACGCGGGCCTTCTTGCGCTGGGGCAGGAATCGAGGCTCCTCGTTCAGCAAAAGGGCACCGACGACGACACAGTTCTTCTTTTTGGCCCTCCTCTGGATGTTCCAACTCGGCTTCGAAGAATGATTAAGAGGCGTGTACTTCGGGATGGGCGGAAACCTCTCAGTTCGCGCCCAGCTGGATCTACGTTCATGAACGACGACCGCAGCGAACATAATGGGGATGCGCTCGGGCAAGTGCCGTCGAGCGATATTTTGAATCTTCATTGGGTCGCGGGATTCATCGACTATAAAGATTTCTTCCGCCGGCTTCCGCCAAGCCTTCCCATCGTGTGGACCCTGCACGACATGAATCCTTTTACCGGCGGCTGCCATTTTGACGGCGGGTGCGGCCGGTTTAGGGAGCATTGTGGCGCATGCCCGCAGATGGGCTCGTCCAGATTGGACGACTTTTCAGCGCAGGTTTGGAAACGAAAGAAGGATGCGTTCGCGCGCTTCGATGGAAACGCCGGCGCGAACCGGATGCGGATTGTCGCGCCGAGCCGCTGGCTCGCAGCCGAAGCGGAGAAAAGCTCGTTGTTTGGGCATCTTCCCGTGACGGTGATCCCATATGGATTGGAAACCGATCGATTTCAGCCGCGTGACCGCGGGCTGGCTCGTCAACTTTTTGAGATTCCTTCGGACGCCAAGGTTGTCCTTTTCCTGGCGGATTGGGCGAATGAAAAGAGGAAGGGACTGGACTTGCTGCTGGAGGCGCTTCGAGGAATGGGGGATGTTCCCGGCTTATTCGTGTTTGCCGTTGGGCGGAATGTAAGTTCAAGAGTAGTTGGCCTGCGCTGCAAGACGATAAATTACGTTCGCGACGATCTCGCGTTGTCGTTGGTCTACAGCGCGGCCGATGTGTTTGTCGTGCCTTCGCTGGAGGACAATCTGCCGCTGACGGCGCTGGAAGCTCTGGCCTGCGGAATCCCCACGGTAGCGTTTTCGGCCGGCGGTATACCGGATGTGGTCCGCGACGGCGTCACGGGAACTCTCGTCCCCGTTGGCGACGTGCGAGCGCTGCGGAGTGCAATTACGAGTCTATTAAATGATCCCCAGCGTCGAGCGTCCATGGCGAGAGAAAGCAGGCGTATCGCGGTGCAGGAATATGAGCTAAAAGTTCAGGCGCGCCGCTATGTGACACTCTACGAAAATTTCCTGCAGCAAAGATAATTTCCTCGGGATCGCTGAATCTTTTAGCCCGCAACTTCGGTGGAAACGGCGGCGTGCCTGCGAGCACGACGGCCCGTTGCGGGCGGCTCGGGAGGCAGGGGAGGCGAAGTTGCGAGATAGGCTTGCAGCAAAAACAGCAAAACGTTCGAGGGGATGCGAAGGTTGAAGTCGACCAAACTGTGAAGCAGAAGGCCGCTCAGCGCAGTGATGGCTCCGGCATGCAGCGCGCGAGAGAAGTGGCCCTGTTCCGCGGCGAAATTCCTTTGGGCGTCACGGAACAAAATCCACAAGAACGCCAATCCGCACAATCCGCCCAGAACTCCTGTTTCCGCCAACGTTTCGATATAGTCGTTGTGGACGTGATCCACCACTTTGCCGTCGTATGAGGTATCGAACTGCGGAAAGACCGTGACCAGCGTGCCGACGCCGCTGCCTGCGATGGGATGATCGAAAAACACGCGCGCCGCTCCGCGAAACATGGTGGCCCGCCGCCCTAGCGACACCTCGCCCGGGCGCAGCTTTGAGAATCGTTCGATGGCCTTTCCAGCGCCCATCCACGCGATTAGAGCGATTGCGGCGAGAACCAAAACCGCGACCACCGCCGCGGTGCCTGTGCCTGCACGAGCTTTGCGGCTGCGAACGAGCAGCGCCAGAACGCCCACCTCGAATGCGAAGCAAACGATCCCGCCTCGCGAGCCGGAGAGAATCAGCGCCCCGATGGGAACGATCGTCAGGAGCATGGCCATTGGGTACAAGTCGTTGCGCAATCCCCGGAACACCACCAATGCCAGACCAACCGGCACAACCAATTCGACGAATCCCGCAAAGTGGTTGCGGTTCACGTAGGGGCCGAAAGGATCGCCTCCCAGCGTGAGCCTGCGGAACCAATAGATTTCGCCCGACGAAGTGAAGGCCTGCGTGATGCCGAAAAGCGATACCACAAAACCAAGAAGAATGAGAAACCAGGCCACCTTCATCAAGTCGGCGCGCTCGCGAAACGCCTGGGCCACCAGGAAGAAGACAATAAAGTACGAAGTCATCTTGAGTAATTCCGAGCGCGTGAGAAATGCGTAGGCGGTATGGTGAAACACGAGCTGGCCGAACCCAATTACCAGAAATCCCAATGCCGGCCAATTCAGAGGGTTCCAACGAATCTTCAGTTCCGGATCCTTCAAGAGCAAGACTGCCCAGAGCGCAAGAAGAGCTACGGCTCCCATTTCAAGAAGCGATTCCGACCACACTTCCACAACGCCATGGGCGAGCACGCTGAAAGCGATCAGGGCAAAGGTTCCGCCGCGGAGCGCTCTCATCGGGATGGCGGCTCCGCGGAATTGGAAGGCACCAGTGAGACGCCGGCGAGCCAGACGGTTCCGCTCAAGCGGTTGTCGAACAAACGGCTGGGGGTCCGAAGCAAGCGAACAACAAGAAAATGCGTCTCGGGGCCGGTGTTGACGTCCGCATCGGCGGGAGTCCACGCGTTCGTGCCGGTTAGATTCTCGGTGCGTACGTTTACAGCCGCCGGGTGCCGGGGGTCGTATATGGAAAAACGCATCCCGCTTTCCGTGGTGATTCCTTCCGTATGCAAATAAGCATGGAAATGATAGGTGTGGCTCGGTTCGACCGGAACGTACTGTAGCGGTTGTCCGAGGTCGAGGTTGGCGCCTCCGCCAAAATCCAGGCGGACCGCGCGAGCACCGATGGAGGAAGGGGCTGAGTCAAAATCGATCACTACTCCGATAGGACCGCTCCACCTCCAATCCAGGCCTCCGTTTGCGAAGTTCTCCGCGAAGTCTCCATTCCAGACCAGGGAATTTCCCGCGGGTTCGGCGTGAGGCTTGCCTGCTGCGGCAAGCGCTTCGCGCCACACGCGCCGCGTGTCGTCGGCCCGGCTTTCGGCGATCAAGTCGTCCATGAACGGGAACGAGCGAGCCAACGGGAGGGGCTGGCCCAAGGCCAGCAAACGCTTCCACACTGTGATGGCTGCGTCGGGCTGTTGATTCGACGCGAAAAAATCCAAGGCCTCAAAATAGGCGTTTCGATCCCGGGGTAGGGCTTTGTCCAGCATTTCGTTGACATCGTGATTGGAACGCCAGGCGCGCGAAATTGCGAGCGGCAGAAGACCGGGGTCCGTGCGAACCGCATTCTGGATCTCCGCGTAGCCTTCGGCAAATTCCTGCTGGCGCAGAAGGAAATTTCCGAAGTTCCACGCTACCTCGGCTGATGCAGGATACGCATTTCTGGCCCGTTCAAAAGACTGCCGTGCGAGTGCGGTATCTCCGGCGGATTCGTAGGCGCCCGCAAGATCCATCCAGTAGTGGGCGGAATGCGGGTCGCGCTGGACGGCTTTCAAGTAGTCGGCGACCGCCTGGTTCGGATCGGGATTCGCCAAATCCCATTGCTGGTAGCGCCCTAGACGATCCCATGCATCGGCATTGCCGGGTTCGAGCGCAGCGCCACGCTCCATAATCTCGAGGCGAGAGGAATGAATCCGGCGATCGGCTACCCAGTTTTTGATCGCCTGGAAACTGACGAGGGCAGCTAGGGCTAGAGACGCGATCAGCAGCGCCTGGCGCTGCGCCAGAGTTTGAAGAGGGAATTCCACGCGACGTAATCTGCTACGAGCATCGGCCACTTCGCAAGAGCAAATTCACAATTGCCTGGAAGGCGATGTGGAACAAAAGCTGTGAAAACAGCATATGATAGCGCCGCGCACACTAAAGCGGGAGAAATCTACTTTTTCTGGCCCAAACGGTACGTCATTCCCACGGAAATTCTAAAGTTGCTCCGGCTTACGGGGGGGCCACCGGTGGCGGAGCCAGTCGGGACGGAAAAATACGTTTGCACGAAATCGCCTTCGATGACTCGAACCTCCCAGTGGCGCGACAACCGGTAGTCGATCCCACCACCAGCTCCGTATGCTTTCGCTGCGTCCGACTGAGGGAATGCCCCGAATCCCGAGGTAGCGGGGTGCGAAACATGAACGTATCCACCGCCGACAAGGGCTTGACCATATAAAACAATTTTATGAGCGTGCCCGAACGGATATATTCGCGGTCCCACCATGAAGGTATAGACGCTCGTTGACCCGTTGAGAGTGTTCCCGGTGTTCTTGAAGTCCCCGGCTACATCCGCGGCTACGGCGAGCCAGCGCCTGAACAAATTGTAATCTACCGAGCCGTCAAACCCATTCGTGTTGATCCGCGCAGTGGCCGGAGGATAGTAAGAAAGGAAGGAATACCCGCCGCTAATGTCCCATCTGGGGATTGCGGGTCCCCAATCTTTCTTGGGTGGCGTCTTATTCGCGGGTTTGTCTGGAGAGGTCTCCGGCTTTTCCTGCTCGGGCGGTTGCGCGGGTGCGGGCGCCTCTTGCGCCATCGCGGGTAGGCTAAGCAGTATCAGCAATGCCGGTAAACCCAAGATCTTTTTCATCCGCTCCGTCCTCCGTCGAAATTTCAGACGCAAAGTCCCTGCATTGCGCGATCCAGCCACTCCGCGGGCCGGCGCGCGATCGTTCCGACCAATGCAAGACTGTAAGTGACTAACGCTTGGATGGAGCGGCTAGGATAGGGGATGCCAGCAAAAAAATCAAAGGGCCGTGCGTTTTCGCGCCCGGCCCTTTGTATAGGGGACGGAGTTACCGCTCGCCTAGGCGGAAAACAATCCCGGCTGAGAACTTAAAGTTGTTCTGATTGGGATTCCCGCCGAAGAAGCGTTGCTGTTCGTAATCAACCCCAGCTATTAAACCGACGTGTCTTGTGAGGTACCAGTCGAGACCACCGCCTCCCTCGAACGAGAATGCGTCATCTGTTGGGTTGGCGGCCGGCTGTGGGTTTGGCGGCGGCGTCGCTGGGAGATGCACCTTAACGTACGAAACCCCGAACAGGGCGTGGACGAACGGCGTCAGACTATGGTGACCGACGGGATAGACCTGTGGACCGAACATGAACCCGTAATCGGTGAACGCCCCGAGGGCACCTTGGTCGATGTGGGTACCGTCGATTTCGGCCGCCACACCTAGCCAACGGTTGAGATTCAAATCGGCCGTGAGGAACCCGCCGTTCTCGTTCAGACGCGGGCCAAACGGCTGGTCGAACGATCGGAATTGATAGCCGGTGCCCACTTCTAGTACCGGCGTTCGATCCTGCGCGAGTGTCGGCAGGCTCAAAAACGCAACGAAAGCGAAAAGTGCCAGTAGCTTGTTCATCGGAAGTATCTCTCCTCAGCGGTAAGGGTCTCGGCCTCTTTCATGGCCGGCTGTGTCAACCGATTCCCATCTTGGCACGTCTTAGAAAGTTCATAACTCGAAAGAATTCAGCGTGTGCCGAAGCGAACATCCCCGAGGTAACTCTAAGTGTAGACAGGAGATATATCAGGAGCGGTGAGAGGTTTTGTGAAGACTTACGCTGGCAGCGATGCCCCCTATGACAAACTGTGGAGCGATTCGCAGGCTCTCTCGATTGTTTCACAGAGTTGGTGAAGCTGCGAGGCGTCTTTGTTCGGCCTTAGGTGCCGAATTGGAACTGACGAAAGCACCCGGCCGAAAAGTGAAAACTCGTGCGCTCTCATGTCCTGGTCCAGCAGATTTGTCGCGAACGAGTTTGCCACCATGGATAGAAGGGCTTCCGTATGTGGCAGACTCTCGATAAACGGTCCTCGCGAATCCGAGCTGCGTTCGCCAAGAACGAAAATCGCGCCCAAGGGCAAACTTCGCTGTTCGAACTTGAGCCGATTTGCCGGGAGTGATAAGAGTTGCTTGCCCCAGTCCGAAGACAATGACGGAAGCGCCTTGTCCGGTCCGTAAAGCATCATTACCGAATCCGGCCAAAGCGAGAGATGAGGATAGGCCGGAAGAACCGAGATGCGCCCATCCTGTTCGACGAGGCCCACAACATCGTCAGCGATGACTGCATGGCCGCGCTGGGCCAAAGCCGCCGCAGTAGTTGATTTGCCCGCGCCTTCGGAGCCCAGGAAGGCCACGGCTCGATCGCCGAGCGTGACGGCGCTGGCGTGGAGGCACACCACTCCCCGGAGGCGTAATAATAGCCCTAACACCGGGCCGACGAGGTATGTCGAAGCATTTTCGAGAGTCGAAGTATCGGGCCAGTCCGCCCATACGTTCTTGCCAGTCCGATCCAACCAGAATTGCACGCCGTCGTAATAATCGAGACGTACGTGTCCAGTCTGACCGATTTGCCAGACTCGCAATGCCGGTTCGCCAGACTCATCCGTATAGGCGCTGGTGTAGAGAAGTGACGCTGTCTCTGATGGTTTCTGGCTGCCGCCAAATGGCGAGGAACACAAATGCACTTCGACGTCCGGCGATTCGCAGAGCTCATCTAAAGGCGTCAATCCGGGAATGGGAATGTTGCTGCAAAGACGCAGGGCAAAGGCGAAATACGTGGAATTCATCGTGCTGGATCTAAAGAAAAAGAATCGGATGACGCGAGCAGTACGAATCCGTCACAAACTCGTCCTGACGCGTGGCGCCCTTCCACCGTCTCGGTTCTTGCGCAAGCCAACCTTTTGCGTAAGTTCCTGGACCGTGCCGTAAATAGTCAGGGCAGGGGCTGAGTATGGCTTCTTCGGTGCCCGTTTGACGGGATTACCCATTGCTCGCCTCCGCATGCAAGTTATACCGGACTCGCCGACTCGACTGCAACCAAAAGTTCAAACAAACGGGGCGCATACACGAGAGAGCCTGCTCGGCATTCGCGCGTCGGGCGAGAGGGAGAAGAGCCGACATACTGACATACTGGCTCAGTTCCCCCTCCCAGCATACCTGATCCAGCCATCCTGTGCCCTGCTGATTAAGCCGAGCCGCCAGTGGGTCGAGCTCCAGCGGAGTTTTCGGCCTCAACCGCACCGCTTCGGGAAGCCGCCCCACCATCGCTTGCCGCAGCAGCATCTTCTCGAAAAACCAAGGAAATGGAGGAAGCGAGAGGAGGTATTCCGCGATTCGCAAATCCAGAAAAGGGTTGCGAACTTCGACGGCGCAATGGGTAACACCGGGGTCTTCATGTTCGAACAGGTGCGGCCACTGGGGAATATCGAGCGAAGCGTGTCCCTTAGGGAGAACTGGGTGACTGGGGAGCGTCGGCAGTTTGTTTCGCTCCTTCCAACGCTCGGCGAGATTCGTTCTCCGAACGAAATCGGGAGCGAGCCATCGAGGGAACACGGCTTCACTGGCGTCCCGAGCGAAAACTCCTTTGATCCGCCGCCGAACGCCCGGAACCAAGGACGGACGCATTCGAATGTACATGGGAAACTCGAAAATTGCCCGGCGCCATTGATGCCGCCGGAGCAAATCCCTCGCGTAAGGCAGCATTTGAAAATGCATGAGGTTATCGCTTCCATCGCCCGACAGCACGACGCGACAGTCCTTCGCAATGGTTCCGAATTGATCGAACAATCCCGCCAGGAGTGGATCATCCACGGGTTCGGGCCACGCATGCTCGGGATCGTCCCAGCGGTCGAACAGGCGCAAGTCGTCGAACGCGATACGCTGGATCGGAATTCCAAGAAACTCTGCCGTCGCGCGGGCGTAAGAGCCGTCATGGTCGGGGATCAGCGACTCGTATACGACCGTGTAAGCTCGTAGATTCACAGCACCCGTTGTTTTCGAGGAAAGCTCGCGCGCGGTCGCTGCAATAGCGCCGGAATCAAGCCCGCCGCTCAACAGGATGCCAACGGGGTCCGCGCGCATTCGATCGGCGACGGCTGCCTGCAAAAGAATCTGGAAATGTTCCACGTAGTCGTCGGAGTGGCGATAGCGGATGCGGCCATTAGTCGGCGCCGTCCAATAGCGCTGGACGCGCAGCTCGTCTGCCGAAACGGTCAGGCAGTGTGCGGGAGGGAGCCGCCGAATGGCACGAAATGTGGTGGTGGCCGTGTCACAGTTCAAGCCAAACAAGAGAAAATCCGCAAGCGCCGAATCGTTTAGGCCGTCCGAAACACTCGGATGCAGACGCACGCAATTGAGAGTGTTGCTGAAGAGAAAGAAATCCGGCGTCTCCGCATAATAAAATGGCTTCGCGCCGAAATGGTCTCGCGCGCAAAAAAGAATTTGCCGGCGCGTGTCCCATATCGCGAAAGCAAAATCGCCGCGTAAGTGCCGTACACACTCTTCGCCCCACGCGGCATACGCGTGCAGGATCAGCTCGGAATCGGGCGCGGCGCGCGGAACTTTCCGGGCTTCCTTCTCAAGCTCCTTCTGAAGTTCATCGCGGCAATCCAATCGCACGTCGGCCGTGATCCAGAATTTTCCTTCGAGGTTCGCAGGCTGTCGCTCCATTAGCGATTCGCGTGTTGTCCGCAGCATTGTGTGTCCGAAACCAACGGAGCCGTCCGTCCACACTTCGCGCCCGTCCGGTCCGCGAAAAGCCAGAAATTGCGTGAGAGCGTGGACCAACGCTCGCTCCACGCGAGAGCCTTTCCTCTCGCAGATGCCCACGATGCCGCTCACGGCGTTTGCGTCTCCATTACTGTGCTCTCGCCCTTGAACGGCGCGAAGTGAAGATGCGCTTCGTCGGGATCGTTTAGCACTACGCCCTCCAATTCGATCCAGGCGTGCGCCTCAAAATGCTCCGATTCCTTCCGAGCCCCGATTCGTAGGTCTGTCGCGATCCCGCGGCGGCGAAGGAGCCACTGGAGCGTCAAAGACCGTTCAAGGCAATTCGTGCGGAAAAAAAGATGCCGTGCTGCAAGGTCCAATCCCATAGCTGTATGGGAAGCCAAATCAATGTCGGAAGGATTCAGACGTGATGCGTTGCCCTGGTCTGCATCTGAGCTTTTCCCAAACGTGAAGTGCTCAATCGTAGCGTTCCATCGCTTGAATCCCAAGGCGCGCAGTCCCGCCCAAGTCGTGCCTAGCGCCGCGGCTGCTTCCAGCACAATTCGACGCTCAGCTGGTGCGAGACGCCAAAATCTGCGCCATCTTTCCATTCTCGCCTTCAACCCGACACTCCAGAGAAAGTCGCACGGTTGAGCCGTGAGAGCCAAGAGGGCTGGGAAGGCTGCCATCAGTGGCCAAAAGAGGGCCGCCCGGAAGGAATCTTATTCAAACTGAACGGGTCGCTGCGTCTCGTACTTCGACCAGTCCCTCGACTCGCATTTTCTCAAGCAACTCGAGGAGCTCGTGTTCGCATTTGTCCGCGGCGACTTCATATTCATCGAGAAGCGTGTCCCGCAACTCGCTAACACTTCTTGGTTGCTGCAGAAGGATCCACACCCGCGCACCCACGGGGTTCATACCGTAATAGACGCTGTTCTTTAGATTTAGAATGGCTGACTCTTCGCCCAACGGACAGGAAACCTGCTCAGCCGCTGCCACCACAACCGAACCCAAAGATAGGATAGGATCCATTAAATACCTGCAAGGCTGGGTGGTTTGACGAGGTTCCGGCTCTTTACCGACGGGTTCCGAGAGCCCTCAGGCGACTCACCCAAGCCCAGCGTTAATTGTACAGATACTCTCTCTTCGCGGCAACGTTTGAACGGAACTGGATTCGCGCGGGACAATTCGGTTATAACCACGCTGCATGCCGGAACACGCGATCGCGGTTGAAGCCCTCGAAAAGTATTTTCCCCCAGCGCGGCCGGGCTGGCGTGCGCTCCTGCAGCCCTTTTCGCGACCTACCGAGCGGGCGCTGGCAGGTGTTTCGTTCACGATAAACCGCGGCGAAGCGGTGGCGCTTGTCGGCCCGAATGGCGCGGGGAAATCGACACTTCTTCGCGTGCTCGCCACGCTGATTCTTCCGACGCGCGGCCGGGCTTCTCTCGGAGGAGTCGACGTCGAGCGGGATGGGCCTGGCGCGCGCCGGCAGCTCGGATATCACACCGGCGGAGACGAGGGATTTTACGGTCGACTCAGCGCCCGCGAAAACCTGGTTTTTTTTGCGGCGATGAACAATATAACCGGTCCACGCGCGCGAGAGCGGATTGCTTCTGTCGCGCAGCAGATGGGCATCGACGACGAACTCTCCCGCCAAGTGCGCACGTTTTCCAGCGGAATGACCCACCGCCTCGGCCTCGCGCGCGCGTTGCTTCACGGTCCGTCTATCCTTCTGCTCGATGAACCCACGCGCAGTCTCGATCCACTCGCCGCGGCACACTTCCGGCGTTTACTCAAGGAAGATCTGGTTGGCGGGAATGGCACAACTTTACTGTTCGCTTCCCACACGCTGAGTGAGATCGAAGAAATCGCGGATCGCATGATTCTGTTGGACAAGGGCCGGATTATCGCTTGCGATACGCCGCGAGGGCTCCGAGCGGCCACTGGTGCCGCGACCCTCGAAGACGCGATCGCACGGCTCGCCCGGCATCCCACGCCGGCGGAGGCCCTCGGATGATCCTCTCGCGCGAGGCGCGAAAAATTCTCGCGTTCTTCTGGCGCGACTTCGCCATCGCGCGCGGTTATCGCGGCGCGCTCGTCCTCGAGGGCCTCGAGGCCCTTTTCGGCGTCGCAACGTTCTACTATCTCTCGCGATTCGTCGACAGCCCTCAACTCTCCCGCTCGTTGCCGGAAGGCAGCAACTATTTTGCGTTCGCGCTGGTGGGGTTCGCTTTCTTCGACTACCTGAGCGTATCGCTAAGCGCTTTCGACGCCAGCTTGGAAGAAGCGCGGCAGAACCGCACTTTGGAAGCCTTGCTCGTCACCCAGACGCCTCTTCCCGTAATTCTGGCCGGTTCCGCCGTCTATCCGTTCGTCGCGCTAGCTCTCCGCACCTGTGTGTATCTCGCGTGGGGCGCGGTGCTTTTCGGTTTTGCTCCCCACGCAGCGAACTGGCCTGGTGCGATTCTGATTCTCGTGGCTTCGATTCTCGCGTTCGCAGGACTCGGCATTCTATCGGCCAGCTACACTCTTCTTTTCAAGCGCGGCAATCCCGCGAAGTGGATCGTCTTGGGCCTTTCAAGCCTTGTGGGAGGCATGATGTACCCGGTCACGATCCTGCCGCGTTCGCTGCAGATTGTCGCGCGTCTCATCCCCGTCACTTATTCGCTGGAGGGGGTGCGGGCTGCGCTTCTAGGCGGTGCCGGGTGGACTGAACTCTGGCCGTCCTTCGTGGCTTTACTCATCTTTGCCGCGATTCTGATTCCCGCGTCGTTCCTGGTGTTTGCGTGGTCTTTACGTCGCACGAAAATCACCGGCACTCTCACTCATATTTAGTCCGGGAAGTTTTTGGGAGCTACGAAGGGATCTATTACCTAGTCGAACAGCCGGTAACGGACGATCGAATAGAGCGCAACGAAGCCATCGCGCCACGTAATCTTCTTTCCTTCCTCGTAGCTGCGGCCTGAATAGGAAATCGGAACTTCGTAGACGCGCCATTTCTTTTTGGCGATTTTCGCGGTAACCTCGGGTTCAAACCCAAAGCGGTTCGACCGCAGCCGAATGCCTTCGATTACCTCACGGCGAAAAACCTTGTAGCAGGATTCCATGTCCGTAAGGTTCAAGTTCGTGATCATGTCAGAAAGCAAAGTGAGAAACTTGTTGCCTACGTAATGCCAAAAGAAATGTACGCGCTGCGGCCCGCCCAGAAAGCGCGAGCCATATACAACGTCCGCGCGGCCATCGAGAATCGGTTCGAGCAGCTTCGGATAATCCTTTGGGTCGTACTCGAGATCAGCATCTTGCACGAGCAGAAGGTCTCCGCTAGCTTCCTTGAAACCACGGCGCACCGCGGCTCCCTTGCCTTGATTGTGCCCCTGAAAAAGAATGCGGATTGTGTCAAGCCGCAGCCGGCCGCGCCCGCCGGCAATATCGGCCTCTAGATGCCCGTCCGTTTGGCGCTTCAGTAATTCTTCGAGAACCTGGCGGGTTCCATCCGTTGACGCGTCGTCCACCACGATTATCTCGTCGGCAAGTCCGGAGGCCTGGACGCGTCGCAGCACTTCCTCAATAAATTTCCGCTCGTTAAAAACCGGAATTACCACGGAAAGCCGCAATTTGTTGGACAGCCCAGCAGGACTCAGCATTGTAGCATCTGCGCGTTGCACGCCGTCTCCGAAGTGTGATTGCGCCGCCAGCACAGGATGAACCTCATTGAAGATAACATGGGGCGCCACTCAGACAAGAACCATGTGTCCAGAAGCCGCGCTTGTGGACGGGCCTGCCGTACAGTAGAGTTTTTAGTCGGTCGCGAGAACGCCGTGCAATGAGAGTCCCACTGCTCGACCTCAAATCGGAGTACGCGGAACTGAAGGACAAGATCCTTCCGGCACTCGACCGCGTATGCCAAGCTGCGGCGTTCGTTCAAGGCGCGGAGGTCGAGGCTTTCGAGAGGGAGTTCGCCGAATTTTGCGGAACCAGGCATTGCGTGGCGCTAAGCAGCGGTACGGCTGCGCTTCACGTGGGATTGCTGGCGCTCGGCGCACAGCCCCAGGACGAGGTCATCACCAGTCCGAACACATTTCTAGCAACCGCCGAGGCAATCTCATACTGCGGCGCGCGCCCAGTTTTTGTCGACATTGATCCGGCGACTGCGAATCTCGATCCGAATCTGCTCGAGCGCGCCATAACGCCGCGAACCCGTGCAATTGTTCCCGTCCACCTCTACGGCCGCCCGGCGGACATGGATTCAATTCGCTCGATTGCGGATCGCCACAATCTTCGCATCCTCGAAGACGCAGCCCAGGCCGTCGGCGCGCGCTATCGCGGCCAGCGGGTCGGAGGGTTGGGCCACGCGGCCGCTTTTAGCTTTTATCCAACAAAAAATCTCGGCGCGTATGGTGAAGGCGGGGCTCTCACGACTGACGACGATTCACTTGCGCGATTTGCCCGCGCTGCCCGCAGCCACGGCGAAACCTCGCGCTATCAGCACGAATTTATCGGCTTCAACTATCGCATGCAGGGATTTCAGAGTGCGGTCCTGCGGATCAAATTGCGCTACTTAGACGTGTGGACAGCTAGGCGCAGCGAGATTGCCGATACGTATCGCCTGCTGCTCGAAGGCGCGAATCTTACGATGCCCATCGATGATTCACGTGATGAGGCGGTGTATCACCAATTTGTGATCTACGTCAATAACCGTACCGATGTAATTTCTCAGCTCGCTGCCGCCGGCATTGAAACCGCGGTCCATTATCCTAAACCGCTCCACCTCCAACCGGCATATTCGGCGCTCGGATATTCGCCGTCGAATTTTCCGCGCTCCGAACTTGCGTGCGAGCGCGTGCTAAGCCTGCCGCTCTTCCCCGGGCTTACAGCAGAGCAAATCAGCTACGTTGCAAAAACAGTGATTCAGATCGTCGGCAAAAAGTAAAACGCCCGCGGGAAAGTGTATTCTCTATTTCCCACCAGATTCCTTGTTGTAGGCTTCGGCGGAGAGGTCACTACCTCAAATCGTTTCGTTCCGCGGGGTAGGTTTTGATTCGGCGATTTCGCGGGTGGGCGCTGGAGTAAAGCCGGAAACCCCAGCGGCATTCGTCGCGCGATCGCGCAGCATCTCGGATAATCCTTCAAAAAGCTTCGCGCAGGAATCCCGCAGTGACTGATCGGCCGAGCGGATCAGCGTCTCCACCGCATTTTGCCCATGTTCGTTGAGCCGGCGAACCGAAGAAAGTACCCACGAATCTCCCGTCGTCTGCAGACGCTCCTGAAATTGACCGGCAACCTCGCCGCACAGTTGCTCCAGGCTTGCGAGCCATTCCTCTTGGTGTAAATCTCGCTCCGCCCGATACCCGCTGAGAGCCGCAGCAAATTCCGCCTCAAGAGCGGCGCGGCCTTCGGATGTTCTCGTCGCAAGTTCCGACCCCATCTGAGCGTGGAAATATGCGAGCGAAGTCCCGGCAGCCGATCCGAGATTTCGCAGAAGCTGTTGCGAAGAATGCTCGAATTCTTTCGTTCGCGCCTGCAACGCATTGGCGCTTGCAGTTGTGAACTGCTGTACTTCGCTCTCAGAGATATCTCGAAGCACTTCGCCAAACGATGCGGCCGCGGCCGCCGCAGCATCTTCGAGCCGCGTATGTGTGCTACCCACCAGTTCGGAGGCCACTCCCTTGAGTTGCTGTTCGATCTCCCTAAGGGTAGCGGTTGACTGAGTAGAGAGCTGCGTTGCGAATTTTTGCGAGGCTTCAGCGGTTTTCTGGTCGAAGTCAGTTCGCGCGGATACAAGAGCTTGTTCCACCTCCACCTGCAATCGCGCCCGCGCCTCTTGCTGGAACCATTCCGAACTTTTGCCGATGGACTCGGCAGCCACGTGCGACGCGCGCACACCACTCGCGTCAAGCTCCTCAGTCCATTTCGCGAGCGCTTCTTTTCGCGCGGCTTCAAAATTGTTCCGCAGCTCGCCCAACGTGGACGTCATTTGTGCCGACGCTTCCCGTTGATTATTTTCGGACACCTGCCGAAGCCTCTCGCGGTGAAGCCGCAAGCCATCCTCCACTTGGATTTCGCGCGCCGCCAGTTCCCGCAGCAAATCCGGAACGCGCTCCACGTGCGGCGCGAGCTTCGATTCGGTTTCCGCAACAGTGCGCTCCACGAATTGCCGGCTCAGCGAATCGAGTGACGGCATAACTCGCTGCGAAAGTCCGGCAGCCAGGTTTTCCGCGCGATGATTCAGTTCGGCGGTCTGGGTCTCGAGAATGCTTTCGAGGCGCCGGTGAAGTTCGTTCAACGAATCGTGGCTTGCAGCATCCAGTTGCGCCGCGTATTCCTTCATGCGGCCCGCTGTATGCTCGATCTCGGCGAGTGATGACCAAGCGCGGGCCACTTCCCGTTCAAGCGCTGACTTGATTCCAGCGGTAGCTTCGCGCGCCTCGGCGGTGGTTTGAGCGAAGGGTTGATCTAGCTCGGCGAACCGCTCCGACATTTTCTCTTCGGCGCCCCGCAGAATCTCCTGCGAGCGCTCTGACATTTGTTCCACAAGCTGCCGCATCCGGCTATCAAGCGCGGATTGCAAAAGCTCGTTCCACTGTCCCTGCGCTACCGCCATTTCAGATTCGAGTCGTTGCCGCCAATCGGCCCTTCCAGCGTCTCCCGGAATTTCTGCCGCAGCGATATCGGCCTTCGTGGCAGCTTCGCGCTTCGAAACGCGCGCGGCCTCGTCTGCCTCCATTTGAATGCGTATTTGCGCCGCATGCCTGATCGCATCCTGCACAGCCTCATTTTCTGCGCGCAACGTGGAGGTTTTGCTGTCCAGTTCGGCGATCAGCGCGTGAGCGCGGCCAAAATTTTGTTCGAAATCCGATTTGAAGCCCGTAAGGAATTCAACCTGTTTCGTGGTCAGCTCTGAGGACAACTGTTCGAGCGCATTACTCTGCGCCAATTCGTAATCCGCCTCCCACCGCCTGAACAGATCGTCGAATCCAGTAGACCGCTCTCGATCCATTTCTTCAGCGGACTGGCGCATTCGCTCGTGAGCTTGCGAAGCTGCGGCCTCCACAGCTTGCTTCGCGTGGCGCTCAAGTTCCGTTCGCAATTCCCGCAGCAGCGGGCTGTCAGCCGCCGGCGTGAAGAGCGTCGGCTCGGAAGCGGACGCCGGAGTTGCGCTGGACATGTCGTTCATCAGTTTCCCCATAAAATTAGCTAGAGTCCCCGGAATTGCGCCGGCCTCTGACGATTCCGCGGCTCGCAAGTCGCGGACAGCAGAAGAAGAGTGCGTCGAATGTTCCGCCGTTTTCCAATCGGCGGGCACAGATTCGATTCCCCAGATGTTCGACGGGCTTTCCAGTTCCACGGCGATCTGAAAGAGTTCGCGCACGGAATGCGGCCGCTGGATCCAAGCGACGCGCGCCCGCACGTTCCGGCGATCGTGAGCCTGCGGCAGTTCCAGCGTGACCCAGGTGTTTTTCGGAAGGTGATGCTTCGAAGCGTAGCGGCACCCGTGAAGATTCAGAGCCAGAGTCGCCGTGCGTTCCTCAAAAGGTTGGCCCAGCAGATCCACGCCGCGCACGATCAACGGCAAGGATTCAGAAACTCGTTCACTACGTCGGCGCTGGGTATTGAACTGGGTAGAATCCACTTCTTGCACCGCGTCCTTGAAATGAACTGCTTGAGAATATCACTGTCGCGCCTCCCGGGTCGAGCGGTCAGATTCTCTTCGGCGGAAGTAAGAAGTGAGGGCGGGGGAAATGCGCGCAGGCGGCGGAGCGTTCGCTCCGAGCCGCCGGCGCAGAATTGTCTTCTTAGCTCTTTTTCTTCTTTACGACCTTCGTTTCCTCGGCCTGTTGGTATTGCGCCAGGCCCTGGATATTTGCTTGAGCTTCAGCGGCGTGAGGTCCGGTGGGCGCAAGTTCGAGATATTTCTTGTACGCATCCACGGTGCCGGGAGGCACGATGTAAATGATCTTGTCGCCTTCCTGCTTCGAATCGATCGTGCCCGTCAGGGAATTACCCAGAAGGAACCACGCGTCGGCGTCCTTCGGATCCGTTTGTGTTGCTTTTTGAAGTGCAGGCACGGCCTGCTTCATCATGCTTGCGGAGTAATAAACGATCCCGAGGTTCTTCCAGCATCGCTCCCCTTCCACCGGATCAGTAGCAATTGCTTTTTCACACCCGGCGCTCGCATCAGCGACTTTCGCGTCGATCGCTTTCGGATCCTTTGTAGCGATCGACGCCTTCGCGATATTAGTGCTCAACCCGGTGTAATAATTGGGCTGCGGCTTGAGGTCCACTGCATTCTGGAAAGCCTTTGCAGCCTCTTCAAAGTGGCCGGCACACTCATTCGCCTGGCCGAGGTTTCCCCAAACCAGCGCGTGGTTATTGACTTCTTTCGGCCCTACTCCCTGCTCGGCTTGCCCGAATTCAGTGACGGCTGTTTCGCAGTCAGCGGCCTTTTTCTGCTGGAGTTGGCTCTTCTGATCGGCGGGGGCCGTCTTCAATTGCTTCCCAATTTCGTTCGACTCGGTGATCGCGGCGATGCCCGCATCAAAATGCGTCTTCATCATCTTGAACTTGTTCTCTTCCTCTTCTTTGGCTTTCGCGGCGTCCGGGTGAGCCGCCGCGCTCTTTGCAATCTCGTCCTTGTAGTTCAGCTTGAACTCATTTTCCTGTCCATCGGCGACACGAAACGGGGAAGGGTAAGAGATGTTGTCCTTCGGGCTGAGAAGCGTGATCGTGTAAATCCCGCTTCGCAATCCGAGTTGGACGAACCTGCCGTTCTTGTCGGTTTTCACCGTCAAGGTCTGTCCGGTATCGGGATTCTTGATCTCGACGGTCAGGTCCGCCCAGGGCTTGCCATCCTTATCCATGATCTCGCCATTCAGCCTTCCGGTGCCTTGCGCCGCCGCGATTACAGCGAAAAGCAAAGTGATCGCCAGCATTCCCCAAGCAGGAATCGATCGTTTCATGTGCACATCTCCTCGCGCATTGAAATCTATCAGAGCATTATCGCGCAACTCGCGCCCGATACGCGATAGGGTCAGCCACTCCCGCGTCCGCGAACGCCTGCAAGCGCAGCCGGCAACTATCGCACATTCCGCAAGCTTCGTCTTCGAATTGATAGCAGGACCAGGTGCTGCCCAGCGGGGCGCCCAACTCGATCCCGCGCCGCACAATCTCGCTTTTGCGCATCGCGATCACCGGCGTCACGATTTCGATGTGCGTCTCCGGCCGCGTCCCTTCGCGAATCACGTTCGCGAACGCGCGATAATATTCCGGGCGGCAATCCGGATACCCCGAACTGTCCTGCATCACCGCGCCAACGAAAATCGCGGTCGCGCCGAGCACTTCCGCCCAGCTCACCGCAGCGGATAGGAAATGCGCGTTGCGGAAGGGCACGTAGGTGACCGGAATGTCCGCGTTCTCCGCAAGTGCTGCACCCGATTCCGGCACGATAATGCGTTTGTCAGTCAGCGCCGAGCCGCCGATTTGCGCCAGCGAGTCGAGGCGGACAACCAGCCGATTGCGCGCATCGTAAAAATCCGAGATTTCTTCGAAGCAGCGCCGTTCGCGCCTCTCCGTTCTCTGGCCGTAACTCGCGTGCAGCAGCGCAAGCTGATGCGTTGGGTTCGCAATCGCCGCCGTCACGCACGAATCCATTCCTCCGCTCAGCAGCACGACCGCTCTTGGTTTTTCTGCCATCCGCGCCGCCTAAACTCCCTTCGTCGCCGGATCCCAGATGAATTTGTGCAGCTGCAAACCGAGTCGCACTGGCAAGCCGTCCGCCAGAATCCACTCCGCCAGCTCGCGCGCGTTCGAGCCTTCCCACGCGCCCGCTGGATCGGCGGCTACTGGAGAAAACAATACCTGATGAACTCGCTCGGCAACCCGGTGTAGCGAAATAAACTGCCGCGCGAACTCGTAATCGCGGCGGCTCGAAATCACGAACTTGATTTCGTCGCTAGGGCCCACTGCATCTAGATTCGCCATATCAAATGTATCCGCCTCGCCTGAATCGGGGCACTTCACGTCGACGATCTTGATCACTTCCCGCGGCAGCGTACCCACGAACCGTTCGCCGCTCGTCTCGATCATCACCGTATAGCCCGCCTCCAAAAGTCTTTCGGCCAGCGCCGGGGTTTCCGCCTGCAGCAGCGGTTCGCCACCTGTGATTTCCACGAGCGGCACGCGCACGGATCCGCTGCCGGCAAGCTCGCCTACCTTTTCCAGGATTTCGCCGAAGGAATGTTTCGTTCCGCCGTGAAACGCATACGCCGTATCGCACCACGTGCAGCGAAGGTTGCAGCCCGTTAGCCGCACGAAAACACAAGGCAACCCGGCGCGCGTCCCTTCGCCCTGAATGGATTTGAATATTTCGGTGATTACCATGGCGCGATGCTCGTTCGGAGTCAGCCCGTCGTTTCCGGTTTATCAGGCCGGACGCTCTCTCGCCGCGAAAAATAAATAATCGCAGCGATCGCAACCACAAGCTCCGTCCCAGTCACAATCAATGCCGTGCGAAGTCCCCAGCCGAACAGCAGCCAGCAGAACGACACGATGAAAGCCGGAACTCCGATTATATAAAAAGCTTTATTCATATGTCCGTTGCCGATTCGCCGCCAGCCACCGTCGGCCTAGGGCCTGTAAGTCGCCGCGGTTACGTCCGTCTCCCACACGGTGACGCTTGCCACTCCCGTCTCATTCGGCCCACTCTGCAATTGCTTCGCAACCTCGTCGTAAATATAGCGAGAAATATTTTCCGCCGACGGGTTCAGCACGTCGAACGGAGAAAGCTCGTTTAGATACTTATGATCGAGCGAGCGAATCACCGACTGAATCACATGTTTCAGGTGCACGAAGTCGTAAAGCAGTCCGGCTGCATCGAGTTTTTCACCCGCCAGCGTCACGCGCAGCTTGTAATTATGGCCGTGCAGGTTTTCGCATTTCCCCTTGTAGTTGCGCAGGTTATGCGCCGCGGCGAAAGTTTCGTCAACGCTCACTTCATACATAAATTTTCCTGAGTCGCCATTCGCGTCCGCTGCCTCGATCCGCGTCCACTCGCTACTTCGGATGGTTTTCCATGAACCTCGCCACTTCGGCGAGGTCCTGCGTGGTCGAATACGGCGGCAGGGACTCGAGAAAAATTCTACCATACTGCATCCGCTGGATGCGGTTATCGAGGATCGCCAGAATTCCGCGGTCCGTCTTCGACCGGATCAGCCGCCCGAATCCTTGTTTCAGCGCCAGCACAGCTTCTGGCACCTGATATTCCGCAAACGGATTGCGCCCGTCTTCCTGCAACGCTCGCACTCGCGCCGCCACGATCGGATCGCTCGGCACCGCGAACGGCAGCTTATCTATAATCACGCAGGAAAGCTGCGACCCCGGCACATCCACTCCCTGCCAGAAACTTGACGTCGCGAATAGCACTGCGTTCGGCGTCGCGCGAAAACGTTCCAGCAGAATCGAGCGCGGCGCCGTCCCTTGCAGCAGCAAAGGAAATCCAACGCGTCCCGACACGCGCTCGTAAATCACTCGCATCTGCGCGTAGCTGGTGAATAGGCAGAACGCCCGCCCCTGCGAAATTTCGAGCAGCTTTACGATTTCGTCGGCCGCGGCCGTAGGAAACGCGGCATTCCTTACGTCCGGCAGCGCCCGCGGCATATAGAGGATCGCCTGCTCGGCGAAATTGAACTCCTGCGGCAGCACCACTTCTCTCGCGGGCTGCACCCCAAGCCGCTGCTTCAGAAAATCAAATCGCCCGCCCACCGCAAGCGTCGCCGACGTCAGCACCACCGTATCGAATTGCTCGAACAGCTTTTCGCGCAGGATTTGGCTCACGTCGATCGGAGTAGCCGCGAGAAAAACTCCCTTGCCTCGGCGTTCGTACCAGTAGACGTAACCTTTCTCTTCGCTTTCCAGCAGAAACGTAAGCTCCCGCCGCACCTCGGCCGCGCGCCGCGCCACGGTCACCACTTCCTCGGGTTTCGGTGTCAGCACCGCGAGTTCGGTCTCCAGGCGCTTCACCGCCGCCGACAACTCCTCATACGCCTCGCGGTTCTGCTCGAGAAATCCCTTTCGCTCCGCGGGCTCGAATGGATAGCGTCCCTCGCGTTCCGGAAAATTTTCAAAAAAACTGCGCCCGCGCTCTCGCACTCGCGCTAGGTGCTTGCGCAACGGCGCCGCTTCCAGTTTCAGCAGTCGCAGCACGTTCTCGGTGTCGCGCGCAAGCTCGTCAAACCGGTAACTCGAAATCTGGCGCCCGAAATAATCGCTCGCCACATCCTCAATCTCGTGCGCCTCGTCGAAAACCACCGCCGAATATTCCGGCAGGATCGACCCAAAATCATCCTGGCGAATCGCCAGGTCCGCGAAAAACAAATGATGGTTCACGATGATCAAGTCTGCGTCCTGCGCCCGCTGGTGCATGGCCGTGATAAAACAGCGCTGAAACTCCGTGCATTTCTGCCCCGTGCAGAGATCGCTGCGCGCGTCGATTCGGTGCCACAAATCGGCGTCGTCGGGCAGAAACGTCAGCTCGTTGCGATCCCCGGTTTCGCTGAGCTTCTCCCACTCGCGTATTTGTCCGAACCAATCCACTTCGTCGATGCCCTTCAGCATCGCCTGCCCTTCCATTTGGTGCACTTTCTGCCGGCATAGAAAATTGTTCCGCCCCTTCATCAGCGCGGCTTTCAAATTGGGGGCGAAATGCCGTTGCAGGAAAGGCACGTCTTTCTGGAAGAGCTGCTCCTGAAGTGATTTTGTCGCCGTGGAAATAACCACGCGGCGCCCGCTGCGAATCGCCGGAATCAAATACGCAAGAGTCTTGCCCGTCCCGGTCCCCGCTTCGATCACCGCGTGCCGATGCTTCCCGAAAGCTTCCTCGAGAATCGTCGCCATCTCCAGCTGCGCCGCACGGAACTCGTACCCGGGATGCCGCTTCGCCAGCATCCCTCCCGGCCCGAAAATTCCCTTGATCGTTGCGTCTTCCTGTTTTGTCGCCGCCGCAACCTTCTTGGCCATTCCGGCTTTCTCTCCGTTAGTGCGCAGTTCGCCGCGGCGGGCGCCCGTTGCGGCGAATAACCCCTAGCGTCCACAATGCACGACAACCTGTGCTCGCTGTTCTCTCGGGACCTACTTCAGCGCGTCCGCTCCGATCTGTGCGCACTGCGCGTCCTGTCCGCTCGTCCCGCCCGACATTCCAATCGCACCCACAATCTTGCCGTCCATCACGATCGGTACGCCGCCCTCCAGAGGAACTGCGCCCTCCAGCCCCAAATACCTCAATCCGTCGCCGCCTTTCGACACCAAATCCTGGAACGACTTCGTCGGCCGCTTGAATTCAGCCGAAGAGCGAGCCTTGCTGATAGCAACTTGCGAGCTACCGATCTGCGTATTGTCGAGCTTCTCGTAGTAAACCAGCGTGCCGTTGGGATCCACAATTGCCAGCGCCATAGTCCAATTGTTTTTTCGGGCTTCCGCAATCGCAGCGGAGGCCGCCTTTTTCGCATTCTCGAGCGAGATAGGTGCGCCGTAAGGATTCGGCATTTGCTGCGCCTTGGCGGTTGCAGCGCACAACAGGATCGTCAACGTCACCATAAATTTCACAGCGAATCGCGAGGGCATCGTTTTTCCTCCTGGTATCCTTCGTGTTTGTGCGGCTCGCTTACCGTCCACATCCTGCGGCGACATCGTGCGGCCACATCCTCTGGAAGGATTGGTGCCGGATTATACAGCAGCGCCCGCTGTTCTCGCCGCTTGGCCTACAGGGGATTCGGATGTATCGGTCCAGTTGTGTGGTTATTGCTCCGGCAGCTTGTCCTTCAACTCGCTCGCCAGCTTTTGCACGTCGGTGGTTTCGCTGAATCTCTGAACCTGTTGGTCGGAAGATTTCACGTCGACGCCCGCGTGCTGGCACAGCTTCTGTAGCATCTGCAGCATCACCGTCAGTTCCTGCTCCGCCAGCATCCCGACCTGCAGATCGAGATGCGAGCGCCGTTCCGCCTCGCGAGACATCCGGTTCTGGCTGATCAGCACGAAGATGGTCAGAAAAACGCTTTCCGACGCCAGCAGGAGCGCCAGAATCCCGAACGGGAAAGGATCGAAAGCTCGAACGGCGGGAATCAAGTTGAGATTTACGGTGCTCCAAATCGTAACCAGCAGGACGTGCAGCAGCAGGAATGGCGTGCTGCCGATCGACTTTACGATTGCGTCGCTGGCTCGCTCGGCGCCTGTCCGGCGAGCCAAAGCTTCTTCTTCGAGCTTTGCAATCTCCTCGATGTTGAACTGCGCGGGATGTCGGGCGGATTCGCTGGACGTCGTCTTATTCATGCGTGAGCTAGGATGCGGCTACGGCCCGCGCCGGCACGTCCGGCAGCAGCGCGCTGCCCTGATGTCCCGTCTCGCCGCCCTTTCCCAAGCGCGGCTTTCGGATCAAGCGGCCTCAAGAGATTCGATCGTCGGTATCAGTTCGCTCCAAAGCAGCGATTTCGTAACGTAGGCGCGCGCTCCCGAGTCGGCGGCAATTCGCGCCATGTCGACACACTCGTAGAGCGTCACGATGATGATTTCGGAATCAGGAGCCTTTTGTCGAAGAAGCGGCAATGCATTCAGGCCGTCCAGCCTAGGCATCGCTACGTCCAGCAAAATCACGTCTGGTTTGAGGGTTACGGCTTTTTCTAAAACTTCGAGCCCATCACCCGCCTCTCCGCACACAGTCCAGCCGTCATGCCGCTCGATCAGGATTCGTAATCCGATCCTGACCATCGGGTTGTCGTCTGCAATTAGAATGCGTAATTTTGCCATTTTCCTGCTCCCTGGGGCCGATGTCAGCGTCAAATTCTCCGTTCATTTTCGGTCGGCGCACACGAGCATTGGCATCAGGTAAACTCCGTAATATGCGTTAACTTCATCGACACTTCGAGTACCATCACCTCCACTTGTAGGATTGAATTTTGCGGACGGCGCGAAAATGGGTTCGATTGCGTTAAACCCCTGCAGATCTGGGCCGCCTGGTCTACTCATCCATGCAGATGGAAAGGAACTTGGTAACGACTCCTCGGATGTCCGTTTCGTTATAGCCTGCGGGAAACTTCGACGTTCGGCCCAGCAGGTGGTCACGAAGCATTCCTTCGATCATTCCTATAAGGCCCGAGCGAAACGCCTGGGGATTGATATTCGGCGCCAGTTCATTCTTGGCGGCTAATTCCTCCAAAATTTCATCCACCGTTTTCACAAATTCCAGGAACCCCGGGACCAAAACGACCATCTGACCGTCGCCGCGTATGCGCCGCCCCTCGAGCAGGAAAAGAGCACGCAGCGCTCGGTCCTTCTCGAGAAAACCTAGCACCATCTCGATCAACATTCGCAGCTTGTCCCGTGGCGACGCAATGCTTTCCGTGGCCAATCGCACGGCCGGGTTGATTTGCTCCCAAGCCTCTTCGAAAATAGCATTCAGTACACCCTGCTTATCGACGAAGTGTTTTATCATCTGCGACTGGCTTGTCCCGGCGAGTCGGCAGATCGCGGCCGTTGTGGTCTTATCAAATCCGCGCTCGGCGAACAGTATCTTGGCTGAATCGCGTATGCGGTCCCGGCTGGCGGGGATGGCAAATGTCTTTCGTGTTCGCATTGGGATATTTAAGTCGTTTCGTAACTATTAGTTGTCGGCGTCCTGCTACTACGTTATCGCCTCCGCACCATGTTTAGCTTCGGAACCTCGGGCCAATTAGCTAATCGGTTTTCAGGTAAACACCGGATTGATCCCCTAGGCATCGCTTTGAAACTATTGCTGCGCGTTATGAAACTATCTTTGCTCGTCTCACTACTATCAAATTGCCTCCACTATTTCAAGCGAAAAGGAGCCATCGCATGTTGTTCCGCTCTGTTAGAAGCCGTACCGGTGTGGTCATCGCGTTAGCGCTCTCAGCACTCTTCATTATTCCGGTCGTCCAAGCGCAGTCAGCTTGGGTCTCCACAGCCACTAAAGCCTTTCCAATTCAATACTTGCCAAACGCCACGCTTATCGGTCCGATGTCATCTTCCGCCGCTTTGCACGTTGTTGTCGGCTTGCAGGAACAAAATACAAACCTGGTGCAGCCGACGCTGAAGCGAATGATTACCCCCGGCGACCCGCTCTACGGAACCACGCTCACCGTACAACAATTCGTTGCGCAGTTCGGACCCAGTCTCGCGCAAGTGCAGGCAGTCCAGAATTACCTCTCGGCCGCGGGATTCACGAACATAGCGGTTGCCGATAACCAGCTACTCGTCGAGGCAGATGGGACTGCCGCAAACGTCCTGACGGCGTTTAACACTCCGTTGGTTCAGTATTCCGTAAACGGAGCCACGGTCTACGTTAACACCGCCGACGCGCAGGTTCCCGCATCGCTCGCAGGCACAGTAATTGCAGTTCTCGGACTGAACAACCTTGTCTCGCTGCACTCCGACATTCGCACTCTGGCGTTGAATAACTCTCCCTCCACCGATCCCTGCACCCCGCCGAACTGTCCGACGCCGGCCCTTGCCAACGAAACCTTCACGGCGCAGCAGTATCAGATTGCGTACGACGCGGCATGCCCGTCGGACAACTCCACCTGCGCGGCCCACAACTTTCCGTCGGCATCCGCTACCGCCGTCGGCATAATCGCCGAAGGCAATCTCACTCAAGTCGTCGTGGATCTGCGGACTTACGAGAAGACCTACAATCTCCCACAGGTGCCCGTAACGATCGTGAACGCGGGCATTGCCAGTCCCGATACAAGCGGCGCCGATGAATGGGACCTCGACTCCCAGACCTCTACCGGAATCGCGCAACAGGTGTCGCACCTGTATTTCTATGTCGCCACCTCTCTCACCGATTCCGATATCGCGCTGGCGATTAATAAGGCCGTGTCTCAGAACAAAGTGAAAGCTTTCAATATGTCTTTCGGCGAATGTGAGTTCCAAGCCTATATCGACGGGGCGATGATTCTGGATGACGAGGTGTTCGGAGAAGCCGCTCTGCATGGCATTACCGCATTTGCATCCTCTGCCGACCAGGGTTCCGCTTGCCCCGTCGTGGGAACGAATGGCGTGCCCCTCTCGGGACCGCCCGACACTTCGTATCCGGCTTCGTCTCCCTACGTGATCTCCGTCGGTGGGACGAACCTATTCACAAATGCTGATTACACCTTCGACTTCGAAACTGCGTGGGAGTCGGGTGGCGGCGGACCCAGTTACTTTGAAAGTCCGCCCTTCTGGCAGGCTTATACCGGTTCGGGAACTCTGCCTATCGTTCCCAGCTCCGAAGGCTCCGCAGCAGGGACCGGCCGGGGCGTGCCAGACGTCTCTATGTGCGCTGGCGGCACCGTACTAGCCATCTGCTCGGCGAACGTCTTCGTCAACGGTACGATCGTGCTTGTCGGCGGGACCAGTCTCTCGTCGCCCCTCGCGATGGGCTCGTGGGCGCGAATTCAAACCGCTCACAAGAACAAACTCGGTTTCGCCGGCCCGTTGATCTATCAACTCGCCAACGGCGGTCCTACTCCGAGCAGTCCGGATTTCAACGACGTTGTTCTCGGAGGAAACGGCCTCTTCACCGCGCTTCCGGGCTACGACTACACCACCGGACTCGGATCCTGGGACATTTACAAGATCAACAAAGTCATTCCCTCGGCCTATCCCCAATAGTTGCCTTCGGTAATCCCGGCGCGCCGCGCGGAAAATCTCATACCCCCGCCGACGCGCCGGGTTATTTCCTTCGGCGCCCAAACTGCAGCGCCCATACGGGGACGTATGGTGCCGTGCGATCTTGCCTATGATTTTTTTAATCGACAGAGGATACCGATTAGAAATCGTCGTAACCCTTGCGTGCTCAACACAAACACGATTTCTAATCGTCGCTGAATCACGGTTTTGCCAATTCCGTGGATTTCACACCTACAAAAATATGGATCGCAGCTCACATGCTAAGTCCTTATTTCGTTGCCATCTTGACCGCGACTCCAACCACAATCCCTCCAAGAATCAGCCACGCCGAATTCAGCTTGAACCGCCGCAAGAGAAAAAGCGCGACCACCGCTTCAGCGGCAGTAGTCACGTCAAAGATAGCGTCTCGCGCGAGTTGCCACGAAACCGCCGCCATCAATCCGACAGTCGCCGCGTTGATCCCGTCGAGAACGATCCGCGCCGCCTGCGACCGCTTGAGCGCCGGGATCAGCGGAAAAACAATCGCAATGAAAACGAACGACGGAAGAAAAATTCCCAGCGTCGCAAGAAGCGCTCCGGCCACTCCGCCTTTTACGTATCCGATGAAAGATGCCGCAGCGAAAATTGGTCCTGGGGTGATCTGCGCGATCGCGATCGCGTCGAGAATTTGCCTGTCGGTCATCCAGCCCAGATGCGCTACAAAATCGGCGTGCAGAAAAGCGATCAGCACGTAGCCGCTTCCGTAGCACACCGCGCCGATCTTCAGAAACGTCAAAAAAAGCCGCAACAGGCTGAACGGAATTGCGCTTGCGAGAGGCGCGGCCGCCGCCAGGGGGAACAGATGCGCGATTATCTTCATCGGTCCCGGCAACGCCAGCAGCTGCAACCGCGTTTTTTTCCAGCGCGCGACCGCGACTGCACCGGCCAGAATTCCAGCGCCAAGAATGATCGCCAGCACCGAAACGCCGAGAAAATAAAGCGCCACCACGAGAACGGCCAGCATTGCCAGCCAAACATTTTTTATCGCGGCGCGGCCGAGACTCCACAGCGCGTCGGCAATAATCGCGATCACGATCGGGACCGCTCCGTAAAGAATCCACTGCGCCGCAGGCAGCGTCCCGAATCTCACGTAAGCCCACGCGAGAGCCACAACCATCACGATCGACGGCAGAATGAACAGTCCTCCACCGAGAAACAGGGCAGGTCCGCCCGCCCTTTCGTAGCCCAGCAGAATCGCAAGTTCGGTAGCCGTCGGCCCGGGCAGCAGGCTGCAAATTCCGAGAAGGTCGAGAAATTCCTGCTCGGAAATCCACCGGCGCCTCTCCACCATTTCGCGCCGCATCATCGCGACGAGCCCCGCCATGCCGCCGAACGCCAGCAGCCCTAGCTTCAGAAAAACTACCGCGACTTCTCGAAGCGAGCCTTGTTGTATTCGGGGCTGAGTGCCGGAGTTTCTTCCGGACTCTGCGCCGGATATTGTTGCGGGCGTTTTTTCGGGGGCTGTCATTTTTACCCTGCAACCGGCTTGAGTAACGCATCGAGCCGCGCGTGCGCGCAAGTATATCGCGCTGCCGTGCTATCCTACTTGTCTGCCGAGCACACTGCGGCGCTCTCCGGCCTGCGCGGAAAATGAACGAGAACATGAACGAGAAAACGAGCGAAAAATTGCCGTCGATCGTGATCGTCGGGCGCCCCAACGTGGGGAAGTCCACGCTGTTCAATCGCCTCACCGGCACGCGGCGCTCGATCGTCACGAACGAGCCCGGTATCACGCGCGACCGCATCTACGGCGTGGCGAATTGGGAAGGCCGCGCGTTTGAAGTAGTCGATACAGGCGGAATCGTTCCGGAAGACAAGGCGTTTATCCCCGGCGAAATTCTGAGGCAGGCGCGCGTCGCGATTGAAAGCGCCACGCGTGTCGTCCAAATCGTTGACGGACGCGCCGGCCCTGTTCCGCTCGATCAGGAACTCGCCGAGCTTCTTCGCCGCGCCGGAAAGCCTCCCGTGATTGCCGTGAACAAAGTGGACTCGCCGGATCAGGTGCAGCTCGCTGCGCAATTTTACAAACTCGGAGACGAAGTTTTCCCCGTCTCAGCCGAGCACGGCTTTGGCATCGATACGCTCCTCGACGCGCTCACCGCCAATATGCCTCGGGGCGAATCGGCGGAAACCAAGCCGG
>Ga0073928_10002479_pt1 | contig 31573 bp, 23 predicted proteins | sample PaiPotPPA55metaG_FD_76969 | JGI IMG/M metagenome (GOLD analysis project Ga0073928, IMG submission 76969) | Iron sulfur acid spring bacterial and archeal communities from Banff, Canada, to study Microbial Dark Matter (Phase II) - Paint Pots PPA... ...
CGCGATTAGCCACTCGCCTGCGGAGATGAAATCGTCAAAAACTGTCTGCTTCCTTTCCATCATTCCCGCGCGGTGCCACGCTTCTCCGAATTCGCCGCCCCCGCGCAAATTCGGCTGCGCGAAAACGCCACCCGCATCCGCCCATGCGACTGCTTCTTCGGTGAACACGGGGGTTAGGTTGACGTCGAATCCGCCGTAACCTGTTAGCAGAACCGGTCTTGCACCGTCCCGCGCCAGTCCCTTCTTGTAGAGCAGAAACATTGGCACGCGCGTCTTATCCTTGGATTCGTACCAAACCTGTTCCACAGCGTAAGCGCTGCTATCGATCGGCACCGACGAGGCGGCCCAGGTTTCGAGTTTTCCCGCGATCAGGTTGTATTTGTAAATCGTGTCCGGAATGTTGAAGGAGCTGAAATCGATAAACACATTCGGGCTAGTCCAGTTGCCGCCCAAACCGCCGACGGCGCCCAGCGTCGGGAAAGCAATTTCACCCGCGGGTTTTCCATCGCTCTCAAAAATCTTCAGTTGCGACGTCGCGTTGCGAATGTACTGCACCAGAACTTTGCCGCCAATCGCTCTCACGTTTTCAATAGCCGCGTCGGACTCCGGGATGATCTCCTTCCACATGCCTTTCGCAGTAACCTTGGCGGCGTTCCCCAAATCCACCGAATAAACGTGCCACCGCGGCGCTTTCCAGTTCGTGCTCACAATGACCTTTCCGTCCTGGATCTCGCCCTGGAACAGCGAGTCGACATCGTTGACGATTGGCTTCACTCCATCGGCGTTTTTCAGATCTTCGAAGTAGAGTTCCGAGCGCGTGATCCCCGAACCATAGAGAACGTCGATTAGCAGATACCGGCCATCCTCTGATAACGACGGCACGATGATCTTGTCCAGTCCGTAGCCCTTTCCGAAAATCTCTTTGTCCTGGGCCGCCGGCGTGCCCATTACGTGATGAAACACCCTCGGACCCTGTTCGGTCTCGCGAGCGTAATAGAGATCTCGATTATCGGGTTCAATCGATATTCCGTCGTAATTTCCCTTTGGAAGTTCGTCCGCCAGATTCTTTCGCGTGTTTGTATCGAGGAATTTCACCGTCACTTCGTCCTGGCCGCCCGCGCGAACAAAATAGGCCGCCAGCGATCCATCGTGCGACACGTCCATCAAACCTGCGCTGGTGGAATGATCGGCGCTCAGCGAATGCGGATCGATCAGCACCTCCTCCACGCCGGACGCTCCGTTGCGCCGGTATGTAACGAACAGGTCCTGATCCGCGCGCCGTTTCGCAAAAAAATACCGGCCGTTCCGCTCCCAAGGGAGGCCAACGGAATCCACCTTCATGAGTTCGCTCAGGCGCTTCGTAATTGCAGCTTTTCCGTGAAACGAATCGAGCGCCGCGCTCGTGCACCGGTCTTCCGCCTCAATCCACGCCCGCGTTTCAGCGCTGTTTTGATCTTCGAGCCACCTGTAGGGGTCCGCAATGGACACCCCGTGAATCATCTCCTTCGTGCCGTCCTTGCGCGCGGCTGGCGGACATCCGTTGCTCGCCGTTTTTCCTTGGGCGAAGCAGCTCACCGGATTCGAGGCCATCGCCAGCAGCGCTCCGGCAAAAGCGACAGCCGTCCTTAGCCGGTGTCTCCTGGAGGTGTCCGAGGCCGCGGGAAGCAGCCTTTGATTCGCGGTCGTCATCGTCTGTATTCCTTGTTTCGGCATTCGCGTCCGGCTATCCGATGGGCGTTGCTGTTTTTCGAGCGGGATTGAAGAATGGAAGTTCCCTGGTTGTGGCCCGCACTTTGTGACGCACCGCTTCGACGGTGAGTTCCATCTGCAATTCGGTGCCCGCTGCGGCATGTTCGCGGTGAAGGCTCGCCAGCGCGATCATTTTCTTAAGGGAAGGAGACCAAGTAGTCGAAGTCGCTTTGCCCACTTGTAGCCCGCCCCAATACACGGGAACGGGAACGCGCGAGGCCGTACTCTGCACTTGCGGCGCGAGGCCGATCGCGTCGTACAGCCGCTCCACATCGTCCCAATTGATATCGAGCCCCATCAGCAGCCGCTTTGGTCCGCGCCGATTTTCTTCTTCCAGCGCCGCGCGCCCGATGAAATGTTCCTTCTTCAAATCCACCAAACGCCCGAGCCCGATTTCGTATGGCGAATACTTCTGTGAATCGATCAGCGCCTTCTTGCTGCTGAAATAATCCACTTCGATCAATATCAGCCCCGCTTCGATGCGGGCCACATCGAGAGCGATCATCCCCGCCGCATGCAAGTCGAATTGCGCGCCGAATTCGAAAAGCGCGTCCCACACTTTCGGCGCTTCATTCCACGGCATCCAGATTTCGTATCCCAGATCGCCCGTGTAGCCCGTGCGCGAGATATCCACTTCCACTCCGCCGATCTTTCCGCGCGCGAACCGGAAATATTTCAAATTCGCGATATCAGCCTGAGCAGCTTGCATGAGCAAGCGCCCGGAAGTGGGCCCCTGCACCGCGAGCGCGGCCACCTTGTCGGAAATATCTTCAATCTGCACGTCGAGGCCGAGCGCATTCTGTCGAAACCACCGCAGGCTCGGATCGGCCGCCGTCCAGCGATAGAGGTTCTCGCCCAGCCGCGAAATCGTCCCGTCGTCGATCACCTGGCCTTGCTCGTCGCACCAGCAGCAGTAAATCACTTGGCCCACCGACACCTTGTTGATGTCACGCGTAATCACGCGGTTCGCGAATTTCGTCGCGTCTTTGCCGCTCACCAGGTATTTGAACAGAGGCGAGACGTCGATCAGCGCCGCGGCATTGCGAATCGCGTTGTACTCGTGCTCGTGATGCATCTCGTACACGCTCACCGCGTAATACCCCGACCATTCGCGGTAATTCATGCTCTCGCACAGCTTCGAAGTTCTCTCGTGGACCGCAGTTCCAATCGGCACAATCGCTCCTATACTCGAACCAAATCGCGCACAACTCGCGTAAAAAGCGAGTCCGCGAATTATAGTGCGCGCGTTGCATCTCTCGCAAGGCAAAGCGCCTGCGAGCACCCGAAATCCGTTTGGTTTTGCGCGATTCCGCCGAGTTCACCCTCCCAATCCGCCGCGGAGCGCGTGGCTTCTTCCGCGTGCGCCTTGTGACTCCGCGCGAGGGCTTGTAGAATGTTCCGGCCCTCGCAAAAAAGCCTGCGAAGCGCGGCGCAAACTCAAGCGAAACTCATGTCCAAGCGATACGACGTCATTGTAATCGGCGGCGGCCACAACGGTCTTGTAAACGCGGCCTATCTCGCGCGCGCAGGGAAAAAAGTCCTCGTCCTCGAGCGCCGCTATGTCCTCGGCGGCGCGGCCGTCACCGAAGAAATCATTCCCGGATTCAAATTTTCCGTTTTCTCATACGTAGTCTCGCTGCTTCGCCCGGAAATCATTCGCGATCTGGATCTCCCGCGCCACGGCCTGGAAATTCTTCCGCTCGATGGCACGATGACGCCGATGTCAAACGGCGATCGTCTCTGGCGCGTGAACGACCACGCAAAAACCCGCCGCGAACTCGAACGCCACTCGAAAGTCGACGCCGAGGCCTACGAAGAATTCGGCAAGTCCATGGTCGCCATGTGCCGCTTCGTGAAGCCGATTCTCGGCATGATTCCGCCCGACCCTACTTCCTTCGATCCGCGCGACTTGAAAAAGCTCGCGTTCCTCGGCAAGCGCTTTCAGGATCTGCCCGCGGAAGACAAATACAATCTCGTCCAGCTTATGACCATGAGCGCCGCCGATTTTCTCGACCAATGGTTCGAAACGGACGTCCTCAAAGCCACCATGTCCGCGTCCGGCATCATCGGCACCTTCCTCGGCATCCGCTCGCCGGGTACCGCCTACGTTTTGCTGCACCATTACATGGGAGAAATCGACGGCGCCTTCCGCTCCTGGGGATTCAGCCGCGGCGGCACAGGAGCGATTTCAAACGCCATCGGCGCTGCCGCGGTCGAAGCGGGAGTCGAAATTCGCAAGGAAGCCGCGGTCTCGCGCATCATTATCAAGAACGGGTCTGCCAAAGGCATCGCGCTCGAAAATGGCGAAGAGATTTACGCCGACATTATTTCTTCCAGTATCGATCCCAACCTCACGTTTCTGAAATTCATCGAATCGCGCGAACTCCCCGCTGATTTCCTCGAAGAAGTACGCCGCTACAAATATCGCGGCTCCTCAGGAAAAGTGAATCTCGCTCTCGACGCGCTCCCCAATTTCACTTGCCTCCCGGGTCCCGGCCGCCATCTCCGAGGCGCCATTTCCATTTCGCCATCGATGGAATATATGGAGCGCGCCTATGACCAAGCGAAGTACGGCGAGTTCTCGCGCCGCCCTTACATCGACATGGTCATCCCCACGCTCACCGACCCGTCCGTCGCGCCGCCGGGAAAACACATCCTCTCCTGCTTCGTGCAATACGCGCCCTACAAGCTCAAACCTGGGCCGAATTGGGACGAGCAGCGCGACGCATTCGGTGACGCGGTTATCGACACAATCTCCCTGCACGCGCCGAATTTAAAAAACATCATCATCGGCAAGCAGGTAATCACTCCGCTAGATATCGAGCGCACCACCGGCCTCACCGAAGGGAATATTTTTCAGGGTGAGCTTTCGCTCGAACAGCTTTTTTTTCTGCGTCCCGTTTCCGGCTGGGCCCGCTACCGCACGCCCATTCAAAAACTCTACATGTGCGGCTCCGCCACGCATCCCGGCGGCGGAATCATGGGCGCGCCCGGCCGCCTCGCCGCGCTAGAAATCCTTAAAGACACGGGGAAGAATTAAGTGGCCGCAGCGCGCAACGTCGTGATCGTCGGAGGCGGGCACAACGCGCTCGTCACTGCGTTTTATCTCGGAAAAAAAGGGCTCCAGCCGCTAGTCCTCGAGCGCCGCGCGATTGTCGGCGGCGCTGCCGTCACCGAAGAATTCGCGTCCGGCTTCCGCTGTTCCACGCTCGCGCATTCGGCCGGCCCGCTTCTGCCGTCGGTTGCCCACGACATGCAGCTCGCTCGCCACGGGCTGCAAATGATCGAGCCGGTGGTCAGAATGTTTGCCCCGTCGCCCGATGGCCGTGCCCTCGTCCTTTACTCCGACCACTCGGCGTCGGCGCGCCAGATCGGCGATTTCTCGAAAAAAGACGCTGCCCAGTATATCGAGCTGCATGGCGGACTCGCTCGCCTTGCGCCCATCCTGGAACGCTTGCTCGAACTCACGCCTCCGGTGATCGAAAAGCCGTCGAAGGAAGATATCTGGAAGCTCCTCAAAGTGGGACGCAAAGTCCGCGGCCTCGGCAAAAAAGAAATGATGCGCCTATTGCGCTGGGGCCCAATGGCCGTCGCCGACTTCGTTGCGGAATTTTTCGAAACGGACCTGCTGCGCGCCGCCATCGCCGCCCGCGGAATTTTCGGCGCCGCCATGGGCCCGTGGTCCGCCGGCTCCACAGCGTTGCTCCTTCTTCGCTCCGCCACTGACTCGCATCCGGCGGGCAGCTTCGCATTCCCGCGCGGAGGCATGGGCGCGCTCACCGCAGCCATGGCCGCCGCGGCAAAAAAAGAAGGCGCAGAAATCCGCACCGGCGCCGACGTGGCACACATCATTGTCAAGACAGGCGCGGCCGTCGGCGTCGCTCTCGCTGGCGGCGAAGAAATCACTGCGAAAGCCGTAATCTCCGGCGCCGACCCGCGCCGCACTTTCCTCGGCCTCATCGATCCCGTCCATTTGCCGCCAAGCTTCATCGTGAAGATGCAGCACTACCGTATTCAGGGCGTCGCCGCAAAGGTAAATCTCGCGCTCGATGCGCTGCCGTCTTTCACCTCGCTTCGGAATTTCTCGGACGCAAACTCCGCGCTCACCGGCCGCATCCATATCGGCCCCGAGATCGACTATCTCGAGCGCGCCTTCGACGCTTCAAAATACGGCGACTTCTCCCCGGCTCCGTATCTCGACGTCACGATTCCTTCAATTTCCGATCCGTCGCTAGCGCCCGCCGGGAAGCACGTGATGTCCGTCTACATGCAGTTCGCGCCCTATCGCCTGAAAAATGGCGACTGGTCGCAGCAACGCGACGCGCTTCGCGACACCATCATTAAGACTCTCGCCGCGTACGCCCCGGACCTTCCGTCGAAAATTCTCGCGGCGCAAACTCTAACGCCGAAAGATCTCGAGGAAACCTACGGCCTCTCTGGCGGCCACACCTACCACGGAGAGCTTTCTCTCGACCAACTTTTTACCATGCGCCCGCTCCTGGGCTGGGCGCGCTACGCAACGCCGGTCAAAAATCTCTACCTCTGCGGCTCCGGCACGCATCCGGGCAACGGCCTAACCGGCGCGTCCGGCGCCAACGCCGCCCGCGAAATCGTTAGGGATATGCGTTAAGACCATACAAAGTTCGAGCCACACAGCTCTAGGCGGTACCGCAGGAAAGCTCCGCTTGTATGAAGCGACTCGACAAATCTATAGCAGTCCACTATAATTGGCCTAGGAGAACCCTATGGCGACGCTATACGTAGAAAACGTGCCAACGGATTTGTACGAGGCACTCCGGCAACGGGCGCGGGATAACCGCCGTTCGATCGCCGGGGAGGTTTTGTCGCTCCTCGAAGACAACGTCGTGACGGAGAGGGAGCTTCAAGGGCGGCGGCAGTTATTGCGCAAGATCGAACGATTGCATTCCAAGAAGCAGTCGCGCAAGGCATTTCCATCCACGGAAGAGATGCAGCGCGAGGATAGAGCCCGTTGAAACCGGTCGTCTTGGACGCGAGCGTTGCGGCGAAATGGCTGCTCCCCTCTCCGTACGAACCTTTCCGAGACGAGGCCCTCGCTTTGCTCCGCGTTTATACGGAGGGAAAGTTTCGGATTCTCGTTCCCGATCTTTTTTGGGCTGAGATCGCGAGCTTTCTGTGGAAAGCGGTGCGCCTGGGCCGGTGCACCGAAGGCGACGCTCGAACGGCGCTACAGGAGATTAAGAAGTACGATTTCCCGACCGTGGCATCGCTCTCGCTCCTCGATTCTGCCTTTGATATTGCGAGTTCGTGCGGCCGATCCATTTACGATTCCCTTTACGTCGCGTTGGCAAGTGGAGCGAACGCAGAGTTCATTACGGCAGATGAAAAGTTGGCCAACGCACTCGCGGCGCGCTACCCGGTGAAATTACTGAGCGCCTTGTAGTCGCCGGTCGAGCGTATAAGGAACCAGCATTAACCGGAGCAAAACCGCATGAGCAGTCCCCAGTCTAGCCCGCACAAAACGATTAGCCGCAAGCGCCTCGAAGAACTCATGTCGCGCGAAGAACAAAGATTCGCCGCCGAGCACCCGAAATCGCTCGGTCTCTACGAGCGCGCAAAAAAGTCGCTCCTGGGCGGCGTGCCCATGAACTGGATGAAAAAATGGGCGGGCAAGTCTCCAATTTTCGTTGCCGAGGCCCACGGCGCACGTTTCATCGACGTTGACGGCCGCGAATACGTCGATCTCTGCCTCGGTGATACCGGCGCAATGACCGGACATTCTCCCGCTGCCGCCGTCGAAGCCATCGCGCGGCAAACGCAGCAGGGAATCACTTTCATGCTTCCCACCGAAGACGCGCTCTGGGTCGGCGAAGAACTTGCTCGCCGCTTCGGTCTCCCATACTGGCAATTCACGCTCACGGCCACCGACGCAAATCGCTTCGCTATTCGCATCGCGCGCGAAATCACCAGCCGCCACAAAATTCTCGTTTACAACTATTGCTACCACGGCACGGTCGACGAAAGTTTCATCTCCATCCATGACGGCAAGCCCGGCCCGCGCCGCGGCAACATCGGCCCGCCGATAAATCCCACCGAGACGACGCGCGTCGTTGAATTCAACGACCTCGATGCCCTCGATGCCGCGCTTGACGATCTAAACGTAGCCTGCATTCTCGCCGAGCCCGTGATGACGAACGTCGGCATCGTCCATCCCGATCCTGGCTATTGGCAGAAAGCCGCCGAGCTAGCCCGCCGCTATCAAACGCTGCTCATCCTCGACGAGACGCACACGCTCTGCGCCGGCCCCGGCGGTTACACACGCGAGAACGATCTGCACCCAGATATCTTGGTCGTCGGCAAACCGATCGCAAGTGGACTGCCTGCCGGTACCTATGGCTGCACGCAATCAGTCGCGCGCAGGATCTCGATGCGTATTCAGCTCGAAGACTGCGACACGGGCGGCATCGGCGGCACTCTCGCCGGAAACGCTCTTTCGCTCGCGGCCATGCGCGCCACGCTCGAACACGTCCTAACGCCCGCCGCTTTCGCGCACATGATTCCGCTCGCCGAGCGATTCGCTGATGGCGTTGCAGCCGCGATTGCGGCAACAGGCCTTCCGTGGCACGTCACGCGCCTCGGCTGCCGCGCCGAATATCTTTTCTACCCGCATCCTCCGCGCAATGGAGGCGAAGCCGCCGCCGCGGTAGACTTCGACCTCGAGCGCTTCATGCACCTCTACGCGCTAAATCGCGGCATCCTCCTAACTCCCTTCCACAACATGGCGCTAATGTCCCCTGCCAGCACAACCGAAGACGTCGATCTCCACACGCAAGTCTTCAATTCCGCCGTCCGCGAATTGATCTAACACCCCTCACGCTCTTCCACCGGCCGCCGAAATCACGGCCCCGTTGTACTTTCCCCTCTGTTCGCGTTGCCTTTTTTGCCATTCGCATACCAAAAATGGCCGTTCGATGGTGCCGGATTGCCGATCACGGCCGAACCCGGCTAGCGTAGTTCGGTCATGATGCCGATGAAATACAAACAAGGCGCGCTGATCACGGGGGACGGAGCGGCAACCACTTCGCTCTCGCAACTTTTCTTCTTCCCCGGGTCCCATCCTGCGCGGAATTTCGCTTTTTATAATCGGCGCTGCTGCCGATTAGGATTCGCCGTAAGTCATTGGAAACAAACGAAGACGGAACATTCTAATCGGCGGAAATCGGCACATACTAATTTCAGCTTCCGCCTCTCACCGTTGTCTTGTCTCAACCCTCTCGCAGGCGATAGAATCATCACTTCAAGGACAGCTCCCGGAGGCCTGCTATGACATCCCCAGCCACAAGCCTGCATCGCGGCGAATTTCAGAACGAGCCATTCATCGATTTCTCGAAACCCGAGAACGCGAAGGCCATGCAGGACGCTCTGCGCCAGGTGAAGGGCATGTTTGGCCGCGAGTATCCGCTCGTGATCGGCGGCGAGAAAGTCACCACCATCGACAAAATCAGGTCGCACAATCCCTCGCACCCGGCAGATCTTATCGGTGTGTTTCAGAAGGCCACCGTCGACATGGCCAACAAAGCAGTCGAAGCGGCCAGCCGCGCGTTCGACCGCTGGAAGCGCGTCCCCGCTGAAGAGCGTGTTGCCTGCGCGTATCGCGCCGCGGATATTTTGCGCAAGCGCCGCTTCGAACTGGACGCCTGGTTATGCTACGAAATCGGCAAGACCTGGCCCGAAGCCGATGCCGACATCGCCGAGTTGATCGACTTCTGCGAATACTACGGCCGCGAAGCGCTCCGCCTGGCCGCGCCGCAAAAACTCACGCCAATGCGCGGCGAAAAAAACTATCTGAAATACATTCCTCTCGGCGTAGGCGTGATTATTCCGCCGTGGAATTTTGCCGCCGCCATCATGGGCGGCATGACGCTCGCCGCGATCGTCACCGGCAATACAGCCATCGTAAAGCCGTCGAGCGATTCGCCGACGATTGCCGCAATTTTCATCGATATCCTCTACGAAGCCGGAATTCCGCGCGATGTAGTGAGCTTCTTCACCGGCCCAGGCGGTACGGCCGGCGAAGCGCTCGTCACGCATCCAAAGACGCGCTTCATCGCTTTCACCGGTTCCAAGGAAGCGGGCCTCCGCATCAGCGAGCAAGCGTCGAAAGCGCAGCTGGGACAAGTCTGGATCAAGCGCACGGTCCTCGAAATGGGCGGCAAGGACGCAATCATCGTCGACGAAGAAGCCGATCTCGAAGCCGCCGTTGAAGGCGTCGCGCTTTCCGCGTTCGGATATCAAGGACAGAAATGTTCGGCATGTTCGCGCGCCATCGTCTCCGAAAAAATCTACGACAAGTTCCTCGAGAAGCTCATCGAGCGCGTGAAGAAAATCAAAGTAGGTTCCATCGAAGATCCCGCGAACTACATGGGTCCGGTGATCAACGAAGCAGCCATGAAAACGATTCTCGGCTACGTCGATCAAGGCAAGAAAGAAGGACGCCTGCTTACCGGCGGCAAACAGTCTGGCGCCGACGGCTATTTCATCGAGCCCACCGTGATTGCAGACGTCGACCGCAAAGCGCGCATCTTCCAGGAAGAAATTTTCGGCCCGGTCCTCGCCGTAACCAAAGCGAAGGATTTCGACGACGCGCTCTCCATGGCCAACGATACCGAATTCGGCCTAACCGGCGCCGTCTATTCGCAGAACGCGAAAAAAATCGAACGCGCCGAAGAAGAATTCCACGTCGGCAACCTCTACATGAACCGCAAGTGCACCGGCGCGATGGTAGGAGCGCATCCGTTCGGCGGCTTCAACATGTCGGGAACGGATTCCAAATCAGGCGGGCAGGATTATCTTCTTCTGTTTTTGCAAGCCAAGACCGTCTCGGAAAAAATCGGCGCCGCGAAATAGCGGCAAATCATGTCAACGCACAGGCGCGATCTCAGGATTCGGCTTCAAGCCGAATCCCCAGCGCAGGATTGCGTACGCCGCGGGGCCCGTCGCCAGCAGCCACGGCGCGTAGCGGAACACGTAGTCCTCGCTCTGCATCACTTTAATCGCGCAGAGAATCAAAGGAAAAATCAAAATGTACGCCATTCCCGCCGCGCCGCCGGGAATCCGGAAGCTTCGCGGCGCGTCCGGCAATTTCTGCCGCATGCGCCACGCCGCAAAAAGCGTCAGCAGCGTCGTCGCGATCCGCGTCCAGATATAAATATTCACGAGATCTTCGACAGGATATTTCGCGAGCACGCAGTAGACAATCGTCGAGACCACGATCGCGCGCGCCGGCGTTTGAAAGCGCGAATGGATTTTGCCCAGCCACGCGGGCAAGTAGCCGTCCTGCGCCATGGTCGCCGGAATGCGCGTGGTGTAGAGAATCGTGCTGTTCGAGAGCGAAAACGTTCCAATCATCGCGGCAATCAGCATCGCCGCCCCCAGCCATTCGCCGCCGATCAGCCGCGACGCCGTCACGATATAGTCGGTTTTCCACTCCTGCCAGTTTCCCAGGGCGGCGAGCGCGAACGTGGTCGGCATGATGTAGGTCAGAATGTTCATCGGCGTGTTCCACGCAAGCAGGCGTACGAAAGTTTTCTGCGCGTTTTTCATTTCGCCGGTCATGCTCGAGAGCTGTTCGTAGCCTGCGTAATTCCACATCGCCAGCGCGAGTCCCTTTCCGAACACGCCGCTGAACGGTTTCCCGGGCGGAACAAACGGAAGCACTGGATTGTACTGCCAGTGGAAAACCGAAACGATGCACAGCCACGCCACGGGAATCAAAACGGCGACGAGCAGCGCGACGGAAAGCCATCCGGCGATTTGAATTCCTCGCGCGTTCAAATACGCAAGCAGGCACAGCGCAATGCATGCTCCGGCCCATTTGAGATTGCCCGTCAAGCTTGGAAAATAAGAGCTGAGGTAGTCCATCAGCAGCACGCCGTACAAACTGTTCAGCAGAAATGTTCCGGTCCAATTCCACCAGCCGCACTGAAATCCCCAGAAGTCGCCGAACGCGGCGCGGCTCCATCGATAGAATCCGCCTTGGACGGGAAGGATGCTGTTCAGTTCCGCCGACGCGAACGAAATCGGAATGCTCCAGAACAGCGGAACGAACGTGAGGAACACCAGCGCCATTCCCGGTCCCGAGCTGTGAAAAATTTCTTCGTAACCGAACGGCCCTCCGGCTGTGTACCCGTAGAAAAGTGCAAGCAGGGGAATAAAACCGAGTTGGCGGAGACTGGGGTTTTGGGACGATGCCACTCCGCTAGTTTCCGCAGTGTTGTTGCGAGAGGAAGGCGGCATCTACGCTGGCGCAACCGCAAAAACATGCGCTTGATGTGCTTCAAGACGCACGAAAAGTCCCACATTATGAAGCTCTTCGCCCGCGCGGCGGTAGCGAGAGTCGTTCAGCTCGTCGTTAAGAATATATTCCCGCTTCGCCAGCACGCGATCGCCGAGGCGCAAGCGGCCTTGCGACGCGCTTCCCGCCAGATTCACGACGATCACTTTCCAGGCCTTGTCGGATTTCCATTCGTAGGCAATCAGATTCCACGACGAGGAATCTCCCTCGGGCGCGATTTCCAGCACGCTCCACTTTCCGTCGTGCAGGACGTCGTCGTTCGTAATTCGAAGAATTTTCTGAAAGAAAGCCGTGCTTGTCGGATCGGCCGGCTCATCGGCCGCGATGCGCAGTGGGATAGGAATTCGATTCCGTAGGCCTTCGAGTTCGCCTTGATGGTAGAAGCGCAGCCCGGGAAGCGTGCCCATCAGCGTGCCAACGGCGTTCAAGCGCTCGTTGCCAAAAGTAGACGCGCGCCGCGGTTCATCGTGATTCTCAAGGAAACGCGCACGCTGGCTGTTGAATTCAAGTCCCGCGCCGATGCGGGCGTGCACATCCCCGATTCGGGTGTCGCGCACCTCGTCGTAAAGCTCCTTGTCGTAGACGTAAGAGAACCCGAGCTCCAGCAGTCGCGGCTCGGTTCCCCAGTACGCTTCGGCCAGAAGGATCAGTTCGGGCACGGCCGCGTGCGCTTCGGCCCAGAATTCCTGCCGCGGGCGCGCGACGCCACCGAGCAATCGTCCCCAGACATTTTCGAAAATGTCGGTGAGTTGGAGCATGGCCATGTCGCAGCGAACGCCATCGCAGTGGCGCGCGATTTCGCGAAGCACGTCGATCATTGCCGCGCGCATCGCGGGCTGAAAATAATTCAGCTGCACCACGTCTTTCCACGGCGGGAAGTAAGGGTCTCTGCCGAGCGCGATGAAGCATCCGCCGTCATCGCTATCGCCCGGAGAAAACGCGGCGGGATTCTGGATGTAGTCGTCGAGCGATCCCAGCACAAAAAAGTCGGGATGATTGCGCGTCCAAGGATGATCCGGCGACATGTGATTCCCGACAAAGTCGAGAAACAGCGCCGTGCCGCGGGCGCGCAGTTTCTCGCGAACGCCATCGAGAGCATCCCAAGTGCCGATGCGCGCGTCAGGCGAATAGTCCATCACCGCGTAGGGCGAAGCGACGATGTCGCCCGGCTTCCAATGCGGCAGGGCGAGCGAGTACGCCGCAAAATTGCCGGGATCGGTGAGCATCACGCGGCGCGATTCAGGACTCCGCTTCCACACGCCCATCAGCCAGACGATGTCGAACCCCTTCTCCGCGAGAGCATCCCACTCCGCATCCGGAACTTCGGCGAGCGTGATTTTCTTGCCGAGCCGTTTCGAAAGCTGCTCGAGCCAAACCCAGGTATTGATTTCGTACAGGTGGGGATGGGGACGCAGGCGGAGGTTTCGCGAACGGGCAGCTTTGGGAGGCATCGCGAAACAGAGCCTAATTGGCGCCGTGCCGCGTGTCAACAGCGGGGCGTCGTCACACCTCGTAATGCTCGCGGGATCGTGAACCATTGCGGCTGTGGCAGTTCCATCCTGCGCTTGATACCATGCGGCGGCTCTGCAAGGTGATATTCTAGCCCGCCCATGACGCTAACTCCGGCCACGAAGATCGGTAATTACGAAATCATTGCGCCTATCGGCGCCGGCGGAATGGGAGAGGTGTACCGCGCGCGCGATACTCGATTGGGGCGCGACGTCGCGGTCAAAGTCCTGCCCGAAGCGTTCGCGAAGGACGCGGACCGCTTGCGGCGCTTCGAGCAAGAGGCGCGCGCTGTAGCCGCACTGAATCATCCCAACATTCTGGCGATTCACGATATCGGCGAACATAGCGGCGCGCCCTTTCTGGTTTCAGAACTTCTCGAAGGACATTCCCTCCGGGAGGAGCTGAACGGCGGCGCTCTCCCGATGCGTCGCGCGGTGGAGTACGGCACGCAAATCGCGCAGGGCTTGGCCGCCGCACACGACAAGGGAATCGTTCACCGCGACCTGAAACCCGAAAATGTTTTCATAACCCACGACGGCCGCGCAAAGATTCTCGACTTCGGTCTCGCGAAGCTGGCAAAGCTGGCGGTTGCTGCGGACGAAGGCGCAACGCTCGGTACCGCGGCGCAGGACACTTCACCCGGTATGGTTCTCGGTACGGTCGGATACATGTCGCCGGAACAAGTGAAGGGCGAGGCCGCGGACGCGCGCTCCGACATTTTTGCTCTGGGCGTCATTTTGTACGAAATGATCTCGGGACAACGTGCGTTTCGCAGAGAAACTTCCGCCGAGACGATGACGGCGATCTTGAAAGAAGAGCCGCCGGAACTGACCGCGCTGGGCAAGCCCATCTCGCCGGCGTTGGAACGGATCGTACGGCGGTGCCTCGAGAAAAAACCGCTTCAGCGATTTCAATCGGCGCGAGACCTGGGGTTCAACCTCGAAGGTCTTTCCGGAACTTCGTCGACGGGCGCGACGCAAGCAATGGTGGCGGATGCGCAGCCGCGCAAGTGGCTTTTGCCACTCACTGCCAGTTTACTCCTGCTCATGGCCGGTGGAGTGGCAGGCTGGCTGTTGTTTCGAGGAGCTGGCTCCATTGTGCCGCCTTCTTACCATCAACTCACATTTGAACGAGGCTTGGTTTATGCGGCGCGTTTCGCGCCCGATGGACGTTCGATTTATTACAGCGCGAGCTGGAATGGCCAGCCGGTGCAGTTATATTCAACCGTCCCCGACAGCCCTGAATCGCGTCCGTTGAATCTAATTAACTCCACATTGTTTGCGGCCTCCACTTCCGGATTGGCCATTTCGCTTGGCTGCAAAGATCGCTACATCGGAAATTGCCAGGGCACTTTGGCCACCGTGCCGATTTCCGGCGGCTCGCCCCGGGAGATCTCGGGGGATACGCTATCCGCGGACTGGACGGCCGACGGCAGCGAGATGGCCGTTGTCCGTCAGGTGGGCGGAAAGTACCGCGTGGAATTTCCCCGCGGGAAGGTGATTTACGAGAGCGGCCGCATGTTGGCGTACCTGCGGATCTCGCCGCGCGCTGACGCGGTGGCTTTCGCGGAATTTGTAAGCGTTGATGGCGATGCGGGATTGGTGATCGCCCTTGACCGAGGCGGAAAGGAGCTAATCCGTTCAGCGATTTTTGTCAGCGTGGAGGGAGTGGCATGGCCTCCATCAGACGAAGAAGTGTGGTATGCGGCCACCCAGCGCGAGGGCTGGGCAGACGCAATCCATGCGCAGCCTTTTACGGGCAAAGAGAGAATCGTTCTTCGACTGCCCGGCGCACTCCGGCTACATGACGTGTCACACGACGGTCGTATTCTCATCTCAAGAGAATCGTGGCGGAGCGGGTTGCAACTCCGCGGTCCGGGGGACGCGAAAGAACGTGACCTCGACTGGCTTGATTACGCACAACTGAGGGATCTCTCATCCGACGGCGCGCAGGTCGCATTCGACGATTGGGGATCAGCGGCCGGCGCTGAGGGGCTTGCATACTTTCGAAAAACCGATGGCTCGCCGGCAGTAAAGCTGGGCGCGTGGTCTGCACCTGTTCTCTCCCCAGACGGGACGCGGGTTCTAGCAACCGAAGCCACATCTGTGGGGAAGACGTTACATCTCGCTGTGCTGCCAACTGGAGCCGGGGAGACGCTGCTGCTGAACTCCAACGGAATCCAACAAGTTGCCGGTAAGGGTTGGATGCCCGATGGAAAAGCTATCTATTTCCAGAGCGATGATGGTCACGGATGGCGAACGTACGTCCAAGACCTTACGGGTGGCGCACCGCGTGCCGTGACCCCTTTGATTTCCGTGGAGTCGGCACATTTTGAGTCCCACTTGGTTTCGCCCGACGGTAAGATCATTTTCGCCCAGGATTTGAGCGGGAAAGGCGAGCTCTATCCTATTGCAGGGGGAGAACCCCAAAGTTTTCCTGGCTGGATACCCGAAGATATCTGGATCACGTGGTCGACCGACGGACGCTCCGCTTACGTTTACCACGATGATAAAACCTCGGCGCCGGTGTACCGGCTCGATGTGGCAACCGGAAAGAGACAGCTCGTGGTGACGCTCACGCCCAACGATACCGCCGGGGTAACGGCCGTTATAAATGTTCGCATGACGCCCGATGGCAAGACCTACGCGTATTCCTTCGACCGAGAACTGTCGGATCTCTTTCAGGTTGAGGGGGTGCGGTGAGCAGGAAGGGCTGTCTCCGACTCGCAACCGTTGTCTTCGTGGCGTTGTGGTGCGTTTCCTTATTGCCGGGTGTCGTGCTGGCGCAGAATCCGGCAGCGGCGACGAGCGGCGTGGCGGCAACCGGTAAGCACAACATGACGATGGACGATTTCCTACGGATTAAGGAAATCGAAGACGCCCAGATCAGCCCGGAGGGGAAGTGGGTGGCGTACAGGGTTGGAACGAACAACCTCAAGGACGACAAGTACCAGAAAAGAGTCTGGATGGTTTCCACTTCTGGCGGCGATGCGATCCCGCTGACCCGGGAATCGGAATCGTCGTCGCATCCGCGGTGGAGTCCGGATGGAAAGTACATCGCGTTTCTTTCCGCCCATGAAGAAGGCAAGAGCGGTGAAGAAAGCAAGAAACAAGTTTGGACGCTTCGCCGCGAAGGCGGGGAGGCGGAACAACTCACCGACACGATTCAGGACGTCGATGATTTTGCGTGGTCGCCTTCGGGAGACCGCCTCGTTCTCGTGCTGAAGGATCCCGCGCCCGAAGAGATAGAAGCTGCGAAGAACAAAGAAAAAGAGAAAGACAACGACGCGGAGCAAGCCAAGCCGAAGCCGCGTCCTTGGGTGATCGACCGTCTTTTTTTTAAACTGGATGAGATTGGCTATCTCGACCACCGCCGAAAGCACCTCTACGTGTTCACGCTTGCGGATCACAAGCTTACGCAAATTACCTCGGGCGATTATGACGACACCGAACCGGCATGGTCGCCCGACGGCCGCTCCATCGCATTCACAAGCAATCGAACGGAGGAGCCGGATAGGAATTTCAACGCAGATATCTGGGTCGCGCGGGCCGACAACACCGACCAGGGCAAGTCGCTGGTTCGCGTGACGACGAAGCCTGGCACATACGAGTCTCCCGCTTGGTCGCCGGATGGGAAGTGGATCGCGTTTACAAGCCAGGTCGAGCCGAAGCTCTTCTGGTACGCCACAACCCATCTTTCGATCGCTTCGGCAATGGGCGGCGAAGAAAAGGTGCTGACCCAGAAGCTCGATCGAAATGTGACTTCGCCGCGATTTTCGCCGGACGGGAAATGGATTTATTTCATCGATACCGATGACGGCACGCAGAATCTACTGCGAATACCCACCGCGGGCGGCGAGACATCGCAGGTGATCGCCGAACGGCACATGGTGAATTCGTTTTCGATTTTAGCGGACGGCACGCTGACCGCGGCGATCTCCGGTGTCTCCCAACCTGCCGAAATTTATCTGGTCGCGGCTAGTCGCGAATTGCGCAAGCTGACCGCCACCAACGACGCGCTCCTCGCGCAGCTGCGGCTGCCTGAAGTCGAGTACGTGCGCTTCAAAAGCAAGGACGGCACGACTGTGGCCGGATACCTCTACAAGCCAGTGGACTACAAACCCGGAGTCCGCTATCCAGCGATTCTGCGGCTGCACGGCGGCCCGACGCTGGCCTACCTCGAGGAGTTGATTCCCGATCCGCAGTTCCTCGCTGCGAACGGTTATGTGGTGCTGGCGCCGAATCCGCGCGGTTCGATCGGCTACGGCGAAGATTTCTGCAAAGCGATTTTTGCCGACTGGGGCAACAAGGATTATCAGGACGACATGGCCATGGTGGATTACGCGATAGCGCGAGGCATTGCCGATCCGGACCGCCTCGGCGTGGGGGGGCACTCGTACGGTGCGATGTCGACGAATTTTATCATCGCGCAAACGAATCGCTTCAAAGCAGCGCTGTCGAACGCGGGCGAATTTCTCTACATCACAAATTGGGGCGCCGACGAGTACGTTCGCGAGTGGGAGTACGAACTGGGGCTACCCTGGGAGAACCGCGCGCAGTGGGAAAAGCTCTCGACGTTCAATTCGGCGACAAAAATCAAAACGCCGACGCTGATTACGGGCGGCGACATCGATTGGAACGTGCCCATCGCGAACAGCGAGCAGATGTATGCGACTCTGAAGCGGCTCGGCGTTCCGACCATGCTGATCGTCTATCCCGGTGAATATCACGACTTCGTGCGGCCGTCGTTTGTCGCCGATTTGCGGATTCGCATGCTCTTCTGGTTCAACCACTACATCAAGGGCGAAGGGCCGGCCGCTCCGCCGCAAAAATCCTCCGAGTAGTTTTTCACTATCGCTTTGCCACTGAATCGATGAAGCGGCGGACATTTGACGAAAGCTTGTCGTGATCTTCTTCGTGCAGGTACATCATGTGGCCTGCGTTGTAATAGTCGAGGTGAATGTTCTGTCGGAGATCGCCGGGGAGCAGCAGGCGATCCATGGTGAATTCGGTGGCGAAAAACGGAGTGGCCATGTCGTAAAAGCCGTTTTCGACCTGCACTTGCAGATGTGGATTCGAGATGAGCGCCTGAATCAGGTCGGGTTCCACGTTGGGCGCGCCCGGAAAGCCGCCGCCGTCGCCCGCATGTTTCCAATCCCAATTGCCGCCGATTTCAAAATTGAGAATGTTGTAGGTTTTCTCGGTGCTGAATTTGAGTTCCTCGCGAAGATAGCTATTGATGGCCGCGGCGAAACCGCCGGCCACGGCCGTGTAGGAGGGATCGGACTCCGCGTTTTCCGCGAGGCGGTCGTAGGTGGGGCCCGTAAAGCGGGAATCGTAGCGGCCGATGGTGAGTCCGCGGCTGCGCTGGAGTTCGGCGCGGAATTGCCCCAGAGTGACGCGCAAGTCGGCTTTGACGATGTAGTCCTCGCTCAAGCCGGTGAAGCGCGCGAGTTTTTTCGCGATGTCGGATCTTTCGGCGTCGCTGAGATGCGAACCTTTCATCAGCGCGGCGGCGTACTCGGTGGAAGCGAATTGGCGGGCTTCGGTGAGGAACGCGTTCAAATCGTCCGGGCGCGGATTGAGGACGTTGTGGACCCAGGCCGTGGCGGCGTAGCTGGGAACGTAGAAAATGTAGGTCATGTCGTTGCCGGCGCTGAACGAGAGCGTTCCGGCGTCGAGCACGCTGGAGATGAGGACGATGCCGTTGATGTACATCGAGTCGTGCGTCTGGAGATAATTTCCCAGCGCGATCGAGCGGAAGGTGCCGTAGCTTTCACCGATTAGAAATTTCGGGGAGTTCCAGCGGTTGTTGCGGGCCACGTAAGTGGTGATGAACTGCGCGAGCGAATGGACGTCCTGATCGACGCCCCAGAAGTCCTTGTTTTGGCCTTTGCCCACGGCGCGGCTGAATCCGGTGCCGACCGGATCGATGAAGACGAGATCGGCTTTGTCGAGCAGGCAGCCGGAATTGTCGGCGATTTTATACGGCGGCGGAGGGGTGGGCGCGGCTTCCGCCGTGACGATGCGGCGCGGGCCAAACGCGCCCATGTGCAGCCAGACGGAAGAGGAGCCGGGACCGCCGTTGTAGACGAATGCGAGCGGGCGCTGCGACATGTCTTTCGAGTCGGCGCGCGTGTAGGCGATGGAGAAGATGCTGCCGGTGGGCTCGCCTTTGTCGTCTTTGAGGAGGGTGGTTGACGCCGTCGCCTTGTAATTGATCGCCTGGCCGCCGAGACGGATGGTGTGGTCGGTGGCTGAGGACTCTTCCTTGGGCGGCGCCTGCTCGGGGGGCTTCGCGTCGGCGGGCTTGGCGTCTTTCGGTTGATCCTGCGCGGCCAGCTGCGCGGCTTGAGGAAAGAGCATCATCAGCGACAGCGCGGCGAATCCCAGCATTTTCTTTAACTTCTTCGTTTTCATCCTTCTATTCATCGGGGGCGCTCCGGTACTGCAATCGTCGGTTAGACGCATCAATTTGCGGATGGATTCTACGCACTGGGAGCGCGATAAGTCAAAAGTGCGCCGAACAATTTTGTGACGATCAGGCTCATTCCCCAGACTCCCGAAACGCGAATTTGAAATTTGAGAATTTGAAATTTGAGAAAGACGTTGCAAGCGGAAGCGAGAACAAAGCAGGTCCTTCGGCTCGCGCTGCTCGCTCAGGACGACGACCCTGGTCGGGTCGTAAGAGTAAAGCAGGTCCTTCGGCTCCCGTTGGTCGCTCAGGACGACGACCCTGGTCGGGTCGCCGAACTGGCGATTAGAAATGGAAGTGGTGAGCGGGTGAAAGCGGGAAAAGAAAAACTGCGAGTTTTTCGCTATTAGACACGGTACGGGCGTTGAATTTTCAGGGGTTAAGTGTGTTTCTAATCGCGGATTCGCTATTAGAAACAACCTGTCCACGAAGCTCTGCTGATCTCCGATGCTCGCCTCGCCAGCGACCAGGGAGCCCTGTTGGCCGGGCACTTGGGAGACCCCTTCCATGTGTCTCGTCTCCATCATCAGCGCATCGATCATGCCCGTTCTCCGGGCACGACTCTCCTCTTGTGCTTTGAGCGCCAGCGCGCAGTGCAGACACACGTCGGCGCATTCCCCGTTTCGGGGCGCACACAAATATTATTAGGTTATTTTATGATTTGCTACCCTAACAGATATCGACTAGATTTGTCAAGTGTGATTGTTAGTTGCGAGCGATACCTCTCTAATTGCTCGCTTTGGCGTTGAAAACCGTCGAACTGTCAGGTCGAGCGGCCCGGATCACTGCGCTTCGGCCGATCATCCTCACTAGCGGAGCTACCATCGACATCGTCATGGCCTGACGGATATCCGATGGCCTTGAGTTCCGCGTTCACTTCACGCTGCAAATCCTTGGGCGGTTCAGGAAGTACATGAAACGCAGCGCGAGCGATTTTGGCAATTCCGGGTGGAAAATAGTAACAAGGTTCCGGTCCACGGCTAGTCTGATGCACAACTGGCACCAGCAAACCCGCCTTTCGAAGCTCGGGAATTGCGGAGCCAAAACGACCGGAAGAGAGAGCCTTGTATTCCCGTTGAGTTAGATGCGCCCGGCTAATAGCCCTCAGTAAGGCATTAGTCGGCTGCGTAAGCTCGCCAATCATTTCGACAATCGCTTCGAATTTTGCGCTCGGTCGAGAATCTGCCTGTTGAGTTTTCAGCTGAGCCATAAGGCTCGCTTCCAGGTTCTTGAGATACTTCTCGAGGTGATCCACCTGCAACTCGGATTTATCAGCTGCGCCCTTGTCAGAGCGCAACGCTGTTAATTCTGATCGTAGTTCCGCGGCGATCCCCGCGGCCACCTCTTTCGCGGCAGACTCGCTCGATAGCGGTGACGCAGCTCTATCGACGTTCCCGAGCATCTTGTCCCACCCGGCCTTAATCAATTCGCGAGTGTCAGAAGAAAGCCGTTCTACGACCGACTCGATCTTCTGCAGTGATTGAATGGTATGGCCGCTAACGCTACTGCTTCGGCGGTCCACGAGAATGGAAAAGACGATTGCGACGATCGAGAGAACAATTCCGACAATGCTCCCGATGAGGCCAATCCAGAACGCGACCGACTGCACCTGATCCATTTGAGTTCCTCACGAGTGTTTCGAGCGTGGAAAGCCTACCGACCAGCATTAAGACTGGAAAAGGTTCACTATCTGGCCACTTATAACCCATGACTCACCTAACTTCAATCTTGTTTGCTAGGCGACGGAACCTCTCGCGCCAGCGGTCCGAGCTGGACACTGAGTTTGCGCTCGGTCAATCAACGTTGGATGAAAAAGGTGGCGGTGCCGCGATCAACGAGATAGTGGTTGGCACCTTCTCGCCGTCCTCGGGTACGAGGATGGCGGTTGGTCGGCCCTTTGCGTGCAGAAACAATTCAAGAGCGAAAGGATTCGCCGCGCGCCCTCGAACATGGATATACTTGCGAAGATGCTGAGCGCCTCGATTAAAGCCAAGAGCACTGTTCAAACGCTGCGATGCGGGGACGCCCGCGAAATTAGCTGGATTCCAGACTCGTCGGTGCACCTGGTTGTGACGTCACCGCCGTACTGGACCTTGAAGGAATATCCTGCGCATCGAAGCCAGCTGGGGTTGGTTTCGAAGTACGAAGAATTTCACGATGAGCTGGATAAGGTGTGGCGGCACGCGCTGCGCGTTTTGGTGCCGGGTGGAAGGCTGGTCTGCGTCGTCGGAGATGTGTGCCTTTCCCGAAAGCGGAATGGGCGGCACATGGTTATGCCATTGCACGCGGACATCGTGGTGCGCTGCCGGCGGCTGGGTTTTGATAACCTGACTCCGATTCTCTGGTACAAGATTTCGAACGCGGCGTATGAAGTCGAGAACGGCAGCGCGGGGTTCCTTGGCAAGCCCTACGAGCCGAACGCGATTATCAAGAACGACGTGGAATTCATCCTCATGCTGCGGAAGCCAGGCGGCTACCGGCAGCCCACGGAAGAGCAGCGGAACACCTCGCGGCTGACGAAAGAGGAGCACCACGATTGGTTCCAGCAAATCTGGACGATGCCCGGCGAATCGACGCGGCAACATCCCGCGCCATATCCGTTTGGATTGGCTTATCGCTTGGTGCGCATGTTTTCGTTTACGGGCGATACGGTGCTCGACCCGTTCATGGGAACTGGAACGACTCTTTTGGCCACGTCACGTTGCGGACGCAACGGGATTGGGGTCGAGATTGACGAATCGTACTTCAAGAAGGCTAAGGCTCGCCTGGAGTCCGACCCGGGCGAGTTGTTTCCCGAGAATCAGCCGTACCTTGTAAAGCGGCGGGCCGCAGGGCGTTAACGGCGCTGCTGGTATTTGCTGCTGATGCGGGTAAGCGCTGCCGCGTAATCCAGTTTCGTTTTCTCGAAATCCACCCATTCAAACGGATACGGCGCTTCGTTGGTTGCGCGGTAGCGGAGAATGAGAAATTCCTCGAACGAAGGTGCAGCTAGTTCGCGCAGGCGTTTTTCCGCTTCTTCTGCCTCTTGCGACGGATGCGGGGCACCGCCTTTTCCCGTTGTGGGATAGCTGCGGTCCCTTTCGAAACTGACGTATTTGCTGGCCCGGTTGATACCGACGATTCCCACTGATATGGGAGCTTCGCCGCCCTTGCGGAACTGGACGACCTGATTGCTGAGGTCGTTAATCACGCGGTCAATCTGCTTGATCATCGCCTTCGCCAGGATCTTTACCTCGACGCCGATCTCGACAGTGGCGATGGTTCCTCTTGCGACGGCGAAGCCCTCCTCAACGATCGGTGTTTCACCGGAGACGATTTCGCCAAACGTGCCGTCGCCGCGCCGGGCCTTAATTCCGTGAGCGCGGTTGTGAACATTCACAACTTTAAGGCGATCTTTGATTCCCGATACGAGGCTTGCCGAGCGAGAAATTGTAAGCAGGTCTTCGTAGAGATGAATGGCGACGAAATCGCCCTGATTCGAGACGCGATGGAGATAGGGGCGGCCTTCGAACAATCTTCTGAACTCGGCGAGCAGACGAAAGTCCGGCTTGTCTATGGGAGGGGGCAAAGCGCGGAAATTCTACACCAAGCGAATTACTAATTGCGAATCGGCAACTACTTAAACATTTGGCAGCACGGCTGCTTAGCGGTAGTTGGCAGCTTGCAGCTCGTACATTTCTGCGTAGCGGCCGCTGTGGTCGATGAGATCGTGGTGCGCGCCCTGTTCGGCGATTTGGCCGTTCGCGAGGACCAGGATGCGGTCGGCCATTTTTACGGTGGAGAAGCGGTGCGAGATGAGCAGCGCCATTTTGCCTTCGGTGAGTTCGGCGAAACGCTCGAACACTTCATGCTCGGAGCGCGCGTCGAGAGAGGCGGTAGGCTCGTCGAGAATCAGAAGCTGCGCGTCGCGCAGGTAAGCGCGCGCCAGGGCCATTTTCTGCCACTCGCCGCCGGAGAGGTCGACGCCACCCTTGAAGCGGCAGCCGAGAATCTGGTCGTACTCCATCGGCATTTTCTGAATCACCTGGTCCGCGAGGCTCTTGCGGGCGGCGGCGCGAATCGCGTCGGGGTCGGAACCGGCGCCGATGCGGCCGACGGCGATGTTTTCGTGCGCGGTCATTTCGTAGCGCGTGAAGTCCTGGAAAATTACGCCGATTTCCTTCCAGAGATCTTCGAGGTCGTATTCGCGCAGGTCGACACCGTCGAGCAGGATTTTGCCCGCCGTGGGATCGTAGAGGCGCGTGAGCAGCTTGACGATAGTCGTCTTGCCTTCGCCGTTTTCGCCGACCAGCGCGATGCGCGAAGAAGGTTCGAGCTTGAAGTTGATGTCCTTCAGGATCATCCGCGACGTTCCCGGATAGGCGAACGAGACATTCTGGAATTCGAAGCCGCGGCGAATCGGGCGCGGGGCGGGCAGCGCGTTCGGCTTGGACGAAACTTTGGGCTTGATGGCGAAGAACTCGAGCAGATCGGTGAGGAACAGCGCCTGGTTGGCGATGCCGGAGAACGTCGAGAAGAAAGATTGGATGTTGGTGCTGGCGCCGGCGATGGAGCCGGTGAGGAACGTCAAAGTACCGATAGACATCAGGCCGATCAAAGTGACGTGGATCACGTAGGCGTAAGTGGAGTAATAACCAAGGGTGCCGAGCAGCATCAGCAATGCGCCGATCCACAGTTTGCGCTTGGCAAGCGCGATCGTCTGGCCGATCAGTTCGTTCGAGACGGCCGTGAATCGGCGGATCAGAAACGGGCTCAGCCCGAAGAGCTTCAATTCCTTGGCGCTTTCCTTGCTGCCGCCGAGGACGCGCAAATAGTCCATCTCTCGGCGCGAGGGCGTTTGCCGGAAGTTGAGCGAATAGGTGAGGAAGGCGAAATGCGTTTCGCCGAGGAACGCCGGGACGACGCAGACAATCAGTGCGAGCAACAGCCAGGGAGAAAACAAGAAAATGCCCGCGGCCAGGCTCGCCGTGGTGATTCCTTGCTGAATCAGGCGTCCTGTGGACTGAATCATGCCCATGCGGTCGGTGCTTTGGACGCGCGCGCGCTCCATTTTGTCGTAGAGGATGGGGTCTTCGTAGGAGGTGAGGTCGAGCGTCGAGGCGTGCTTCATGATTCGGACGCTGGCGTACTGCGCGAATTTTTCGGCGAGCAGCGCGTCGCAATAGTCGATAAGGCGCGTGAGTGTTGCGGCCATGCTGGCCAGCGCGAATTCGAGTGCTACCAGCCACCAGAAATAATGCGGCACCGGGTCGTGGTAGCCCCTGAATTGAACGATGTCGTCGATGATGTAGCGGCCGACGACCAACAAGGAAAGCGGAATCAGCGCCGAGAACAACTGGCAGACCAGGTTGAAGACAACAACCCTCGGAGCGGCGTTCCACAGCATGCGCAGCACCGGAGGGATATTCCTGAGTGCGCGAAGGCGATCGTGCCAACTGGAAAACGGGGCCGCGTGATGTTTCTTGATGGCTTCAACGGCTGTGCTCATCGCTCGTGCGCCTCTCTGAAACTTTCGCTCTTGGCCCCAAGGACTAGTACGATGCGGCAAATGCACGCGGTATGCCATCTCCTGTTACATGCAAACTATAGTAAAGAGGGCACTTACGCGCGGACTATGGAGCGTGACCGAGCGCTTTTTACGGTCGCTCTGCAAGATGTATATGTAGGGGCTTCCGGGTATCGGCTTCGCGCGCGCGGCAAGAATCTTCAGCGGAATCGCGACGGGTGCGCAACCTTCGCGATAGGAGCGACGTCGAATCCCGAGAGTTCGCTGCGCGGAGAGGTGAGGTTGTGGACGCGGGAAAACTACCGGCTCCCGTGTATTGCTCTCGGGGAATAAATGACCTATCGTCGCGGTCCATTACCGGTGACGGAAGGAAATTGAAACGGATTCGGCGTCAAATGCGTATATGCAAATGAGTGCAAGCCGAACGAGAACGAGAAAGAAGGGAGGGTTCTGATGCTCGCCAGTAACACGACAGTATTTGGAATCTACCCAGATTTCGTGACTCTGCGCGCGAGCGTGGACAGTCTCAAGGCGCTTGGGTTTCGCGACGACGACATCTCGCTCTTGTTTCCGGAGCGCGCTGTTTCGAGGACGCTTCCGTTGGAACCTGAACCTGCGGCCGCGAAGTCGGGCGAGATGGAGCCGGAAATTGAACCTTTGATCGGCGGCAACCTGGGTTTTCTTACGTACATTCAATCGGCCGGCGCGGGAACCGTGTCCGGCGCACTGACGTACCTTGGAGTTTCCACCGCCGACGCCGAACGATATGAATGCCGCATTCGAAACGGCGAAGTGCTCGTCGGCGTGCGGTCGGAATCGACAAATCAGGCGGAACTCGCGACGGAAGTTCTTGTAGAGACGGGCGCCGCGAACGTCTCCGCCGCATCAAATTCCGTCGAGGACTTCAGCCAGCGAGACAAGCGCGCCAAGCCTACCCCGCGAATCGCAAGAACTACCCGCCAAAATTCAAACATAAACTGACCCGGCATTTACCCAGCTTTCCTTCCATTGGAATCTCCATTCATCAAAAAAACCGGGCTATCTCGGCAATCGGTCTAATTGTTGAAAGAAGGGGCGGGGGAGGATGATCCAAGATCATTCTCCCCGCGCTTCATGAGGGTTGCGAGAGGGGCAATCGGGTCGGGAGCAGGCAAGCGCTGCTTGCCACGTGCGGATTACAACAGAGAATGGGCGCCGAGGCGCGAATGCGCGCAGGTCGGCGAAAGGCCATCGAAACGCAATGTTTATCGCACGATGGGAATTGCCGTTGCATCATGCCCGCCGCAACAATCCGCCGAGCAATGAGACCAGGAACAGGACCAGGAATACGAAGAACAGAAGCTTCGCCACACCCGCTGCGGCGATAGCGATGCCACCGAATCCAAAGATCGCCGCCACAACGGCGATGATAAAGAATGCTAGAGCCCATTGAAGCATTTGACCCTCCTCGCGGCGCGGCCGCGCATCGCATAGTCCGTGCGATGTGGCTTCACTTTTACCGGAGGGCGTTCCCAGGCTCAATACAGAATGTCGCGTATTTTCGCGGTACAGGGGGCCTGAGAGCATGAAGGCAAGGCGTTTATCTCGCGGGGCACAGTACCGGAAAACTAACCGAAACCTACAGGATGCCTAGGATGGTTCGCATTTCAACGATTTGCTGTAATGCGCCATTAACCATGAGAGCTTTTCATGGGAAGGCGTTCACAACTCGAATTTATTCGCCGGCCAACCGCCTCAAATTATATTTCGAGCGTTGCGGGCAACCATCAGCACGCGACGCCGTCTCATACCATGAGGCGAATGGCCGGCTCGATCTTAGGATTTGAATTGGAAATCATGCGGATTTGCCGGGTGCCGCGCCCCCGCCACCACAGTGCAGTCACCGAGCCGCCCACGCCCATGCCTTCGAGAGTATTTTACTTTCAGCAACCACAGGAGACCGACCATGGGAAAAGTACGATTTGGCGCAATTTTCGTATTTTCAGTTTGCTTTCTTACATTACCGGCATTTGCGCAGATCGCCGCTCATAACGACAACGGAGATCACATCAATATCGGTATTTTCGGCAATTATTTTCGAGAGGACGTAACGAGCACCGACCTGGCGGGTCTAGGCGGGCGGTTGTCGGTTAATCTCACCGGCCATTTGCAGCTGGAAGCCGAGGCGTCCTACAACTTCGACCAGGTCTTCACAGAAGGATTTACCACTCCCGGCGATCCGACCATCACATTCGTGCGCACGAATTTTCGTTCGGTCGATGGATTGTTTGGACCCAAATTGATGACGGGTAGAGGGCGCGTGAGGCTGTTCGCCACGGTGAAGGGCGGGGGGCTCAGCTTTCACTTCGATCCGCGACCAGCGAATTTCAACACATTTGCCAGCACCGTGGACAATCTCCGAGCGAGCAACGTAAATCCGGTTCTTTACCCGGGCGTGGGCGCTGAAGCGTTTCTGGGCCCACTCGGCGTGCGATTCGACGTGGGCGATGAAATATATTTCAACCACGGGGCGCACAACAATTTGCGCGCATCGTTCGGGCCAGTGATTCGGTTCTAATTTGCAGGCAGAAATTGGGCAATTCCGCCCCGGGAACTGTCAGGGACCCTCGGGGCGGGTAGGTGGGTATCAGGCTGTTAAGACCCCGGTTGCAATCCATGCAGATGGAGGAGTGGCGTTTGGCACTCCTGGGATCTGCCGATTGACGCGGCGTTTTAACTTCCGAATGCATCTGTGCGAAATTCGGGCGGCCGACGCAAAATACCGAGAGGGCAATCAGTGAAGAATCTTCGAATTTTAGTCGCGGACGACCACGACCTCATGCGCCGGGGCCTGAAGGTGCTCCTCGACGCGCGAGAGGGGTGGTCCGTCTGCGCCGAGGCGAGCACGGGCCGCGAGGCCGTTACCATGGCCGAAACACTGAGACCCGACATCGCGATTTTGGATATTTCGATGCCTGAATTAAACGGAGTGGAGGCCGCGCGAAGAATCTTAAAATTATCGCCGAACACCGAAGTACTGATTCTTTCCGCGCACTATTCCGATCAACTCATCCGCGAAATTCTCGAAGTAGGTGTACGGGGATATATCGTTAAATCGGATTCGGACCGAGACCTGGTGATTGCTATCGAAGCGCTCTCGAATCACAAGCCATTTTTCACGCCGCGGGCGACTGAACTGATTCTGAGCAATTACAATCAGAAGAGCGTTTCGCCTGACGTGCCGCAAGAGGGAATCGGCGACCGGCTTACGTCCCGGGAACGGGAAATCGTCCAGCTCTTGTCCGAGGGCAAGAGCAGCAAAGAGGTGGCTTCCACGCTCAACATCAGCGTGAAGACCGCGGAGACGCATCGGGCGAATATTATGCGCAAGTTGGACATACATTCGGTGAGCGAACTCGTCCGCTATGCGGTGCGTAACCAGATTATTGAGCCTTAACGGAACATTCAATCGAATCTTCGATCCCGTTCGGATCAACGAACGAAACGCCTACAGTAAACTCACCCCCGGACTAAATGAATACCTGTATTTCAAACAGACGGCTCCAGGTCCAGATTTGATCCGCGGATCAGATTGTGCCGCAATCGAGGAAGAGGGAGCGAAAGCTGGGACGCCTTGAGAGATCAAGGCGCGAGGGCTGGGCCGGCTTTCGCTTCTTCTTCCTGAAAATTACCTAGCCTCCAATAAACGTTTGAGCGGCTCCGCAGCGAGTTTGGCACCCCATGAGGTATCTTGATTGCGCGGAAACTTCCCGACCCTGCCACTTCAACGCCACGTATTCATCGTTCGACTTATCGCGCTCGTATTGACTTTTTGCATTTCGACCGCAGTCCCTATTTCCTCGCATGCATATTCCGTACTAACGCATGAAGCGATCATCGATGCTGTCTGGGAAGATGGAATAAAGCCCCTTCTGATCGCACGATTTCCAGCGGCCACCGAAGACGAACTGAAAGAGGCTTACTCGTACGCGTACGGCGGGGCGATCGTGGCGGACGCAGGCTATTACCCGTTCGGCAACAAATTCTTCAGCGACCTGCTCCATTACGTTCGAAGCGCTGAATTTGTGGAAGCCCTGCTGAGGGATTCCGCCGACGTGAACGAGTACGCCTTCGGGTTAGGAGCTTTGGCCCACTACGCGGCCGATAACAACGGCCATCGACTGGCGGTTAACCTTGCGGTCCCGATGCTTTATCCCAAGCTGGCGCGAAAATTCGGCAATCGAGTGACTTACGATCAGTCTCCGAGCACGCACTTAAAGACGGAGTTCGGATTCGACGTGATACAAGTAGCAAAAGGGCACTACGCTTCGGAGAGTTACCATCACTACATCGGATTCAACGTTTCGAAGCCGGCGCTAGAAAAAGCGTTTCGCGACACTTATTCGATGGAGCTGAGCAGTGTTTTTTCGAACTACGACATGGCGATCGGCACGTTCCGGCGGAGCGTGAGCAACGTCATTCCGGAAATGACTCGGGCGGCCTGGCAAAATAAGAAAAACGATATCGAGAAGGATTTGCCGGGCACGGCGAAGAAGAAGTTCATCTACAACCTGTCCCGCGCGGACTATGAAAAAGAGTGGCACAACCAATATACGCATCAGAGCTTCGGCTCGAAATTTCTTGCGTTCCTGCTGCGCCTGATACCGAAGATAGGGCCATTCCGTGCGCTTTCGTTCCGGATGCCGACTCCGGAGGCCGAGAAGATATTCATGACAAGTTTCAACGCCACGCTGGATCAGTATAAGCAATTACTTCACGATAGCGATGCTGCGCGCGAAGCGGCGATGTCGAACATCAATCTGGACACCGGCACCGTGACAGGCCCGGGCGAATATCCACTGGCGGACAAAACCTACGCCGAGTTGCTGGAACGGCTGTCCAAGGATCATTTCGCAAAGGTAAGTCCGGAGCTCCGAAACGTGCTGCTCACTTATTACGCCCACACGGACGCGCCTTTTGCGACGAAGAAAAAGAAGAAAGACTGGGATAAGGTAATGGGTGAGATTAACGAATTGAAGTCGACAACAACCACCGGCCAGGCAATTTCTTCAAGCGGCAACAGTGCTTCGGCGACTAATTAGCAGTCGCCTTCTACGTGACATTTGAGACCGACGCCTGGGAAGCTGAAACTCTTCGTCTCTCCCCAGCTGCTTCTATCGCCGGAACAAGATACTTGGTTACTTCCGATTTGACGACGAATCCCTGCGCTCCAGCTTCAGCGGCCCGCCGCGATAGCTCATCGGAATCATGCTGCGTAACGATCAAAACCTGTGATTCGGGGATCTCGTGTCGAATAATGGGGACGGCCTGAAGGCCCGTCATTCTCGGCATGCTAACGTCGAGCAGAACCACGTCGGGGTGCAATTCCCTGGCCTTGTCTACCGCGTCTTGGCCGTCGACGGCTTCGCCGCAGACATCCCAATTGGAGTGGGTGAGCAGGAGAGATCGCAGCGAACGCCGGACCAGGGCGTGATCGTCTGCAATCAGGATTCTCAGGATTTCCATTTGCGTAAATTTTTGCCCATCCGCCGGTTTTCAACCATACCCGGATAGTTGTATATGGCTCGAAACGGCCTTGTAATTCCCCCGATGGTATTCCACAGCCCCACTGTTTGGAGGCCGTTACGGAATTGCGGGCGGTCCGCGTCGTAGAACGATCATCGCAAAAAGAGACAGAGTGAAGGCGGTTGCGAGCGAAATTGACGCTCCAATCGTGCGATCGCGCGTGCGTCCGAAATGGAATTCGATGCGGTGCGCGGCCGAGGGAATCGCCACTAGAAGCTGCCCATCCCGCGGGAGAGAATCCGGGCGCGCGATTTTTCCGTCCACGTGCAACTCCCACGCCGGATAGTTCAGCAGACGCGGCGCCAAGGTCACGACCCCGGCGGAATCTTCAGAGAAGACTTTATCTTCGGCGGACCATCGCGCGATTGACGATTGAGCGGCGGGGACCGGCACGATGCTTCCCGACTCGGGATCGAGCTTCGCCATCTGCGGTGCGC
>Ga0073928_10002482_pt1 | contig 31529 bp, 27 predicted proteins | sample PaiPotPPA55metaG_FD_76969 | JGI IMG/M metagenome (GOLD analysis project Ga0073928, IMG submission 76969) | Iron sulfur acid spring bacterial and archeal communities from Banff, Canada, to study Microbial Dark Matter (Phase II) - Paint Pots PPA... ...
TAGTCGGTCATCGAAGTGTAGCCATCTTCCGGCATTACGAGATTGATGCCGACGAAACGTGGATCAGCCATCGCCAGTTCAAAGCAAAAAATGGCCTGCGCGAATACCTGTTGTTTCGGAAACCCGCGCAGCACCTGGCAGAGATAGCGAAGCTCGACCTTACAGCCCGGAGTTGCGTCCGGCTGGCCGCAATGTTCATGCAGGGAACGCATTTTTTCGGCTTCGTCGAGTTGTTCTTTCGCGGCGGAAATATCGACAGCGAGACCCTTGGCGAGCAGCGCCTCGCGGAAGTGCGCCAGGTCATCCTGCCAGCCGATTTCGTAGCCAGCTTTCGCCGTATTGGGGAATTCCGGTGTGTGCATCAGTTCGATGTATTGTTCGTTCTGCCGGCCGGCACGCGTCGCTATTTCATCAAGCCACTCGCCGAGGTGATGGTGGGAAGTGCCGCCGAATCTCGCAAAGGTGCGAAAGAATTGATCGTGACCGGTGACTCCAGGCGAAGGTACAAAACCGCGCATCGAGAATGCGTCAATGAGGTCGTCATAGACAACCTGATCCTTATAAACGTCGGCCGTGGGAATTTTTCCATTGCTGCAGGCTTGCGATTCCTGACTCTCGGGTTTCGAGAAAACGGATTTTGTGCCTTGCAGGGCGGATGGATCGAGACAGAGATGATCATCCGCAGCGGCGCGAATCCAGGACTCCGCATAAATCGCCCCGCTCAGATGATTGTGAAGGTCCGCGCCTTTGGGCATGGTGTAAAGCAGATGACGTAGCTGCAGCGGATTGCCGCGCGCCGCTTCCAGATTCAGCGAAGCGCGCCGTTCGAGCGGCGTCATGGTAGTTGCCGCAGGCTTAGCTTTTGATTGTGAGTACGAAGGCCCAGCCAACGCGAACAGCGCGATGAGCGAGAGCAACAAATTTCTTGTGCAGAACATGCGCCGGAGACTCCTTCCTTATCTTCATCAAAGCAGTTCTTTGACTGACCGGGCATCGCAACATTGCTTTGCCGCCAGAGATTCTTGCATACACTAGCTACTTTCCATTGGTTATCGCCAACGGTTTCGGGAAAAGAGAGCATAGCAGGGGCGGCAGGATCGTAGAGGAAGAATCGCGAAGATATACGCGGCGCGGAACCGAACAGATTCGGCGTGTGCGAACAGGGAGGATTCTTGCGCGATGGGAAATTGCCCCGCGCCAGCCGCGCATTGCTGGCGGACGCCTTCGGTACGATAACCGGCGCGCTCGCCGGCACTTCCACCGTTACCAGCTATATCGAGAGTGCAGCAGGTGTAGCGGCGGGTGGAAGAACGGGTCTCGGCAACGTGTTAATTGCCGTGCTATTCGCGGGTGCAATGTTTTGTGCGCCGCTGGTGGCGGCGGTGCCCGCTTACGCGACCGCTCCTGCGTTGATTTTGGTCGGCGCGCTGATGTGCGGTTCCATCGCGCGCGTGAAATGGGACGACTTCACTGAAGCTTTTCCCGCGTTCATGACCGTCGTCGCCACGCCGCTCACCTTTAGCATTGCTACGGGACTGAGCCTCTGGGCCTTCTGTCCTTTACCTTCCTCAAAGTTGGTTCAGGACGATACAAAGAGATCAGTCCGCTGATCTGGATTCGGTCCGTGCTTTTCCTTTGCCGCTATGCCTTCCTCGGTAGCGAATAGCTCACTCTTTGATGCAGCGTTCGCTGAATTCCGTGGAGCAATGCAGTTTGAAAATGTGCCGCCCAATGAAGTATCCAATAAAGCCACCCAATGCGACATCGGACAAGAAATGCTCGCGTCCGGTGTACCGCGCCATGGAAACGGCCGTGGCGGTGGTGTAGGCCAGAATCTTCACCCAGGCGCGCGGGTACTCATGAGCGATCACCGCGGCCATGGTCCACGTAAACATGGAGTGGCCCGAAGGAAACGAAGTGTTTGTCGAATGATCCTGAAAAAATCTTCCGTGCCCGGCGCCCTGGTCGGGACGTTCGCGGCCAGCGATCAACTGCATTGCGATGTATACCGGGTAGGCGTTCAAGAGCGCCTCGCCGGTGATAAATCCGGTTTCCCTGGCGTGGGCATTGTCGGTAAGCAGCCCAGTAAAAAATATTCCGGCTGCGGCGGCTTCGGTTCCATAGAGACCAACATTCGAAATATTGCGACTGATGTTTTCGTTGTCGCGGGAAACGACGCCGATCGTATGGCGATCGGAGACTACCAGCGCGGTCGTGCCCAGAATGAAAGCTGCATCCCACTTAAGATTTGCCCGCTGGAGCGGGGCCACGTAGATGCTGCCCTGGTCGCGAGCCAAACGCTTCAAGATCCTGCCAACGGTCCAGGGTTGCGGCGAGGAAGTATCCGGCGAGCCATTCGACCCTGATTGTGGCAAACCTTCGCATAGCTCGGCCGTCAAAAGCAGGCAATGATCGGCCGCATCGGACCCGACCAGAAAGTGCGCGGGCTCCCGCAAAGCGGGAACCGGAAGAATCTGTGCGGATAACGAAGATCCGAACCATAGCAGCGCAACCACAATGACAACGCGAACCGCAAGACCGCTTACGCGGCATGGCCTGTGCATGTCGTTACTCTGCTTCCCGAATAGAACGCAAGCTATACGCGAAAGAATGTATATAAGCTCTGAATATTACTGAAATGACGCGACAGCGACTTGCTGGTCTTCAAAAACTTCGAACAGGCTCAACACCCTTACCAGCTTAAGGGTTTGTAATGCGAACTTTGAGGGATTCAGGAGCTTCAGCGAACCGCCGTGCTGTTTCGCCGCTGTCAGGTAACGGACCAACAGTCCGATTCCGCTGGAATCGATCATCGGCACTTCCTGCAAGTCCAGCAAGAATCGCGATTCTCCCGCGTTCACCAGATCCTTCAACGTTTCGTTGGTGCGGTCCAGCGACGGCCCCAGGTTTAGCTTTCCCCGCAACTTAACAATTTTTACCTGGTCCTGTGTGCGTACATCAATTTCCACTGGCCGCTCCTTTTGAACCAAGCCCTTGACTCGTAACGGGATACTTGCGTGGGCGATTTCCGTCTGTTACAGTGCGCGCTCAAATTAGAAGAATGGTGGCAATTTTGCAAGTCGGTTGAAATTGGCCACCGCGTCCCCGCAGGCCGGAACCTCTTGCGGAGATGGTGTTGCCCCGGTCACCGCACCGAGAACTTGTTGAAACTTGATCTTACGGCGTTTTGTTCTGAACTGTTTGCCACGCAGGAATTGATTCCGCGCGCCCGGGTCATCGCGCGTGCCGTGTCGGAATCCATCGGCGGCTGCTCAGTAAACATCTATACCGCTGGTTCTCTTGCCGGAGAAGATGTCTGGATTCCACGAGCCTGGTCCGGCGAGCAAACTGTCCGCGGATCTTCCGTGTCGACCGGCAGCGGCACCATGGCCGAATTGGCCGCCGGGCGCGAGACTCTCCTTTTCTCAGACAGCGATCTTTCCCGCGAAGACTACGCTCATCTGGATATCCGGCGCACCCTGCGCTCGTTGGCATACGTGCCGCTCCTTAGCGGTGATGATCTCGTTGGCGTGGCGGAAATTCTCTGTTTTGAAAATAAATTGACCGCCGAAGAAATCACGGGGCTGCAAGCACCCGCAAGGATTGCAGCATCCGCGCTGAGCGCGGCTCATCGCTACGAAGGCGAACGCAATGATTCACTGGCCTCGGTCAACCGGCTCACGCAGCTTTACGATTTGGAGAAATCATTTTCGTCCACGCTCGAGATGGACGAGTTACTTCCCATCATTAGCGACAAATTCCGTGAAGTGATGGAATGTTCCGCCATCAACCTGTGGTTGCTGCGCGGCGACGAAAGCCTTGAGCTGATGCATCAGTCAGGGTTCGATCCGACCACTCCCGTCGGCAGCTTGCAAAAACCCGGAGAAGGAATTCCTGGCGATGTTTCCGACAATGGTGAAGCGGTTTTAATTTTATCTGCGGACGATCCGCGCCTTGGCGTGCGAAACGCTGCACAAACTCAGGGCAGAGTTTCCTCGCTAATCGTCGTTGCCATTATGGATCGCGGCGCGCTGGTCGGGGTAGTCGAGGCAGTGAACAAACTCGACGGCACGCCATTTGATGACGACGAAGTTTTTGCCTTATCCAGCGTCACGGAAACAGCTTCAACCGCGCTGCATAATGCCAGCCTGCTGATGGCCGAACGCAAAGTGGAAATCCTGGAAACGCTGGTTACTGTCAGCCACGAAATTACCTCGACCTTAAATTTGGAGCGCATGTTGCAGACGATTGTAAACGCTCCGCAAGCGGTCATTCCCTACGAACGCGCGGCGATCGCACTCGAGCAGCGCGGCAGATTCAAGCTCAGCGCCGTTACCGGACTCACCCAGGTAAACGCCGACGCGCCGGATATCGCGCCGTTGAATGGCATTTTGCAATGGGCGGCGCTGGCGGAAGAAATCGTCAATGTGCGCCAGCATGGTGATGAAATCGACAGCGATCGCGAAGAAACGCGCGCCAAATTCAAACAATATTTCGCGGAATCCGGCATGCGCGGATTTTATGCGTTGCCTCTAAACGACGACACTGGGCGGGTTGGAATCCTCAGCCTCGAAAGCAGCGACCCGGATTTTCTCTCCGTTGTGCACATCGAATTGTTGCAAGTGCTTGCCAGCCAGGCCACTGTGGCTCTGCGCAACGCGCAAATGTATAAAGAAGTCCCATTCATCTCCGTTCTTGAGCCGGTGCTGGAACGCAAGCGCAAGTTCATGGCCATGGAAAAGCGCCGCCGTTCCTTGTTTCTCGCGTTGGGCTGCGTCGCCGCGTTTTTGCTGGTGGCCTGTCCGCTACCGCTGCGCATTGATGGCGAAGCAGTGGTCGCGCCAGGCCGACGGGCTCTCGTGCAGCCGGAACTCGAAGGCGTAGTCGCCAAAGTTCTGGTGCATGAAGGGCAGAACGTGCAACGCGGCGAAGTTCTGGCAGAAATGGAAGCGTGGGATTTACGCTCCGCGCTTGCCGCGGCACAGGCGAAATTGGAATCGTCCATGCTGCAGATGAATCATGCCCTTGCCGCCAACGACGGCAGCGAGGCGGGTGTTCGTCGCGTGCAGGGCGATTACTGGAAAGCCGAAGTCGCGCGTGCGCAACAAATGCTGGAGAAAACCCAACTGCGTTCTCCAATCGATGGCGTAGTAGCGACTCCGCACGTTGAGAACCTCGCCGGACGCAAGCTGCAACCGGGTGATTCCTTCGCCGAGATTGTAGACACGTCACAGGCCACGGTCGATCTGGCGATTGATGACGGCGACGCAGGCTTGTTGAAAGAGGGGCAGAAGGCGGTTGTGAAGCTGAACAGCTACCCTACGCGCACGTTTCACGGCAGCGTAGTGATCGTCAGTCCCAAAGCGGAGCTTGTCCAAGACGCGCCTACTTTTTATGCCCGAGTCGCAGTCTCCAACGCCGACGGCGCCATTCGAACAGGAATGGAAGGCCGCGGCAAAGTTGGCACTGGATGGTATCCCTCGGCGTATGTAATTTTCCGGCAGCCGTTTTTGTGGATCTATTCGAAAGTTTGGTATTGGCTGGGCTGGTAGCACAAAGGCCTTTTTAATTGCGTGGAGGAAGAGTATGCGGAGTTTTGTCGCATTGTTCGCTTTCACTGCTGCCCTTTGGGCGGGAGGATGTGGAGGTACCGAGCCTGCTGCCTCAGCGGTTTCCAACGCCACCGCGTCTCCCTCGCCCGCTTCTAAAGTCCTGTCGCCAGTTGAAGCGGCGGACACTTCATTCGTCGTCTCCGGCCCGATTATCGTCGAACATCAGGTGGAAATTACGGCCCAGCGCGACGGCTTTCTAACCAAAGTTTCTTTCGATGCGCCGTCGCGAGTCAAGGCCGGAACGATTCTCGCGCGGCTCGACGATCAGCAGGTTTCCGCGAATCTGGAAGCAGCGCGCGCGAAATCTCGCAGCGTCGCCGCGGATCTGAAAAATTGGCAATCCGAGGGCGAAGTACTCAAAGCCGATTACGGCCGTCAGCAGAATTTGTGGAAACTGGGTCTGACCTCGCAGGAACAATTAGAACACGCCAAATACAAAGCTGAGTCCGACCAGTGGGACATTCAGCGTGTGCAGGAAACGCTCAACACCGCGCATCAGGAAGAACGTTCGCTGGAATTGGAGCTGGAAAAAACCAGAATTACTGCACCGTTCAGCGGACTGATCGCCCGCCGCTACGTGCGTGAAGGCCAATCCGTGAGCAAGGGCGATCGCCTGTTCTGGGTCACCGCTGAAGCGCCACTCTTGATGCGATTTACTCTGCCGGAAAAATATTTCGGCCGCGTACGCCCGTCGCAGCAATTCGAAATTACCTCGCCGGATATTCCAGGTGAAAAGCACGCCGCGCGCGTGAAACAAATCAGTCCGGTGGTAGATCCTTCCAGCGGCACCTTCGAAGTTCTCGTCGAATTGGCTGGCGACCGTGGAGGTTTGCGGCCCGGCATGACGGCTAACCTTAAGGTCGAGAATCCGCGCTAGACATCAATGAATCTTACGCAAGCTCTCAACGCGGCGCTGCCAGAGATTCCGGCACGAATTATCTCGCGCCGCTGTCCGCGCGTTCCTCCGGACGCAGTTGCGCAAGAGCATCTCGAATCCGGTCAACCGGTGGTCCGCGTGCTGGTGCCAAGCCAGGAAGCCATGTACCGGTTTCCTCCGCAAAACTGGGCGCTCATCAAACTGTTCGATGGAGTCCGTACCTATGACGACGTCGCTCACGAGTATTCCGAGCAACTCGGCGCGGTTTACGGCGTGGATGATGTCCGCGAGTTTGCGGCTTCACTCGAGGCCTTGGATTTTTGGTACAAGACGCCCCAAGAAAAAAACATTCTGTACATGCAGCAGACTGCGGAAAGCCGCAAGAAGCTCCTGAAATCCAGAAAAAATCGCTACGGCGATTTGTCCCAGATCATGTTTCCCGCGGTCAATCCCGACCCCTTTTTGACTTGGCTTCACCGCTACACCAGTTTCATTTACACCTGGTGGTTCACCTTATTCACGCTGGGTTTATTTGCCGTGATGGCCGCTATCACCCTCACCCACTGGTCAGAAATCGGACGTGATAGCCTGCAGTTTTTCAATTTTACGAAAAAGAGCTGGGCCGACGTCGGAGTCTTCTACTTCCTAGCGGTTGTCACCATGTGCTGGCATGAAATCGGCCACGGACACGCCTGCAAACACTTCGGCGCCCGCGTCCCATCCATGGGGTTTTTGCTTATCTATTTAACTCCCGCGTTCTACACCGATACTAGCGAGGCAGTCGTCAAGGCCACCAGTACGCAAAATTTCCTGATTTCTCTGGCTGGTGTCTGGTCGGAACTTCTTATCTGCGCCGTCGCAACCATCGTCTGGTGGGGCACACCGCCAGACACCACCGTTCACTCTGTCGCTTATATGCTCGTGCTGATTACGGGGATCGCTTCGGTCATGATCAACTGGAATCCTTTGATCAAACTGGACGGTTATTACATGCTCTGCGAACTGATGGAACTGCCAGAGTTAAAGGAATCCGCGACTTTGTACGCCTCGGCGTGGGTGAAACGCAACATCTGGCGGCTTCCCGTGGAAGTTCCCTACGTACCGAAGAAACGCCGGCTGGGCTATGCCGTTTACGCGCTGCTCTCAGGCGCCTACAGTTACACCGTACTTTTTGTGCTGGCGCGCTTTGTAGGCAATATTTTTCGCAATTTCAATCCCGACTGGTCGTTCATTCCTGAGCTTGGCACCGCAGCGATTATTTTCCGCTCCCGGATCAGAATGTTGGTGAACTTTATGAAATTAGTCTATCTGGACAAAAAAGACCGCGTGCACGAGTGGCTCGGCTCTCGGCAATTTCTGGCAGTCGCTGTAGTGCTGCTGGTATTTCTGATGCTTCCCTTGTGGCGCGAATCGGTGCTGGCCCGCTTCGTTTTGGAGCCGCAAAACAGTGCAACTGTTCGCGCCTCCGTTTCAGGAATCGTGGACGCCGTCTACTCCCAGGAAGGACGGCACATCACCGCAGGCGCGCCCGTAGCTACTCTCAGGAACCTGCCGCTCGAATCGAAACTCGAATTGAGCGCTGCGGATTACAAAGTCGCTTCCATGCGGGCCACGTCGGCGGAGTTTCGATACGCGGACGTGGGCGGCGCGATCCAGCAGCGCAATCAGGCTGCGAAGCAGAGCCAAAACCTCGTCGAGCAGGCTGCGCGCCTGACTTTGCTGAGCCCAATCTCCGGTGTGGTGCTGACTCCCCGGCTGGCCGATCGCCAAGGAGCTTATCTGCCGGAGGGCGCGGCGCTCGCCGAGATCGCGGACCTAAGCGTCATGCGTGCTCGCATCTACGTCTCAGAGTACGACGTAAGCAAGGTCAAGCCCGGAGCCGATGCTCGCGCGTCGGTTGAAGGCCGCGCGCAGAAGTGGACCGCCAAGGCAATCGACGTGGCGCCAGTCTCCTCGCTCGCCGACCCGAGCTTGATCGAGTCGGCAAAGTACAAGGGCCTGATTCCACCCAGCTTTTACTGTGTCGAGTTGCTGATCCCTAACTCTGACAGTTCGCTCAAGCCGGGAATGAGGGGAACCGCGCGAATCTACGGTCGGCGACGATCATTGCTGGCCCTGGGCTGGCAAACCATTGCCCATTTTTTCGGTCGGAAGCTTTGGTAAAAGAAAAAGGCCAAGTCGGTTGGGCGGGACTTGGCCTTTCGCATACGGCTTTCTTCACTTCAACAAAAACTAGTTCTTTGCAGCTGCCTTGGTGGCCAGGCTGCTCTTGACGGCCGCTTTGGTGGCCAAACTGGATTTGGCCGCCGCTTTCATGGCCAGGCTGTTTTTCGCTGCCGCTTTCATAGCCAAGCTGTTTTTTGCAGCTGCCTTGACGGCCAGGCTGTTCTTCGCCGCCAGCTTCATCACTGGCTGAGCTTTCGCTCCGGCAGTCCGCGTGGACTGATCGTGCGAGATTTCGTTCGCCAAATTCGCTTTCTTGGCGCTCTTCAAAGTGCTGATCAAGCTCTTCTTTTCGATTGACATGTTTTCCACCCGCTCCTGATTTAAAATTTTTGTTTTGCCGCCGACATTTATCTTTATGCAGGCCGCGTGCCAAAGTAAGCCCGCGGCGCAAGATCGCTCCTCTGACAGAAAATACGGCACTTAAGTCGATCCAGGCTAATTCTACGGGCTTCCCAGCAGTGATTTTTTCATCCCCGGTTAAAAATTGACCCTCAGTGGGTTAATTTTTAACCGAATTCGGTGCCCGGCAACTATTGCAACCCGTGTTTCCGGCACAAATACTTCATCCGCTGCGGGTCGATTTGCATCAGCGCCGCCGCCGCGCTCTTTTTTCCGCCCGTCCGCCGCAATGCTGCCGTCAGGTATGCGATTTCGATCCGTTCCATTTCGGCATCGAAGTTCACACCCTCTTCCGGAATCAGAATGGCTTCCTGTCCGCTGGCACTGTGCCGAATCAGGTTCTGGGGAAGGTGTTCGGCCGTGATATTTGGCCCGCTGACCATCACCACCAGCCGCTGAACCAGGTTTTCCAGCTCCCGCACATTTCCCGGCCAGGGGTACTCCTCCAGGATTTCCAGCACCTCCGGCTGTACGGTCTTCAAAGGTTTTTTCGCGGCCGCGCAATAATTGCGCAGGAAGTGATCCGCCAGCAGCGCAACATCTCCGTCGCGGTCGCGCAACGGCGGCACCGTAATGGGCACCACATTGATCCGGTAATAGAGGTCTTCGCGGAATCGCCCTTTTCGTACCAGGTCTTCCAAATCGTCATTGGTCGCGCAGATTAGCCGAAAATCAATCTTCTTCGACGCCCGCCCCCCGACCCGCTGAACGGTCCGCTCCTGCAGTACCCGCAGCAACTTGCTCTGCAATCCCGGATTTAACGTCGTAATCTCGTCCAGGAAGAGCGTTCCGTTCTGGGCGGACTCAATCAGACCGGCTCGAGCCGCGTCCGCCCCAGTGAATGCCCCTTTCTCATAGCCGAACAGTTCCGATTCAATCAGGGATTCCGGTAGTGCCGAACAGTTCAGGCAAATGTAGGGCTGCCCTGCTCGGTCGCTTGACTGCACGATCGCGCTGGCGATCAGCTCCTTGCCGGTTCCACTTTCTCCACGCAGCACCACCGTCGTATTGCTGTCCGCAACCGCTTGAATCGTTTGATACAGCTTCTGCATCGCGGCGCTTGCGCCGATCAAGGAACAGAACGCCGACTTGCTCTCCAACTGTTGGACAACCCGGCGGCCTTCCATCTCGAGCGCGCGCTTCTCAATGGCGCGTGCCAGCACGCTTTGCAATTCCTCATAATTCACGGGCCCCAGCACGAACTCGTCCGCTCCCGCTTGACTGGCGCGCAACGGCAAATTGTGATCGCGCGAACGCGTCATTGCCACCAAGACAATGTCGTCGCGAATCGCGCGAATCTCTTGCAGCACATCCACCCCGTCACGTGCGCCTTCCCCAACGCTGTCTAAATCAAACAGCATCGACTGCAGTGATGAATCCTCCACCGCGTCCTTGATCGCGCGTTCGTTGTCCGCAAGGATTGCGCGGAACGCGGGCAGCAGTCCGCGCCGCATTTCTGGAAAATCGGATGCTTCCGCGATCACTACTGCGACCGAGTAGACTTCGCCTTGCGCTGGATTCATATCGATGGCCATGAGCAGGGGCGCGATTATAAAGGAACCATTTTCGTCTGCAAAGTTATTCCGCATTGCGCTGGCTGACCCGCCGGAATTTCTTATTTACCTATGTTCTGATTGGCTTTACTTTTGTAGATGTATCGGGCTCTGGCCCGGCAAGGATTTCTTGTGATTTCTGAAAACCAACCGCCGCAAAGAAGCGTCTTCAAAAATCCACTGGTCTATTCTTCTCTCCTGATTCTTATCGTCGCCGCCTACGTCGGATGGATTCTCCTTTCGCGCCATCAGGCAACTCGCGCCTATCAAGAACGCGCCGAACGAGCTCAAGCAAAAAAGCAGCGCGAAAGTGATCAGGCAGCCATCGAGCAGCTTGGCGGCAACGACCTCGCCATCCAGATGCTCTACGCCACCCCAAGAATCCATCGCGGAGAAACCGCCCAGATTTGCTACGGCGTTGCCAACGCCAAGAGTGTCACCCTTGAGCCGCAGTCCAGCAAAGTTTGGCCTTCCCACAATCTTTGCGTCGATGTAAAACCAGTAAAAACAACCACTTACACACTGGTTGCGACTGGCGCCGATGGCCAGAACGTCTCCCAGCAGGTCACCGTGGAAGTCCGCTGAATCTCTAAAACGGGGCTTGTTCCCGCAATTTCTCCGCATCTATACTTACTATTGCGCGGGGGCGGCCTAGGCAACGTCCAAATCCCTCCCCCGCGAATCTTTTTTGGTGAAGGCTAATGTCCGACCCTATCGCGAAAATCAAAAAGAAGCTGCAGGACGAAATCGACCATCTCGATCACGAGCTGAACGTTGATTTGCCCAAGGAAATCGCCATTGCCCGCGCGCACGGCGACCTTTCCGAAAACGCCGAGTACAAGTACGCCAAGGAGCGCCAGGGCTTCGTCAACGCGCGTATCGCTCAGCTAAAAAAGCGCATGGGCGACCTGGGTATGCTTAACCTGACCAACATCCCCACCGACCGGTCTGGGTTTGGCTCCAAGATCGTGGTCATCGACACCCAGAAAGATTTACGCATCGAGTACAAGCTTGTGAGTAGCGAAGAGGCCGACGTGGAAAAGGGCTTTATCTCCACCACTTCTCCCATCGGTCGCGCCCTTCTAAATCGCAAAGTCGGCGACGAAGTCCAGGTCACCACGCCTGCCGGCAGCAAAGAATTCGAAGTAGTCGAGCTTCAGACCATTCATCAGCTCGAGTAAACTATCCTCCTGAGTAACCAAACCAGCCATTCAGGCGTTTAATATTTGTGGTATCCCACGTCGAGGTGAGGCGGTATGTACTGGGGCCCAGGGTCAACACTCGGCTTTCTCGCACTGATTGGTTATGCCGTATTTGTTTGCGGAGCAATTATGCTCTGGACGAACCGGTTGGACGTTCCAATCTGGGTGCATGACGAAGTCGGTGCCGTTCGCCGTAAAGTCGTACGCCACGCCGTCTCTGGCCTCGGCCGCGGTCTCCGTGAAGAGATCTCCTGCAAAGCTTGCCCCACCTGCTTCATCCGCAGCCTCGCTCGCCCCTCGCGCCGCAAAATCAACCGCGGAGCAATCCTCCTGGCAATTGGTCCGCTTCTTCTCCTTCTTGACTTACTTATTTAGCTGCAACTTTTGTCGCCGCAGAGCGTGTAAGAGGAAAGGCACGCCAGCCAGGCGACTTTCGAGCTGACCGCATCCTCCTTTACAATTCTCTCCGCCATGAAACCCTCTCTGATTGTTCACGGTGGCGCTTGGGACCTTCCCGACGAAGCCGTCGACGCCTGCACCAGCGGCTGCCGCAACGCTCTCGCCGCTGGTTGGAGCGTCCTCGCTTCGGGCGGTTCCGCGCTCGAAGCCGTCGAAGCCTCTATCATTATTCTCGAGGACGATCCGGTGTTCGATGCGGGCTACGGCTCCCATCTCAATCGCGATGGCGAAGTCGAATGCGATGCCATCGTCATGGACGGAGCCACGCTTCGCGCCGGCGCCGCAGCGGGTCTGCAGCGCTTGAAGAATCCCATCCGCCTCGCGCGAAAGATCCTCGAAGAATGTCCGCACATGATGCTGATCGCCGAAGGCGCGGAACGCTTCGCCAAAAATTCCGGCCTCGCTCTATGTAAACCGGAAGAACTTGTGAGCGAAGCGGAATGGCAGGCTTATCTCCGCTGCAGCAAAGACGAACACGCCGCCATCCATCACCGCGGCCACGAACAAGGCACGGTCGGCGCCGTCGCTCTCGACGAGCAAGGCAGCCTCTTCGCCGCCACGTCCACCGGAGGTACCTGTTGCAAACTTCCCGGCCGCGTCGGCGATTCTCCCCTGATCGGCTGCGGTTGCTACGCCGATTCGCAGGCTGGCGGCGTCTCCTGCACCGGCTATGGCGAGTCAATAATGAAAATAGTGATGGCCAAGACCGCCGTAGAATTTCTCCGCCGCGATTCACCGTCCGGCGAAGATAGGCTGTCAGCCGCCCAGCGTGCCGCGAACGATGCCGTCAAATTGCTTGCCGAACGCGGCAAAGGCACCGGCGGTCTGATCTTGCTCGACCGCTTCGGCGCGCCCGCATTCGCCTTCAATACGCCCCGCATGGCCTATGGCTACGTAAATCCCGACGGCAACTTCGTCGCGTCTGTTTGAGCGGGTTTTTCAGACGGCCGTTTTCTTGCCCGTCTTGTGACGGTGATAAAGGTCCGCGACGGAGTACGTCACGCCGCAGAAAAAAGTAGCTCGCGGCAGGTTTCCATATGCGGCGAAATAAATCCCCGAATCAAGAACCAATCGCCAAGACCAGTTTTAAGTCGCCGCTCCCATGATCGTCATCGTCGCGGCAAGCGTCGCGTTGCCCCGGCTGACTCCGCGAGAGTACGCCAGCGCCGTAAAATAATCGCGATCGAACCCAGTTGCTCCAGGCCGCCCCAGCCATTGCGCCGTCTCGTTGAAATCGAAATGATGCTTTCCAAAGTCCTTGCTCGCCAGGATTCCTGCGGAATGGCCCACCGCTCCCGCGCCGACCTCCGCAGTCGCGGTCGGTATCGTCGCCGTATACAGCACAGACAGCGTGGGATGAGCGCCTTTCTCCTCGATAATCTTGTACTTATTGTAAATCCCGCTCCGGAATCTCCGCGTCCCGCCACGCCTGCATCGCACTCGATTGTATTATTCCCAAAACGCAGTTCCAGATTCTTCGTCAGACCCAGTTTCAGCAATCCATTGACGTTCTGGCGGCCCTCGCCGGCCTCCAGGCCATACTCGATTTCAAATACTCCGGATTGCACCGATTCCGCGGTCGTCGAAAACGTAGGCCGATTTGGCACGGCCGTAATTTGATCTGGGATCTCGTTGGGATTGACTTGAGTATTCTGGCTGGTAGCGCCGCCGCTATTGTCCGGAGCCTTGTGCTTGCACCGCCACGCAACACGTCAAAAACCAGCAACCACCCATGAGCGTTTGTACTGCTCGCCGGGCATAATGTAGGAACGTCATCGCTTACGCCGGCAAAAATTTTAGCAGCGCGATGATGACTGCAGCAAAAAGGCGTTCAGCAACTGGGAAAAAGTGCCTGGATAATTATCAGAACCATGGACCGCCTCGCGGTCATCTATAAAAATGATTGCGCCAGAAAATCCGACGTTCGAAATCGCAGGACTCTGCTCGCAGTGCCAGCATGCTCGCCTCATCGAGTCCAGCAAGGGCTCAGTCTTCCTGCTATGCGAACTAAGCAAGACCGACTCACAATTTTCCAAGTACCCGCGCCTACCCGTTCTCACTTGCCCAGGCTACGAACCCCGCACCCAAGAGCAATCTTCCTGAGCTCCGATCTTGGCGATCTCAACCCAAGAATCTAGCGACGCGCTTGACCCGTAAGTGTGCTTCGCTGAGACTCGGCCCGACCACTAACTTACCACATCTATAAACTAACTTATGATAGACGCGGGTGAGGTTCGAAGGAACTGCCGGCGCGGAAATCTATGTCGACGGAAATTTCGTCGGTCACATCCCAAGTGCCATTCCACTACCGGAAGGCAGGCATGAAATTTTGATTAGAGACGGAAAATCAGCGGATCGACAAAAGCAACTGACGGTACTTGCCGGAAGTAGCCAGACTTTCCATGCGGATTTTCCAATCGCACAATAAAACACTGGCGGCTCAGCCGTTCGCCGAGCCACCAGCATCATTCAAACCCTGTAGCTCCCGCAACTTCCCGGATTCGCCGTGCAAGCGCTCGCCTGATTAAGGAGTGCCTGCCCCGCGCTGATGAGCTGTTTCGCTTGCTGCTCATTGTTCCCAGTCCACCGAACTCCGCTCCTTCCAGTATCGTCTTGATCTGCGAAGCCAACGCATCACGCTGCGTGGTCCATGACGCAATCTTATTTTCCAGAGTGTTAATAGACTGCGTCGCCGTCCGAGTTGCTTTGCATCGCGAAGTTGCAAACCGTCAGCGTGCTGTGGGCCAAAGCTCCGAAGGGGGGCATTGATCTGTTTGTAGATCTGACCCAGACGCAACAGTGTTTCGGAATGGGCGTACACGCTGGCCGGCAGAATATTGGGATCAACCATTTCAAGGATCACGCGCCGTTACTTCGCCACTCGCTCGTTGGCACCGCCCAACACACTGTGTTAGCATCCCCGCCGGGTTGGGACGCTTCGGCGTTCCCCCAAAGGAGAAACGGACCCAGGGATATTTTTCGATTGTCCTTCGCCTCGTTGCGTCGCAAACTATTTCTGGAGCGGCGTAGCGTAAGGGGCGGCAAATTCATTGAGGCGAATTTCCGCCCGACAGCAAGAGGCCAGCTCTCCTTCCCCAGCACATAACTCACCCAGGCGCAGGCCCGCGCCTGCCATTGACGGGTTTCAGGGTTTGTACTTACAAACCCTGAGATAACAAACGTTTCAGGGTTTCAGGGCCCGTACTTACGGGCCCTGAGGTAAGGCAGTCGTACTTACAGACCCTGACTTGTCAAAGCACGGACCTCGCCTGCACGCCCCAAGCGGCGCAGATTGGGAGGTCTGTATGAAGACGTATCTCACCAAGGACATTCGCAACGTTGGCATTGTCGGCCACGGCGGCACCGGAAAGACGCAACTGGTGTCGTCGTTGCTCTTCACTGCGGGCATGACCCCGCGTTGGGGAAAAGTTGCGGAAGGCACCACCACCACCGACTTCGACGAAGAAGAAATTGCCCGCAAGATTTCCACGCAAACCGCTCTCGCTCACGCCGAATGGCCTTGTACCCTCTGCTCTGGCGCAAATGTAAAACTTAATTTTCTCGATCTCCCGGGTTATGGAACTTTCATCAACGAGACCAAAGCTTCTTTGATCGCCGTGGACTGCGCCTTGATCTGCGTGGACGCGCACGTAGGCGCGCAAGTCACAACCGAAAAGGATTGGGACTTCTGCCTGGAGTACGACATTCCCCGCGCCTTCGTTCTCACCTGGATGGACCGCGAACTCTCCAGCTTCGAACGCTCCATGGAATCCTTGCAACAATCCTTTGGCCGCAGCGTCGTCGCTCTGCAATTGCCCATCGGCACCGAGCGCGGTTTCCGCGGCGTCATCGATCTGGTCGCCATGAAAGCGCACTTCTACACTCCAGATGGCGACGGCAAACCAAAAATTGAAGAAATTCCCGCAGCGCTCGCTGAAGACGCCAAAGAAGCTCACGAACGATTGGTAGAAATGGTTGCCGAAGGCGATGACGAACTCATGGAAGAATTTTTCCGTGAAGGTACCATTCCTATCGAAGACCTGATTCCCGGCGTGCGCAAAGCCATCGTTGCCGAAAAAATCGTTCCGGTGCTGATCATTTCTGCCCTGCACAATATCGGCAACGGCAGCCTGCTCACATTCCTCGCCGACGTTTTCCCCCATCCCGATGAACACGAAGAAGAGGGTTATGCGGAGCCGGCCGGCAAAGGCAATCGCGTGGCCCGCAAATATGACGACGCGCAGCCGCTTTCGATTTTCGTTTTTAAAACTATGGCTGACCCATTCGCCGGACGCATCAACTACTTCAAAGTAAAAAGCGGCGTGCTGAAAAATGACGCGACACTGACGAATTTCAATCGTGGAACCCAGGAAAGAATGCAGCACATTCAAGTTGTGCAAGGGAAAGCGCTCACCGAAGTCGGCGAACTCCATGCCGGCGATATCGGCGCAATCGCGAAATTAAAGGACACACTTACTGGCGACACTCTCGGCGATAAAAATGCACCCGTCTTCTACAAGCCAGCACAAATTCCCGAACCCGCCATCACTTTTGCGGTCGAACCCAAGACCCGCGCCGATGAAGACAAAATCGGCGTGGCCATCCACAAAATTTTGGAAGAAGACACCGCCCTGCGTTTTTCCCGCGATCCGCAAACCAAGGAATTTCTCCTCGCCGGCTCCGGCCAGCAGCACATCGAAGTCGTGGTCGCAAAACTTCACAAACGCTATCACGTCGATCTCACGCTCAAGCCACCCAAAGTTCCCTATCGCGAAACTATTCGCGGCCGCGCCGATGTCGAAGGCAAACACAAAAAACAATCCGGTGGCCACGGCCAATTCGGCGTCTGCCGCGTCAAGTTCGAACCCGGCGAACGCAACAAAGGCATCGAATTCGTGGACGATATTTTCGGCGGAGCAATTCCCCACAACTGGATTCCCTCCGTCGAACGCGGCATTCGCGAAGCTGCGGTGCGCGGCTTCCTCGCCGGTTTTCCCATGACCGACTTTCGCGCCACGCTCTACGACGGCAAATATCACGACGTGGATTCTTCCGACATCGCTTTCAAAATTGCCGGCTCGCTAGCTTTCAAAGAAGCCATGAAACTGGCGCGTCCCGCGTTGCTAGAACCCATCATGCACGTCGAAGTTTACGCGCCAGATCAATATTCCGGTGATTTGCTCGGCGACCTAAGCTCCAGACGCGGCCGCATCGGTGGTAGCGAAGTTCGCGGCCACAGCGTAGTCATCAAAGCCCAAGTCCCACTAGCCGAAATGCTTTCCTACGCCACCGACCTCACATCCATGACGCAGGCCCGCGCCAGCTATTCCATGGAATTTTCCCACTACGACATAGTCCCCAACGAATTGGCCGACAAAGTGATCGCGTCTCACAAAGCCGCCCACGGCGAACAATTAGTAGAAGAAGAAGCTTAGCCCGCATTCGCGATGGCCAACCGTTTCTGGTCGTAGGCGCAGCATGCTGCGCCCCAGCTTGCCCAGACGCCCAAATCTAACGCCGCCTCGCCCTTTCTTCATGTAGCAGCGGCTTTACGCCGCTGTTCTTTCTTGGTCGGTTATAGAGGCCGCCTCCGAGGCGGGCGCTTTGCGTCACGTCCGCTCCCGTTGCTACATTTACGAAAGCCGCGGCAAAAACATCCCCGTATGCTGCCGATGCTCCATGAATCCTTCGCCAAACTCCTGCGACAAAAACAATTCTTCCCGACGCGCCTTCCGAAAAAGCGCCAACCACACCAACGCAAATCCAATCATCCCGCTCGGCAATCCCTGTATTATCGCCGTCGCCAGCAGCGCCGCCAGCATTCCCGTATAGATAGGATGGCGGATCCACCGGTACGGCCCGCGCCGAATCAATTGATGGTTGGTCTTGATCGTGACCGTGCCGCTCCAGTTGTTTCCAAGTATCAGCCGCGCCCACACTGCAAAAAGTAAACCAAGAATCGTCGCTATTACGCAAAAAATCAGCAGCACAGAATTCGCCGCCCAGATCGGCAGCGCCAACCACGTTCCTCCAAACCCGCCCCGAAAAACCAGCGCAAATCCCAACATCGCCGGCAGCAAATGTTCAATCCGCTGCATGGCGCTCTCGCGCCGTTTCGTGGACTTGCTGAAAAACGCCATCGCCAGCCACCACACCGCCCAAATCGTCCAGACTTGTTCCGCAAAGTGCAAAGCCTGCCGCGAGTTAAGCGCGAAGCTCGCCGGAATCGGCCGCAGCAATGCCGCGCTAGTCACGTCCGCAATTGCATTCCCAAAATATCCAGCCACGAACATGGCGTTCCCCTTGGGCGCTACTATCCAATGAAACCATACAACGCCATATTGGTGCTTGCGAGACTAAGATCGCGCTCCAAAATGGACGCACCATGAAATCCAGCAAAGCTTCCAAGCACCGCCAAAATGTCGGCCCGCGCACGCTAGCCATCCACGCTGGAGAACCGCGCAAGCACGGCGTTGGCGCCCCCGTGGGCACCGAGATTTGCCGCTCCTCCACCTTCACGTTTTCTTCCACCGCGGAAATGAAGCGCTGGGCGGAAGGAAAGAGCAGCGCCTACATTTATACCCGCTACGGCAACCCGACCTTACGCGTCGCCGAAGAAAAAATCGCGGCGCTGGAAGGCGCCGAAGCTGGCGTCGTCACCTCCAGCGGAATGGCTGCAATTTCCTCGGCTCTTCTCGGCGCGCTCAAACAAGGCGATGAACTCATTTCCACCGCGCAACTTTATGGCGGCACCTACCGCCTGATGCGCGATATTTTTCCCGACATGGGCATTACCGTCCGCCACGTCGCCACCTCCCTCGATGGCATCGAAGCTCTGGCCACGCCGCGCAGCAAAGTTCTCTACGTGGAAACTCCCACCAATCCAACCTTACGTCTGGTAAATCTGGAAAAAGCCGTGGCCTTCGCGAAAAAACACGATCTCGTTTCGATCATTGACAACACTTTCGCTACTCCCATCCTGCAAAAACCCATTGCCATGGGTTTTGACATGGTGGTGCACAGCGCCACCAAGTATTTGGCCGGCCACTCGGACATCATCGCCGGCGCCGCAGCCGGCAGCCAAAAGTGGATGGACCGCGTCCGCCACATGGTGATTTATCTTGGCGGCTCCATGGACCCTGGCGCGGCGTTTCTGCTCATCCGTGGAATCAAAACCATGGGCCTGCGCGTACAGCAGCAATGCGCGAACGCGATGGCCGTGGCAAAGTTTCTGGAACAGCATCCCAAAGTTGCCCAGGTGCACTATCCCGGATTGAAATCGCATGCCGACCACGCACTCGCAAAAAAACAGATGAAAGGTTTTGGTTCTATGCTGGCGTTCGATTTGAAAGGCGGATTGCCCGCCGCAAGGAAATTCTGCGACCGCATACAACTGTTTCTGCTCGCAGCCAGCCTCGGCGGAGTCGAATCGCTCGTCGTTCTGCCCATCTACAGTTCGCACTATAAAATGAGCCTCGATGAACTTGCTGCAGCCGGCGTCACACCCGGAACGGTCCGCGTTTCCGTAGGCCTCGAAGACGTAGAGGATTTGCTCGCGGATTTGAAACAGGCTCTCGCCTAGCGTACACACGAATCGCTGGATTTTGCCCAGTGTCGAGAGCATCATTGTTTATTGCTGTCCCGCCGAAGGGCCGCGTGGAAACGTTACCGTGGAAGGCTTCATGTGGAACGTCTACGTCGAGAAGTGTTACGGGTAAGTATTGCGTGCAAGAGTCACGGAGGTTGCCATGGTTCGTCAGTTCGCACTTGTAATTTTCGCAGCGCTACTTTCTGTGGCTGCAGTTCGCGCTAACAATTCGACCGCCGGGGTGCCGGCCTTCGACCAGCTGAAAAGTTTGGTGGGAGAGTGGGAGGGCACCAACGGCGGCGTGCCCGTGAAAGTTACTTACACACTGGTGGCGAATGGCACCGCTTTGATGGAGCGACTGCAACCTGCCAATGAGCCGGACATGATTACCATGTACTCGGCGGATGGCGACCATGTCGTCGTCACGCATTATTGCAGCGGCGGAAATCAGCCGCAGATGGTGGCGCAGGCGACCACCGGCAAATCTGAAAAGCTTTCCTTCACGCTGGTCCGCGTTACCGGACTGAAGACTCCGGACGAAGCGCACATGGTCGGCCTGGTGCTCACCCTTTCCGATAAAGATCACCTGACACAAGAATGGAAATACCAGAGCAAAGGGAAAACTTCCGCAAACTTGGTTCAGTTCACCAGAAAACCAGAAAAAGTCGCGGCCGTTGTGCCTCCGGGAAATTGAAGTAATTCCGGCGTTTTACGAACAACCGTTCTACAACAGAAAACAGAAGAATCCGCATCACATGGATTTGTCGCGCTTGAACTGTGTCCGTTGCCGTTACAATTGGCGTTATGGCCAAAGAAATAAGTCCGCTGCAGCAACTTCGCGCGGAACTCCTGCGCGGAGCGAGGTCCCCTCGCGACCTGGCCGAGCACGCGCTGAAGAATGCCAATCAAAACGCCGGTCGCAACGTATATATTTCACGTGACGAAAATTGGACGCTGCGCGAAGCCGATCGCGCACAACAAGACTTTTCTTCGCGTGAATTGTCGCCTGACAAAAAACCTCCGCTCTTTGGACTTCCCATCTCGCTGAAAGATTGTTTCGACCTCGCCGGATTCCGTACCACTGCTGGAACGCGCTACTACGCCGAGAAAAATGAAATCGCGCGCGAAGATTCCGCGGTCGCAAAACGCTTGCGCGAGCAGGGCGCAATCATCACCGGCAAAACCAATCTGCATCCGCTGGCCTACGGCATCACCGGAGAAAATTCTGATTTCGGCGATTGCCTGCAACCCGCCGATGCCAAGCTGCTGACCGGCGGCTCCAGCAGCGGCGGCGCAGCCAGCGTGCAGGAAGGTTCGGCCGTCGCTGCAATCGGCTCCGATACCGGCGGCTCCATCCGAGTTCCTGCCGCGCTCTGCGGATTGGCGGGCTACCGCGCGTCCATCGGCCTCGCGTGGGAACGCGATTTGTGGCGCGGCGGAGTGCATCTCGCGCAATCCTTCGACACGCTCGGCTGGATTTTCCGCGACCTACGCGATGCGCCGTTGCTCGCCGAGGGATTGTTCGGCTTGCAAGTTCCAAGCGAAAGCAATTTTCGCGTGACCGATACTCAAGTAAGGATCGGCGCAATCGCTCCGGAATTTCTGCACGATTGCGACGCCAATGTCCTCGCCGCATTGGCATCGTGCCAGGAATTGCTGCGTGCCAGCGGTGCGGACATTCAATCATTTGACGCCCAGTATTGGGACGAAGCGCTCTCCATCTACGCGCCGATTCAATCCAGCGAAGCCGCTGCAATTCACGCCGCAGCTACCGGTCGAGACTATTCCTGTTTCCCAGCGCCGCCGGGCTGCGAGCACTTCTCGCACTTTCCAAAAGCAATATCCGAACGACTCGCATGGGGAGCATCGCTCAGTGCTGAAGAAGTAGGGCGGCAACGCCAGCGGCACGCCGAATTTCGCAATCGCGTAGATACGTTATTCGAGTCCTTCGATTTCCTGATCATGCCCTGCTCGCCGATCAGCAAGCTCGAAGCCAACAAGGACCACACGCAAACGCGGCCCAAAATTCTCCGCTACACCACTCCGCTGAGCCTCGCAGCAACTCCCGTAGTCACCCTGCCATTTCCCAACGGCGCAGGGATCCAGCTCACTGCCCCGCGCGGCGAGGACGCTCGGCTACTTGCGTACGCCGCCGCGCTGGCGAACGGCCAGACCAAATGAAATAGCGGGATGTAATGAGGTGACGAAGGTATTGGAATGTGACGCTCGAACCCGTCGCCAGTAATGGCCTATCATGGGACATGGCGAAATGGGCTCACCGTGAATTTAACAAAGGTGTAATTAACAAAGCGGTACAATCGTTGATGTGTTGGTGGAATGGTGAAGCCTGGACGGTGGGTGCGCATTTTTCCTGCGCATTTATAGGAAGTGCGAAAGAAAAAAAGACTAAGGCCGCAAAGAAGACAGACCTGTGCATGGAGCTCCTGGCCGGTGGAACGGGCGACAACGGAATTGCGGATGGAGTGTGCGGCCGAGACGAAGAGAGATTCCTCGCTCCGCTCGGAATGACGGATGAAGAGGCAGCTGCTAATCTTCGCCGATGTCTTCGTGCCAGATGGCGGGATTTTTTTGGATGTAATCGGAGAGCAGGGTGACACATTCCTGCGAATCGAGATCGATGATTTCGATGTTGAGGGAGCGCAGCCAGTCGATGCCGCCCTGGAAAGTGCGGCTTTCGCCGACGATTACGCGGGCAAAATTAAATTGCCGGACTAAGCCGCTGCAATACCAGCATGGAGCGAGCGTAGTGACCATGGTTAATTTTTTGTAGCTGCGCTGGCGGCCGGCGTTGCGGAAAGCGTCAGTTTCTCCGTGCAACGATGGATCGCCATTTTGCACGCGGCGATTGTGGCCGGAGCCGACGAGCGTCCCGTGTTCATCGAAAATCGCGGCACCGACGGGGATGCCGCCTTCGGCGAGTCCTTTGCGAGCTTCGGCAATGGCGACGGCAAGCATCGCTTTGTAATCGAGAGGGTTCGGCATACGGAGGATTATACCTGCAACCCATCTGGCCGATGAGCGCAGTGGGCTGGCGGAAATCCGGCGCGAGGAAATGCGATACTATCGCTCGCACCCCAGGCTTGCGAAAACAGGCACGCGTCAGTTTGAGGAATGTGGGAATCGATGAGCAGGGATTCACGTTTGGTGGCGTCGCCGCGAGTGGTGAACATCGAGGATTTGCGTTTGCGTGCAAAGCGGCGTTTGCCGAAAGCCATTTTCGATTATTTGGATGGCGGCGCGGAAGACGAAATCACGCTGCGCGAAAATTGTCGGGTATTTTGCGATTACACGTTTCGGCCGCGCCATGCGGTGAAATTTTCCGAATACAATTTGCGAACTACTGTGTTGGGCGCGGAAATTTCTTTTCCGGCGTTTCTGGCGCCGGTGGGCTACAGCCGCGTCATGCATCCGGGCGGAGAAGTTGTTGCGGCAGCGGCGGCTGGAGCCGCCGGCACTGGCTACACGCTGTCTACAATTTCGGGACACAAACTTGAAAATGTACGAGCGGCGACCAAGAGTGCGGCCTGGTATCAGTTGTATCTGGTGGGAGGACGCGAAGTTGCCGAAGGCGGAATCGAACGCGCGCGAAAAGCTGGATTCAACGCGCTGGTGGTGACCATCGATACGCCAGTGGCGGGAATGCGCGAACGCGATTTCCGCAATGGCATGACGGAAATGTTCGCGGGATCGCTGTTCGCGAAACTTCCCTACTTGCAGAATGTTTTTGAGCATCCACGCTGGCTAATGGCGTTTCTGCGCGACGGCGGCATGCCGCGACTGGAAAACGTGGTGATTCCAGAAAAGGGACCGATGTCGTTGATGGATGTGGGGTCGGCTTTGGCGCGCGCGGTGGTTACGTGGGAAGACTTGGAATGGATTCGCGAGATGTGGCGCGGGCCGATCATTATTAAGGGAGTGCTGACCGGAGACGATGCCAAACGCTCCGTGGATGAAGGTGCCGCGGCGATTGTGGTTTCAAATCATGGCGGGAGACAGCTGGATTGCGTGTCGTCGTCGCTGCGAGCTTTGCCGGAAGTTGTTGTGGCGGTGAATGGCAGGACGGAAATTTTGATGGATGGCGGAGTGCGGCGGGGAAGTGACATCGTGAAGGCATTGTGCCTTGGCGCTCGGGCGGTGTTGATTGGGCGAGCTTATGCGTATGGATTAGCGGCCGCAGGACAGGTCGGAGTGGCGCGGGCGCTGGAGATTTTGCGGGCGGACGTGGACCGGACGTTGCGGTTGCTGGGTTGTCCGTCGGTGACGGCGCTGGATGCGTCCTATTTGGAGAAAACACGAAACGGATAAATGCGATCGAGTTCGCTAGCCGCTTGGCGTTTAGCATTGGTAGATGCGGGCACGGCCCCGAGCGGCCCAGGATAGACATGACGTGCCGCTACGGGAAAAAGAGAGAGCCGCGGGATAAACCCGCAGCCACATAAGAAAGAGGAAGATAAGATGGCCACCTGCAGCGCGAATCGGCGGTGTAAAAAGGTGGCCGCTACAAATACCTTAGGTGCGGCGAGCGGTGATGGCTTCGCGAATTTTTGCGAGTGGGGCGTCGTCGTTGAATTGTGCAGCGCCATTCTCGACACGAATTCCTAATTGCTTCCAGAGCGAGTCCAGATCTACTTGCATCGGATGGTCGCGCATTTGTTCGTAGAGTTTCAGCAGGACTTCGACTTCTACGGCGCGATCGCCGGTCTGCAATGCTCTTTCGATGGGCCAATCGTAGCGCATGTCGCCGCCGGCGTTTAGAATTCCGCGCAGAGCGTCCTGCAAGCCTTTTTTGTTTTGTGTTTGTTTGCGAATTTCCACGTCAGCTAAAAAACAAAAAAGTGCGCCGCCCCAGTAAGTGCGGCCCCAGGTATGAGTGTGATCGAGGCCTTCGTCGCCGGATTGGGGCAGGCCTTTTGGCATATCGCGAACCAGTTCGAACCACATGCGCGCGGCGCTGAATTGTCCGGCCTGGATGCGAGCGATGGGTTCGACGTAGGTGGCGATGCCTTCTTCGATCCAGTGATGCCGGCCTGCCATGTTTGGGAAAGTGAGATGAGCCATTTCGTGGGTGAGCATCCAGTCGGAGGCCAAATCTTCCTGGGTTGTTTGGGTGCCGACGGCGATTCGAATGAAGCCGCCGTCGCGCGAAAAAGTCTGGCCGCCACGCACGCCTTTTCCTTCGAACGAGCGAATTTGAAGCGTGACATGGGGAACAGGATAGCGTCCGTAATACGCGACCACTGCGTCGGCGGCTTTCTGAACCCATTGTTTGAGTTGCGAATCTGGAACTTTCAGGGCGTTGGCGGTAACGGTGGCGTCGATTTTCGAGCCAGCGGCTTCGACAGTGAAATTAGTTTCGGCGCGAAGATGATGTGGAAGGCATAGAAGAAGAAAAAAGTAAAAACACGTTTGCAGAAAGAGTGAGTTCACGTAGGCGACGGCAATCACGGAAAACCTTTCTGACCTGCTATGAACATATTACAGCTTAGGAGAGGCGGGTGTTCGTACTTGCGGGGCTGGAGAGGTGAACAAATCGTCTTAACAAATAATCGACACAAAACTTTCCCGGGCCGAAGATCAGAATGATGAGAGAGGCAATCAGAAATACGTAGGGAGCGGCCGCGTAGAATTTATCAGGATCCGAAAATATGGAGAAGAGCGCTTCGCGGTCGGCCGTGACGTAGGCCATGATCATGTTGATGGTAAGAACCAGAGCAGTGATGCGCGAAAAAAGACCTATGGCCAGGAAGAGGCCGCCAAAAAATTCGACACAAGAGATGAAGACCGCCATTTGAGCGGGCAGGGGCAGATTCAAGCTGGTGAAGAATTCCGTGACTTTATCGAGATGGTGCAGCTTGCCCCAGCCACTTTCGATGAGTTGCCAGCCCCAGTAGAGGCGGACGAGGAGGAGGAACGGAGATTGCAACAGCGAGACCAGGGCAAAAAACCGGTCGTGAAGATTGCTTAGTTTGTTGATCAGTGGGCTCATGCTGAATATCGATTCATGACAGGCGAAAAGGTATCACGCGGCGATCATTTTTTTGTGGATTTAGTTTTCGCAAATTTTGGGGGCGGAGCGCAGAACCAGCCGAGATTGGACCAGTTTTGAAACCAGGCAGTTACCTGCTCGAGATCAGCCGCGAATGTTTTGGAATGCTTGGAGAAGGTGGCGTCAACAGCCTGACCGAGTGTCTTGCCCTTTCGAATGGCGAGGAGCAAGCCATATTCTTCTGCACTCATGCGGCGGAAATAGACGGAGTAATCGACGCGGTGGACGGCGAGGAAGATGGTTTTGGGTTTGAGCTTGGCGACGGCGGAAACGCGCTTGCGTTTGCGGCGTTCGCGAAAAGCGTTGCTGAGGAATTCGGTGTCATCGTTGAATTTCTTTATTTCGAGGACCAGAGCGTCCACTGGGTAGCGAAACTTCAGCAACTGTACATAGGGTTGCAGCGTGAGACGCAGATTGCCACCGGCGGATTTGGCAATGTCGGCGGGTTTCAGCGGTTCGCAGGCAGCTCCGTCGAAAGCTTCGATGTCGGCCCACTCCAATCGGATCATAGCGAGAGCGACCGCTTGTTTTGAGCCCGCCCATTGAGGATTTTTTCTGAGCCAGGGTTCAAGATCGCGGCCGAGATTGCGAAGCGTGAAGGAACGCGACGGCCTGGCGACCAGGTAGGCTTTGCAGAGCGCCTCGAAGCGGCGATTTCCGAGGACGGCCTGAAGGCCGGGAAAATCTTCGGCGAGGCTGGACATCAGCCGCCACCAGTATTGGCGATTGTAAATTTCCAGGCGCTCGAAAGAGGTGAGGCGGTCGTTAGGCTTAATGAATTTGGCGGCGTGCTTGGTCATGGACTCGCCGGTGGGCGCGTGCTTGCTCATGCGCTCGGAGTTGGTGAGCGGATGCATCACCACTTTGGCCATGGTTCGTTGCAGAGTAAGCAAATTCATACGGCACGGGCCAAAACGCTTTTGGCGAGGAAGCGATTCGCTTTCAGGGCTTCGTTGTGAACTTCGCGGAAGCTGGGAATGCTGTCGTCCCATTCGAGGAGGGTGGCGGTGTGGCCGACGCGTTGAATGGCGCGGTCATAGAGTTTCCAGACGGGATCGATCACCGGATGATCGTGAGTATCGAGAATATATTTTTCGTACTTGGAATGTCCGGCGATATGGATTTGCGCGACGCGTTCGGCGGGAACGCTGTTGAGGTAATCGAACGGATTGAAGCTGTGATTTTGCGATGAGACGTAGATATTGTTGACGTCGAGGAGAATTCCGCAATCGGCGCGCTCGACAACTTCGTTGAGGAATTCCCACTCGGCCATTTCGGAGACGTGAAATTCGGCATAGCTGCTGACGTTTTCGACGGCGACGGGAACTTCGAGGTAGTCGCGCACGTCGCGAATTTTTTGCGCGGTCTTGGCCGCGGCTTCGAAGGTGTAGGGCATGGGCAGCAGGTCGTGGGTGTAGCGGCCGTCGACACTGCCCCAGCACAAGTGATCGGAGACCCACGGGGTTTTGGTGCGCTTGACCAAATCCTTCAGGCGTTTAAGATGCTCGCGATCGATGCGGTGCGCTGAGCCGAAATACATGGAAACGCCGTGCTGAACGACGCGGTATTGCTCGAGAATCTGATCGAGGACATGTAAGGGCCGGCCGCCATCGATCATGAAGTTTTCAGAAATAATTTCGAACCAATCGACTACAGGCTTGCGGGTGAGAATGTGCTGGTAATGGGGGGAACGCAGACCGATTCCGATGCCGTAGTCTGTGAATCCGTTAAAACGATTCGCGGGCACTGATTTCTCCGACTAAAGTCAAATCAAGGTTACGAATTTTTACTGGCCGAGGCGACCACTACATTCTCGTTTTGCCTCGATCGAAGAGGAAGAGAGATTCCTCGCTTCGCTCGGAATGACGGTGGAACGGGATTTTCCCGCAGCGAGTCAGGTGGCGTCATATCGAAAGACATCCATGAGACAAGCCGTCGTACATCGAGGCCGGCGAGAAACACCGGCCCCTAAGCGACAAGCCAGATCGTGGAACGATCTTCAGGAAGGCTTCTCGTCCATAGCTTTTCCGTCGGTCCTGCAGCCGCCCTTGCCTTTGCAGGAATTCTGGCCTTTGCATCCATTATCCGAGGACTTGCAACCGCCCTTACCCTTGCAGGAGTTTTGGCCCTTACAAGTGTGCCGGTCCTTGGGGTCTTTGGCCTTTTCTGACTTTTCATCCTTGTCCTGGCTGGCAGTGTTGAAACCGGCCTTAGCATTGGACAAAAGATTGGAAGCCTGAACAGCGCTGCCGCTCGCCAACAACCCAGCGAGTGCCGCACCGACGATCAGGCTCTTCTTTGACTTGGTCATGACAGTTCTCTCCTCTTGTGATTCTCGGTCGATTTACCCTCAAGACGGGCTAGCCGTCCCGAAGCTCGTTTTGAATTAGGGTTTGTAAGTACAACCCTAACACCCACCTTTTTGAATTAGGGTTTGTAAGTACAAACCCTAAAACCCGGAAAAGCGGGCCAGAGCACAAGCGGTACCCAACCGCTTGCATTCGCCCGGGTTGCTGAGGACTGGTTCCAGTGTTTCCCCGCCCCTCGAGATGTCCAAGGCTCCATAAGGTTACAGCGCCCAGTCTGCGGGGATGATAACGCTGCCGCTTGAGTCCAGAAAAGTCAAATTTTTGCCGGAAACACTGTATCCCTGGCCCGGGTTTGACGGTTTCCGGGCGAGGTCAAACGCTACGGCATGAGCTCAGTACTTGCCGAACCGGTTGCAAAATCCTAGCGTCCTCGCACGACGTAGCAGAGGGATAGACGGGCGATGCGACGGATTGTGAGTTTTTTCGCTCCAGATTCGCGGGAGGCTCGGCATTGTTATAGGCTCCCATCAGTTGATATACGGGGAAAACAGCACTCCGGATGGCTTTGCCGGCCGCGAAAACGTCGGTGAAAATTCTGCGGAGTCATCCAACAGGAGTTGGCGAACGGTACTCAAGCTGGCCGACCACTGATCACTGCCAAGCTGTCGCACTAGCGGAAAATCGAAGCGTTGAGTCGAGATGTTCAGAAAAATCTGGCGGAGAGGGGGGATTGAACCTTGGTTGTTGAGAGGGAGACGAGGGTTGGTGAGCGTTGGTATGTCTCTTATTTTCGACGTGGCCAAGCGATTAGATGAAATCACTAATGTTTATGCGGACTCCGCACTGGCGCAAATAGCCGCAAATTAGTAGCAAGATTAGTAGCAAATCGTATTTCGGCGCTGTGCTAGTAAACCCTTCGGGCGCAGGATTTAGGCAGGAAGGGCTGGTTCTTGTGTAAGCAGTCGGAAAACAACCGAATGTAAGGACGCCCAATGGTATTGGGTGGGATGCAGTTGTTGCTGTGGGAGATCGTGGTGCATCGTTCGCATCCGAATTTGTATCGCGGTAGATATTCGAGAACGTCGCGTCCAAAGACTCTGCCAAGATCTCACGATAGGACTGGCATGTCGATCATTTCGGGGTTGCGTTTAATTCGTCCAGAGTCGATGCTAAGCGGAGATCAGTTCCTGCAAGCCGACTTCACAAGGCTAATCCTGCCGCGGAAGCCGGATAGCTACCCGAGCCGACCACTCGGGACTTGGGCGTCCCTGATTCTGTTTCGGCCGCGGCCTCGGCTTGCCATCAGCCTACCTTTTTTGTATTATTGAGTATGCACTCAGTAATAGAGAAGCTCAGTGGCGCGTCCTAAAAGCGAAGGCAAACGAAATGCGATCCTCGACGCCGCGACCCGCCTATTTGCGGAGCGCGGTCTTACCGCTGCCCCAACCTCAGAGATATCAAAACAAGCCGGCGTCGCCGAGGGGACTCTGTTTACGTACTTCACGACCAAGGATGACCTGATCAATGCCCTTTACCGGGAGATCAAGCTGGAACTTGCGGACGCCATGATGTCGGATTTCCCTCGCAAGAAGAATGTTCGTACCAGGCTGCGACATGTTTGGGATCGTTACGTGAAGTGGGGCATTGCAAATCCTAAGCAGCGCAAGGTGCTTGCGCAACTACAGGTGTCACAGGTACTCACCAAAGAGTCTAGAGACGCCGGTAGCGCGCCATTCGTCGAATTCCAAGCCATGATTCGTGACGCGATCGAGCAGCGTCTCTTTCGGAACGATCTTCCGGTGGAACTTATCTCGAAGTCGTTAGCAGCCTTGGTAGAGGCGACGATAGACCTTACGGTGTCGAACCGATCCCAAGCGAAACAATACCGCGATAGCGGCTTTCAAATGTTCTGGGCGGGCATAACCAAGTAACCAATCGTTGCATCTCATAAATGAGTGAGTAATCACAATATACTGACTCGCGAGGGGCCGGCTGGCCGAGTCTAAGCGCCCATAGTCTAGCTAAGAAGGAGAACGGATTTTCATGTCTAAGGTCTGGTTGGTTACAGGAAGCGGAAACGGGTTGGGCAGGGACATCGCCGAGGCGGCGCTGGCCGCAGGTGACAACGTGGTAGCCGGAGCCCGTCGGACGGAAGAGCTGGCACCTCTGGTGGTGCAATACGGCGAGAGGGTGAAGCCCGTCACGCTGGAAGTGCGCGAAGAGGCCGCCGCAAAGGCAGCCGTGCAGTTGGCGGTGGACACCTTCGGGCGCCTGGACGTGCTAGTCAACAATGCTGGTTACGGGCAGATTGCGCCCTTCGAGCAAATGAGTGCGGAGGATTTCCGGGCCGTCGTGGACACGTGCTTTTACGGGGTGGTGTACACCACACGTGCCGCCGTGCCGGTGATGCGCAAGCAGAAGAGCGGTCACATTTTTCAGGTGTCTTCGGTCGGCGGTCGCCTCGGGGTTCCCGGCAATACGCCGTATCACGCGGCTAAGTGGGCTGTCGGCGGTTTTAGCGACTCTCTGGCGATGGAAGTCGCATCGTTCGGGGTCAGGATCTGCACGCTAGAGCCGGGAGGCATTCAGACCAACTGGGCACGGCGCGCGGGTGAGAATATGCCGGACCTGCTGCCGGACTACGAGGCCTCGGTCGGTTCGATACACCAGATGTTGCGAGGACTCGAAGGGCGTTCGGAAGGCGATCCGCGAAAGATCGCGGGCGTAATTCTGCAACTGGCAAATAGCGACCAGGTGCCGGTGCGGCTGATCCTCGGCGTCGATGCGGAAAAGCGGGTGCAACAAGCGGAAGCCGCGCGCGCGCGCGAGGCCGATAAATTTCGACATCTCACGGTTTCAACGGTTTTTGCAGATGGGCGCTTCGACAGCCGATTGTATGTGGCAAAGAGCGCAATCAATTCCTGAGTTGCATGAAAGGAACACGATTATGAAATACAGATTACTAGGCAAGAGCGGACTGCGAGTTTCCGAAGCGGCTCTAGGCACTATGACTTTCGGCGACGAGTGGGGATGGGGATCGCCGAAGGCGGAAGCGCAGAAAGTCTATGAGACCTACCGCGAGGCAGGCGGAAACTTCATTGACACAGCGAATTTCTACACCGGCGGCACGAGCGAGAAATTCCTGGGTGAGTTCATGCAGGGCCATCGCGAGAGCGTCGTTCTAGCCACGAAGTACTCCAACGCCGCGCCAGGCAATGATCCGAATGCGGCGGGCAA
>Ga0073928_10002483_pt1 | contig 31510 bp, 30 predicted proteins | sample PaiPotPPA55metaG_FD_76969 | JGI IMG/M metagenome (GOLD analysis project Ga0073928, IMG submission 76969) | Iron sulfur acid spring bacterial and archeal communities from Banff, Canada, to study Microbial Dark Matter (Phase II) - Paint Pots PPA... ...
CCGCGATTCCTTCTCCGGCAGTCTCGAGTTGCGCCGCAAAGTGATGTCCTTCGATGCCACCTCGACGGTCATCGATATCGAGTTGACTCCTTTCGTCGATGTCGGCCGAGTGTTCGCGCGCACCGGCACGTTTCCCCTGGATCAGCTCCACCATGTCCTCGGCATGGGGGTCCGCGGCATCGCGCGGCCCTTCGTGGTCGGATACGTGGACATCGGCTACGGAAGCGAAGGCGTGGCCGCGTTCACGGGGCTCAACTATCCGTTTTAGCGTTGCAGAAAGCACGGATGCGCTCGGTGGGATGACGCAGGTAATTATCAAGGTAGTAGCCGATGAGGGTTCTGGCGTAGCTCGCGTCCTGCGAAGAATGGATGAGTGCCGACACGTCGCTCAACCAGCCGTCCATACAGTCGTTCCTGCCCGCGTTGCCGGCCGCGCAGTCGAGCAAATTGGAAAATGCCTTGCGATAGACCGCGAATTCCGGCTTGGTGATGGGCGCACCGTGCCCGGGCACCAGGCGGTCGAAAGGCATCTTCTCGAGATGCGCGAGCGAGGCGCGCCAACGCGCGGGGCAGGCGCTTTCAAAGAACGGCGCCGGCAGGGTCACGAGATCACCCGCCAATAGCACGCGCGTCTCCGGATCGAACACCCAGACGTCGCCGGCGGTCACGGCGTGCGATTCCAGGTGCAGCTGCAGAGGGCGTCCGGCAATGATCAGCGGAGCGGACTTCGCGATGACATCGGTCGGACCGAGCGCAGCTCCCGCGTCGATCAGCGCCATTTCCGCACGTGTGGATGCCTGCGCTTCGGGGTCCTTCGCGGACGAGGCCAGTTCGGCCGCCAGATGCGTGCGGTAATCGGCCAGAAATCCGCTGCGGGCGGCATCGATCGCCGAGCTCGCGTAGACACGGATGCCGGGAAACTCTGCGCGCAGCCGCGGATTGCCGCCGACGTGATCCAAGTGCCAGTGCGAATTGATGATGGCCGCGATGGGGCGATTCTGCTCGCGCGCAAAATCGAGCACTTGTTGCGCGTGCTCCTTGTGCCGACCGGTGTCGAACACGATCAATCCCTTCGGCGCCGCAATGATGATGCTGTTGCCGTCGGGTTGGCGGTGCGGAGTGGCTTCACCCTCGACGAGGTAAGTGCCGGGCGCGATCAGCGAGGCGGCAGAGGCGCAGGCGCCAAAAAACATGCCGGCCAATGCCAGGATTCGAATGGACATGAGCATGCGTGCCTTTTGTCACGCGCAGCGATTCGTCGGGGATGCCGATTCTAGCGGGTGTAGACTGGGACCAAAAGCCGGCAGGGGATTTATGAGAACAACGATAGTCTTGGCGGCCTCGCTGTTGGCCGAAATCGCAGCGGCCCAAACTTCGGTGCAGAGTCTTGCCAAACCGCCGGCCGCGGCGTTGCATTTCACGATCATATCGACGGCGGGCAAGCACGGCGAGTCGGCGCGATGGACGACATCCGAGGGGATCCGGATGGGCCGCGAAAGCTTCCTGCTGCGGGGCCAGGTATTCGAGACCGACAGCGCCTCGCATGTGGGCGCCGACGGGGTGCTGGACCGGGTCACCATCCGTGGATTCACGCCGAACGGGGATGCGGCCGAGAGCTTCGCGATCGCCGGAGGCCGCGCGACTTGGAAGAGCCCGGTCGACGGTGGGTCGACCGCTTACACGGCGCCCGCGGAGTATGCGGCCTTCGGCGGGCCCATCGATCTTACCGCTGATTTGGCGGAGAGACTGATCGCCTCTCGCGATAGATCACTGGCGCTGCTGCCCGCAGGCCGCGCGCGCGCCGAGCCCCTCGGCAAGGCCGTAGTCGGGGACGGGGGCGCGGGAATGACCGTCACGGCCTACGCAATCACCGGCCTTTCGAACACGCCGATTCCGGTTTGGATGGACGACGCCGGCAAGTTTTTCGGCGTCATCGGCGCACTATCATGGATACGCAGCGGCTTCGAAGCGCAGGAGTCCACGCTTCAGAAGATCCAGGATGAGGCGCTCGCAAAGCGCTCGCCGGCGATCGCCAAAGCTCTGCTCAAGACTCCGTCCGGCCCGGTTGCCTTCACCCACGTTCGCGCCTTTCTTGCCGGAGATCATTTCGCCGAAAACCAAACGATCGTCGTCGAGCGAGGTGTGGTCACGCAGGCCGGCGCCGCTGCCCAGGTCAGCGTGCCGGCGGGCGCGCAGATCATCGACGGCAACGGCGAGACGCTCGTACCGGGGTTGTGGGATTCGCACATGCATTTCCAGGACGATGCCAGCGGGCCCGCGCTCTTGTCGCTCGGCGTCACCTCGGTCCGCGACCCGGGCAACAACAATGCGCTGACGCTGGCGCGCGCGGCGCGCAGGGCGCGAGGCGAGCTGCTCAGCCCGCGGGTTTATCCGTCGGTGTTGATCGATGGCAAAGGTCCCAACACCGCGCAGGCCGCCAGCGTCGCCAACTCGCAAGATGAAGCGCTCGCCATCGCACGCAAGGCCAAGTCCGACGGTTTCATCGCCGTCAAACTGTACGGCACGCTCAATCCGGACTGGGTCCGGGCCACGGCCGCGGAAGCGCATCGCCTGGGATTGCACGTTCACGGTCATCTCCCCGCGGGAATGCGCCCGAATCAGGCCATCGACGATGGCTACGATGAGATCACGCATATTTATTTCGTGATGATGCAGGCCATGCCCGACGACGTGGTCGCCGAGTCCAATGGGATGGCGAGATTTCTTGGGCCGGGCCGATACGCCAAGAACGTCAGGCTCGACGCCGAGCCGATGAAATCCCTGATCGCCAAGATGGCGCAGAAAAAAATCACCGTCGACCCGACCTTGGTCGTCGCCGAGAGCTTGTACGTACCGGAAAACGGCGATCTCTCACCGGCCTACGCGCCGTATGTCGGGACTCTGCCTCCGGCGGTCGAACGCAGCTTTCGGCAAGGCGGCTTCGTGATGCCGCCCGGCGTGACGCGCGCAGACTTCAGAGCGAGCTTCGCTAAATTGAGCGAACTCGTCGGCGCTTTGCACAAGGCGGGAGTTCCCATCGTCGCCGGAACCGACGGTTCCGGAATGGAACTGGTGCGCGAGCTCGAACTCTACGTCGCGGCAGGCTTCACGCCGGCGGAAGCGCTGGCCAGTGCGACCATCGAGACCGCACACCTGGTCGGCGCGGACGCTCGCACGGGCTCCATCACGGTGGGCAAGGCCGCTGATCTTGTCCTGGTCGACGGCGACCCGTCGAAACACATCGGCGACCTTCGCCACACGCGGATCGTGATGATGGATGGCAAGCTCATGGACGCGAACGCGCTGCGTGCCGCCGGCGGCTTTGCGGGCAAGCCGGCGTTCGTCGACTAGCTGGGCCTGCGGGCGGGAAGGCTATAGGCCGTCGATCGCCGTGCGCAAGGCGGCGGCATTCTCGGTTGCACTGCCTTCGATACGGCGTACGAGGCGGCCGCCGGCATCGGCGATGAGGACCGTGGGTACGTCGTTCACTCGAAACGCCCGGAATACTTCGCCCGATGCGTCCAAGGTGAGCGGTATGGTCACCTTGTACTCGGATCGATACTTCCGCAAGTCTTCGGCGTTCGCCCAGAGACCGGATGCGATTCCGAGCCAGCGCAGGCGCGGATCAGCGGCCAATGCGCTGAACTGCTCGCGCGCGCTGCGGCAGGCTGCGGAGACTTGCGGCCGCGTGGTCGCGAGGTAGGACTCGCACCACGGCGACAAAAAGACCAGGACGGTGAGCTTTTGCTGCGCGGGGCCGTGTTGAAACTCGAAGCGCCGGCCGTCGAGGGTGCGCAAGGACTGCTTGGGCAGCATATCGCCGACTCCAATGGGAGGCGGATCGTCGTGCGCAATGGCGGCGCCATGTGCGTCGCGCGCGTCGGGGGCTTGCGCCGCCGTGCGCGCTGCCACCAACGCCGCATCGAGTTCCTGGTCGGCGAGATGGCCAACGTACTGTATTCGTCCGTCACGTCCGATGACGACGTGCGTGGGCGTGACCCTGAGATGGAAAGCTGCACCCAAGCTGCCGTCGTCGAATACGATGGGCATGGTGATGCCGAGCTTCTTGCGGTAGGTCCGGATGGCCTCGATGGAGTCGTTGAATCCGACATTGATGGCGATGACGGCCAGATCCGGTCCCGCCGTTTCATAGGCGTGCTCGAAATGCGGCATTTGCTGCCGGCAGGGCACGCACCAGGTTGCCCAAAACTTGATATACACGGCTTTCCTGCCGTAGAGAGCGCCGAGATCGATCACGTCGCCGTCGATGGTCTTGAGGTTGAGCCGAGGTGCGGGCGAACCCAAGATCGCGCGGCCCGCTTCCTGCGCGCGTTGCTGGCCGGTTGCATCCGCGAGCGCCGGCATGACGCCGGCCGAGAAGCACAACAAGGCGAGACAGGAAATTGCTTTCAGGGTGGTCACGGCCTCTCCTCCGGTGAGGCGTCGCGCGATACCGGAGCGCCCTTGTTCTTCACGATGAACACCAGAATCTTCGCCGGTGCCGTCTTGCTTGCATTGGCCGAGACGAGGTGCACGTCGGTTGGAGTCTCATAAAAGGTGTCTCCCTGCCGCAGCGTGACCGCGGGTTTGCCCGCGATCTGCATTGTGAGTTCTCCCTGGAGAACATACACGAAGACCTGGGCGTCATGCCGGTGCGGCAGGGAAGCGCCGCCGGGCACATACTTCACCGTCAGCATCAGCAGTTCCTTGCGGTCGGCACCCACGAGGTCCTCGTCGATCAATTGCTTGACGACCGCGGGCGGCGGAGCGGGGCGAGTGTCAGTGTCGGCAGCGAGCGCGCAAAGCGGCCACAGAACGAGACCGGCCACAAGTACTGCCGTCTTTGGATAGTCACCATTCATCGGTTGATCTCATTGCTTGTCGTCGCTGTAACATACCCTCGTCAGTGGTATGCCAGAAGTACCACTCTCGAGGAATATTATGGAACCATTTATGGCTCTGCCGATCAGCCTTCCGCAGCGCGGCTCGCGGCTGTTACTGCGCGATCTGCACCGCCAGCTACGCGCCGCCATCACCAACGGCCGGTTGCGGGCCGGAGCGCGCCTGCCGTCGACGCGCATGCTCGCGGCGACCTGCGGCGTCTCGCGAAATACGGCAGTCGCGGCCTATGAATTGCTGCTCAGCGAGGGCTATGTGGCTGCGCGGCGCGGCTCGGGAACCCGGGTTGCCGATTCGTTGCCTCTGCCTCCCAGGGCAAAGGGAACCGCCGGTGCTCCCGGAGACGACCGGCGGCTCAATCGCGTCTGGAGGGGACGCGCGTTGCCGCGCATGAATCAGGCTGCGGTACTGCCGTTCTCGTTTCAGATCGGCATTCCGGACCCGCGCAGCTTTCCTGCCGAGGTGTGGCGGCGGCTGTCCGGGCGAACGCTGCGCACCGTCCGGCTGCAACCGGCGTTTCCAATCGACGCGCAGGGACAAGCGCCGCTGCGCAGGGAGATCGCGAGGTATGTCTCGTACACGCGCGCCGTATCCTGTGCAGCGGATGACGTCGTCGTCACCGCGGGCGCGCAGCAGGCGTTCGATCTGCTGGCGCGCGTCCTGGTGACACGGGGCCGCACCACGGTGGCCGTGGAGGATCCCGGCTATCCGCCGCTGCGCGCGACATTTCTGGCGGCCGGCGCGAAGGTGAGTGCCGTGGGGGTCGATGCCGAAGGGTTGGCCGTACACCAGCTGCCGCCGCAAGCGCGCGTGATCTGCGTGACGCCGTCCCATCAATTTCCCCTGGGCGGCGTCATGTCGGCGCGAAGGCGCAGCGAGCTTCTGGATTTTGCTCAGACACGCCGGGCAGTCATCATCGAGGACGACTACGACGGCGAGTTTCGGTTCGGCGATCGGCCCTTGGATGCGTTGCAGACTCTGGACCGGGCTGCATCCGTTTTCTATGTCGGCACATTTTCCAAGAGTCTCCTGCCCGGCCTGCGTCTCGCCTATATCGTCGCTCCGCCGTGGGCGCGTTCCGCGTTGATCGCCGCCAAGGCAGTGGCCGATGGGCACTGCTGCACCTTGATCCAGGACACCTTGGCGGCATTGATCGCGGAAGGACACCTGGCGCGGCACGTGCGCAAAATGCGGCAGATCTACGCAGGGCGCCGTGAGCGCTTGCTCGAAGGCCTGACCAGCGGTTGTGCGGAATGGCTCGATCCGATTCCGTCGGCCGCCGGATTGCATATTGCCGCCGCGTTCAAGAAGCCGGTCGACGAGGCGGCGCTGGTCGGCGAAGCGCGCAAGCTCGGGGTCCGAATTCACGCCCTGGGCGTTCACTACACGCGCCGTCCGGTCAAGCGCGGCTTGTTGTTCGGTTATGGCGCCATAGAGGAAAACGACATAGGGGAAGGGCTGACACGGCTCCGGCGCGCCTTGCGCCTCGTCGACGCGAGGCTGTAGATTGCGGGCTGCAGCGTATTTCTGCTTGGCACGAACTCTGAAGGGATATGATAAGAGCACCATCGCCACCAAACACGGCGCGCTGATTTATTACAATATGGTGAACGAAGATCTGTTGGGATTCCTGAAAACGTGAGTACGGAACGGCGAGGAGGGCGTCCTCTGCGTCCGACGGGCGAGATAATTGTCACGCGGGTAAGGCCGACTGCCGTGCGCACCGCCTACGTCACCGTATTGTTCGCCGATCTGCGCGGCTACACGGGGATGGCCGAACGCCTTCCCGCGGCGCGCGTCATGCCCCTCTTGGATGAATTTTCGCGGACTCTCGCGGCCGCCGCCGAGACGTACGGCGGCACGGTATTCCACATGGCGGGCGATGGGATCATGGCGGGATTCGGAGTCGAGGAGGGCGGCGGCAACGGAGCTCGCGAAGCCCTGGCCGCAGGCCACGCGATGCTGCAGGACTTCGCGCCCGTTGCGGCACGATGGCGCGGCGAGCTGTCGATCGAGGCGGGAATCGGCGTCGGACTGCATCTCGGAGAAGTGGCCGTCGGAGTGCTAGGACCGCCTCGCCACAGGGCGACCACGCTGGTCGGCGACACCGTCAATGTGGCCGCACGGCTCTGTAGCCGTGCGCGAGCCGGCGAGGTTTTGTTTTCTTGCACGGTCGCTGCGGCCCTCGAGGGGACTGCAGCGACGGCGGGCGCCGCGGTGGGGTCGACGCCGTTTCTGCAATTGCCGCAATTCGAATTGCGAGGGCGGCGCCGGCCGATCGATATTTGGTGTGTTCCCGCCGCGCGGCGCCTCGCGCTGTAAGCGCCTGTCGAAGCTGCTAAACTTTCTTGGTTTAAGCCCTCGTGGCGGAATCGGTAGACGCAACGGACTTAAAATCCGTTGAGAGCGATCTCATCCCGGTTCGAGTCCGGGCGAGGGCACCACTATCTCGCTGAGCGTAGTGGAATTGCGGCGTTCTTGCCGGGGCACAGTTTGCGTTTCCACAAGAAATCGACAGCCTGGATCAGCAACGGTCGAGCAAAATCCCCCGGCGGGCCTTATCATTGGGCAGGGCGATGGCATCGGGAGTCGCGTCGATGAGGCAAGTTGGGTCAAAACGTGAGCGCGCACTGGCGGTGAATGCCAGTGGAGTCTTGCTCGCCGAAGGTGCCCGCTTCAATGAGGCGATTTCACGGCTGTCACAGACCACGTTCGTGCCGAAGGGGATCTATCGCTTCCGTTCGCACGATGCTGCCAACCGGCACGCCGAGGATTGCCTGGTGCGGGGCATGGGGCGCCTAGCTGCCACGCGCTTGAAAAATGGATGAGTTCAGCCGTCCGGCGACTCTTGAAGACCTCAAACTGCTGCTGCGATCACTCCATGAGCACGGTGCTGATTACTTATTGATTGGCGGCTACGCGCTTGCCGCTCACGGCTATCAACGCGCGACAACTGATATCGATGTGTCTCATGCTCAATGCCAACGGGCAGACTTACGACACACTGCGCCAATACGCCGAGACGATTGAGCTCGATGGCATTCCGGTAAAAACGATCACTCTCGAAGGCTTGCTTCTCACCAAGAAAACCATGCGTGACAAGGACGTGGCCGACCGGATCATCATCGAGCGGGCGCTCGAAGTATTCAGGTTGCATACCAGGGACGACGACGGAGGTCAGGGCAAGGAATAATCATCCCGGCCCGAGTCCGGGCGAGGGCACCACTAGAACAACATAAATAACAGTGGTTTACACCGAATCCGGCTGATCGAGCGTAACCCTAGTCTCGGGCATTGCCAAGAATCAGCACCGGGGCTCGCCGACTTTTCTTCACATTTCTCTACCAAACGCGTACAGACGGTTGCGGCGGCGGGGGAGGAGGATATCGCTCAACGCTGATGACAGCCTAGCCGTCGGCGTATCGCTCCCCGGGGGGGCCGTTGTCGCGGCGGCCCTTCTGGGGAGTTTCACTTTCTCCCGGCGCAGCAAAATGACATATCGCATCGGGGACTGCGACTCACGACGCGCCTGTGCAAATGCACGTTGCCGCCATTCGACGACCGCACCAGTATCGTCCAACCCCGGCGGTGCGGAAAATGAGGGGAGCAGCAGTGCGAACTTAAAAACAGTACTCGCCCCTTTTTGATCCGCGCGCCGGGACCCCCGCACCGAGACATGGGCGCGCAAACGGCGCTGCCGCGTAAGTGTCGGCTATACCGCAAGCCTCCGTACCTGGCTCAATCGTTTCACCAAGGCAGCAAGCCGCAGGATCGGCCCGGCAATGGCCAGCGCCAGGAATGGCAGGTAATTAGCGGCATACAAGAATCCGCCCTGAAATGGATGCTTGGCGAAGTCGGTCAAGAAGGCCAATCCTATGTATTCGACTCCGAGGGTTCGCACGGCATGCCAGATTCTTGGATTCAGTCCGGCGGAAAGGCGCTTGACGGACAAAATCGCCAGCACGTAGGTCCAGATCGCAGCAATGCCGAAGAAGATGAGCGTTGACCGAGTGGGTGGGTCCGGGGAGCTGTAATAGACCCATGCCACGACGCCCAGATGGGCCAGATGCGCCGACGCAAACGCCAGCCCGAAATCTCGGGCGCGGTGCGCCAGGGCCTGGAACCTCGAGCCGAACAGGGTGGTCAACGCGCCGCCGGTGGATGCCAGCCAGAAGAGAAGGAAAGACCAGCGCGCCGTCGCGCGCAGCGCCATGGCCGCTCTCTCGCCCGGTCCTGCTCCCGCACGTACGGCAAGCACGATCACAAGCCCCATGAGAAATGATGCCGCCATCCATTCTCTTGTCGTGCGCCTGGTCATTGCGGGACATCCCATACAGCCCGGAACGCATAAACGCGTCGAAAACGCAAGCATAGTACGCCCTTATTTTGACATCGGCATTGCACTTAGGCTACGGAGCCGGGGGCGCGTGGACCGATCCGATTCCCTGCCGGCATTCGCGTTAAGATTCTCGGGTCGCCGCGAACGCCGGAGCTTCTGATTTGCTTCGCTATTTCGAAAACCTCGTCTCGCCTTATCCGAACACGCCGCCGCCGCCGCTGCCTCACGGGTTTTTTGCCTTTCTATGGGCCTGCGCCCGCGGTGTGCGGCGCTACATCGCGGCAATGACCTTGTTCACCGCCGTGATCGGAGTGTTCGAGGCCATGTTGTTCAGCATGCTGGGCCACGTGGTCGACTGGTTGGCCAAGGTGGAGCCGTCGAGGCTGTGGACCGAGCAGCGCGGTCATCTGGTGCTGCTGGCCGCGGTGCTCACCGGCAGCATCATGTTGATCGGCCTCCAGAGCCTGCTCAAGCAGCAAACGCTCGCCGGCAATTTTGCGATGCGGTTGCGCTGGAACTTCCATCGCAACATGCTCGCTCAAAGCCTGAGCTTCTATCAGGACGAATTCGCCGGCCGGGTGGCGGCCAAGCTCATGCAGACCGCGCTCGCGGTCCGCGACACGTGGATGATCCTTGCGGACATCCTGGTCTTCGTGGTTATTTATTTCGTCACCATTGCACTGGTCGTCGGCAACTTCCATCTATGGCTGCTGGCGCCGTTCATGGGATGGCTGGCCATCTATGCGGTGGCCATCTGGTACTTCGTGCCGCGGCTGGGTGCGGTCGCCATGGCGCAGGCGGATGCGCGTTCGATGATGACGGGCCGAATTACCGACGCTTACACCAACATCACGACCGTCAAGCTGTTCTCGCATACCCAACGTGAGGCGAGCTACGTGCAGACTGCGATGGCCGAGTTTCTACAGACGGTGTATCGACAGATGCGCATGGTGACGGGCTTCGAGATCGTCAATCACGCCCTCAGCATGGGATTGATCGCGAGCACGGCCGGAGTCACCCTGTGGCTATGGACTCACGGCCAGGTCGGCGTCGGCGCCGTTGCGGCGGCAACCGCCATGGCTCTGCGGCTGAATGGAATTTCACACTGGGTCATGTGGGAAATGGCCTCGTTGTTCGAGCAAATCGGCACCGTTCAGGACGGCATCACGACGCTGGCCCGGTCCCCCACCGTGCAGGACCGCCCCGATGCGCAGCCGCTGCGCGTCACGCGCGGCGACATACGCTTCGAAGCGGTTACTTTCGCCTATGGCGCCGCCACGAACCCGGCGCGCTCCGTGATCGACAATCTCAATCTGCATATTCGTCCGGGCGAGAAGATCGGCTTGGTCGGCCGTTCCGGCGCCGGAAAGAGCACCATCGTCAACTTGCTGCTGCGCTTCTACGACATACCGCAGGGACGCGTGCTGATCGACGGCCAAGACATCTCGCTCGCCACGCAGGATAGTCTGCGCGCCCAAATCGGAATGGTGACTCAGGACACGTCGCTGCTTCATCGATCCGTCAGCGACAACATCCGCTATGGCCGGCCCGATGCCGGGGATGCCGAGATGGAGGCGGCGGCAAAGCGCGCCGAGGCCCACGACTTCATCGTCATGCTGAGCGATGCGATGGGGCGCACCGGCTACGCCGCCCACGTCGGCGAGCGCGGGGTCAAGCTGAGCGGCGGTCAGCGGCAGCGGATTGCCATCGCGCGGGTCATGCTCAAAGACGCCCCCATTCTGCTGCTCGATGAAGCCACCAGCGCGCTCGACAGTGAAGTTGAAGCGGCCATCCAGCAGAGTCTCAATCGCCTGATGGAGGGCAAGACGGTGGTGGCCATCGCGCACCGGCTGTCGACCATCGCCGCCATGGACCGGCTAGTTGTACTAGACAAGGGCCGCATCGTCGAGGAAGGCAATCACTATTCGCTGTTGGCTGAAGGCGGTTTGTACGCGCGGCTCTGGGCTCATCAAAGCGGCGGGTTTCTGGGCGAGGATGTCGACGACTCGAGACTTCCCCGGCGTCAAATCTCGGCGGCGACTTTCAGTCCTTCGTAGACGGCTTCCTCGGCCGTGCGCGGTGACGCGGCGTCCCCGATGACATGGACCTCGACATCCAGGCCATCGAGCGAATCCGAGAGTTCGTCCACCGGCGTGTGACCGGTGCACAGCACCAGGGTGTCGACCTTGTCGATGACCACCGCCTCGTTGCTGCTGATGTGCTGCAGATAGACGCTGTCCGAATCGCTGCCATACAGGCGCATGTACGGCAGCACCTTGACCCCGAGTTTGTGCAGACTCGCCGCCGAGTGGTCCCGCACATAGAGCGGCAAGGTTTCTCCGGCAGCGATCCCGCTGACGGCAAGCCGCACCGACCTTCCCAGTTGCGCCAGGTGTTCGGCGATACCGATGCCGATCCAGTCGCTACGCCAATCGATGACCAGTACTGATTGGCCGATGGCTGTTCCTTCACCGCGCAGCACCTGCCAGGCATCCACGATCTGCAACGCTCCTTCTTCCCGCGGAAATTCCGGCCGATAGGGTTTGGCGCCCGTGGCAATGACCACTACATCCGGCGCCGCAGCCATCACCGCCGCTCGATCGATGCGAGCGCCCTTGTGGACTTGCACTCCGGCCAACTCCATCTCGCGCTGAAGATTGGTGATGAGGCCGCCGAATTCCGCGCGCCCGGGCAGCATCTGCGCAAGCAGCGCTTGGCCGCCGAGGCGCCGCTCCGCTTCGTACAGTGTGGCGTGATGACCGCGCTGCGCCGCAATCACTGCCGCCTTCATGCCGGCCGGTCCGCCGCCGACCACCATGACTTTCCTGCGGCGCGAGGCAGGGGACAGAGTCCCGAAGCGCAGCTCCCGACCGCTCGCCGGGTTCTGAATGCAGGAGATCGGATATCCCTTGTGGAAATGGCCGATGCAGGCCTGATTGCACGCAATACACGCGCGGATGTCTTCGGGAGTGCCCCGCGCCGTCTTGTTCGGCATGTCGGGATCGCAGATGAGCGCCCGCGTCATGCCGCACACGTCGGCGTGACGGCCGGCAATCACCGCTTCCGCATCCTGCGGCTGATTGATGCGGCCGGTGACGAAAACCGGAATTCGCGCCTGCCGCTTGATGCGGGCTGCGTAGGGTACGACATAGGCCGTTTTCAAGGTCATGGGCGGCGCGATGTGAATGGCGCCGCCGAGGCTGGCGGACGTTCCGACCGTGATGTGCACATAGTCGATGCTGTCATCGAGCCGACTCACCGCTTCTAGAGTCTCATCCTCGGTCAGGCCCTGCTCGTCGGCTTCAGATCCCGATATTCGCATTCCCACGACGAAGCCGTCCCGCACCTTGGCGCGGATATCGGATATCACCTCGCGCAGGAAGCGCAGGCGGCCGTCGAGATCGCCGCCGTACGCATCGTCGCGCAGATTGACACGGGGATTCAAAAACTGCGCCGGCAGATAGCCGTGACTGGCGACGATCTCGACGCCGTCCAGTCCGGCCGTCTGCATGCGCCGGGCCGCATCGCCGTAGCCGTGCACGATGGCGTCGATCATGCGCTTTTTCAGCGGACGAGGCATGACGCGAAAGCGTTCGTTCGGAACGGAAGAGGGCGCGTACGCAACGCTGAGCAACCCCCCATCCGCTTCTGCAATTTCACGGCCCGGATGGAACAGCTGCCCGAACAGCACGGTTCCGTGGCGATGCACCGCCTCCGCCACTCCGCGGTACCCCGCGATGGAGGAGTCGTCCGTCGCCATCAGCACATGATTGGTATAGCGTGCGGTTTCGTGGACCCCTGATACTTGCAGCACGATCAAACCCACGCCGCCGCGCGCCCGCGCCTCTTGATAGGCCACGAGCGCTTCATTGACCGTTCCGTCCACCGGCAGCGTCGTGTCATGGCCCGAGGACATGATGCGGTTTTTGAGAGTGCAGCCTCGGATGCGCAGCGGTTGGAAGAGATGAGTGAATGCCGTCATGCGCCAATTGTAATCGAAACGGGCGCCTCGCCTCGCCGCGGGTTTTCGACTACCATTTGGCATACCTCGGCACCATGAACCTAGCAACCCTTCGCACTTGGCTACCGGATCGGTGGCTGAATAGCTTCTCCCTTGCGCCTACCGATCTGCTGCGCGACGCGACCTACCGTCGGCTGTGGACGTCGATTTTGATATCGTCCTTCGGCGGTCAAGTGACTCTGCTGGCGCTGCCGCTGACCGCGGCGGTGCTGATGCACGCCGCTCCGACGCAGATGGGCCTGCTGACGGCAATGGAAATCGTTCCGTTCGTGTTGTTCTCGCTGCCGACGGGAGTGTGGCTCGATCGAGTCCGGAAACTGCCGGTGTACGTGGTCGGCGAATTGTCGATCGCATTCGTCGTGGCGACGGTGCCGGTGGCATGGTGGTTCGGCTGGCTGTCGATGCAGTGGCTGTACTTCGTCGGTTTCCTGATCGGTGCCGTGAATACGACTGCCGGCAGCGCCGCACAAATCGTGCTGACACAGATCGTGCCCCGCGAGCGCCTGGTCGAGGCGCATGCCAAGAATGCGCTCGCAACCTCGGCGGCGGAGGTGACGGGTCCCGGCGCGGCAGGTGCACTGATCAAACTGACGGGCGCGCCCCTGGCACTGCTTGCGGATGCTTTTCTATTGTTGATATCCGCGTCGATTTTGCGTGGCGTGCCGGTCAAAGAGAACCCCATCGTCAACCACACGGCCTTCTGGGCTGCCATGCGCGAGGGCTTCGACTTCGTGCGCGGTCACAGACTGCTGGTGACCATGGCGACTTGCGTCGGCGCCTGGCAGCTGTGCAATCAAGCGGCGATGGTGGTGCAGATCTTGTTTGCCACGCGGCAGCTCGGACTGTCGGAGCGGGGGGTGGGATTGAGCTACGTCACGCTCGGTGTGGGTACCGTCCTCGCGAGCGCGAATGGCCATCGCGTGGTGCGCCGCTTCGGTCCCGGACCTACGCTGGTGCTGGGATTTGCCGTCTCCGGCACCGGTTGGCTGCTGCTGAGCCTTGCCCCACTCAATATGCTCGGCATTGTCGCCTACGCGCTGATGCTGCTGATGTTCGGGGTCGGAGCGGTGTTCATCTTCATCAACTTCTTGTCTCTGCGGCAGGCGGTCACACCGGCGCCGATGCTGGGCCGCATGACGAGCACCATGCGCTGGCTGATTCTGATACCCGCGGGACCCGGCGCGCTGCTCGGCGGCTGGCTGGGCGAGCACTTGGGATTGCGCGCTGCGCTCGGTTTCGCGGGCACCACCGCACTCATTCTTGCCCTGGTGGCCTGGCGGCGTCCGGTGATCCGCAGCATCACCACATTACCGACTCTTAAGGCCGAGGCGATCACGCCATATTCCGCCGACTGATCAATAGCTTACGTGGGTTATGACGTATGCGGTGCTTTCCTGCAGACGCGTGATTGCAGTCAACCGACCATGGGCGCAACGCGTTTGATCAGTAAGTTCGACTCATCGGGTCGGACGTTACATCAAGGAGTATGAAATGAAAGGTTCTCGTAGGGCATTGCTCTTGGGCTTGGCGATTGCCGCGAGCGCGGTTGCCGCACCCACCATTGCGTCGGCCGGAGTGTTCATCGATATCGATGTCGCCCCGCCGCCGGTACGGGTGGAGGTCGCGCCGCCGCCGCGCGAGGGTTTCGTCTGGGCGCCGGGATTTTGGGAGTGGCGCGGCGGCGCGCACGTCTGGGTCCCCGGGCGTTGGATAGGCGAGCGCAGGGGTTATCATTGGGTTCCCGATCGCTGGGAACAACGAGGTCCGCATTGGCATCATGAGCGAGGGCACTGGGAGCGTTGAGGCGAATTCACGAGTCTTCCGTGGCCGCAATCAATGACCTGCGCGTTGGGCTGATCTCCGATACGCACGGACTGCTGAGGCCTGAGGCGCGCGCATTTCTCGTGGGCTGCGATTACATCGTGCATGGGGGCGATATCGGCAGTGCTGCGATTCTCGACGAGCTCGCTCTCGCGGCGCCGCTGATCGCGGTGAGAGGCAACAACGACACCGAGCCCTGGGCGGCTCGGCTGCCGTTGACCGAGCTCATCAGAGTGGGCAATGTATTCGTCTACGTCATCCACAATCTCGCTGAACTCGACGTCGACCCCGCCGCGGCGGGCATACGCGTCATTGTCTCCGGTCATTCGCACCAACCGAAGATCGAGGAGCGCGGCGAGATTCTGTATGTCAATCCGGGAAGCTCCGGACCGAGACGGTTCAAGCTGCCGATCTCCGTGGGTGAGATCACCGTCTCGGGCAGCGCCGTGAAGGCGCGAATAGTCGACTTATTCGGAGGTACGGCCGATTTGAGCGGAGGTCTTCATGTTGGAACTGCGCCCCTCATGTGAGTGCTGCGATTCAGGCCTGCCGCCTGAATCCACGGAAGCTCGGATTTGCTCGTTCGAGTGCACATTTTGCGCGTCGTGCGCGGACACGGTGCTGCAGGGCCGTTGCCCGAATTGCGGCGGCGAGCTGGTGGCGAGGCCAAGGCGTCCGGCCAACAAATTAGCCGCGTACCCCGCGTCGACGAAGCGAATCTATAAGCCGGCCGGCTGTTCTCGAGCGGCGTAGATCTTGGCCCAACCGGGCCGCCGGCATCGCCTGGGCCCCTGGCCTATCCCGGGGTGACGAACCGATACACCAGCGCGCCGATCGCGGAGCCGGGGCTCAAAAATACCAGAATCGCCCCCCTAAGTTAAACCTAAACGAAGGATTCCAGCACTTACTCCGTATACCGCGCCATGTCCGCGCGTGAGGCCCTGGCCGAATCGGTTGGCCACCGAATGATTCGTGCGCCGCGTTTAATGGAGCGACGATGCTTTCAATCCTGGTTTGCCATTCGTATTACTTGCGCCTCGATCATAAGCAGGTATTGCGCGCCAAACCCTATCCGCCGCTCGCCACCCTGCAGGTGGTTGCCATGTTGCGAGAGTCCGGGCATCGAGTTTCGTTCTTCGATGCCATGCTGGCCGATGGGATGGACGAGTATGAGTGCGTGCTGCAGGCCGACCGGCCCCAGCTGGTCTTGTTCTACGAAGACAATTTCAATTTTCTAAGCAAAATGTGCTTGGGCGCGATGCGTCGCGCCGCCTGCGACATGATGGCGTCCGCGCGCCGCGCCGGCGCCCGTGTCATCGCGGCCGGCCCTGACGTCACCGACGCCCCCCGGCCGTACCTCGATGCCGGAGCAGATCTGGCCTTGGTGGGTGAAGGACTGTCCACCCTGTTTACCGTGTTGCCGCGGCTCGACGCGTCTCCGGATGCCGATACCGCCGATCTTGTTCGCGGAGTGAGCGGAGCTGTGTCGCTCAGCAGCGCCAAGGCGCTGACTCAGAGCGGACCCCGGACTGTGCCGATCGCCGCCGACGTCGGAATGGCAGCGTGGGACCTCGTGGACATGGATCGCTACCGCGCCATGTGGCTGAAGGCGCACGGTTACTTCAGTTTGAACATGGCAGCCTCGCGGGGATGCCCGTTCCGCTGTGCCTGGTGCGCGAAACCCATCTGGGGCAATCAATACCTGCAGCGCAATGCGACCGAGGTGGCCGAAGAGATGGCCTATCTCAAGCGATCCTTCAATCCCGACCATATCTGGTTCGCCGACGATATCTTCGGATTTCGAGTCGACTGGGTCGCGGAATTCGCCGCCTCGGTTCGCGCCGCCGACGCTCGAATTCCTTTCACCATACAGACGCGCGCTGACCTGGTCAGCGAACGCATGGCCGAGGCGCTGCGCGATGCCGGATGCCGTGAGGCATGGATCGGCGCGGAGAGCGGCAGCCAACGAGTGTTGGACGCGATGAACAAGGGCACCACGATCGCGGAAATCCGGGTCGCGCGCGATCGGCTCAGAGCCGTGGGTATTCGCGTCGGATTCTTCATTCAACTGGGCTACATGGATGAGCAGCTCGACGATATCCTGGCGACGCGCGACCTGCTCGACGCCGCTCGGCCGGACGAAATCGGCGTCAGCGTCTCGTATCCCCTGCCCGGCACCAAATTCTACGATCTGGTCAAGGCGCAACTGCGCGGCAAGACGCATTGGCAGGAAAGCGACGATCTGGAAATGATGTTTCAGGGCACCTACACATCCGACTTCTATCGTGTCGTGAGAAACCTCATGCACGACCAGATCGCGCTCCAGGCACTCGAGAGGATGGTGGGCGCTGACGAGCACGTTGCGGCGAAGCGCACGCTTGATCGGCGCTGGGAGGATATCTTGAGCCGCGAATTCCAATATCGGTCGCTGGTTGGCCAATCGGTTGCTGCGGGATAGCGGCGGCGGAGGGCGTATGATCATTCCCGATCGTGACATACCGGAGCCGACGGCTTTAGATCGAACTCTGCGCAAAATCACCGAAGTTCTCGCGAAGGAACTGGCCTGCCCGACGCAGGTCGCACCCGACTGGTCCGAATTCGAATGGATCGTCGCACGGGCCGTGGCGGCCATGCATGGCGTCTCGCCGTTGCTATCGCGCACCTTGCGCTGGCAAGGTCCTGCCGGTTGGACGGGATTTCTCGAGGAGCAGAGAGCCCATACGGCGAGGCGACATGTACGCATCGAGGACCTTCTGCTGCGCTTGGATCGGCGGGCGCGCGAAGCGAGTGTCGCGGCAGTCGCGTTGAAGGGAGCGGCGCTGCATGCGCTCGGTGTGTATCGGGCCGGCGACAGACCGATGGCTGATGTAGATTTGCTGGTGCGGCCGGCGGATGCGCATCGCGCCGTCAAGATGCTCGAATCGCTTGGCTATGCCGGGTCCCGCAAGACGTGGAAGGAATACGTGTTCACCAGCGCTGATGAATGGGTGCCGGTTGATCTTGGTGAGCATTCGAACAACGGCATTAAGATCGAACTCCATGAGCGGATTTGCGAGAAGCTCCCGTGGCGGATTACGGATGTATCGGAGCACGTATTTCCGCCACAACCGCAGCCCGGATTGAACGCCTATCCGTCCAAGGCGTCTCTAATGATTCATCTGCTGCTGCATGCGGCTGGGTCGATGGCGGTTCAGGCACTTCGGCTTTTGCACTTGCACGACCTCGCACGGCTGTCATCGCAAATGATGGCAGAGGATTGGGACGCGGTGCTCAAGGCCGGCGAGCGTGGAGCACCGCCGTGGTGGGCCTTCCCTCCGCTGAATTTGGTATCACGATACTACCCACGCAACATTCCCTTCTGGGTTCTTGCGGAGCTGGCGGATAAGTGCCCGTATCTGCTGGAAAGAGTCTCTCGCCATCGAACTCTATGCGACGTCTCCTTTTCCCACCTCTGGGTGGATGCTTTTCCGGGAATGGAGTGGTCGCAGTCACTACCTGAAGCGCTGGAATACTTGGCAAGTCGCGTGCGGCCGAGCGCAGAACACATTGCGCTTCGCGCACGCACCGCGAAGTCCGAAGCCTGGGGAAGTCGAAGTCGATGGTCGCATTTGTCCCAAAGCCGGCGCATCCTGCAATGGATCACTTCGCGTCCGACGCGCCCGGTGACCATGCTCGCGGTGCACGCGGCGCTCGCGCAGGCACGATGACGCGTCAACTGAATGTCGAAACTCGCTCAGCGCTCGGATGGGTCGCCGTCCGCAAGCAGCGCCTGAAGTGCGTCGGCAGCCTCCGCCGGATGGCGGCCTCTGCGCAGTTCAAACCCGGGAGCGGCGGCAATGCGCTTCCTGAATGTGGTCCATCCCGGTTGATTGACCGCGTACGACTGGCTTTCTTTAAATCGCGCAACAGTCTCGCGACTACGCAGCGGTGTCAGCAGGGCACCCCGGCGCGCCGATTGGGCGGAAATGAATACGACACCGGCGACTTTCAACGGACTTGCGGCGAGGCGGAATTCCGGGCGCCGCAAATCAACCTCGAACTTCTCTACGCCGCTGCGGCGGCGGATAATGGGCGATCGGCGGATCAAAGACGCACTGGAAGCCGGAAGGGAGTGCAGCGAATCGCAGCGTACGTGCAAAAAATTCGCAATTCCCGTGGCGAGCATCGTATCCGGCGTCACAAATATGCTGTCCTCCGCCAGGAAATCCATGCCGCGCAACAGACAGTGCAGGGAGGCGGTCGACTTTCCGGCGCCGCTATCACCGAACAAGAGAAGTCCGCGACCATTGCGTCCGACACATGCGCCGTGCAGCGGCATCAGCCCCTGAGCGCGCGCCGCGAGCGTGAACACCGCGAATTCGATGAGCTCGTAACGGGTGTGGTATGGGAACCGCAGCATGTCGCGCGAAACGACGACGAGCGCAGATCGGTGATCGCTGGACAGCACGGCAAAGTCCGAGGAGGTCGTCGTTCCGCAGAGCAGCCCGGCTCCGGAGAGCATCTCGATTCGCGGCGGATCGGCCTGCGCTCGGTGACGAGCGCGAGGTGCGGGCGCGACTCTGACGCGGATGCGCGGCGGGACTTCGGAAAGTTTGTGCCGCGGCAAGCCGGCATACGCCCAATCCACCAAGCGACGCAGCTGAGAGCTTCCGCATTCAAACTCGAACGCGCCGCCGAGCAGATGCATCCGTGTGCGGGATACAGGGAGCGCCTGTTCATGGAACGGATCGGCCGAAACATCAGCGGGGCCAGTTTTCTTGGAGCGCATGAGAAGCTCTGGGTGATGCAGCAATGAATATATCACTTCATGCGAATTTGGAGCCGGCAAACAACGTGCTGAGGCAGCTTCACGAAACGCGGGACGCCTTCGACAGCGTTGCCGCCGACTACGATGGGCCGCGAGGCAACAACGGCCTGATCCAGGATATGCGCAGTGAGATGTGGCGCACTCTGGATGCGACATTCGCGCCGGGCAGCCGACTGATCGACCTTGGGTGCGGCACGGGGTTGGATGCGGTGCGCATGGCCGCAGTCGGACATCACGTCACAGCCACGGACTGGTCGCAACGAATGGTGGAGCGCACCCGCGAGCGTGCTGAGCACGAGCAATTGGCCGACCGCGTGCAGGCAATCATAGTCGGAGCTCATGAACTTTCCCGCCTCGACGGGCAGGCCGAATTCGATGGCGCCTATTCCAACCTCGGTGCGCTCAACTGTGTCCCAAACCTGGCCGAAATGGCGGCGCAGTGCGCCCGGCTTCTCAAGCCTCGGGGCGTGCTGGTGTTTTCGGTGATTGGCCGGATCTGTCCCTGGGAAATCGGGTACTACGCCCTGAAGCGAAACTGGGAACGGCTCAGGGTGCGTTTTGCGGCCGCGATGGTGCCTGTGAGCATGAACAAACGAGTCGTGTGGACGCGTTACTACACCCCACGCGAGTTCTACGCTGCGTTCGAGCGGCAATTCACCCTGGAGCATTGGCGGGGACTGTGCGTGCTCGCACCGCCGCCGTATATGACGCGGATCAAAGAGCGGCACTTCAGCTTGTACGAGCGGCTGTGGCGACTGGATCGCCGAGCAGCCGGATGGCCGCTGCTGCGGAACATGGGCGATCATTTCGTGATAGTGATGATCAAGCGATGACCGAGAAGTCAGTCTGTGGACGACCCAGCGAGCTCACAGGAATGAGGGCTTTCATCACCGGCTGCGCCGGATTCATCGGCAGCAGTCTGACCGACCGCCTGTTGTCGAGCGGCTGCACCGTAGTCGGCATCGATAACTTCTCCACCGGTCAGCGGCGATTTCTCGACGGCGCTGTAAAACACCCGGGCTTCCGCCTGGTCGAGGGAGACCTGCTCGACATCGGCGCGCTGAAAGCAGCGATGCAGGGCGCCGACTGCGTGTTCCATCTTGCGGCGAACGCAGACGTGCGCCGTGGCACCGAGCATCCGCGCAGAGACCTCGAACAAAATACAGTTGCCACCCACAATGTGCTCGAGTCGATGCGCGCCAACGGCGTCCGGAAGATTGCATTTGCCTCAACTGGGTCCGTATACGGTGAAACCACGGTTTTTCCCACTCCGGAGGACGCGCCGTTTCCCGTGCAGACCTCGCTGTACGGCGCCTCCAAGCTCGCCTGCGAGGGGCTGATCGCCGCCTATTGCGAAGGCTTCGCCTTTCAATCCTGGATATTCCGATTCGTCTCGATCCTCGGCGAGCGCTATTCCCACGGCCATGTGTTCGATTTCTGCAAGCAGCTGAGAAGCCATCCGACAGAGTTGACGGCGCTCGGAAACGGCAGGCAGCGCAAGTCATATCTGTACGTGCAAGATTGCCTGGACGGCATTCTGCTGGCCATGTCCCGGGCAAACGCCCGCGTCAATGTATTCAATCTGGGTGTCGATTCATACTGCGAGGTGAACGACTCGATAGCCTGGATCAGCGCCGCGCTGGACTTGAATCCGCGAGTCACCTACACCGGCGGCGACCGCGGGTGGGCGGGCGACAACCCCTTCATCTATCTTGACACGGCGAGAATACGCGCCCTGGGCTGGCGGCCGAAGCTCAGCATCGACGAAAGCATACGAAGGACTGTCGCCTTCTTGCGCGACAATCCATGGATTCTTGATTTCGAAGACTTGAAGCCTGACGCGCAGCGGCCGCGGTCTGTTCCGCCGATTTACACGGGAGCCCCGCAGTGATCATCGCGCGCAGTCCTCTCCGTATCACCCTGGGAGGGGGGGGCACTGACTTGCCGTCGTACTACCGCGGCCATGAAGGCTTTCTGCTCGCCGCCGCGATCGACAAGTACGTGTACGTCACGGTAACGCGACCGTTCACCCCGGGCATTTACCTCAAATATTCCGCACTCGAGCACGTTGAAAAGGCGGATCAAATCCGACATCCGATCATGCGTGAGGCACTTAAGCTGCAGGAACTGAGAACGCCGCAGATCGAAATCACGACGCTCGCGGACATTCCGGCCGGGACAGGCTTAGGATCATCCGGAAGCTTCACCACCGCGCTGTTGAAGGCCTTGTACTCCCACCGGCGAAAATCGATACATCCGCAGGAGCTGGCGGAACTTGCCTGTCATCTGGAAATCGATTGCCTGCGCGAGCCGATCGGCAAGCAAGACCAGTACATCGCAGCCTATGGCGGACTGACGTGCTTCAACTTTCACAAGGACGATCGCGTAACAGTGGAGCCGCTGCTCGTGTCGATGGACACGATGTTCGATCTGGAGGACAACCTGTTGCTGTTCTTCACCGGCTTCAGCCGCAGTGCCGCCGGAATTCTTGAGGACCAGCAAGCTCGCTGCCAGGCGCATGACGAGGCGATGCTGCGCAATCTTCACTACGTCAAAGAGTTGGGACATCGCAGCCGGGCGGCGCTGGAGTCGGGCAATCTGGTGCGATTTGGGGAGATCATGCATGAGCATTGGGAGCACAAGAGGCGGCGCTCCGAGCGGACGAGCAATGAGCAGATCGACGACTGGTATGCGCTGGCGCGCCGAAACGGCGCGGTCGGCGGCAAGCTGGTCGGCGCAGGCGGGGGAGGATTCCTGATGTTCTACGCCAGGGATCGCAATCTGCTGCGACATGCGATGGCGAACGCCGGGCTGGAAGAGGTCCGCTTCAAGTTCGACTTCGAGGGTACGAAGGTGATCCTATCGTGATTACGCTTCCTGTTGCGATACTCGCGGGCGGTCTGGCAACGCGCCTGCGTCCGGTCACCGAAAAGGTGCCGAAGGCGCTGCTGCCGATTGCCGGCCGCCCGTTCATTCACTGGCAGCTCGGGCTGCTGGCGCAGCAGGGAGTCACGGAAGTGGTGTTGTGCGCCGGTCATCTCGGCGAGCAGATTCAAGCTGCCGTGGGTGATGGCAGCGGCTTTGGCGTGACGGTTCGCTATTCCTTCGACGGGGACGCCCTGCTCGGAACCGGCGGTGCATTGAAACGCGCGCTGCCGAAGTTGGGCGACGCGTTCTTTGTCCTTTATGGCGACTCATATCTGCGCTGCTCTTTCGCCGCGGCTCAGGCGGCTTTTGAAGCGAGCGCGGATCTCGGACTGATGACAGTCTTTTGCAACGAGGACCGATGGGAGAAGAGCAACGTCCTGATTCGGGACGGAAGGGTTGTCGAGTACGACAAACGCTCGCCGCGCCCCGGCATGCGGCACATTGACTATGGCCTCAGCATCTTGTCGGTACAGGCACTGCAGAGAAGCCCGCCCGGCGCCGCATTCGATCTGGCTGACCTCTATCACGAACTTGCCTCGCGCGGCGAACTCGCCGCTTTGACGGTCAACGAGCGCTTTTACGAGATCGGCTCTGCCGGGGGCATTGAAGCGGCGGAACGCCACTTGATGAGCTGGGGCCGCAGATGAGTTACGCGGAAACGTACCTGCAGGAAGCCTCAGAGATCATTCGCAGGCTGGATGCGGCGGCGATCGAGAGAGTCGCCTCGCTATTGGCGCGGATCAAGGCGGATGGCGGACGTCTGTTCTTTCTGGGCGTCGGCGGGAGCGCGGCCAACTGCTCGCATGCAGTGAATGATTTTCGCAAGATCGCTGATATCGAATGCTATGCGCCGACAGACAACGTCGCCGAACTGACAGCCCGCACCAATGATGAGGGCTGGGAGAGCGTCTTTGCCGGGTGGCTCAAAGTCAGCAGGCTATCGGTCAGGGATGCTCTTTTCATAATGTCTGTCGGCGGGGGGAACGTGGAGAGGAACATCAGTCCCAATCTCGTCTGCGCAATACAACTTGCCAAGAAGGTCGGAGCCAAGGTGATCGGTGTCGTCGGCCGCGATGGAGGCTTCACGGCGCGGGCGGCTGACGCCTGCGTCATAGTTCCTACCGTCAACGAAGAAACGATCACACCGCATTCGGAGGCGTTCCAGGCGTTGGTTTGGCATCTGCTCGTCTCGCATCCGCTCCTGAAAGAGAATCAAACCAAATGGGAAACGGTGACGAAGTGATGCGCGCGGCGGTATTTCTGGACCGAGACGGCGTCATCAGCCGCCCGACGATCCGGGAACGCAAGCCGTATCCCCCGCGCTCTCTGGCGGAACTGGAGCTTCTGCCCGGTGTACAGGAGGCGCTGCGGGCGCTGAAGTCGGGTGGGTATTGCCTGGTGGTGGTCACCAACCAACCGGATATAGCACGCGGTACTGCGCGGAGCGCGGTCGTTTACAGAATGAATGACTGGCTGAAGTCCGTTCTCCCGTTGGATGCCGTGCTCATGTGTGCTCACGACGACGATGACCAGTGCCAGTGCAGGAAGCCGTTGCCGGGTCTGATCACGCAAGCTGCCAGGGAACTCGGCGTCGATTGCACAAAGAGCTACATGATTGGTGACCGCTGGCGCGACATCGAGGCGGGAAGACGCGCGGGATGCAAGACATTTTTCATCGACCGTGGGTACGACGAGCAAGCGCCGGAATCGTACGATTTCCGGGTGGGCTCTCTGCCCGATGCCGCGAGGATCATCTTAAAAACGGACCCACTATCGTGACTACGATAGACAACCTGAAGATCAAGATCTTTGCCGACGGGGCCGATACGCCCGAAATGTTGGAAATGTACTCGAAGCCCTTCATCAAGGGCTTGACTACGAACCCAACTCTCATGCGCAAGGCCGGCATCTCGAGCTATCGGAGGTTCGCCCGTGAGATCCTCGCCCAGATAAGGGATAAGCCCCTGTCGTTCGAGGTGGTATGCGATGAGTTTGCGGAGATGGAGCGTCAGGCGCTCGAGATCGCGGGGTGGGCCGACAACGTGTACGTGAAGATCCCGGTCACGAATACCCGAGGCGAGGCAAGCTATGCCCTGATTCGCCGCCTCGCGAGCCGAGGTGTCAAGCTCAACGTCACCGCCATCATGACTCTGGCGCAGGTTCGAGATACCGTGTCCGCGCTGAGTCCTGAGGTCGCCAGCTTCGTCTCCGTACTCGCGGGCCGCATCGCTGATACCGGCGTGGACCCCGTGCCGCTCATGGCCGACGCAGTTCAGGTGCTCAAAACGTGCCCCAGGGCGGAGCTTATCTGGGCCAGTCCCCGGGAGGTGCTGAATATTTTCCATGCCGACAGGATCGGTTGCCACGTCGTGACTGCAACCCACGACATACTGAGGAAGCTGCCGCTCGTCGGTTACGACCTGGGCGAGTATTCCCTCGATACCGTGCGGATGTTTTATCGCGACGCGGTTGCGGCGGGATTCTCCCCATGCCAATGAGCCGTCCGGCATTGCCGGATCAGAGTTTGCAGCTGACGGCTTGGAATTCTGCCCCAGGGCGCGGGTGGGACCGAGCTCTCGAATGGCTCGAACGCCGCGAGAATACGATTGTCCTCGGCCCGCTGTTCAGTTATGCGCGGGCCCACGCATCGCAACTCTTCCGCTTCGTGCTGATCGGCGCAATCCTCGCGGCGCTGAATCTGTCGTTTCTATACTGCTTGCTCAGACTGTTGCATCTTTCGGACCCGATCGCAGTCACAGCCATGTACATACTCGGTGCCCTCGTGCATTTTCCGGCTCATCGCTGGATTACGTACGGCGCCCAAGACTTGCCGATCCGCCCGCAAGGGCTGCGTTACGCGGCAATGTTGGCGTCGAATTTTGTGATCATGCAGACAATCGTCGGCCTGGCGTCGCGGGTGTCGATATCGCCTTATCTGGCCGTCATGGCCTCTACGGGATGCACCATGATCTTCAATTTCCTGGTCATGACGCACATTGTCTTCGCGAGGCGGCGCCGGCCATGACGGTGGACAGTAATTCCGCCTGCGTCCCACCCCTCGCCGAGCTGCGGATGGGTGCGGTTCGTCCCGGTGTCGCCGCCACTGATGAATTGCCGCATGAGGTGGTGGATATTCTGCGTCTACGGGGTGTCACGGGCGGCTCCGTGCTCCTGCTCGCCGAGGGTCGCCTGAGCTCGCGCAGAGATGCAGCTCCGCAGTTCCAACTCACCCGCGGTGCAATCGATGAGGCGCCTGCGCTGGCGAGCCGCGGCGACTTCGCGGCCGTCGTCCTGATTCTTGACGGCTCTCGCGCCGGTGAGCTGGAGCCGACACTTGCGGCAATCGCCCCGCATCTCGCACCCGGCGCCTCGCTGGTGGCTCTCACCGGGCCTGCCGCTCGCCCGAGACGTGCGCATGCGGCAGGCGATCGGGAATCGGCGCACTTGTCGCTGCTGCGGTCCGGCTACGACCGCGTGTGGATGCATTCCCATCGCAAGCGGCTGTGCATTTCGGCGAAGCGTGCCTCAAGCCCGCGCGCTATGAGGACTTGTTCGATTCTGGTGCCGGTGTTCAACGAGAAGGATACGTTTCCCGAGCTCATGCGGACGCTGCTTGCGAAGCGCCTGGATCACTTGGGACTCGAGCGCGAGATCATCCTCATAGAGAGCAACTCAACCGACGGCACGCGCGAGCTGGTTGCAGGTTTTGCGGCCACGCCCGGGGTCAGAATCATCTGGCAGGATCGTCCGCGCGGCAAGGGTCATGCCGTACGTGCGGGCTTGGACGTTGCCACCGGCGACGTCGTGCTGATTCAGGACGCAGACCTCGAATACGACCTGAATGACTATGACGCCCTGCTCGAACCCTTGCTAGCGGAGCGCGCCGCCTTCGTGCTCGGATCTCGGCACGGAGGCCGCTTCAGGATGCGCCGATTTCCTGACCAGAAGCTGCTCGGCGAGGCGCTCAACATCGCGCACGTATTCCTCGCGGGTCTGATCAATGTCCTTTACGGCCAGAACATGAGGGATCCGTTCACCATGTTCAAGGTCTTCCGGCGCGACTGCCTCTACGGACTTGAGTTCGAGTGCAACGGATTCGATTTCGATCACGAGCTCGTCATCAAGCTGGTGCTGAAGGGCTATCGACCGCTGGAGATTCCAGTCAGCTATTGCGCACGCTCGTTCAAGCAAGGCAAGAAGATTCGATTCTTCCGTGATCCTCCGGCATTGATCGCGGCGGACTTGAAATACCGGTTGCGACGCCTGCGACCCCGGTTGGACTGAGTGAGGCCGATAGAAGCATCGATGACCGCAAGGCCGGCTGGTCTCCTCGGCGACACGATTGCGCGGGACTACTCACGCAAGCTGCGGCTATTCAACTCGTTCGCCGAGCCCGAGCTGCGCCAAGCCATCGCCAACCTTGGGCTAGAACACGGAATGCAGGTCCTCGACGCAGGATGTGGCACGGGTGAGGCGCTGCAATGGCTGTCTGATGCCGTGGCGCCGCAGGGCACAGTTGTCGGCATCGACCTCGCCACGGCGCATGTTTCTGCTGCCCGCGCCCGTGCTTCTGGGCAAGTGTTGGTGCTGCAAGCGGATGTAAGGCACCCTCCGCTGGCGCCCCGGAGCTTCGATCTCGTCTGGTCCGTGAATACGGTCAACCACCTGCGCGAACCGCTTCCGGGTGTGCAAGAACTGGCAAGTCTGTTGCGTCCGGGCGGGCGCATCGCGGTGGGCCAAAGCTCACTGCTGCCGGAGATGTTCTTCGCGTGGGATTCAAGGCTCGAGCGGCTGACGACAGAGGCGGTGCGTCGATACTACCGCGACCGCTACGGTCTTTCGGAGCACGATCTGGCGAACACACGTTCGACCGTGGGATTGCTGCGCCGCGCTGCCTTGCGCGACGTAAGAGTGCAAACTTTGATCATCGAGCGCGTGACTCCGCTCAATCCTGCGGACGAAGCCTACCTTCTCGAGGCGATTTTTCGCGACACTTGGGGCGAACGTCTGCGGCCGTACCTGTCCGGCGAGGACTACGATGAGCTCGCCGCCCTCTGCGATCCGCGGCATCCGGCATTCGCGCTGCGCCGCTCAGATTTTCACTTCTTGCAGACCTTCACGATGGCTGTCGGACAAGTTCCATAGTCAGGCGTGCGCTTGCCGTTCCGTGATCTCACCGGCGTACGACTCAACATGTTCGCCAAGTGGTGCCGGCTAGTCGATGGATTGTTGAGCCGCTCCTCGCGCTGCTATACTGAATCCATGCGAAAAATCAACGTTTTCGCTTGGTTGCTGTGCTTCCCGATTGCGTGTGGACTCATGTTGCTGGCTGCAGGAACCGGCCACCTGCAACATCTCGCCAGCGCCCACCAAGGTGTGCCGTTTTACCTTTTTTTGTCCCTCCTTTTGGCGATTCCGGCAAGCATCTCGATTCTGGCGGCGGCATTTCTGTTTGAATGGCTGGTGGTCGGCTGGTCCCGCTCGTCGCTCAAGACAGTCTGGGAGGCGCGCGCGTCGGTGAAGCTGGATGTGGTGTCCATTACGATCACTCTCTTGCCGCTCGGGCGCGTTGGCTACGTACTGTCGCTCGGACTGTTGTTTGCCATCGACGTTCACTCTGGGGAGCTTGCGAATATCTCTCTCACGCGCTTCCTGCCGTTATGGGGAATCCAGGTCACGTGCGTGCTGTTGTTTCAATCGTTCATCAAATACTGGGTCCACCGGCTGGAGCATGCGATTCCGGCTCTCTGGGCGCTGCATAAGTTTCATCATTCCGCCGACCGCATGTCGATATTGAATACAGCGCGCCAAACGCAGCTGGCGAGAGGAGTAGAGGAGGTACTCCTGTTCGTGCCTCTGGCACTATTGAGCAATCCGACCGCTCCGAGGCCTGTCGTGGGGAGCCTCGGATTCGTGACCGTTGTGATTTATCTTGCATTTCGCACCTTTACCGGTATCAACATGTATCTCTGCCATTCCAACCTCACCACAGGTTATGGTTGGATTGGCCGCTGGCTGCTCCTGTCCCCCAGGATGCACCGGCTTCACCATGCAACATCCCCCAGTTACTACAACAAGAATTTCACGTTCGACCTGGTGATCTGGGACAGGCTTTTTGGGACCTACGCTGCGTGTGATGCCACGGCCGTGACACACCTACCGCTCGGACTCGATGACAACCCTTTCAACAGCCGCGGGACCATCACAGACGCATTGGGCGGCTATTTTCTGACCCCCTACGTCGTCTTTTGGCACGAATTGCAAAAAGGCTTCAAGGCATGGCTGCCGGCTCGGCCCACTCGCGAACCAAGCTCTGTTGAATACTGACGCCGCTCCTCCGGCGGGCTCCATGAACTAATCAGATCTCCATGTCCCCACCCAAGGAACCGCATTATTTTGCCGGCGAATATTGGCAGATCGCTGCGTTGCTGCTGCTTGGTTCATTGGCGTTTGTGCACTTGATGGCGTTGCCGGCGTTCGAAGATGAAGGCTCTCAATTGCGTTGGGTCTGGAGAATCATCGAAGCCGGAGAATGGCTTCAACCGTTGGGCGACGGTAAGCCGCTCGAGGCATGGCCACTGGTGCCCCTGGTTCGCTTAGGATTTCATCCGCTCACTGCTGGACGCGCGTTGCACGTTCTGGCGGGGATGGTCGGCGCCGTATTGATCTACCAGCTGGCGCGCGAAATGGCCGACCGCTGGACGGCCTTAATGACCGGCGTGCTCTTTGCGCTCTGTCCGTTCGTGGTGTATTTGCAGCGGCTTGCCTTGTCGGACATCTTTATGTGCGTGGCGGGCATCTGGGTGCTTCTGAGCGCCATCAAGTTCATCGAAAGGCCGGACGGGCGCCACGCCGTTTCACTCGCCACGAGCCTGGTGCTTGCGGCTTTCTGTAAGTTTCCGGTCGGTTTTTTCTTTCTCGTCACGATGCCACTGGCGCTGCTGCTGATGCCTTCCCATGAACGTCGAGAATTGCTGCGGCCGCCTGCGCTGAGGATCCTGCTTGGTGCGCATGCACCCGCTGTGCTACTGGCAGCGGCTGTGGTCGTTGCGGCGTTTATTCGGGTGCGGAGCGGCCGCTCGGCCGGATTTGGCCTGCAGGATCTTATGGGGATTGGCGCGGGGCGCTACCACGACATTGCGGCGACGCTGGGAATTGCTCCCCCCAATCTAGCGTTGGAACTCAGCACCCAGTTGTCATGGCCCGTTACGGTGATAGGGCTCGTCGGACTCGTTGCCGGGGCGCTCCTCAACGATTGGCGTAAACGGTGGCTGATCATAGTCGGGCTGTTGCCCATGCTTAGCATAGGTGTCCTTGCCCAATTTTGGTTTCCGCGCTATGTGCTGTTCACAATTCCGCCGCTGATCGTCGCTGCCGTATCGGGCTGGCGAAGCCTGTCGCTGCGTGCCGGACGATTCCGGCTCGCGGTGCAATTGGGAGTGCTGGCGGTCTGTGTGGGGTTCATGGGCCGTCAATCCGCGCTGATCATTCTCAATCCGCTCGGCGCAAAGTGGTCGCCCCTAGACCGCTTTCAGTACATCGAGGGTGGGGGGTCAGGGTATGGCTACCCAGAAGCCGCACAATTCTTACTTGACGCGACGAATGCGCCGGTGATGATCTATTCATTGGATGGCCACAGCGCGTACCAGTTGCTCTCCTACCTGCCCGCGTCATGGACACGCCGCGTCAAACCGATCTTCTACGGACCGGATGGCAAGGAATTGCGAAGCGAAGATGCACGCTTGGAAAGTCTGCTCAATCATGCGCCGGCTTGGATCATTATCAGCGAGGAGCTTTTGCAGCGCTATTTGGATTCGACCTTTGGCAGCGCCAACATCGATCAAATCAATCTGCGTCGAATCGCCATATTCGACAAGCCGGGGTCGCGTGCGCGATTGGCCATTTACGATGTCACGCGACGGTAACTGATGCGCTTGTTCTCTCGAATGAAAATCGGAAGTGAACGGTATCCCGCCTTGACAGGCGTCAGGGCTCTCGGAGCTACCGTCGTCTTTCTCGACCATTTTCCTCCGTGGGTCGACGCGCATATCACAATCAACGTCATGGCGTTTTTCTTTGTGTTGAGCGGCTTCCTCATTGTTCGGATCTACTACGAGCAGGCTGAGTTGAGACGCCGATGGTTATCAAAATATTTCGTGAACCGATTTGCGCGCATTTACCCTGTTTATTTTTTGTTGCTGTGTATCGCTGTCTTTCTGCAGCACGATTTTCGTCCCTGGACGCTCATAACGAACTACACGCTGACACATGGCCTTTTTCACGGCACCGAACTGATCATTCAACCCAGCTGGTCGTTGACTGTGGAAGAATGTTTTTATTTCCTGGCGCCATTCTTCATGATTCTTGCGAGGCGTCATAATTTCTGGGTCCCCTTTGCATTGGGATGCTTTTTTCCATTGGCGGCCTTGGTGATTGCTGGGGTTGCAGCGATTTGCTGGCGTGCCAGGAAAAGCACAGCCCGCGATGAACAGTTTATTTGGGTTACATCCATGGTTTTTGCTGCTACGGTGGTCGTCATTCCCACCGTCGCTCCATACAACCAGCTTCTACTCTTGCCCGGGACGTTCCTGCTGGTGCGTACCTGGCTTGAGAACCTCAACGTCGGCTCCGCAATTCGAATTATCCGCGCCATCGCCGCCGGGTGTGTCGCCTGGCCTTGGCTTACTGCGACAGC